>Ga0209211_10000504_pt1 | contig 78937 bp, 74 predicted proteins | sample RifGroA2_FD_183992 | JGI IMG/M metagenome (GOLD analysis project Ga0209211, IMG submission 183992) | Groundwater microbial communities from Rifle, Colorado, USA - Groundwater A2 (SPAdes) (version 2) | ecosystem: Environmental > Aquatic > Deep subsurface > Groundwater | place: Rifle, Colorado... | reverse complement strand
AAGAAGATGCCCGTTATGATCAGCTCAAATTAGGCATGTGAGCCAGCGCCTTTAGGCGCATCACGTTTTTGCCCCTTTGAGGGGCTAATAGAGATAAACCCCCGGCTTTGCCGGGGGTAACTTAATTTAATTCAGGATTATTCATCCGGATATTTATCCTAGTCCGTGAAAACCGTGGTCTGTCCCCGATTAACTCCAGTCCCCGATTAACTCCATACTCATACAAGCGTTAAACATATAATTTACCGGGATGGTTTATCAACAATTTGCCCATCACACATCCATGAATGCCAAACTTCTAGCGTTTTACGATCAACCACAACAGAAATTACACAATTTGGGTGACTCTTACTTCGCCATTCCAAAGATGGCCTTCTTCCCACATCTCCAGATAAGGGGGGCGGAGAAACAAAATCTTGCTCCAGTGCTTCCGAATTCTTCGCAAAACTCTTAAATCTTTCCTCGGCCAAGGTATAGGCTACATCCAAGTCAACCTCTGAAAATAGCCCCCAACCGATTAGCAACACACCACATCCAAGAATAACTTTGAAAATGCGGTAGATCATGGCGACATCCTCCCGACGAAACTCATGGCCCAGAAAGGTTTCCACGGGGGCGCCACTCCCCTGTTATTTTTATATCAAAACTTCGACCCGAGCCGACAACTTGGCGAGCGAAAAAAGTTTCCACATTTCGAGCAAAAGTTTTCAGGATGCTTCCCCCTTTGTATTCACACAGATAAACGGCACAGATAAACGGGGACAGACCGCGGTTTCTCGCGCAATAGTCCCCTTGGTTACTTGATCCGATACAACCTCTTCTCCAGCGTCTTCCCCTTCACCCCGTCGAAACGGTCGTCCATCGCGGTTCCCAGTTTGCCCAGGCGGTCGTCGGGGTGCGGGTGGGTCTTGAACAGCAGCGCGACGTCGCCGTCGTCCTTGGCGTAGTGGCCGATCTGCTGCAGCACCGCGGGCAGGCCGAAGGCGTCGTAGCCGGCGCGGGTGGCAAGCACGACGGCGATGCGGTCGGCTTCGAATTCGGCGTCCTTGTCCAGCGAGCGCGAGACGATTTCCGCGCCGCTGCCGATCAGGCCCTGCACCTTGTCGTTGCCGCCGCCGACGTTCTGCGCAATCGCCTGGCTGCCGAGGTCGAGCAGCTTGCTCTGCTGCAATATCTTCAGGTGATGCTGGCGGATCACGTGGCCGACTTCGTGGGCCAGCACGCCGGCCAGTTCGGCTTCGCTCTGCAGCAGCTTATACAGTCCCTTGGTGACGAAGATGTAGCCGCCGGGGGCGGCGAAGGCGTTGACGTCGTTCGACTCGATCACGCCGAAGTGCCAGACGAGGTCGGGGCGCTCGCTCTGGTCGGCGACCCAGCGGCCGACGTTGTTGACGTATTTTTGCAGTTTGGCATCCTTGACCAGCGGCGCCGCGCCAAGCAGGTTGCCGGCGATCTGCCGACCGATCGCGGTTTCTTCCTCGACGGAGGTGGTGGACTTGCCGGTGACTTTTTCCTGCATGCCCTGCTTGATCGCCTTGAACAGCTCCTGTTCGAACGGGTTGGCGGCGAGGGCGGGGCTGGAGAGCAGCGCCAGAGTCAGCAATAACGACATGTTCCATTTATCTTTCAAAATGGCTGTAACCCGGTAGGGTGCATTCCATGCACCATAACCATTGGTGCATGGAATGCACCCTACGATATTCACTTTCGACTTGAATAGCTTTTTGTTCATGGCGAGCCTCATTTCGGCGCAGGCAGGTAGTCGAACAGACGCGCGGCGAGCTTGCCTGCGGCTGCGAATTTCGCGGCGGCGCTCTTGCTTGTGGCGTAGGACTCGGCGCGTTTCAACTCGGCTTCATCGAACTTCGCGGCCTTCAGTTCCTCTTCGTTCAGGCCGCGGATGCCGGTGGTCGCGACGACCTTGCCGGTGCCGGCGCGGCCCGAGCCGAGTGCAAGCAGGCCACCGGTATCGCTGCCGCCCTTGCGCGCGTCACCCTTGCGGATGCTGAGCATGCGCACCCAGCCACGGCCCTTGGTGCTCGTCACCTGATACCAGCCGCCGTCTTTCTTGACGATGTTCACCTTGTCGCCGGTTGCCAGTTTGGCCACGGACTTCGCGTCGCGGAACGGCTCGGCCTTGATATCGTCGCTCTTGAGTGCGGTGCCGCTTTCGGCGGCATGCAGCGCGCCGCTCAGCAGCAGGGCATTTAACGCAAGTAGCCATCGCATTGTTTTCATATCCGGAGTCCTTCCTTTTGTGAATTCACGATCATCGTAGGATGGGTTGAGCTTTGCATGGCCAATCGACTAAGCCGACAAACAACATCGGCTAAGTCGCTGGTCAGCGTAGCGATACCCATCATTGTTTATGGTGATGGGTATCGGCCTTCGGCCTCAACCCATCCTACTTTTCCTGTCCCACTCCAGCAATGCCTCGGCGAACATGACGCGCCAGCCTGCCGCTGCCGCCGAACCGCCGTCCAGTCGTCCGCGATGGATGAAGTGGCTGGCAGCATTATCCGGCTGGGCCAGATGGCGCTGCAATACGGTCGGCAATGCAGCCAGCAGCGCCTCGACATCGAGCCGGATTGCGTCCTGTGCATTGGCATCGTCCGCCGCGGCGACCCAGGAGATCGCCAGCGTGTGTTCGAACAGGTCCCACAGGCCCTTCTGGTCGCCGGTCAGCGCCTCGACGCTCTTCGCGGCCGTGCCGGTTTTCTCCAGCGCATGGCGTATCTTCTCCAGCGTCGCGGCGCGGATCACGTTGCGTTCGCTGTCGAGGCGGATCAGCAGCAGCGTGGCTTGCAGTTCGCCTGTGCGCGCGGTGGCCGCGCGCACCATGTTCTGCTCCAGCGCCTTGCCGGTCGCCATCGCGTACAGGCGCGCGATGGTGAAGAACGCGAGGCCTACCGTCACCGGGCCGGTGAGGTTGATGTAGACGGTGGTGAGGTTGATGCTGGCGTAGGTGATGGCGATCAGGATGATCTGCGACAGGCCGAACAGGCGGTCGATCTTGTCGCGCCCGGCGTTGCGGTAGAAGCCCCAGGCGGTGAGCCACACGATGGTCAGCGTGATCAGCAGGTACCACACGCGGCCTTCGGGGTAGCGCAGCGAATCGCCGTGCTTGAAGTTGTCGATCGCGGTCGCGAGGATCTCCACGCCGGGGAACATGCGGTCCATCGGCGTCGCCTTGATGTCGAACAGGCTGGGCGCGGTCGAGCCGATGATGACGATCTTGTTTTTGAATTCGTCCTGCGGGCGTTTTTTGTCCTTGCTGCCCATGTCGAGGTAGACGTCGCTGAAGCTGACGTGGCGGTAGGTGAATGGCTTGCCGCGCCAGTTCAGCAGCACCTGCTGCGCGTCCGGCTCGGGCCAGCCTTGTTCGCGCGCGATGCGCGCCGGCAGCGAAGGCAGCGCCCAGCCGTAGTCCTCGCGGTACACGTTGTAGCGGCGGGCGACGCCGTCGCTGTCCGGGTAGATGTTGTGCAGGCCGAGGCGTCCGCCGTCCAGCGCGGACTGGAAGTGCGGCAGCACCATCGCAACGGTGGCTTCATCGTTCTGCGGCACGTCCGGCAGCGGTCTCGCTCCGGGGATCATCGCGGGCTTGATCTGGCTCAGCGAGTCGGCGGACGGGTCCAGCCGCAGCATCGGGAAATAGGTGTTGTTCGTACTCGCGATGGCGTTGTCGAAATAGGCGTCGCTGTCGGGGTTGTACACGTCGGCATCGCTGAACAGGATGTCGAACACCACCGCCTTGGGCTGCTGCTTCTCGATCTGCTCGACGAACTCGCCCAGCACCTGGCGCGGCCACGGCCAGCGGCCGTAATCCTGCGACATCGCCGCGAGGCTGGCCTCGTCGATGTCCACGATAACGATGTCGGGATCGGCCTTGGGCACGATCAGGCGGTAGCGCACCATGGTGTCGAACGCGGCCTGGCGCATCTCGGCGGTCTTGTGCAGCACCGTCGCGTCGAGTATCGCGAACACGCTGAACAGCGCGGCGAGGTAGAGGTAGAAGCTGTGTTTCCACAGTTGCGCGAGCTTTTCGGCGAGCCGCTCGCGCGCCTTGAGGAAACGGCTGATGAAGAGTTTCCAGGTCATGGGATGCTCCGTGGTCGGGCGGTCATTCTATAACTCGGTGTGAGCGGTTGAGTGAGAAAAGCAAGATCGATGTTTGATTATTTCGGGGCAGGTTGATCGTGTATTTCGATGCGCGAGACAAACCAGATTGCCAGCAGGTTCGCGGTCACGGCGACATAGCCCACCATGCCGTAATCGACGATCTGTCCGCTCGCGTCCTGCGAGATGATGAATCCGGCCAACGTCGTCGCCAGTCCCATCGCGAGCGACTGGGTGGTCGCGTTCAGCGACATGAAGGTGCCGCGTAGCTTGGGCTGCGCCGCCGAGGTGATGATCGCCATCGCCGGGATCATCCGCCCCGACACCAGCACGAAGAAGACCGTCGTCAGGATCAGCCACAGCCACAAGGGGGTGGCGCCGCTATGCGTCACCATCAGCAGCGGCAGGAGTGCGGCGAATGCGACCATGCGGTAGATCTTCATCTTGCCGTGCAGGTCGGCCCAGCGGCCTATCAGCCGCGCGGTGATCAGCGTGGCAGAGCCGCCGCATAGATAGATGTACGGGAGGTCGTGTTGCGAGATGCCGACGTTATGCACCGCATACACCGTGATGTAGGGGATCACCGTGAAGCCGGAGAAGATGACCAGCGAGGAGAACAGCAGCGCGTGCAGGTGGTTGGCGTCGCGCAACACGGCGAACATCGGGGCGAACGGGTGGGCCTGCTTCTCCGTACTGATGTGGCCGCGCAGTTCGGGCAGCACGCGCAGGCCGACGACGATGAACAGCACGACCAGTGCGGCGATGAATACGAACGGTGCGCGCCACTGGTAATGGTTTGCCAGCCACAGCGACACCGGCACGCCCGCGACGGTGGCGACCGAGAATGCGGCCGACACCATGCCGCCGGCGCGGGCGCGGCGTTCGAACGGGATTGCGTCGCCGATGATGGTGTGCGTCATCGCGCCCATCACCCCGCCGAACGCGCCGGCAAATCCGCGGGCGATCAGCAGCGTGGCGTAGCTGGGGGCAAGGGCGCAGGCCAGCGTCGCGACACCGAACAGCGCGAACATGCCGAGCAGCATGCGCTTGCGCTCGAAGCGATCGATGAAGGTCGCGGCCAGCAGGCCGGAGAATGCGGCGCTGAAGCTGTAGGACGCGACCAGCAGGCCGAACTCGTGCGTGGTGATGCCCAGCTCGGCGATCAGGATCGGGCCCAGCGGCATCATGATCATGAAGTCGATCACATGGCTGAACTGGATGCCGGCGAGGGTGAGCAGCAGGTAGCGTTCGCGCTGCGGAGTGAGTGCTGGATACATGGGCCGAAGTCTAGCAGATGGAGCGTGCGTCACTGGTTCGTGCGAGAAGAGCAAGGACGCTACGTTATAATTCGCGAAGAACATCGTTTCCCGAAAAAGTGCAGTCATTCTGGAAACGACAATGGCGTAGGGCGGGCTTTGCCCGCCATGTCGGGCGGAGCCCGACCTACATAGGAACCGGGCGTCTGAGCCTGGTCAATTGGAGGTAATCATGGACAAGCAACTACGCGAAGCCGCGCTGCAATATCACCGCCAGTCGCCGGCAGGCAAGATCAGTGTCGTGCCGAGCAAGCCGATGCAGACGCAGCGCGATCTGGCGCTGGCTTATTCGCCCGGGGTGGCGGCGGCCTGCGAAGAGATCGTGCGCGACCCGAACGAGGCGCGCAACCTGACCGCCCGCGGCAATCTGGTCGCGGTGATTTCCAACGGCACCGCGGTGCTGGGGCTGGGCAACATCGGCCCGCTGGCAAGCAAGCCGGTGATGGAAGGCAAGGGCGTACTGTTCAAGAAGTTCGCCGGCATCGACGTGTTCGATATCGAGATTGCCGAGAACGACCCCGACAAGCTGATCGATATCGTCGCCTCGCTGGAGCCAACCTTCGGCGGCATCAACCTCGAAGACATCAAGGCGCCGGAGTGCTTCTACATCGAGCGCAAGCTGCGCGAACGCATGAAGATACCCGTCTTTCACGACGACCAGCACGGCACGGCGATCATCGTCGGCGCGGCGCTGCTGAACGGCCTGAAGGTCGTCGGCAAGGACATCGCGCAGATCAAGCTGGTGGTCAGCGGCGCGGGCGCGGCGGCGCTGGCCTGTCTGGACATGCTGGTGGGCCTGGGCGTGAGGATGGAAAACATCGTCGTCACCGACATCAAGGGCGTGGTCTACAAGGGCCGCACCGAGGAGATGGATGACAACAAGGCGCGCTTTGCGGTGGAGACTGCCGCGCGCACGCTGAATGAGGTGATCGCCGGGGCGGACGTGTTCCTCGGGCTTTCCGCGGGCGGGGTGCTGAAGCCGGAGATGGTCGCGCAGATGGGTAACCGCCCGCTGATTTTTGCACTGGCGAACCCGAATCCGGAGATCCTGCCGGAGCATGCCAAGGCGGTGCGTCCCGACGCGATCCTCGCGACCGGCCGTTCCGATTATCCGAATCAGGTGAACAACGCGCTGTGCTTCCCCTACATGTTTCGCGGCGCGCTGGACGTGGGTGCAACGACGATCAACGAGGAGATGAAGCGCGCGGCGGTGCGCGCCATCGCCGACCTGGCCTGCGCCGAACAGTCGCATGAGGTGGCCGGGGTGTACGGCGCAGGAGAGTTGAGCTTCGGCGAAAACTACCTGATTCCCAAGCCGTTCGATCAGCGTCTGATCCGGCGCGTCGCGCCCGCGGTTGCGCAGGCGGCGATGGATAGCGGCGTGGCGACGCGGCCCATCGCCGACATGGATGTTTACCGCGAGCAGATTTCACACTTCGTCTATCAGTCCGGCCTGCTGATGAAGCCGGTGTTCGATATGGCGAAGCGCGATCCGCAACGTCTGGTCTATGCCGAGGGCGAAGACGAGCGCGTGTTGCATGCGGTGCGCACCGTGGTGGACGAAGGTCTGGCGAAGCCGATTCTGGTGGGCAATGCGGCAACGATTGCGTCGCTCATCGACAAACTCGGCCTGCGCCTCGTCGCCGGCGAGGATTTCGAGCTGGTGGACAGCGCCGACGATGCGCGTCATTCCAGTCTGATCGCGGCGACGCTGGTGCGCGAAGGTCGCGCCGACGCGATGCTGTGCGGCGTCGCCAGCAAACCGCAGGATCACCTGCCCATGGTGCGGGATGTCATCGGGCTGCGCCATGGCGCATCGGTGTTCGCGGCGATGAACATCCTGATGCTGAAGCAACACACGCTGTTCATTTGCGATACCCATGTGAACCTCGATCCGACCGCGGAACAGATCGCCGAAATGACGCTGCTGGCGGCGGAAGAAGTGCGCCGCTTCGGCATGACCCCGAAGGTCGCGCTGTTGTCGCATTCCAGTTTCGGCAGCTTCGACGATGCGTCGGCGCGCAAGATGAGCCGCGCGCGCGAACTGCTGGAGCAGCAAGCGCCGGGGCTGGAAGTCGAAGGCGAAATCCACGGCGATTTCGCGGTGTCCGCCGCGATCCGCGCGCAGGTGTTTCCGGATTCGCGCCTGAAGGGCGATGCCAACCTGCTGGTGATGCCCAATCTGGATGCGGCGAATATCGCCTTCAACCTGCTGAAGGTGCTGGCCGGCGACGGCATCACCATCGGCCCGGTGCTGCTGGGCGCGGCGAAATCGGTGCATGTCCTGACCAATACTGCTACCGTGCGACGCATCGTCAACATGAGCGCGCTGGCAGTGGCCGGCGCCAAAATACATTAGGAGATTGCAATGAATAAACAGGAAGTCGAAATGCTGCGGCAGGAAGTCGAGATGTTGATGAACGAGCGCACGCGCTTGCTCAAGGTGGTGGGGGCGGCGGCGGTGCTGGTGGCCAACACCGAGGTGCGGTCGTTGCCGCAAGGGGCGGTGAATGCCGCGGAGATGTTGTCAGAGACGCTGAATGCGCTGCCTGAGGAGACGCTGAAGGACGCTCTCGATTCGGTGCAGGCCGAGCTCGCATAAGGCACGAATGAGCGAACGTATCGGCTTGATCCTGACCGGCGGCGGTGCGCGCGCGGCCTATCAGGTCGGTGTGCTGAAGGCGATCGCCGAATATCTGCCGCGCCATGCGCACAATCCGTTTCCGGTGATTTGCGGCACCTCGTCAGGAGCGCTGAATGCCGCGACGCTGGCGGTGAATGCGCGCAATTTCCGTCGCGGCGTGCGTTATCTCACCAATGTCTGGAAGAACTTCCATACCTACGAGGTCTATCGCACCGATGTGGTCGGGGTATTCAATAATTCGGCTCTGTGGCTGGCCGGACTGGTGCTCAGCGGGCTGGGAATCAATCGGCTGAAGCAGGTGTCGCTGCTCGACAATACACCGCTGGCCGAGTTGCTGGACAAGATACTGCCCTGCGACAAGATCCAGCAAAGCATCGATGCCGGTCTGTTGCATGCGCTGAGTATCACCGCTTCCGGTTACGAGTCGGGGAAGTCGGTCACTTTCTATCAGGGCGCCGACGACATCGAGCCCTGGCATCGCACCCGGCGGGTGGGGGTGCCTACGAATATCGAACCCAAACACTTGCTTGCCTCATCGGCGATCCCGTTCATCTTTCCCGCGGCGCTGATCAATCGCGAATATTTCGGGGACGGTTCGATGCGCCAGATCGCGCCGGTCAGTTCGGCGCTGCATCTGGGCGCGACCCGGATACTGGTGATCAGCGCGACCAACGATGCGCTGGAGTTGTCGCGGCGCAGCGAGCACGGCGACTACCCCACGCTGGCGCAGATCGCCGGGCATGCGCTCAACAGCATTTTCATGGACAGCATGGAGGTCGATCTGGAGCGGGTGCAGACGATCAATCGACTGGTGGAGCTGATGCCGGACGAGATACGCAGTGCTACCGGTTTGCGGCATGTCGAGTTGCTGGTGATCAAGCCGAGCGAATCGATAGACAAGATCGCCGAACACTATATGTCCGAGTTGCCGTGGACGATACGCATCCTTTTGCGGCTGGCCGGTGCGGCGCCGCACGGCGGCGGTTCGGCATTGATCAGTTTCCTGTTGTCGGAAAGAAAGTATTGCCAGGCGCTGATCGAACTCGGCTATCGCGATGCGCAGCGGCAGCGCGATGAGATCGTGCGTTTTCTCGGCATTTCTTCACGGCAGGACAACGGGATGCCGCAATGACCATGGAGGCTTTGCGCGGCAGGACATGGCAACTGCTGGACATCCTGGCAGACGGACATTTTCATTCCGGCGAGCTGCTGGCGCAGCGGCTGGGCGTGTCGCGCGCCAGTGTGTTCAACGCATTGGCCGACACGGCGGATTGTGGCGTGGCGCTGCAGCGGGTGCGCGGACGCGGCTACCGGCTGGCACAGCCGTGGCAGCCATTGCGCCGCGACGAGGTAGCGCGTTGGCTCGTCGCGGAGAAGTTCGATATCGAGATCGTGCCGCAGGCCCCTTCCAGCAACACGCTGCTGCTGCAGCGCGCGGCACTCGGCGCGCCGGGCGGCAGCGTCGTCGCCGTGGAGCTGCAGAGCGCCGGGCGCGGTCGTCTCGGGCGGGCATGGCATTCCGGGCTGGGCAATGCGCTGACGTTCTCGCTGCTGTGGCGTTTCGATTGTGGTTTGAATGCGCTGTCCGGTCTGAGTCTCGCTGTCGGCGTGGCGATCATGCGCGCGCTGAACAAGGTCGGCGCGCAGGGCGTCGGGCTGAAGTGGCCGAACGACATTGTCTGCGAGCAGGGCAAGCTCGGCGGCGTGTTGCTTGAGGCGCAGGGCGACATGCTGGGCCCCAGTGCGGTAGTGATCGGCATCGGGCTGAACTGCCATCTGCCCGGAAAGCTTGCGGAACTGATCGATCAGCCAGCTTGTGCGCTGGATGAGCTGTGTGCGGAAATGCCGGAGCGCAATCGCCTGCTGGCATTGTTGCTGGATGAGCTGGCGACGGTGTTGCGGCAATTCGAGCGAAAAGGGTTCGCATCGACGCGCGTCGAGTGGGAACGACATCATATTCATCAGGACAAGACTATCAATTTTTGCCTTGCGGATGGCAGCGAGGTAAGCGGTATCGCGCGCGGGGTTGGCGACGGCGGCGAATTGCGGCTGGAAACAGCTCAGGGTATGCGCAGCTTCACTTCCGGCGAAGTGGGAGTGCGGCGATGAGGCTGCTGATCGATGCGGGCAATACGCGCATCAAGTGGGCACTGACGCGCGGCGATGAATGGCTGCGCAGCGGTGCGTTGCCTACCGTTCGGGCGGCGGAGTTGTCCGCGCAGTTCGCCGGCGAGCCGTCTATTTCGGGAGTATGGGTGAGCAATGTTGCGGGGGCTGCGGTCGCGCAGGCGCTGCGCGAGGCTGTCGTCGCCGATGCATGGCATTACGCTACGGCTCGCGAGCGGCAATGCGGCGTGCGCAATGGCTACGAACTACCGGCACAACTCGGCAGCGACCGCTGGGCGGCGCTGATTGCGGCATGGAATCTGGTGGGGACGGGTTGTCTGGTGGTGAGCTGCGGCACCGCAACGACAGTGGATGCGCTGTCGGACAAGGGCGAATTCATCGGTGGGCTGATCTTGCCCGGCGTCGAGCTGATGCAGCGCAGCCTGTGCGGCGCGACGGCGCAGCTGGAATCGATGCAGGGAACGTATGCCGAGTTCCCGCACAACACCGCCGATGCCTTGTTCAGCGGCGCGGTGCAGGCTGTTTGCGGGGCGGTCGAGCGGCAGCATGCATTGCTCGATAAAGCCGGCGCGCCGGTGGTTTTGAGCGGCGGTGCGGCAGAGGTTTTGCGCGCGCGGCTCAAGCTGCCGCTGCGTCTGGAGGATAATCTAGTGCTGCAGGGATTGTGGCTAATTGCACGGGAAACGAACGCATGATGAAAAAAGTATTCTGGATTCTGTTGGCAGGAAACGCGATTTTTTTCGCGGCCATGCAGTGGGGCGGTTTGTTGATGGTCGAGCCTGATGCTCCGGTGCCGACGGCGCTGCGCGAGGAGAAGATACGCTTGCTGGGTGCGCCGTCGCCGATACTGTCGCAGTCCGCGCCTGTGTCGATGGTGTTGCCATCCGCGCCCTCCGCTCCGCCGGCGGCGCCGGTGTCTGCGAGCGAGACTCGCACTTGCATGGAATGGGGCGAGTTCTCCGGAGCCGATCTGACGCGCGCGACGGCTGCATTGAATACGTTGCACCTGGGCGAGCGATTGGGACGGCGCGAGGTTGAATACAGTATCGGTTACTGGGTGTATGTCCCGCCGCTCAAGGACAAGCTGGCGGTGGTGCAGAAGATCGAGCAACTGAAGGCGCGAGGCGTCGAGGAATATTTCGTCGTGCAGGAGGCGGGTATCTGGCTTAACGCTATTTCGCTGGGCGTGTTCAAGACTCGGGAGGCTGCGCAGAATTTCGTCAGCCAGTTGCGCGCCAAGGATGTGCGTAGCGCACAAGTAGGCGAGCGCAGCAGCAGATTGAAGGTGACGATGTTCGTGTTGTGGGGCCTGGATACTGCGACTGCCGAGAGGCTGACGGCCTTTCGCAAGGACTTCCCGGGCAGCGAACTCAGACAAGTTTCTTGTACGCATTGACAAGGTAGGGCGAAATCTGGAGAATGCCGCGCTCTTCGCGGTGATATAGCTCAGTTGGTTAGAGCACAGCACTCATAATGCTGGGGTCGGTGGTTCAAATCCACCTATCACCACCAAATTCCGGCCCGATTGTATGGGCAACAAAAAACCCGCATGTCTGGAGCATGCGGGTTTTTTGTTGCCTGAACCCTTTTAAACCCTTGTGGCTGCTGGGAAAGCGCGCACCATTGCGGTAGACTGAATGGAAACAGGGGGGTGCGATGGATGCCGTTGAAAACTCGATATTGACGCGTTTGAAGGTCGCTGACCGGTTGCCTACCCCGAAAGGGGTGGCGCTGGAGGTGATCAACCTGACGCAACGCGACGATGTCTCCAATCACGAGATTGCACGGATGGTCGGTGTCGATCCGGCGCTGAGTGCGCGTGTCATCAAGGCGGCGAATGTATTGCTGTCCAATCCTTCGCGCCCGATTGCGACGGTCTCGGATGCGGTGACGGTGCTCGGCGCACGCGCGCTGCGCCAGTTGGTGCTGGGCATCGCACTGATCGTGGATTATCGCAACGGCCCCTGTAAACAATTCGACTATCAGTATTTCTGGGCGCATTCCCTGTTGACCGGCATTGCCGCCAAACATCTGGTTGCGCGAGCGCGGCTGGCGGTTCCCGAAGAGATATTTGTGCTGGGGCTGCTCGGCAATATCGGGCGGTTGGCGCTCGCCACGGCCTATCCGGACGAGTATGGAAAATTGGTGGCTGGGGCGCAGGAGATGCCGCTGGATGAGTTGCATCGCCAGGAGCAGGATAAGCTCGGTTGCGACGAGGCCGAGCTGAGCGGTGCGATCCTGGCCGATATGCGCTTCCCCACGTTTTTTCAGACGCTGGCACATGATTACCTGCTGCCCGAAAACAGCCAGTTGGCGGAGGGTTCGCGCGAGTGGCGGCTGATGCGCTTGTTGAATGTCGCCTCGCAGTTGGCGGATGCCTGTCTGGCAAAGCCGGATGAGCGCGGCAGGTTGGTGGCCAAGTTGAGATTGGCCGCCGCGAGAGTGGCGGTGGAAGGCGATCAGTTGATCGAGATCGGCGATGCCTGCATTCAGGATTGGCTGGATTGGCTGGAACTGCTGGGCATGAAGATGGTGCATATCCCGCCGTTTGGGGAGATGCTGAGCCAGCCCGATGTGCCTGATGTGGCGGTCGATGTGCCGCAGTGGGTCGATGGCGGCCGCGATCATTACAAGATGCGCGTGCTGGTGGTCGAGGAGGATCGCGCGATGCTGGTGCTGCTGGAAGCGATGCTCAAGGCGGCGGGGCATGAGGTGCTGACGGCGCGCAATGGCGTCGAGGCGATGCAGACGGTCGAGACGCTGCGTCCGCAACTGGTGATCACCGGCTGGAATCTGCCGGTGATGGATGGAGTGACGTTGTGCCGCAAGCTGCGTGAGAGTTCGGAGCGTCGCGATGTGTATATATTCATTCTGACTGCCAAGGAAACTGCCGACAGTCTGGTGGAGGCCTTCGAGGCGGGCGCCGACGATTATCTGGTCAAGCCGGTTTCGCAGCGGGTGTTCTTCGCGCGACTGCGCGCCGCCCAGCGGGTGGTGCAGCTGCAGGAGGAGTTGGCCTATGACCGTGAGCAGTTGTTGCGTTTTTCCAGGGATTTGGCGGCATCGAACGAACGTTTGCAGCGGCTGGCGCTGACCGATGCGCTGACCGAGTTGCCCAATCGCCGCTCCGCAGTGGAGCGCCTTGAGCAGGAGTGGGCGCTGGCCCAGCGCGGCGAGCGCATGTTGTCGTGCATGATGGTCGATATCGATCATTTCAAGTCTATCAACGACAGGTTGGGGCACCAGGCCGGCGATGATGTGTTGAAAAATGTGGCTCAGGCGTTGCGCCATTCCGCGCGCACTCAGGATCTGGTGTGCCGTTATGGCGGAGAGGAGTTTGTGGTGATTTGCCCGGACACCGATCTCAAGGCGGCAGTTCAGTGTGCGGAACGGTTGCGGCAGAAGGTGTCCGAGTTGAATTATTCGGGGCGCGGCACGAATTTTTCGCTGACCATCAGCGTCGGTGTGGCTGAGCGACGTTTGGATATGGCTTCGGTGGATGTGCTGCTCGCGCGCGCCGATGCCTGTCTGTATGCGGCCAAGGCGGCTGGGCGTAACCGGGTGGTGGTCGACAAATAGTTGCCTTTGAATGTTGTCTGCTTGTTGTCTTGTCCGAAGTATGCAAGTCCTTCGTGTAGGAAAAAAGCCTACATCCCACAGTCTGTAGTCCTACATAAAAATTGGCCCTCGTCCAATTATCTGCAAGCCCCCGATTCGCAATAATCGAGGCGTCATAAATCGGAAGTCCGCGCTCGCAATGAGCGTGTCGTCGATAGTGGCGTGGTTGGCGGAATATCCGCCTGCCAGGGCTTACAAGGGGGCTATATGAACAGCACGCAATTGCAAGAAGGTGTCCGTGAACTCAATCTGACTTATCTGATGCTGGCGCAGCAGATGATCAAGGAGGATAGGGCTGCTGCGATCTTTCGTCTGGGCCTCAGTCAGGATCTGGTGGATGTAATCGCCGGCCTGTCGCCTGCGCAGGTGGTCAAGATGGCGGCTTCAAATATGTTGCTGTACCGCTTCCGTTTTGATGAGGCGTTGTTGCTGAATATGGTCAGCGACTATAGCAAGGATCGCATGATGTCTCGCGCACATGCGGCGATTCTGATGTCGGGGCAACCCGTTGAAGAACTCGCATAATCGGGGTGGTGATCCGGCTGCCAAAACCGTAGCGGGCGAGGCCAAGCAGGTTCAGGTTGCGATCAATCTGATCGAGCTCGGGGCGCGTCTCCAGTTGTTGCAGGAAGAGACCTCGCTGAGTCGCGAGCGTCTGCTGCGTCTCTATAAAGAAGTCAAAGGTGAGTCTCCGTCCAAGGGGATGCTGCCCTACTCCACCGACTGGTTTATGAGTTGGCAGCCTAATATCCATGCATCCCTGTTCATGGATATTTATCGCTTTCTGGTCATGCATGCCGGCATCGAGGGTGTGCAAGCGCTGATTTCGGCCTATCGGCTGTATCTCGATCAGATGCAGGGTATCGAGGATTCCGAGCCGATTCTTAGCATTACCCGTGCGTGGTTCCTGATCCGTTTCTTCAAGGCCGGCATGATGCAACTCTCGCCCTGCAGAGAATGCGGCGGCTATTTCGTTACCCATATCAATGAGCTGTGCGACAACTATGTGTGTGGCATCTGTCATCCGCCGGCGCGCGCCGGCAAGACCAGAGCGGCAAGGCAGGCGGCTCTGGATGTTGTTGCGCAGCAGATAGTCTGAGTCCTGTTATAGCGCCCTGACGGCGCGGATTTGCTTTAGAATGCGCCGGGTAATTTGTCGAAATTGCTGGTGAAGGTGCGGGCAAACAAGGGGCGCAGTTATGTTGGTCATAATCGGTTATTTGGTGGTCGCGGGCTCGGTGTTCGGCGGTTTTGCGCTGGCCGGCGGGCACATGGGTGCGCTGTTTCAGCCTGTTGAACTGCTGATGATTGGCGGAGCCGCGGTTGGTGCGTTTTTGGTCGGCAATACTGCCGAATCGATCAAGGCAACCATAGGGGCGCTGCCCAAAGTATTCCAGGGTGCGAAATACAACAAGGCCGTCTACATGGAATTGTTGGCGCTGTTGTATGAGTTGCTCAACAAGGTGCGCAAGGAAGGCTTGATGTCCATCGAAAACGATGTCGAGAGCCCTGCGGAAAGTCAGATATTCGCCAAATATCCAGGGGTCGCGTCCGATCATCATGTCGTCGAATTCATGACCGATTATTTGCGTGTCATGGTTAGCGGCAATCTCAATGCAATGGAAATCGAGAATCTGATGGATGTGGAGATCGAGACCCATCATCACGAGGCGCTGGCGCCATCGCATATTGTTGCCAAGCTGGGTGATGCGATGCCCGCTTTCGGTATCGTCGCTGCGGTGATGGGTGTGGTGCATACCATGGAGTCGGTGGGGCTGCCGCCGGCCGAATTGGGTATCCTGATTGCCCATGCGCTGGTGGGAACCTTTCTCGGTATTTTGCTGGCTTATGGCTTCGTCGGTCCGCTGGGGACGACGCTGGAGCAGAAGGCTGATGAAAGTACTCGCGTATTCAATGTGATCAAGGTGACGCTGCTGGCCAACCTGAACGGTTATGCGCCGGCGATGGCGGTGGAATTTGGTCGCAAGGTTCTGGTTTCCAGGGATAGGCCCGGATTCCTCGAGCTGGAAGAGCATGTCAAGCAGAAGCGCTAAGGGAGATTGCGTGCTATCTGTTTTCGGCTCGCTGTTTTTGTCATATTACTTTCAGCGCTTTTTGGATCGGCGTCAGGCGAAGAGTCTGTCGCCGTTTTTTTTGGGGTGATGTCTAGAGCATGAGTCAGGACAAAAACAAAAAACCGATCGTCGTAAAACGCATCAAGAAAGTTGCGGGTATGGCGCATGGCGGGGCGTGGAAGATCGCTTACGCCGACTTTGTCACCGCGATGATGGCATTTTTCTTGTTGATGTGGCTGCTGGGTTCGACGACCCGGGGAGATCTGAAAGGCATTTCGGATTACTTCAAGACGCCGCTCAAGGTGGCGTTGCTGGGCGGAGAGGGGTCGGGAGATGCGACTAGCATCATCAAGGGGGGCGGCGAGGATCTCTCGCGGCAGGCAGGGCAGGTGAAAATGGCGGAGCCGCAGCAAGTCGCCAGTCTCGCGGAGGTGCAGAAAGAGATCGCGCGCATCGAGCGCATCAAGGAGGTCGAGAAGCTCAAGCAGCTGAAGCAGAATATCGAGAAAGTCATCGAGAGCAATCCTAGCCTGAAAAAGTTCAAGAACCAGATTTTGCTGGACATGACTACCGAAGGTTTGCGTATCCAGATTGTCGACGAAAAGAATCGCCCGATGTTTCAGTTGGGCAGCGCACGGCTCGAGCCCTACACTCGGGAGATATTGCATGAGATCGGCCGGATGCTGAACGAAGTGCCCAATAAGGTGAGTCTGTCCGGTCATACCGATGCGGCGCTCTATGGCGGCGGCAATAAGGGCTACAGCAATTGGGAGTTATCCGCCGACCGCGCTAATGCTTCGCGCCGCGAGTTGATTGGTGGCGGCATGGATGCAGAAAAGATTGTGCGCGTAGTGGGATTGTCTTCCGCTGTGCTGTTCGTCAAGGAAGAGCCGCTGAATCCGATGAACCGCCGCATCAGCCTGATAGTGATGAACAAGAAAGCCGAAGAGGCTGCGCAGCACGATGGCGGTGTCGTCGATGCTGAGGGCGGTGAGCGGCTGGAGGATGCGGTCAAGGAAGGTATCGGTGCGCAGTCGGGAGTTCAGGCCGCGCCATGAAAGGCCTCAATTCCGTGAATTGGCATGGGTTTGTTCGTTTGTTCGCGGCAAGGTGCGGGTGCTGTAGCCGTTAGAGTAAGCGTAGCGATATAACGCTCAATGTTGCATGTTTCGGGAGGTTAGGATGAACTACTGGTGGAGCAAGCTTTCGCTGAAAAACAAGTTGCAGGTGCCTATCCAGTTGCTGTTGCTGGGAATCATGGTGGTCGGACAGCGCTCGGCGCTTGAAACGTTCGAGCGCTATGTACTTGAAGAGTCGCGGCAGAAGGCCGTGGTTGCCGCAGACGGTGTGCTGAACGGCCTGAACATGCTGATGCTCAATGGTCTCATCAGCGATGCCGAGCAACGTGCGTTGTACGTCAAGAAGATGGGCGCGTCGGACCGGATGATCGAGTTGCGCGTGATTCGCGGCAAGCCGGTGCAGGATCAGTATGGGCCGGGCATGCCGACCGAACAGGCGGTTGATGAGCTGGATCGCAAGGCATTGTCGTCGGGGCAACAGCAGACCACGCTGGTCGATCAGAATGGGGTGCGCGCGCTGCGTGTGGTGGTGCCGTTCATCGCCAGGCAGGAATTTCGCGGCACCAATTGCCTGATGTGTCATAGCGTTCCGGACGGGGCGGTTAATGGCGCGGCCAGTATTACGGTGGATCTCACCGACGAGTATGCCGTGATGAGCAAGGCCAACCTCGTGTTGTGGGGCGCGCAACTGGCCGTGCAGATATTCCTGTGGTTCGGCATTGGCTGGCTGATCGATCTGGTGATACGCCCGACGCGCGAATTGCAGAAGGTGATGCAGACCATGCAGGCCGATGGCGATCTGGGCAAGCGAGCCGTCGTGCACAATCAGGACGAGATCGGTATGACGGCCAAGGCTTTCAATGACCTGGCTGCCGGCTTCCAGGTGATCGTCGCCCAGGTCGAGGGTCATGCCTCGCGGGTGGCGGATGCGGCGCATTCGTTGGCGGGGGATGCCGAACAACTCGCGCATAGCGCGCAGCAACAGAGCGATGCGGCGCATTCTGCATCCGCTGCGGTTGAGCAAGTCAGCTCCAGTATCAGCCAGGTGGCCGATGGGGCCGAGCGTGTGGCACGTTTGTCGTCGGATAGTCTGGAGCGCGCCAATCGCGGCCAGGAGAGTCTGCACGAGATGGTGCAGGAGCTGGAGCGCGTCGAGAGTGCGGTGGGTCAGATCGCCACCGCAGTGAACGAGTTCGTCAACAGCACCCAGAGCATTACCAGCATGACTCAGCAGGTGAAGGATATTGCCGAGCAGACCAATCTGCTGGCACTGAACGCCGCGATCGAGGCTGCGCGTGCCGGGGAGCAGGGGCGCGGTTTTGCGGTGGTGGCGGACGAGGTGCGCAAACTGGCGGAGAAATCGGCGCAGTCGGCCAATGAGATCGACGAGGTGACACAGTCGTTGGGTATGCAGTCCGGTCAGGTCGAGAAGGCGATGCAACGCGGCATGAGCGCGTTGCAGAGCAGTCAGGCGCATGTTCGCGAGGTGACTGGCGTGCTGGTCGAGGCGAACTCTTCGGTCGGCAGCGTGAATCAGGGACTGGAAGAGATATCCGCGTCGATCAATATGCAGCGGGATTCCACCCAGGAGATCGCTCGTAACGTCGATGCGATTGCGGCAATGGCGAGCCGCAGCAACGAGGTGGTCCGGCGCACCGTCGAGGAGGTGAAGGCGATGGAGCAGCTCTCCGCGAATTTGAGCCAGACGGTGGGGCGGTTCAAGGTGTAGCGCATTCGCCGGCGTTCTCGCGCGGTATGCGAAATGTCCGGTTCGGCTGATGAAGTATCGAGACAGGAAGAGAGATAGCGATGAAAAAGAAAATATTCACTCTGATTGCATTGTTTGCGCTCAGCATGCTGGGCCTTGTTGCGTTGTCCTGGTATGGTCAGGGGGAGTTGGGCAGGCTGGAGCGCGAGGCACACGACCGGGCAGTTGCCGGCGAGAAAATTACTGCAGCATCATTCATCGGGGCGAAGATGTACCAGATCGTCGCCGACAGCGTCATCAATCGCAACCTGGACGAAAGCGCCAAGGACTGGGCCGAGGAGAAGGCCAATGCTGGCGCGCAGATGGCGGAGGTCGAGCAACTGGCCGACACCGACGAGGAGCGCGCCTTGGCCAAGGTCGCCCATCAGGCGTACGGTGAGTTCGTCGAGATATACGAAAAGGAGATGTTGCCGTTGTTGCGTGCGGGCCAGGGGGATGCCGCAGCGATTTCTGCGGCGGATGATCGGGTCGACGTGCAGGCCGCGAAAATCTCCGACAACATGGACAAGATCAAGGTATCCATGAATAAGGAATCGCTGGAAGCGCAGGAGGCGTTTGATTCAATCAGCAAAACGATCACGATCACGCTGCTGGCGGCGGGGGCAGTGGTGCTCGTCGTGGTGGTGATTATCGGTATGGGTGTTGTCCGCAATGTGATGCAGCAATTGGGGGGCGAGCCGAGCGAGGTGGCCCGGGTCGTCAATGCGATGGCTGCCGGAGACTTCTCGCGGCAACCGGCCCAGCACCCGGTCGAAGGAAGTCTGTTGGCGAACGCTTATCAGATGCAGGCTGCGTTGCGCGACATGATTGCGAACGTGAAGAACCGGGCCGATCAGGTGGGCGATTCTGCGCTTGGTCTCGCCAGCGCATCGCGGCAGATTGCGGAAGGTTCGCAGGCGCAGAGCGAGGCGGCCGCCGCGACTGCGGCCGCGGTCGAGGAGATCACCGTCAGCATCAACTCGGTGGCGGCGAACACCGATGACGTGCGCAAGCTGTCCGAAACGAGCCTGCAGCAGACCCGCCAGGGCAACCAGAATGTCGACGAGATGATAGGCGAGATTCGCCATGTGCAGGAGTCGGTCAATCTGATTGCCGATTCGGTCAAGGAGTTCGTCGACAGCACACGTGCGATCGCCGGCATGACCCAGCAGGTGAAGGACATCGCCGAACAGACCAACCTGCTGGCGCTGAACGCGGCGATCGAAGCGGCGCGCGCAGGAGAGCAGGGGCGCGGCTTCGCGGTGGTGGCGGACGAGGTGCGCAAGCTGGCGGAGAAGTCGGCGCAGTCGGCCAACGAAATCGATCAGGTGACCAATTCGCTGAACCAGAAATCGGGCCATGTAGAGGGCACGGTGCAGGCCGGTCTGCGTTCGCTGCAATCGACGCAGGAGCATATCGAGCGGGTATCGACGGTGCTGAACGAGGCCAGTGCTGCGGTTACGCAGTCCAGCCACGGCGTCAGCGACATCGCCTCGTCGGTGGCCGAGCAGAGCCTCGCCAGCTCCGAGATCGCGCGCAACGTCGAAAAAATCGCGCAGATGTCCGAGGAGAATCATGCGGCGGTGGAGTCGAACAGTCAGGAGATTCAGCGACTGGAACAGTTGGCCGGCGAGTTGCGGTCGGCTGTGAGCCGGTTCAAGGTGTAAGGCACGGTGCGCCGTGCCCGTACGAGGCGCGGACAGACATAGACATAGTGAGGCTGGCATGCAAACCAAGAGTGCATCTGTGGCGCAAAACGAAGTGCTATTTCCGGCTGGTGTGGTGCTGGTGTCGAAGACCGACACCAAGGGCATCATCACCTATTGCAACGATGCATTCGTTGCGCTTTCCGGCTATGCACGCGAGGAGCTGATCGGCAAGAATCACAACATCGTGCGCCATCCCGACATGCCGCCACAGGCGTTCAAGTGGCTGTGGGATACGCTGAAGTCGGAGCGGCCGTGGCGCGGCATGGTCAAGAATCGTTGCAAGAACGGTGACCATTACTGGGTGCGCGCCACCGTCGCGCCCGTGATAGAAGACAACAAGATCATCGGTTATGTTTCGATTCGCAAGGCACCGACCCGGGTTCAGGTTGCCGAGGCCGAGAAGAGGTATCGCGAACTGAATCAGTCGGGCGCGCAGGTCGTATCGAAATACGAGCGCTTCAAGATCAAGAATTGGTCGATGAAGGGCAAGTTGCAGGCAGCGATCCAGATTCCGCTGCTGGTGATATTGTCGGTCGCACAGTTCTATATTACCGACGCACTGAAGGACGACGCATTGCGGCTCGCGGCGGACAAGGGTGACCGGATCGCCAATCAGATCATCGACAGCTCCAACATGCTGATGGTGACAGGGCAGATCGGCGATGTGGCGACCCGCAAGCTGTTGCTGCAGAAGGTGTCCTCGTCCGGCAACGTCAAGTCGGTCACGGTGGTGCGTGCACCGCAGCTGGTCGAGCAATATGGCGCTCTGCCGGAGGAGCGCATCAAGGACGACGTGCAGCGTCAGGCGATGGAAAACAAGAAGCCGACCGTGCTGTTTTCCAATGATGCAGCCGGCGATCCGGTGATGCGTATTGTCACGCCCTATCTGGCCAGCAAGAATTTCCACGGCACCGATTGCACGACTTGTCATGCGGTTCAGGAAGGGGAGGTTACCGGGGTCTCGGATGTGGTGATCGATCTGAAGCCGGATTTCGCGCGAATTCAGGCAATGGAACTCAACGTGCTGATCGGGCAGGTTGCGCTGCAGGTGTTCCTGTTCTTCTTTATCGGTTGGTGCGTGGATCGCTTTATTCGCCATCCGATGGCGGAGGTCGGGCGGGAGTTTCGCAACATTATGGAGGGCAATCTCGACACCGAGCTGGATATTTCCATTCATGACGAAATGGGCGAGTTGCTGTGCGAAATTCAGACCATGCAGGCTTATCTGCGCACCATGGTGGACGAGATTGTCACTCCGGTCTCCGTGATGCAACGCCGCATCCAGGATGTCGACAGGCAGGTTGCCGGGGTCGCTACCAATGCATTGACCGAGCAGGATCATATTCAGACTATCGCGGCAACGATGGAGCAGTTCAGTCAGTCGGTCGCCGAGGTGGCGCACATGGCGGCGGAATCCTTGCGCGATGCGCAGGCGATGCAGAAGGTCGTCGAGGAGAATAACGGCAATATGGAACTCAGCATATCGGCGACCAGCCGGGTGGCCGACACCGTGCAGTCGTCCAGCCGGACAATCTCCGATCTGGGGGCGTCAATCGAGAAGATCGGTACGATCGCGAATGCGATCAAGGAGATCGCCGAGCAGACTAATCTGTTGGCGCTGAATGCGGCGATCGAAGCGGCGCGCGCCGGTGAGCAGGGGCGTGGTTTTGCCGTGGTCGCCGATGAAGTGCGCAAGCTGGCCGAACGCACCGCGGCCAGCACTAAAGACATCGCTAGCACTATCGGCGAGATCAACGCTGTTTCCGCTGCCGCGGTGAAATCCATGCATGGCGCGGTTGTCGAGGTTGAAACCGGCATCGCGTTGATCCGCAAGAACGGCGAGGGGCTGAAAGAGATCATGAATGCCACGATCAACGTCGCGGGGCGTATCGAACATATCGCAACAGCATCCAGTGAGCAGTCAGCCGCTGGTGAGGGTGTGGCGAATAGTCTGGAACGGATCAATGGTTTAGTGGACAATAACGCCCAATCGGCCAGTGCGGCTAAACAGGCGATGGATGAACTGTCGAAGTCGGCCGGCGAATTGCGCAAGGCCGGCTACCCGTTGACCAAGTGTGCGATGGAGTAGGGTAGGGGCACGAGAAACCTTTGCGGGCACCCGCACGGCGTGCCACCCCCCCTGCAATTGAGGAGAAGAAATGTCGGATTTGTTAAGAAATATCGATGCGCGGACCAAGTTGGCGGGAACCAACAAGCTGGAGATATTGATGTTCTCGCTCGGCAAGGATATGCGTAATGGGCGCGAGGAGACCTTCGGTATCAACGTGTTCAAGGTGCGCGAGGTGATGCGTATCCCGCCGATCACGCGTGCGCCGGAAATGCCGGCAGCGGTCGAGGGCATGGTGAGTCTGCGCGGTCAGCTGGTGCCGGTGATCGATCTGGCCAAATACATCGGCATGGAGACGGACAGCGTGCCGGAGATCATGATCGTCACCGAGTATAACGGTCACACCCAGGGTTTTCTGGTCAGGGCGGTCGACAACATCCTGCGGCTGGACTGGTCGGCTATGCGAGTGCCGCCGGCGATGTTGGCTGCCGAGATGGGGGGGCTGGTGACTGCGATTACCGAGCTTAAGGATAATCGGCTGGTGATGATGTTGGACGTTGAAAAAGTGCTGTCCGAGACCGGTCACTTCGACAATGACGATGCTGTATTCAGGAGTGTGCCACCTCTGGGCAAGGAGAATCGTACGGTGTTTTTTGCCGATGACTCCACTGTGGCGCGCAATCAGATATCCCGTACGCTGGAAGCGATGCAGGTGAATTCCATCTCTGCGGTCAACGGCCGTCAGGCATGGATCGAGCTGTCCAAGATGGCGGATCTTGCCGATTCGACAGGCCAGCCGCTCAAGAACCTGATTCAGGTGATTCTTACCGACGTCGAAATGCCCGAGATGGATGGCTATATGCTGACGCGCAAAATAAAATCGGATAAACGTTTCAACGGGATTCCGGTGCTGATGCATTCGTCGCTTTCCAGCACCTCCAACGAGCAGATGGGCAAGGCGGTGGGCGTGGACGAATACGTGCCGAAGTTCGAGGCGCAGAAGCTGGCGCAGACGCTGGCGCGGTTGTTGGCCTGATGACGTAGGAGGGGGCGGCGAGCCGTGCCTCGATCTGGGAGAGAAAGATGAGTTATCTGGAAGATATGTCGAACGACGAACATCATGGCCTGCTGGGGCAGATAGATGCGCGCACTAGTCTGGCCGGTTCCAATAAGATGGAAATTCTGCTGTTCAGTCTGGGTACTGGCGAGAAGTTCGGCATCAACGTGTTCAAGGTCAAGGAGGTTTGCCCGGCCGGCAAGATCACGCGTACGCCGAACATGCCATCCGGCGTGAACGGCATTGTTTCGTTGCGCGGGCATGTGATGCCGGTGCTGAGTCTGGCCAGCTTCATGGGGATACATCCACCCGAAGGACATCAGACCATGATGGTGGCAGAGTACAGCAACCACATCCTGGGTTTTCTGGTCGAGAAAGTGGATCGCATCATCCGGGTGGACTGGGACAAGGTGCGCGCGACCGAGGGCATGCTTTCCGACAAGGGCGCGCTGATCACTGCGATCACCGAGTTGCCGGACGGTTCGCTGGTTTCGATACTGGATGTCGAGCAGATTCTTGCCAATGCCTTCGGCGAAGGTGTTGTCGGGGCGGTCGAGCGCGTCGAATCCGGTCACGACTTGTGTGTGTTCTTCGCGGACGATTCGATGGTGGCGCGCCGCAAGATCGCCGAGGTGCTGGATAAAATGGGAGTCAAACACATCCAGGCGAACAACGGCGACGAGGCGTGGGATCGGCTCAAGGCGATGGCCGATTCGGCCCAGGCATCCGGCAGCGATTTGCGCGACCAGATACAGGTGATCCTGACTGATGCGGAGATGCCGCAGATGGATGGTTATGTGCTGACGCAGAACATCAAGTCGGATCGGCGTTTCGAGGGCATACCGGTGGTGATGCATTCCTCGCTTTCGTCCGAGGCAAATCGTGCCACGGGGCGCAGGGTGGGCGTGGATTATTACGTGCCCAAGTTCGATTCCGTGGTGTTGTCATCTACGTTGCGGCCATTGCTGGCGTGATGACAGCAAGGGGCGCGCGAATTTTTTGTGCGGGCACCCGCACGGCAGACCGTATCCCTGCGTTTCACAAAAAGTTTTAGGAGATTGGTATGGGAATAGAAGATACAAGATTTCTGGTGGTTGACGATTTTTCGACGATGCGCCGCATCGTGCGGAATCTGCTGAAGGAATTGGGATTCAGCAATGTGCAGGAGGCGGAGGACGGCGTCGAGGGGCTGGCGAAATTGCGCTCGGACGAGTTCGACTTTGTCGTGACCGACTGGAACATGCCGAACATGACCGGCATCGAGTTGCTGCGCAACATCCGTGCTGACGCGAAACTGAAGCACCTGCCGGTGCTGATGGTGACCGCAGAGGCGAAAAAGGAGAACATCATCGAGGCCGCCCAGGCGGGTGCGTCCGGTTATGTGGTGAAGCCGTTTACCGCGGCGACGCTGGACGAGAAGTTGAAGAAGATATTTGCCAACATGCAAAAGTGAGCCATGCCATGAGCACCAATCCAAACCAGGACTCCGACGAACTCGAATCGCTGTTCGACAGTATCGTTGCGGCGAACGCCGTTGAATCCGACCACGAGGCCGCACGACCCGCGCCGGAATTGGGAGAGGACAAAGTTCTCAACCAGATCGGCCACATGACGCGCACGCTGCACAACACGCTACGCGAACTGGGGTTGAATAAGGAGATCGAGAAAGCGGCTTCGACGATCCCGGATGCGCGCGACCGCTTGAACTATGTTGCGACATTGACCGAGAAGGCCGCCGAACGCGTGCTCAATGCCACGGATGCGGCACAGCCTATCGTCGACAGGATGGGCGGCGAGTCGGCAAGGCTGGCCGGGCAGTGGCAGATGCTGTTCGACAAGAAACTCGACGTCGAGCAATTCAAGAATCTGGTGATGCAGACCCAGACGTTCCTGAACGATGTCCCTAACCAGACCAAGGCGACCAACGCTCACTTGATGGAAATCATGATGGCGCAGGATTTTCAGGATCTGACCGGACAGGTGATCAAGAAGATCATCGAGGTGACCAAGACCATGGAGCAGCAACTGGTGGCGCTACTGCTGGAGAGCGCGCCGCCTCAGGTGAAGGCGGAGTTCGACACCGGGCTGTTGAATGGTCCGGTTATCAATGCGGCGGGACGCAGCGACGTGGTGACCAGCCAGGATCAGGTGGACGACCTGCTGGAGAGCCTGGGATTTTAGTTACGTAGGGGCACGAGAAACTTTTGTTCGGGCACCCGCACGGCGCGCCGTAACTCTGAGGATTAGGAGAATAAAATGAACGATTTTGCCGGTATGGAAGAGTTGCTGAGCGATTTCCTGTTGGAGGCGGGAGAGATGTTGTCCGATGTGGACAGCAAGCTCATGGATCTGGAGAAACGGCCGAACGATGCGGGCCTGCTCAACGAGATTTTTCGCGGCTTTCACACCATCAAGGGCGGTGCAGGTTTTCTCAATGCGACCGAGCTGGTGGCATTGTGTCACCTGACCGAAAATCTGTTTGATAAGCTGCGTAATCGCGAACTCACGCTGAGTGCCGAGTTGATGGATACGATCTTCGCGGCGACCGCCGAGGTGCGCAGGATGTTCGGCGCTTTGCAACAGAACTTGCAACCGACGTCAGCTCCCGCCGATATGCTGGAAAATCTGAAAGCGGCGCTTGACGGGAGGGCTATCGTCAAGAGCGTTACCTCCGCCGCTCCGGCAGCACAACCGGTCGCCGAGGCTTCGCCCGGCACGGCGCCCGGCGTTGCTCAGGCACCCGATGGCGTCGACTGGAATGCTCTTTACGGTGCGCTGACTGGGACGGACATTGTTGCCAAGGTTGGCGCAACGCGCGATCCGGAAAAGATCGCCAGTGCGGTCTCCGAGGAGGAGTCCACCAAAAAGGCTTTCGGTCGCCGCGGTGCCGATGTGCCCGGCACTACGGTCGGTCGGCGTGACGGCGACGTTCCGCCGAAAGAAGCCAAGGAAGCCACGATCCGCGTGGATACCGACAGGCTGGATCAGGTGCTTAATCTGTCGGGCGAGATCGGCCTGACCAAGAACCGCCTCACCCATTTGCGCTCCGACATTATGCAGGGCCGGAACGATGCCGACACGCTACGCGAGCTCGATCGTTCGGTCACGCAGCTGGACATGCTGGTGGTCAACCTGCAAAACGCGGTGATGAAGACGCGCATGCAGCCGATCGGTCGTCTGTTCAAGAAATACCCGCGTCTGGCGCGCGACTTGGCGCGCTCGTTGGGCAAGGACGTCGAACTGGTGCTGGTCGGCGAAGAGACCGAGATGGACAAGACCATGATCGAGGATCTGAACGATCCGCTGGTGCACCTGGTGCGCAACGCGGTGGATCATGGCGTCGAGACGATCGAGGGGCGTATAGCCGCCGGCAAGCCGGAAAAGAGTATCGTCGAATTGAGTGCGCGTCAGGAGGGTGACCATATTTTGATCACCATCACCGACGATGGTCGCGGCATGCGTCCCGAAGTGATCCGCAACAAGGCCATCGAAAAGGGGCTGATTACCAATGAGATCGCCAATACGCTGGACGAGAAGCAGTGTCTGGAGCTGATCTTTCTGCCGGGATTCTCGACTAAGGAGGAAATTTCCAGCGTGTCCGGGCGCGGCGTCGGCATGGACGTGGTGAAGACCAATATCCAGAAGCTCAACGGCACTATCGATATTCATTCCGAGCCGGGCCGGGGTAGCATCTTCACGATTGCGCTGCCACTGACTTTGGCGATCCTGCCGGTGCTGATCCTGCGCTTGGGCGAGCAATCGTTTGCGGTGCCACTGTCGATGGTGCGCGAGATATTGTCGGTTACGCCGGAGCAGTTGCAGCAGGTGTCCGGACGGGCGACCATGGTGGTGCGCGGCGAAGTGTTGCCGGTGCTGCCGCTGGCACAGCTGATCGGTTGGGAGGCGAGCGACGTACCGCCGGAAGTGGGCGTGCTGATGCAGTTTGGTAGCAACAGTTTTATCCTGTCGGCGGATGGCTTTGCCGGCCACGACGACGTGGTGATCAAGTCGCTCGATACCTTCCGCCCCAAGGGAGTGGCGGGGGTCACGATGTCCAGCGAGGGCGATATTGTGTTGATCCTGGATATCAAGGAGCTGCTCAGCGACGTGCGTGGGCAATGATAGCCGCCTGTGCATAAATGAAAAGGATGGCAAGGATATGAACAACACAGGCCCGTTTGGACCGATAGTCATCGGTGCATTGGTCAGCGCGATGCTGCTGGCCGGACATGCGTTGTATTTCCGTAGCGTTGGCATTGCGTTGGCCGATGTGCTGCTGTTTGTCGCAGTCGTGTTGTGCTGGGGCTACTTGTTGCGCCAGACTGCCGGCTGCGATAAAAAACCGGGTGAGTCGTGTGAGCAGGCGGATCGGGGGGATGCACACCTGATGCGCGAGAGCAACGGCTTCCATGTGCAGCTCGGCGGTGAGGTGGCAACCCAACTCGGTTCGGCGCATACCGAACTGGGCAACACCCAGGCGATACTCGGCGACGCTATCGGCAAGCTGGTCAGCACCTTTACCGCATTGGCGGACGATGTGCGCGCCCAGCAGGCGTTGACCCTGTATATTGCCGGCAGCGAAAAAGACGCAAACGGACATAATGCCAAAGAGAAGTTCGAGCATTTCGTGAAGCTGACTTCGGATGCGATGAACGAGTTCGTCGATAGCACCGTCGAGAACAGCAAGCATGCGATGGAGCTGGTGGAAAAGATGGATGCGATCAACCACGAGGTCAGCAGCATCCTGAATATCCTGAACGAGGTGGAAGGCATCGCCAAGCAGACCAATCTGCTGGCGCTGAATGCGGCGATCGAGGCGGCGCGCGCCGGCGAGGCCGGGCGCGGGTTCGCCGTCGTCGCCGACGAAGTGCGCAACCTGTCCGAGAACACCAACAAGTTCAGCAAGCAGATCCGTTCGCTGGTGCACAACGTCAACAACTCGCTGGTCGATGCCGAGCAATCCATCAATAAGCTCGCGGCCAGCGACATGACCTTCGTGATAGATTCCAAACAGCATGTGCAGGCCATGATGGCGGATCTCAGCGCACTGAATGCTACGATCGCGCAGAATGCTATCGAGTTGAGGGAGATCAACGACAAGGTCGAGCATAATGTCGGCGTAGCGGTGTCTACGCTGCAATTCCAGGACATGAGCTCGCAATTGATCGCGCATGCGCAGATGCGTATCGCTGCACTGCAGGATGTGGCTAGCCAGATGAGTGCCGGAGCCGACAGTTCCAGTCGCGATATGTACCTGCAGCAGATAGCCGCCTACCGGAATTCGCTGAATCAGCATGTGATGGGGCTGGATGCGAAGAAATCAAATCCGGTTGCCCAGGAGAATTTCGATACCGGCGACATCGAGCTGTTCTGACGGCTTCGTTACAAACGCGACTTCCTTCAATTGCATTTTTCGATTGCTTCATGCAATCTGCAGACCTGTGCAAGCGAGCCTTGTGTTACCACTAACCAGAACGAGCGAAAAATATGGCAAAAACCATACTGACTGTTGACGATTCCGCCTCCATCCGCCAGATGGTGGCTTTTACCCTGAAATCTGCCGGCTATACCGTTATCGAGGCTGCCGACGGACAGGAAGGACTGGACAAGGCCAAGACCAATGCGGTCAATCTGGTGCTGACCGACCAGAATATGCCCAAGATGGATGGCTTGACTCTGATCAAGACGTTGCGCGGCCTGCCGCAATACCGCAGCACGCCTATCCTGATGCTCACGACCGAATCCAGTGATACGATGAAGTCGCAGGGAAAAGCAGCAGGTGCGACCGGCTGGCTGGTCAAACCGTTCGATCCGCAGAAGCTGCTTGAAGTCGTCAAGAAAGTCGTCGGTTAACATCGCCGTGCACGCCGGCGTGTTCGCGCCGGTATCCGTCACTATGCATGTCAGGGGAAGCCAATGACCATCGATATGAGCCAGTTTTATCAGGTGTTCTTCGAGGAATCAGCGGAGCATCTCGCGAACATGGAGAGCCTGCTGCTTGGGCTGGATCTCGCCGCACCGGACGACGATCAGTTGAATGCGATTTTCCGCGCCGCGCATTCGATTAAGGGTGGCAGTGGCACCTTCGGCTTCACCGACATGACCGTAGTGACCCATGTGCTGGAAACCTTGCTGGATCGCATACGCAAACACGAGATTGCGATTACCTCCGACATGGTGGATGCCTTCCTGCAAGCCGGCGATGTGTTGCACGACCTGCTGGATGCGCATCAGAACGGCGGCGTCGCCGATGAGGCCGCCTCGCTGGAAATTCGTGCCAAATTGGAAAAACTGACTCAGGATCCGATTAACACAAGCCCGCCCGCCGCTGCACCCGCCGAGGCAGCGTCTGTGCCTGTCGCTCCTTCGACGCAGCATATCTATCAGATTCGCTTTGCCAAAACATCGGCCATTTTTCCTTCCGAAGCGCAACTCACCACGCTGCTGGAAGACCTCGGTAACCTCGGCAAGATCGAAAATCAGCAGATCGGTGAGGATGCGGTCACGTTGACGCTGACGGCCTGGGCTGGCGAAGCGGAATTACGCGATATCTTTTCGTTCTTCCTTGAGCCGGATCAACTGACCATTACGCTCGGCGCAGATGTGGCGCCATCATCTGGCGACGAAGACGGATATGGTTTCTTTGTCGAGCCGGAACAGCTCAAGGCCGCTATCGAGGATGAGCAGGGATATGGTTTCTTCACCGATGTGCCCCCCCCGGCTGCGGAGACATCTGCACCAAGCGCAAGCGGCGCAGCCGCCGAAGTGGCGCCGGGCGAAACACCGCATCGCCGCGCCACCGATCGCGCACCCGATACCTCTATCCGTGTCAGCGTCGAGAAGGTCGACCAGATGATCAACTTGGTCGGCGAACTGGTGATTACCCAGGCGATGCTGGCGGAAACGGCCTCGCGTCTCGATCCGGTGGTTAACGAAAGCCTGTTGAATGGTCTCGCACAGCTGGAGCGCAACACCCGCGATTTGCAGGAGTCGGTGATGTCGGTGCGGATGATGCCGATCAACTTTGTGTTCAGCCGCTTTCCGCGCGTCGTGCGCGATCTTGCCGGAAAACTGAACAAGCAGGTGCAGCTCAAAACCATCGGCGAAGGCACCGAGCTGGACAAGGGGCTGATCGAGAAGATTAGCGACCCGTTGACACATCTGGTGCGCAATAGTCTCGATCACGGCGTCGAGATGCCCGACGAGCGTATCGCCAAGGGCAAGGATCCGCAGGGCACGATCACGCTGCGCGCGGCGCATCAGGGCGGCAACATCGTCATCGAGGTCGCGGACGACGGCGCCGGGCTGGACCGCGAGCGGATATTGGCCAAGGCGAAGGAAAAGGGGATTCCGTTCAGCGACAGTATCAGCGATGCCGATGTCTGGCAGATGATTTTCGCGCCTGGATTTTCGACGGCGGCCGTGGTCACCGATGTGTCGGGACGCGGCGTCGGCATGGACGTGGTGAAGAAGAACATCGAAGGCATTGGCGGGCGCGTCGACTTGTCCTCCAAGACCGGCGAAGGCAGCACTGTGACGATCCGCCTGCCGTTGACGCTGGCAATCCTGGACGGTCTGTCGGTCGCGGTCGGCGACCAGACCTACATCGTGCCGCTTAGTTTTATCAGCGAATCGCTGCAGCCGAAGAGCGAGGACATCAAGGAGATCAGCGGGCAGGGCAAGGTCGTCCATGTGCGCGGTGAATACGTGCCGATAGTCGCACTGTCCGAAGTGTTCTGCATTAAGCCGCGCGTCACCAACCCCGCCGAGGGCATCCTGGTGCTGCTGGAAGGCGAGGGTAAGAAGGTCGCGCTGTTCGTGGACGAGTTGCTCGGTCAGCATCAGGTGGTGATCAAGAGTCTGGAGACCAACTACCGCCGGGTGCCCGGCATCTCCGGAGCGACCATCATGGGCGACGGACGCGTGGCGATGATCATGGACGTCACGGCGATGATCAAAATGGCTCAGCAATAACGGGTATTGCGCGGCAGTCGTTTGTTAAGTGCTCCGCAAGGGAGTCGTTGAGGGTAAAGTCCTTACGCGTTTGTGCACTGTCACTATGTGCTGCGAATGCGCATTGTTGCGGCCTGCGGCGGATGAGCATTGCATTTCGAGGAGAGGGGCATCATGCAGGAAAATCAGGGGATGGCGGACGGTCGCGAACTGCTGACTTTTACGCTGGGCAGCGAGGAATACGGCATCGACATCCTCAAGGTTCAGGAGATCCGCGGCTACGATGCGGTAACGACGATCGCGAACGCACCGTCCTTCATCAAGGGCGTGATCAACCTGCGCGGCATCATCGTGCCCATCGTGGACATGCGCATCAAGTTCAACCTCGGCAAGGTCGAGTACAACCAGCTCACCGTGGTGATCATCCTGAACATCGCGAACCGCGTCGTCGGCATCGTCGTCGACGGCGTGTCCGACGTGATCGCGCTGACGCCCGAGCAGCTCAAGGCTGCGCCCGAGTTCAGCGGGGCGATGGACACCCAGTACATCACCGGCCTGGGCACGGTGGACGAGCGCATGATTATCGTCGTCGATATCGAGAAACTGATGACCAGCGGCGACATGGAGCTGGTCGATGCAGTCGCTGTTTGAGTAGTTACGATTTTAGTTCTTAAGGAAAAAATCATTATGTCATTCGCAAATATGAAGATCGGTCAGAAGTTAGCTACCGTCGTTGCGGTACCGCTCCTGTTGTCGGCCGGCTTTGGTATCTGGTTATGGTTCGTCGTAGGGCAAATAGACGAATCGGTCAAGTTGGTTAAAGAGGAAAGTGTCGTCTATGCCATGTTGGCGAAAGATATGGAAAAAGACGTCGTTCAGGTACAGCAATATATATCGGACATTTCGGCAACCCGCGGCCAGGACGGTTTGGGCGACGGGCTGGAGATGGCGCAAAAAAGCCGCGATAGTTTTATCGAAAAAGCGGACAAATTCCAGCAAATGTTCAGCGCTGAGAATGACCAGAAGAGGCTGAGTGAAATAAACGATCTTATAAGCCGTTTCGGCGTCTATTACGAAATCGGCAAGAAGATGGCACATGCGTACATTGAGGGAGGCCCTGCATCAGGCAACAAACAGATGGGCGAGTTCGACCAGGCCAGTGAAGCATTGCAAGGTGTGCTAAAGCCGTTTGTCCAATCCCAACTGGACGAAGCGACGGACGAACTTGGCAAAACCGAGCGCGCTGCTTCCGGAGTACGAATAATTGCCGCGATATTGAATATCGGAATCATTCTGGCATCCTTGATCCTGGCGATAATCCTCATCCGCTTGATCACCCGCCCGCTTAACCAAGGTATGGAGGTTGCCAATAGGATTGCCCAAGGTGACCTTTCCAGCCAAATAACCATTACCAGCCAGGATGAAACCGGCAAACTCCTGCATGCACTGCAAGTCATGCAAGACAGCCTGCGCGCCATTGTCGCCGAGATCAAGAACATCGTCGAAGCGGCTGCGATACGCGGCGACTTCAGCGTCAAGATGGATCTGAACGGAAAACAGGGTTACACCAAAGAACTGTCCGACCTGCTCAACAGCCTGTCCAATGTGTCCGAGACCGGCCTGAACGACGTCACCCGCGTCGCCACCGCCTTAGCCAACGGCGATCTGTCGCAGAAGATCACCGGCAACTATGCCGGGGTGTTCGACCGCACCAAGACCGGCGTGAACGGCACCGTCGATGCGCTGACCAAGATCGTCGGCGAGATCAAGTCCATCGTCGAAGATGCAGCGGTACGCGGCAGCTTTGCCACCAAGATGGATATGACCGGCAAGGCGGGTTACACCAAGGAACTGTCCGAACTGCTGAACCAGTTGTCCAACGTGACCGATGGCGCGCTGGCAGACGTATTGCGCGTCGCCAATGCGCTGGCCAAGGGCGACCTGACCCAGAGTATCAGCAAGGACTACGCCGGCGTGTTCGGCGAGACCAAGGATGCGTTGAACGGCACCGTCAGCAACCTGAAGGAACTGGTCGGTCAGATCAAGGACTCCACCGATACGATCAACACCGCGTCGAAGGAGATCGCATCCGGAAACAGCGACCTGTCGCAGCGCACCGAGGAACAGGCCTCCAGCCTGGAAGAGACCGCCTCCAGCATGGAAGAACTGACCTCGACGGTGAAGCAGAATGCCGAGAACGCCAAGCAAGCCAACCAGCTCGCAATCGGTGCATCGGACGTGGCGGGCAAGGGCGGCGCGGTGGTCGGACAAGTGGTTACCACGATGGACTCAATCAACGAATCCAGCCGCAAGATTGTGGACATCATCAGCGTGATCGACGGCATCGCGTTCCAGACCAACATCCTCGCGTTGAACGCGGCGGTCGAAGCTGCCCGTGCAGGCGAGCAGGGCAGGGGCTTCGCGGTCGTGGCCGGCGAGGTGCGCAACCTGGCGCAGCGCTCTGCCGCGGCAGCGAAGGAGATCAAGACGTTGATCGGCGACTCGGTGGAGAAGGTCGAAGGCGGCAGCAAACTGGTGGCTCAGGCCGGCCAGACGATGGAAGAGATTGTTACCAGCATCAAGCGTGTGACCGACATCATGTCCGAGATCACGGCTGCATCCAGTGAACAGAGTCAGGGTATCGAACAGGTGAACACCGCCATCACTCAGATGGACGAAGTGACGCAGCAGAACGCGGCGTTGGTCGAAGAAGCGGCAGCTGCGGCTGAGTCGTTGGAAGAGCAGGCGCAGAACCTGGCGGTGGCGGTGGCGACGTTCAAGGTGGACGAAAGCGGCAGCACGGCAGTCGCGGCGCGGCGTGCCCCGGTTGCAGCGCCGGCGCGCAGGGCCGCACCTGTAAAAGTTCCGGCCAAGGCGCTGGCAAAGCCCAAGCCCAAGGCTGCGGGAGGCGAAGAGGAGTGGGAAGAGTTTTGACATGCCGGGACATGATTGCTTTGCACAGCCATAGCTTGCCAAAGAGCGATGGGTAAGTTGCAGGTTAATTCACTCCCTTCATGCCGCAACAGAAACATGTTTTGCGACGTACCGATGTATGAAAGAGTAACCATGCGTAGCGATTTTTCTGTGACGGACAGGGAATATGTTCAGCCGGATGGCGTATTGTGGGCAGTGAAGACATAATCCTGATGTCGTTAAATTGAAGTGAGGCGGAGCATGGGCGATAATCTTCAATCCAGCACCGGACGCGATCGTGAGTTCGTGTTCACGAGCAAGGATTTCGAGCGGGTGCGCAAGTTGATCTACGATCACGCCGGCATCTCGCTTAACCCCTCCAAGCAGGACATGGTCTACAGCCGTCTGGCACGACGATTGCGCGCGACCGGCATAGCCAGTTTCACCGAATATCTGGCGCGGCTGGAGAATGACGACACGGCGGAATGGGAGGCGTTCGTCAATTCACTGACCACCAACCTGACGGCATTCTTCCGCGAACCGCACCATTTCCCGTTGCTGGCCGAACATGTGCAGAAGCATAAGGGGCGGCACATCGAGTTGTGGTGTTCTGCGGCGTCGACCGGCGAGGAGCCATATTCGATGGCGATGACGATGGTGGATGCGTTCGGCACGTTTACGCCGCCGGTGAAGATTCTGGCGACCGATCTGGATACCAATGTACTGGCCAAGGCTGAAGCCGGCATCTATCCCCTGGAGCGGGTGGAAAAGCTGTCTCCCGATGTGGTGAAACGATTCTTCCTCAAGGGAGCCGGGGCGCAAGCAGGCTTCGTGCGCGTGCGCCCTGAGTTGCGCAACATGATTACCTTCCGGCAGGTGAATCTGCTGAGCCCGGAATGGCCGCTACGCGGTCCGCTGGATGCAATTTTTTGCCGCAATGTGATGATCTATTTCGACAAGTCGACGCAGCTTAAAATACTGGAGCGGTTTGTCCCGTTGTTGCAGCCCGACGGCTTGTTGTTTGCCGGGCATTCGGAGAGTTTTCACAACGCCGGGCACCTGTTCTCGTTGCGCGGCAAGACGGTGTACGAATTGGCGAAACACCGGGCGCAGCAAGGTTCGAGTCTGTTGGCGAGGCGGGACAGGGAGCGCGGATGACCGTGCATGGCTACGAAGAGATTCTGGCTCCGAACGTATATTACGATCGCGAGCACGACACTGAAGCAGCCAAAATATTGCCGGGCGAGTATTACGCAACGGCGCGCGACATGGTGTTGGTGACGGTGCTGGGATCCTGCGTGTGCGCCTGCATTCGGGATCGCAGAAGCGGCATCGGAGGGATGAATCACTTCATGCTGCCGGATGCCGGCGGCGATCAGGGTAGCCCGCTGGGCGATTCGGCGCGCTACGGCGCCTATGCGATGGAGATACTGATCAACCAGCTGCTCAAGATGGGCGCGAAGCGCGAGAATCTGGAGGCCAAGGTGTTCGGCGGCGGTGCGGTGTTGCGCGGCTTCACGGTCGGCAACGTGGGCGAGCGTAATGCGGAATTCGTCCTGGAGTTCCTGCATACCGAGAACATTCCGGTGCTGGCGCAGGACCTGCTGGATATCTATCCGCGCAAGGTGTATTTCTTCCCCGCTACCGGCCTGGTCCGGGTGAAGAAACTGAGGAACGTGCATAACAACACCATCGTCGACCGTGAATCGGAATACAAGATGCGCCTGCGCTATTCCAAGGTAGAGGGCGATGTGGAGTTGTTCGGTTGAGTGTGCAGGGGTAGGGGCACGGCGCGCCGTGCCCCTACGGCGGTAACAAAATTATCCGGCTGGAATGAACATGGAAAACCGCAAGATCAAGGTGCTGGTGGTCGACGACTCCGCGCTGATCCGCAATGTGATGAAGGAGATCATCGACCGCGAGAAGGATATGGTGTGCGTCGGGGCGGCGCCCGATCCGATCGCGGCGCGCGAGATGATCAAGGCGCTGAATCCGGATGTGCTGACGCTGGATGTGGAAATGCCCAAGATGGACGGGTTGGACTTCCTCGAGCGCCTGATGCGTTTGCGGCCGATGCCGGTGGTGATGGTGTCGACGCTGACCGAGCGCGGTTCCGACATCACCTTTCGCGCGCTGGAACTGGGGGCGGTGGATTTCGTCTCCAAGCCGAAGATGGATATTGCGCGCGGCATGGAAGAATACGCCGCCGAGATCACCGACAAGATCCGCGCAGCAGCGCAGTCGCATGTTCGGGCAAGGAAGCCTGCCGCGCCGGCGATGGTGGTGCAGGAAAAGCTGTCCGCCGATGCGATCCTGCCGAGCAGTGCACCCGGACGTTTCGCCTCGACCGAGAAGCTGATCATCATCGGCGCGTCGACCGGCGGCACCGAGGCGATCAAGGAGGTGCTGACCCGCTTGCCGGCGGATGTGCCCGGCATCCTCGTGACCCAGCATATGCCGGAGAACTTCACCAAGTCGTTCGCGGAACGGCTGAACAGCCTGTGCAAAATCTCGGTCAAGGAGGCGGAACATAACGAGCGCATCCTGCCGGGCCATGCCTACATCGCTCCCGGCCACTCGCATCTGCTGCTCAAGCGTAGCGGGGCGAACTACATGACCGAGCTGAATCAGGGGCCGCCGGTGAATCGTCATCGCCCCTCGGTGGATGTGCTGTTCCGTTCTGCGGCCAATGTCGCCGGCGCAAACGCGATGGGCATCATCCTGACCGGCATGGGCAAGGACGGCGCGCAGGGTATGCTGGAAATGAAGCAGGCCGGATCGTTCACGATCGCGCAGGACGAGGCGAGTTGCGTGGTGTTCGGCATGCCGCGCGAGGCGATCGCACTGGGCGGTGCGGCCGAAGTGTTGCCGCTGCAGAACGTCGCGCGCCGCACGCTGGAATATCTGGCCAGCACCGGCCGAGGCAACCGGGTATAGCGATGGCGCACGGATTTTGCTCTATGTCGTTCTGGGTAATTGGCCTTAGGAGCCTTGCATGAACATATGGTGGCGCAACCTCTCGCTGGCCAAGAAGCTGCATCTGCCGATACAGCTGTCCTTGTTGCTCGTGCTCCCGCTCGCGCAGATGTGGGTGATGGAGCGGTTCGAGGAGAAGATGCTCGAGGATGTGCGCTTGCGCGCCGAGGATAGCGCGACACAGTCGTTCCTCAGCCTGAATGCGATGATGTTGAGCGGGACGATCGCCAATCCGGAGTTGCGGGCTGAGTTTCTCGGCAAGATGGCGCGGCGGCAGGGGGTGGCGGATTTTCATCTGGTGCGGGCGGCGGCAGTACGCAATCAGTACGGCTCTGGTCTTGGGAGCGAGTCGCAGGGCGATGCGCTGGATCGCGCAACGATGTCCGCCAATGCGGCGCAGTTCAGGATAATTCGCGACGGCAAACGCATTCTGCGCGTGGTCGTGCCGTTCGCCGCCGGCAAGGATGTCCACGGGACGAATTGTCTGCGCTGCCATCTGGTGCCGGAAGGAACGGTGTTGGGGACGGTTAGCCTAGCCATCGATCTCGAGGCCGAGTACCACAAGTTGAACCGATTCGGCCTGGTTCTGGTTGGCGGTCAGATATCGTTGCAACTGCTGCTGTTCTTGTTGATCGGCTGGATCATCAGGAGAGTCACGGGATCGGTGGTCGAGCTGGAGCAGGCCATGCTGGAAGTGCGTGACTCCGGGGATTTTTCCAGGCGCGCCAGGGTGCGCGGGAAAGACGAACTCGGGCATATCGCGTTGGCATTCAACGGCTTCATTGCCCAGATCGAGGAGCTGTACCGTCAGCTGGCCTCGAAAATACAAGCGCTGGAAACCTATCACGATCGCACCGAGGAAGAGTTGCGCATCGGCAGCGACATCATGGGCCGCATTACGGCGGCCTACGGCGCTCCCGATCCCGCCGTGCGCATCATGATCAGTCCGGCGACCCATTACAGCGGTGACCTGATCCTGACGGCGCGTACGCCGGACGGGCGTTTGCATGTGCTGCTGGCCGATGCGGTCGGACATGGGCTGATTGCCGCGATGAATCTGTTGCCGCTGAGTCAGGTGTTCAGCGCGATGTCGAAGAAGGGCTTCTCCGTATCGCGCATAGCCGAAGAGTTGAATGCCAAGATTTACCAGCTGATGCCTGCGGATCGTTTCGTCGGCGCGGCGCTGGTCTCGGTGGATTTTCGCGACCGGGTGATCGAGGTGTGGAACGGCGGGATTCCTACGCTCATTCTGGTCGGGAAGAGTGGGGAAGTGTTGCACGAATGGCGTTCGCACAATTTGCCGCTGGGCATACTCGGCGAAGATGGTTTCTCTTCCGAGGTCGAGGTATTCCATTGTGAGCAGGAGGGGCAGCTGTTTCTGTTCTCGGACGGTTTGCCGGAGGCGGAATCCCCTGTCGGCGAGCAGTTCGGCAGGGAGCGTATTCAGGATGTCCTGTTGCGCAATGCTCCGGATTATCGCTTCGATATCATGGATCGGGCGTTGAAGCAGCATTTGCAGGGGCTTCCGGCTCACGACGATGTGTCGTTGGCAGTGGTGAATCTGTTATTGCAGGATGAAATGGATGGGTTGGCGTGCCACATGAGTCATTTCAGTGGCGACGAATCGGGTAGCCGCTGGAAGCTGATATTCCGCCTGGGGGAGGACGAGTTGAAATATCTCGATGCGGTGCCCTTGTTGACTCAGATTGTCGGCAAAATCCATGCAGCTGCCGAACATCATGCCGCGTTGTATGTGATTCTGTCCGAGTTGTTCAACAACGCACTGGATCATGGTGTGCTGAAGCTCGACTCCGGTCTGAAGCATGGTACTGAAGGTTTCGAGCGCTATCTGCATTTGCGCGAAGAGCGCTTGCGTATGTTGAGCGGCGCATCGATCGAAATTGAAATTGAGAAAGTGATGCTGGACGGAAGGTATGGCGTGAAGGTGCGCGTGCAGGACAGCGGCGACGGTTTCGACCACGCGAACCTGTTCGACGGGCCGAACGAATTGCCGGTGCAGGCACAGTATGGGCGGGGCTTGGCACTGGTGCGCGGGGTGGCTTATCGGCTGGAATTCGTCGGCAAAGGAAACGAGGTTGTCGCTTATTACATTTGCGCCTGAGTTCCTCGTGCCGTTTGATGTCAAGACTCATGCGAAGTGTAAACGCTTGCGGCCAGTTGTGATAAATTCCAAGACGAACCGGATTTGGCGGAACGGCAACTGAGCGGCAAGCGCAACCGTGTTTCAACAATCAACTGTGAAGGAGTGGTGATGGCTATCAGCGTACAGATACATGACAATGTTGCGCGCATATCGATGTCCGGGCGTTTCGATTTTCAGGTGCACCGCGAGTTCAAGGATGCATATACGCCGTTGATCGACAATGCCGCGGTGCGCGAGATCGAGGTTGAGATGGCCCGGGTGGACTATCTGGACAGTTCGGCGCTGGGGATGTTGATGCTGCTGAACGAACGCGCCAAAGGAGCGAACAAGGCTGTCGCGTTGTTGAATACCTCCGGTGTGGTTTCGCAGGTGCTGGAAGTGGCAAACTTCAGCAGGATTTTCAATATCCGCAACGCCGGATAAGTGTAAGCGGCATCCGGTTATCAGTCATAACCCTTCGCTATCGCGGCGCAGGGTCTTTATAAATGATGCGCATCAATCAGCCTGTTTCCAATATCGAGCATCCGCTGCCGGAAGGCGTGGTGCTGGTTTCGAAGACCGATCTCAAGGGGCTCATTACCTATTGTAATCGGGCGTTTCTCGATGTTTCCGGTTACGGCGAGCGCGAGCTGATAGGCGCGCCGCACAACCTGATCCGTCATCCGGATATTCCCCCGGAGATATTTGCCGACCTGTGGAAGACCGTCCAGGCGGGCAATCCATGGAACGGTATTGTCAAAAACCGCTGCAAGAACGGCGATTATTACTGGGTGGAAGCCAACGTTACGCCGCTGCTGGAGGGCGGCAGGCCGGTCGGTTATGTGTCGTTGCGTTACCGGGCGAGTGCGGAGCAAATCGCAGCGGCGGAGCAAGCCTATCAGATGGTGCGTGATGGGCATCCGATCCCGGTCTTGTCCAATAAACCCGATCTGGGGTACATCGTGCAGTTGCAGCAACGCCTGTCCGACAAGATCGTGGATCTGGAGAAATATCGCGACCGCAACGAGGATGATCAGCGTCTCGGTAGTTTCATCATGGCACAGATGCTCAGGATGGACGACGATCTCGGGGGGAGGGTGCGCCGCTATGCGCTGCTGGCGGAGCAGCTTAGCGGCGATGTGCTGATCGCCGCACGGACTCCCGCTAACGTGGTGCATGTAATGCTGGCCGATGCCGTGGGTCATGGGCTGGCGGCGGCGATTAACGTATTGCCGGTGTGCCGCACATTCTATGATCTGACCGAGCAGGGCTTCTCGATCGAGCAGATCGCTGCCGATCTGAACGAACTGGTCAACCACATCATGCCGGTCGACCGATTCGTTGCGACGGCACTGCTGGCTATCGATTACAGCGCGCAGGTGATCGAAGTATGGAACGGCGGTATTCCTGCCTTGCGTTTGCTCAATCGCGGCGGCGAATTGTTGCGTAGCTGGCCTTCCAGGCATCTTCCGTTGGGTATTCTGGAGGCACAGACTTTTTCCGCCCGGCCCGAGATTTTTCGTTACAAAGAAGACTGCCAGCTTTATCTGTATTCGGACGGACTGGTGGAAGCCTGCTGTCCGCGAGGAGTGCCGTACGGCGACGAGCGTATTGCCGATTTGCTTGCGGGTGCACCTCACGAGCGGCGTTTCGAGGCCTTGATAGCGGATTTCAAGTCGCATCTCGATGGTTGCAGCGCGCACGACGATGTCGTGGTTGCGATGATGAAAATTGCGGCGGGTGCATCCGGGGTGGCCGATGCGCGTCGTCCTGCAGGTGACCGCGAGGTTGTGGCCGGCGGCGACTGGCGTGTCGCGATCAGGCTGGAGGCGGGCGAGCTGAAGTATCTCGATGTGGTGCCGCTGATGATCCATCTGCTGTCCAAGCTGCATTCAGTGCGCGAGCATCATTCCGCACTGTTTCTGATTTTGTCGGAACTGTTCAATAACGCGCTCGATCATGGTGTGCTGGGGCTGGATTCCGGAATCAAGCGAGGACCGGATGGTTTCGAGCGTTATTTGCAGTTGCGCGACGAGCGGATGCAGGCGCTGGACTGCGGCGAGATATCGATCGAGATCGATAGCGTGCTGGCCGAAGGCCATCCTGCTGTGAAGATACATGTCACGGACAGCGGCGAAGGTTTCGATTACCGTGCGCTTCAGGCGGCGGGTGGCGGGGCGCAGTATGGCCGGGGCATCGTGCTGACCAGAAGCCTGACCAGTCGGCTCGAATATCTGGGGAAAGGCAATGAAGTCGTCGCATATTACGTTTGTGTTTGAATGGTTTATTGGCTTTGGGGTACGAAAAATATTGCCTGTTGGTCATGATGCTTGTCTGATTGTGAATTCCTGAATCTTCAATGTGTTGTGCGGTATTGGTGTGAAATTGCTGCAGCTCCGCTGCGGGGCGGCCTCCCCCTGCAATGCGCGTGTTTATGCGGCTTTGCTCCGATTCACAGTATTGTCGGCTTGTCAAACGGGTGTAAGAACCCTCCAAAGGTTGCTGAATAGACTGCAAAACCCCCCCCTATTCACCAGATTGAATGAGTTTGCTGGCGCCGATAATCGCTACGTCCAGCAGGAGCCGATATGGCAGAAGATAGCGACCTAGAAAAAACAGAACAACCCTCACAACGGCGAATTGACCAGGCAAGAGAGCAGGGTCAAGTCGCCCGTTCGCGTGAGCTTTCCACGTTTGCCGTGTTGCTGGCGGGCGGTGGTGTGTTGTGGTTCATGGGGGCATCTCTTACACAGAGCATGGTGCAGTTGTTGCGCGACGGATTGGTGCTCGATCGCGAGATGGTTTTCGACAGTGCCCTGATGATGCCTCGTCTGTATGAGCTTGCGATGGATGCCTTGATCGCCTTTGCGCCGTTTCTGCTCGTTGTGATGATTGCGGCGGCTTTCTCCCCGCTGTTGCTGAACGGCTGGCTGTTCAGTGTCGAGGCGTTGCAGCCCAAATTTTCCAAACTCAATCCGATCGCCGGGCTCGGGCGCATGTTCTCTCGGACGGCGCTGGTGGAATTGGTCAAGGCGCTGGCCAAGGCTGCGTTGGTGGGCGGCGTGGCAGCATGGGTGATCTGGAGCAATCGCGATGCGGTAATGGCGCTCGGTTTGCAGTCTGCCGCCGCTGCGATTCCGGCGACCGGCCACCTGATTGGTTCTGGCTTTATGATCATCGTCGGTGCAATGTTGCTGATCGTGCTGATCGATGTGCCGTTCCAGCTGTGGGATCACAACAAGAAGCTGATGATGACCAAGGAAGAGGTGCGTCAGGAGGCCAAGGAAACCGAAGGCGATCCGATGGTCAAGGGGCGCATCCGCCAGTTGCAGCGCGAGGCCGCGCGTCGCCGCATGATGTCCGCGATCCCGACTGCCGATGTGGTGGTGACCAACCCGACGCACTATTCCGTGGCGCTGAAATACAGCGAAGAGGGGGCGCGCGCGCCGGTGGTGGTGGCCAAGGGGTCGCATCTGGTGGCATTGCGCATACGCGAGATCGCCAAGGAGCATCATGTGCCTATCCTTGAGGCGCCGCCGCTGGCGCGCGCGCTGCACAAACACACCGACCTCGGCGATACCATCCCCGAGGCGTTGTACTCCGCGGTTGCCGAGGTGCTGGCTTACGTTTACCAGTTGCGCCGCTACGAGAAAATCGGCGGCGCGCGTCCGGATGAGCCCGCCGAATTACCGGTTCCGCTCGATCTCGATCCGGCGGCCGGGTTGGCGGGGGCGTGAACGGCTAAATCATGAACTTCATGCTGATACAAGACTTCCTGAAGCGCGCCGGCCTGATCGGCATGGTCGGCCCGGTGCTGATCGTGCTGATCCTGGCGATGATGGTGCTGCCGCTGCCGCCGATGCTGCTGGACATCCTGTTCACGTTCAATATCGCGGTGTCGATCATGGTGCTGCTGGTCAGCATGAACACCAACAAGCCGCTGGACTTTGCGATCTTCCCGACGGTGTTGCTGATCACGACGCTGTTGCGCCTGTCGCTGAACGTCGCGTCGACTCGTATCGTGCTGCTGGAAGGGCATACCGGGCCGGACGCGGCGGGCAAGGTGATCGAGTCGTTCGGCCACTTCCTGGTCGGCGGCAATTACGCAGTGGGTCTGGTGGTGTTCTCGATTCTGGTGGTGATCAACTTCGTCGTGATCACCAAGGGTGCGGGGCGTATCGCCGAGGTGGGCGCCCGCTTCACCCTGGATGCGATGCCCGGCAAGCAGATGGCGATTGACGCCGACCTGAATGCCGGCCTGATCGGCGAAGACGCGGCGCGCAAACGCCGCGCCGAGATCGCGCAGGAAGCCGACTTCTACGGCGCGATGGACGGTGCCAGTAAATTCGTGCGCGGCGATGCGGTGGCCGGCATCATCATTCTGTTCATCAACATCATCGGCGGCCTGATTGTCGGTGTGCTGCAGCATGATCTCGACCTGGCGACCGCGGCCAAGAACTACACGCTGCTGACTATCGGCGACGGTCTGGTTGCGCAGATTCCGGCGCTGGTGATTTCCACCGCCGCCGGTCTGGTGGTGAGTCGTGTTGCGAGCGAAGAGAATATCGGTCAGCAGTTGATTCAGCAGTTGTTCAAGCAGCCACAGGTGCTGATGCTGACGGCGATCATCATCGGTTCGCTGGGCATGATTCCGGGCATGCCGCATTTTGCGTTTCTGTTGCTGGGTGGCGCGATGGCTTGGCTGGCCTGGTATCTGTCGCAGACCAGTTCCAGGGCCGCCGCGCGCGAGGAACAGCAGGCTGCGGCGGCGGTTGCCACGAACGCGGTCATTCCTGAGGCCGCCGAGGCCAGTTGGGACGACGTCGCGCAGGTCGATGTGCTGGGGATGGAAGTCGGTTACCGCCTGATTTCGCTGGTGGATAAATCGCAGGACGGCGATCTGCTGCGCCGCATCAAGGGTATACGCAAGAAATTCACCCAGGACATCGGCTTTTTGCCGCCGCCGGTGCATATTCGCGACAACCTTGATCTGCGCCCGAATGCTTACCGCATCACGCTGAAGGGGGTCGAAGTCGGTTCCGGCGAGGCTTATCCGAGCATGCTGCTGGCGATCAACCCGGGCAGTGTGATGGGCGAACTATCGGGCATGCAGACTCGCGATCCGGCCTTCGGTTTGCCGGCGGTGTGGATAGAGGCTGGCCTGCGCGACCATGCGCAGATGCTGGGCTATACCGTGGTCGATCCGGGCACGGTGGTGGCGACCCATCTGAGTCAGCTGCTCAGCACGCGCGCCGCAGAACTGCTCGGCCGGCAGGAGGTGCAGCAGTTGCTCGACCATCTCGCCAAGATCGCGCCGAAGCTGGTGGAGGATCTGGTGCCGAAGACGCTGCCGTTGGGTGCGGTGCAGAAGGTGCTGCAGAACCTTCTGGACGAAGGCATGCATATCCGCGATATGCGCACTACCGTCGAGACGCTGGCGGAGAATGCCGCGCGCACCCAGGATCCCTATCAGCTCACCGGCCTGGTGCGGGTCGCACTTGGACCCGCCATCGTGCAGCAGTTCTATCCTTCGGCGCAGGAGCTGCAGGTGATCGGCATGGACAAGGAGCTGGAATACATCCTGATGCAGGCGATGCAGTCGAGTCAAAGCGGTATTGGCATCGAGCCTGGGCTGGCCGACACCGTGCTGCGCGAAGCGCGCGCCGCCGCCGAGCAGCAAGAGCAGATGGGCTTGCCCACGGTTATGCTGGTACCGACGCAACTACGCGATTTACTGGCGCGTTTCCTGAAGCGTGCAGTGCCGAATATCAGGGTTATTTCGCATGATGAAGTGCCGGACTTCAAGACAATCCGGGTTACCGCAATGGTAGGAGGTAGAGCATGAGCATCAGAAAATTCTTCGCTCCGACGGCCCGTCAGGCCTTGAAGGAGATACGCGACGAGCTGGGTGCGGATGCGATGATCCTGTCGAATCGCAAGACGGAGAACGGGGTTGAGATCATTGCTCTGGCGCACGAGGAGATCGCGCATTTGACCGAGCGGGCGGTGGCGCAGAAAGCGGACTGGAGTGGCGGCATCACCGCCGACGAGTGGGCGCGTTCGGTGGTAGACGATCATGGCGCGCCGAGCGCAAGGCAGCCGGCCCAGGCCAAGCCTGTGGCAACGCCCAAGACCCAGCTAGCGGCAGGCGCTCCCCGGCTCAAGCAGCCGGCTCCGCGCGTTGCGCCGCATGGCGCCGTGCATGCGATCGAGTCGACGGAAGCGCATGGCGTCGCGCGCCAGCCCGGCAAGCTGCCGGCGGCAGAGCCCGCACAGCAGGATTATGCACAGCCGGTCGTCCAGTCCGTGGTGTTGCCGGCGCAGGCGATGGAGGTGCAAGAAAGCATCCTGAAAGAGATCAAGACGATGAGCAGCATGCTGCAGCAGCAGCTTGCCGCGATGCACTGGAACGACGTGCATCAGCGCGACCCGCAGCGCGCCGCGCTGCTGCGCAGGATGCTCAACGCCGGGTTCAGTTCGGTGCTGGCGCGCCAGTTGCTGGATCGGATGCCGGCCAACGGTGTGCAGGGCGAACAATGGGTCAAGCAGGTGTTCAAGCGTAATCTGCTGGTCGCGAGCGAGGCGAACGATATCGTCAACAAGGGCGGTGTGTATGCGCTGATCGGACCGACCGGCGTCGGCAAGACCACGACCACGGCCAAGCTGGCGGCGCGCGCGGTGGTGCGCTTCGGCGCGGACAAGGTGGCGTTGCTGACCACCGACAGTTACAGAATTGCGGCTTACGAACAGCTCAAGATCTACGGCAAGATACTCGGCGTGGCGGTGCATGCGGTGAAGGACGCCGGCGATTTGCGCCTGACGCTGTCAGCGCTGCGCCACAAGCATCTGGTGTTGATCGACACCGTCGGGATGGGGCAGCGCGACGAACGCGTCGGCGATCAGGCAGAGATGTTCGATGCGGCCGGAGTGCAATGTTTGATGATGCTGAATGCCACCAGTAGTGGCGATACGCTCGAAGACGTGGTGCGTATGTATCGCAACGATAGAGTGATCGGCTGCATTACCACCAAGCTGGACGAGGCCGTCAGCCTGGGCACGGTGCTGGACGTGGCAGTGCGCCACCGGCTGGTGCTGCACTACATGGCGAATGGGCAGCGCGTGCCGGAAGACCTGCATCCGACCAATCTCGATTACATGCTGCATCGCGCGTTCAAACCGGTGGAGGAAAAGAAACCGTTCACGTTGCGCGATCTCGATCTGCCGGTGATGATGGCGGAGGCGCCGGGCAAGGAGACCAGTCTTGCGCTCTGATGGCGGTGTCGATCAGGCCGAGGGCTTGCGCCGCCTGCTGGTGGGCAACCACACCCAGGTCGTGACCGTGGTGGCCGGCCAGGCCGGGATGGGGCGCACCAGCGCGACCATCAATCTGGCTGCGGCGCTGGTGCGCTCCGGCAAGGACGTGCTGGTGCTGGACGAGAATCATGCGCCGGATAATCTGCTGGACTGCCTCGGACTGGTTGCGCAGCATGATTTGCTGGATGTTGCACAGGGACTCTGCCGATCGCACGATGCGCTGATCGGAGGTCATGGTTTCGGTGTGATGTCGGCGGCGCGGGCGATGCAGGCGCTGGCCGTGTCGCGGTTGTCCGCCGAGCAGGCCGATAGTGCGGCGTCATTTGCAGGCCCGGGGCTGGATTGGGATGAGTGGCAGCGCATGGAAGTGGCGCTGACCGAGGTCAGCAGCGGCGTGGATGTGATGCTGGTGGATGGGGCGATGCTCGCCGGTCAGGCGGCTGCTGTTTCATCGAGCCTGGCGAGCGGCGCATCGCTGCTGGTAGTGGTCGAGGGTACGCCCAGTGGCATCACCGACAGTTATGCATTGATCAAGCGGCTGGCGCTCGAAAACGCCCGCGTGCAGTTCGGCATCATGGTGAACAAGGCTGTCAGCGAAAAGGCGGCGATGACGGTATTCGAGAATATGGCCAAGGTGGCGCGTCGCAATCTTTCGGTGCGGTTGGAGTATCTGGGGTATGTCCCGCTCGACGATAGAGTCGGCTGCGCAACGCAGATGTGCAAGTCGGTGCTGGATGCATTTGCAGTGTCTGCATCGGCACAGGCTTATCTGGAGTTGGCGCACAATTTGCTGCGCCTGCCGACGCGGCAAGTCGAGACCGAAAGCGGAGTTGCGACCATCATCCAGAGCCTGATGAGCCAGGCATCCCAGCCGTTGCGGCGCATCGGCAAGGAAATCGCACACGTTGTAAACTAGCAGCATGTATAAGTCCACGGGATTAAACGACAAGGAACAATGCCTGCGGGATCACTCGCATCTGGTGAAGCGCATCGCCCACCAGATGATGACCAAGCTGCCGCACAGCGTGCAAATCGACGATATTATCCAGGCGGGCATGATGGGACTGCTGGATGCGGCGAGCCGTTACGACGAGTTTCACGGCGCGCAGTTCGAGACCTACGCGACTCAGCGCATTCGCGGGGCGATGCTGGACGAATTGCGCGAGGCCGATTGGTTGCCGCGCAGCCTGCGCCGCGATATGCGGCGCATCGAGCAGTCCATCAGCCGCTTGCAACAGAAATTGGGCCGTGCGCCGAACGAGACCGAGATTGCCGCCGATCTGGAGGTGCCCCTCGCCGAGTACCAGCAGATGCTGCAGGCGTCGCGCGGCGCGCAGCTGGTGTATTACGAGGATTTTCACGGCGAGGACAATGACGACTTTTTCGAGCGGTTCGAATTTGCCAGCGACGATAATCCGCTGGAGTTGTTGTCGGACGAGCGCTTTCGGAGCGAGCTGGTACGCGGGATCGAAGCTTTGCCGGAGCGCGAGCGCTTGGTGATGGCGATGATCTACGAGCAGGACATGAATCTGCGCGAGATCGGCGAGGTGCTCGGCGTCGGCGAGTCGCGAGTCTCGCAGTTGCACAGTCAGGCTGTGGCGAGGTTGCGTAGCCGGATGAGAGGCTACTGATGGATAGGCTCACCCTGTTGGGGTTGTTGGTCGGCGTGGCCGGCATTCTTGCCGGGCAGATAATGGAGGGCGGCGATCTTGCCATCCTGTTTCAGGGCGCGGCCTTCATGATTGTGTTCGGCGGTACGCTGGGTGCGGTGATGGTGCAGTGCCCGCCCAATGTGTTTTTCATGGCGCTGAAGATGGGGCGTTGGGCATTCAAGCCCCCGGTAATGCAAGGTTCGGACGTGGTTCGTCAGTTGATTTCGTGGGGGCAGATCGCACGCAAGGAAGGCATCCTGGCGCTGGAGGTGCGCATCGGCGCTGTTGGCGATCCATTCCTGAAAAAGGGCTTGCAACTGCTGGTCGACGGCAACAGCGGCGACAAGATCCGCGAGGTGCTGGATGTGGATACGCACGCTTGGGAGCAACTGCGCTGGCAATCCGCGCGCGTGTGGGAGGCGGCTGCCGGCTATTCGCCTACGATAGGCATTATCGGTGCCGTGCTCGGTCTGATGCATGTGATGCAGAATCTGGCGGAACCGGCCAAGCTGGGCGGCGGCATCGCCGTGGCATTCGTGGCGACGATCTACGGTGTGGCTTTCGCAAACCTGCTGTTCCTTCCGATTGCCAATAAATTGAAGTCCATCATCCTGGAGCAGGCGAACTTGCGTGAGATGATCGTGGATGGTCTGGTCGGCATCGCCAACGGAGATAATCCGCGGTTGCTCGAAATCAAGTTGCGCAGTTATGTCGATTAGTCGAATCCTGCTTTCGCCTGAGCATACTCGGTAGAGTCACTATGGCGCGCCGAAACAAACGCTACGAACATGACAATCGCGATCGCTGGCTGATTTCCTATGCCGACTTCGTCACGCTGTTGTTTGCCTTTTTCGTGGTGATGTATTCGATCTCTTCGGTAAACGAAGAAAAATATAAATCATTCGGTGATGCCCTGAACAGTGCCTTCAGCAAGGATGGAACCTCTCCGACAGGTGCGAGTGGCCCGCAGGAGCAAACCATGCTGTTCATGGTGGACCGACAGACCGTGCGCCTGGGCGAGCAGCAGCGCAGGATACAAGCGCATATGAAGACGCTGAGCAGCGGTCTGAGTCAGGTGATGTCGGAGTTGATCGATCAGCGTCAGGTCAGCGTCAATCAGACCAAGCGCGGCGTGGAGATCGATATAAGCGCAAGCACGTTGTTCAGGACTGGGGAAGCTGCATTGCAACCGGCTACGCTGAACGTGTTGCGTCAGGTGGCTGAAGTGTTGAGTAAAGAGGAGTTGCCGATCGAGGTAGAGGGGCACACCGACGATGTCCCGATTGCGACGGTGCAGTTTCCTTCGAATTGGGAGTTGTCTTCTGCGCGTGCCAGCAGCGTGGTTCGCTTGCTGATCGACAATGGCGTGCAGGCAAAGCGATTGGCGGTGGTCGGGTTGGCTTCGAATCAGCCGCTGGCGCCAAACGACAGTCCGGAGGGGCGAGCCAGAAATCGCCGAGTGACCATTACGATCGTGTCGCCTGATATTGAACGCGAAGCGGTGAAAGCTGATTGAAAAAATGCCGGCTCAGCCGCTGCCCAGTGAACGACCGCTGCCCGGAGAGAAGTCGGGTTGTCCATTGCGGCTATACACCCCTGCTTTATTCACCGCATTACCCAATACGGTCAGTGCTTGCTGGTTGCGTCGCAATTTCATCTGGATCAGTTCGCCATTGACCTGATTCAGTTGTTTTGCGCGTTGCGAAAGAGCGACAATATCCAGCCACAAGGGCAATCCGTCGTGACTGTGCGCGCGCAGCCAGGAGGTGGTTGTTTCGGTGTTCTGTTGAGGGCTATTTTGCGGTAGTAATTTGCGCCTTGATTCGGCGAGTTGGCTTAGTTTGAGGGCGTTGGTGGTTTTTTGTTCGGATAGTTCGGGCAGTGCATCGCCGCGATTTTCCATCAGCGCGGCTTGCTCGCGTTCCAGTAGGGCAATGAAGCCGAGCAGCGCCGAGCGTTCGGCGGACAGTGCGGCCGTCAGGCTTGAGGTCGCGAAACTTGGCAAAATCAGGCCTTCTCGCCGATCAGTTCGCGCACGGTGGCGATCAGGCGGTCGGCGACAGCCTCTGAATTGATCTTGAAGCGCCCTTCGCTGATGGCCTGTTTAATTTCCGCTACTTTTGCCGCATCAATGCTGGACGGGCCCCCTTCCATGCTGCGCAATTGTGCGGCAGTGGACCCCAGAGACACGCTGGTACTTTCCATTTGCCGGGGTGTCGGCGCGGAGCCGCTTTTTTGCGGGGGCGTCCCCCGGCCTTCACCTATCGGGCTGGCTGGAAGCGGATTGCTGGTTTTTTCGATTTTCACGGTAGTCCTCTCAATCTGGCGACGCCGAACTTCTGGTCACGTGCCTTGTATCGGCAAAATTCGGCGGAACTTTAGGGTGGTAGTAAGCATAAAGCAAGCGTTTTGCAAAAGATATTTCGGGTGATGTCAGGGGGGGATCTCCACGATCCCGTTTCTTGCAGCGCCGCTGACTGTGCGCCCCGAGCTAACGCGAACTTGAACGGTCTGCCCCTCGCTGGCATTGTTCATGGCGACGCCCTCGCCGCGTATGCTGAATCCCTTGCCTCGGGTCATGGTCTGGACGATCTGTCCCTGTGTCACGCTATAGGGTGGGCGCAGCATGTCGTCGCGCAAGATTTGTCCGGCGGCGATGCTGTAGCGCAGCACTTTGCCGATTATCTGGTTGGCATCGGTGTAACCGTCCGGGCGCGATATTTCAATTGATTGCCGAGCAATATCCTGGTCTTGCAGAGTATGCCCAACGGGTAGTTGTCTTGTGCTGACCAGCAGTGCCAGTGTGATTCTGATTCGTACCGGCACGAGAATTTGCCAGCCATTCTGTTCGGCGCAGCGTACGCCGATTGAGGTCTTGCCGATAAGTTGGCTGCCGCCGGGAAGGAAGGTTTCGAGTTTGGCGCAAGGAGTGAGCGAGATGCGCGGATCCAGATCTTCGATCTGATAGTCAACTTTGCCGGCAAGAGAGGAAGTTTGTTGCTGGACAAAGGTTGCGACAAGTTTTGATATTTGCTGGTGGCTCTGAGCGGGCATCGTGCCTGCAGCATCGGCGACGATGGATTGCAGCAGAAGCAGACATAGCATCAGGAGTTTTTTCATACCGGCTATTCTGAGTGCCGCGAGCGATTTAGGGAAGCTTTGGAAGCCTTGAATTGAAGCGGAAAATTGCCGCTAATCGCCGGATGGCGACCGGAATAAGGCGATTAGTATGCAAGCCGTACAGGTGTCTCTGGGTGCAATTGGGGGAGCAATATGATCAACAAACTGGATGGGGCGTTGCGTTTTCAGCAGGCTGCGCTCAATTTGCGCGCGGCGCGTCAGGAGTTGTTGGCTTCCAATGTGGCGAATGCAGATACGCCCAACTATAAGGCCAGAGATATCGATTTTGCCAGCGCCTTGCGGAATGCGATGGCTGGAACGGCAGAGGAGCTTCCGGTAGTGCAGACTGCGCCGGCTCACTTGTCGGGAAGTGCTGGCGAGTCTGTTATGGGCTCTCCGGTGATGTATCGCAAGCCGCTGCAGCCTAGTGCCGATGGCAATACCGTAGATATGGATGTGGAGCGCGCCCAGTTCGCCGACAACGCATTGCGCTATGAGGCTAATGTGATGTTCGTCAGCGAGAAGCTTAAGGGCATGTTGGCGGCCATACAGGGTTAAGGAGGACGATCGTGTCGTTGTTCAATATTTTCAATGTGGCGGGTTCGGCGATGACGGCGCAGTCGCAGCGCTTGAATGTGGTGGCCAGTAATCTGGCCAATGCCGATAGCGCGACCGGGCCCGACGGGCAGCCGTACCGCGCCAAGCAGGTGATTTTCACCGCGCTGCCGGTGGATGGTGGCGCGCAGGGTGTGAAGGTGGCCGGGGTGGTGGAGGATAGTTCGCCGCTGAAGATGGTCTACGACCCCAAGCATCCGATGGCTGACGGGCGCGGTTATGTCGCGATGCCCAATGTCAATGTTGTGGATGAAATGGTGAACATGATTTCCGCTTCGCGGTCTTATCAAAATAATGTCGATGTAATGAATACCTCGAAGACGATGTTGCTCAAGACGCTGACCATAGGCCAGTAATCAATTGATGAAAGGAGACTGATATGGTCGACAATGTGCAAAGCAGCAGTTCTGCGGCGGATATCATCGCGGCATTGAACGCAAAGGCGAAAGCTGGTTCTTCTACAAGCGCATCCGCAGCTACGGCAACGCAGGATCGTTTTCTGAAGCTGCTGGTTACGCAAATGAAAAATCAGGATCCGCTCAATCCGCTGGACAATGCGCAAGTGACCTCGCAGATGGCTCAACTCAGTACCGTTACTGGTATCGACAAAGTTAATGCGGCGTTGCAGGCTTTGAGCGATAGCATGACGTCCAATCAGAGTTTGCAGGCTGCCACGATGATCGGCCATGGCGTGCTGGTGCCGGGCAAGGGAGTGGACTTGAGTAGCGGCGCGGGATTTGGCGGCGTGGATCTGGCGCAGTCCGTAGACAGGCTGGATATTGCGATCTATGACAAGTCTGGCGCGGTGGTGCGTAACGTCAATCTGGGAGCGCAGCCGGTCGGGCTGGTGAATTGGCAGTGGGATGGTCGCAATGATGAGGGCGTTGCGCAGGCGGATGGCGGTTATACCTTTGCCGCGACTGCGATGCAGAATGGCAAGGCGGTAGATGTCGCTACATTGCAGTTCGGTATGGTGAATAGCGTTACGCAGGGTAAGCAGGGGGTCGCGTTGAGCGTCGGCAGCTTGGATGGTGTCGCGCTGTCTCAGGTAAGGCAAATCGTATAACGAGAAATTCGCGTAGCGACTCGTTCGTCTGGCTTCGCCCCCCTCGCTGCGCTCTCCCCGCTTGCGGGAGAGGATTGAGGAGAGGGGCGGTCATGGCAAGTTTCATAATTCGGGATGGCGCATTTGCCATGACCGTTTAGACAAGGAGAACATCATGGGCTTCCAGCAAGGATTGAGCGGATTGAATGCAGCAGCCAAGAATCTGGATGTGATCGGCAATAACGTGGCGAACTCCGGCACGGTTGGTTTCAAGCAGTCTTTCGCGCAGTTTTCGGATTTGTATGCGGCATCGTTGTCCGGAAGTGGCGCGCTGCAGATCGGCATCGGCACCAAGGTTGCCAATGTCGTGCAACAGTTCACGCAGGGCAATGTCACCAATACCACCAATCCGATGGACACGGCGATCAGCGGTCCGGGGTTCTTTCGTATGGTGGATCCGGCAGGGGCGATCACCTATAGCCGGAATGGGCAGTTCCAGCTGGATAAAAACGGTTTCCTGGTCAACAATCAAGGCAATCAGGTGACCGGCTATATGCCGGTGAACGGCGCTATCGTTCAAGCACAGGTGCAGCCGTTGCAGTTCTCTACGGCCGACTTGACGCCGGTTATGTCGAGCAATGTGACGGCGGGGGTTAATCTCGATTCGCGTGAGAAGTTGCCGGTCAATGCGGTGTTTAGCCCGGTGGACGCCACTTCGTACAACAAGTCGACATCTATGTCCGTGTACGACAGTCTCGGCGGCACCCATGTGGCCACGCTTTATTTTCAGCGGCAGCCGGATGCGGCGGTGCCCCCTGCAGCTACGAATAGTTGGAATGTTTATATGGCGGTGGATAGTGGAATGGTCCCGGCGACTGTAGCTCCAGCTGCAGCCACGCCGCTGACTACGCTGACTTTTGATACGTTGGGTAAACTACAGGGTCCGGTGGATCCTGCGACAGGGGCTATTGGTGTTGTGGCATCTGCCAACCTATTTCCTCCCCCCGCCCCCCCCGCAGTGCAAACGGTTTCTTCGCAGGTGTTGAATTTTAATTTCGGCCAATCGACTCAATATGGCGGCAATTTCGGGGTGAATAGTCTGAGTCAGGACGGCTATGCATCCGGTCGTCTGAGCTCATTCTCAACCAGCCCTGATGGGGTGATACTTGGGCGTTATACCAATGGGCAGTCGCGTCCACTGGGGCAGATCGTATTGGCGAATTTTACCAGCCCGCAGGGATTGCAGCCGTTGGGGAACAATGCCTGGGCAGAAACGGCGTCGTCCGGCCAGCCGCTGCCCGGGACTCCGGGGTCGAGTAGTCTGGGGGTGTTGCAATCTTCGGCAGTCGAAGACTCCAATGTGGATTTGACCGCCGAGTTGGTGAATATGATTACAGCGCAACGCGTGTATCAGGCGAACGCCCAGACCATCAAGGCCCAGGATACGATATTGCAGACGATCGTGAATTTGCGATAGCGGTGCATAGGGGCGCGGTTTTGGGCTATTCGCCTTGACTTGATGCTCACCGGGGCAGGAGAGAGATATGGACAAGTTGATCTACACCGCGATGACCGGTGCTTCACATGTGCTGCAGCAGCAGGCGGCAGTGTCGGAGAATTTGTCGAATGCGAGTACGCCGGGTTTTCGTGCGACGTTGAACACGTTTCGTGCGGTGCCGCTGGTTGGCGAGGGGTTGCCGACGCGCACTTTTGTGGTCGATTCTACGTCCGGCTCGGACTTTACTCCGGCAACGTTTCAGTCGACTGGACGCGATCTGGATGTCGCAATCAATGGCGCCGGCTGGATTGCGGTGCAGGGGCCGGATGGGCGGGAGGCCTATACCCGCAACGGTAGTTTTCAGATCACCCCCAGCGGGGTTTTGCAGACACGCACCGGGTTGACCGTGGCGGGCGATGCCGGCCCGATTACGATTCCGCCGGACACCGAGGTGACCTTCGCCAAGGACGGCACGATCTCGACGGTGCCCAGCGGTCCTCAGGTTACTTCGGTGGTGGTGCTGGGGCGGCTGAAGCTGGTCAACCCGCCGGCGGATCAACTGGAGCGCGGAGGGGATGGCCTGTTCCGCCTGCGGGATGGCAGCGATGCGCCCGCCGACGCGAAGGTGGAGGTGGTGCCGGGAAATCTGGAGGGCAGCAACGTGAATACCGTGGAGGCGCTGGTGAGTATGATTTCGCTGGCGCGCAAGTTCGATATGCAGATGAAGATGTTGCAGAGCGCGGATAACAACGCCCGTCAAGCCAGCCAGATCATGAATATCGCGGCTTGATAACTGAAGCTAAATGAAGAGGTAAATCATGATACGTTCCCTGTGGATTTCGAAGACCGGCCTGGATGCGCAGCAGACCCAGATGGATGTGATCGCCAACAACCTAGCCAACGTCAGTACCAACGGCTTTAAGCGTTCGCGCGCGGTGTTCGAGGATCTGCTTTACCAGACCATACGTCAGCCCGGCGCACAGTCGTCGCAACAGACCCAGATTCCTTCCGGCTTGCAGATCGGCACCGGCGTGCGCCCGGTGGCCGCCGAGCGTATCCACACGCAGGGCAATTTGCAGCAGACCGGCAATTCGCTGGATGTGGCGATACAGGGTGCGGGGTTCTTTCAGGTGCTGATGCCTGACGGCTCGACCGCCTACACCCGCGACGGCGCATTCCAGCAGGACAGCCAGGGGCAGCTGGTGACGGCCAGCGGTTTTCCGGTGCAACCGGCGATCACCATTCCGGCGAACGTCACCAGCCTGACGATAGGGCGCGACGGGGTGATCACGGTCACCCAGCCGGGAGTGACCGCGCCGGTACAGATAGGCAGCCTGCAAGTGGCGACCTTCATCAACCCGGCCGGCTTGCAGAGCCAGGGCGAGAATCTCTATCTGGAAACGGCTTCTTCAGGCACGCCTAGCACCAATGTGCCGGGAACCAACGGAGCGGGACTGCTGAATCAGAGTTATGTCGAGACCTCCAATGTCAACGTGGTGGAGGAGCTGGTCAATATGATCCAGACGCAACGCGCCTATGAGATCAATTCCAAGTCCATCCAGACCTCGGATCAGATGTTGCAGCGGCTGACGCAGCTTTAGTCTTGAGATTGGGTGGGCGGTTCAAGTTTGCGGCGAGGTAAATAAATGTTGGCCAGGTTTGCTTTTTTGGTGCTGTCGCTTGCTTTGGTTGGTTGTGTCAGCAATCCGCCGACCAATGTGCATCAGCCGATGACGGTCAAACCGGCCGAGCGCAAGCCGGTGCTATATGCCGATGGCGCAATTTTCCACGCGGGTGCGAACGAGCGCCCCTTGTTCGAGGACAGGCGCGCGCGCAATGTCGGCGATATCCTGACCATCAATGTGGTCGAAAAGACCTCGGCCAACAGAAAGTCCAGCGGTAGTTCCAGTAGTGCCACCAGCCTTAATGCCAATACGCCGACGGTAACGACCGGAACAGGGCGATTGTCGAAATTATTGCAGAAGACATTTTCGCTGGTCCAGTTTTCGGCAACCGGCGCCAGCAGCAACAGTACCAGTACCGCCGGAGCAGGAGCGGGTAGCGAGGATTTGACCGGAGTGCTCTCGGTTACGGTGATCGAGGTGCTGGCGAACGGCAATTTACTGGTGAGCGGCGAGAAGCAGGTCGGCATCAATAGTAGCGATGAATATATTCGTTTCTCAGGCGTGGTCAATCCGACTACAATCACGGCTGCAAACACCGTGCAGTCCGACCAGGTTGCCGATGCACGTATTGAGTATCGGAACGCTGGAGCGATGCGCGAAGTCGTGAACGATGCGCAGACCTTGGGTTTCCTGGGACGGTTCTTCATGTCGGTGTTGCCGTTCTAGGATCGGGAAGTGAATTGAATGCGAGAGGGAGGCTGGCCTCTTATTTCGCAATCGGCGCTTTCAGGTCCCTTCGAGGAGCAGGGTGATGAAGCGACTTTTTCCAATCTTGTCTGTGCTGTTGTTGCTGTTGCCGTTGGCAGCATCGGCCGAGCGCATCAAGGATATGGCAAGTATTCAGGGGGTGCGCGATAACCAGCTGATTGGTTATGGCATCGTGGTCGGGCTTGACGGCAGTGGCGACCAGACCACACAGACGCCGTTTACGGTGCAGAGCATCATCAGCATGCTGTCGCAAATGGGAGTGAACCTGCCCGCCGGCACCAGCCTGCAACTCAAGAATGTGGCGGCAGTAATGGTGACCGCCACGTTGCCGCCATTCGCCAAGCCCGGGCAGACCATCGACATCACGGCATCATCGATCGGTAATGCCAAGAGCCTGCGGGGCGGTACGCTGTTGATGACGCCATTGAAGGGCGCAGATGGTCAAGTCTATGCGATGGCGCAGGGCAACGTGCTGGTTGGAGGCGTGGGAGCTTCTTCGGGGGGCGCTTCGGTGCAGGTGAATCATCTGAGTGTCGGTCGTGTGCCGGCGGGTGCGACGGTGGAGCGTGCCGTGCCTACGCTGCTGGGGCAGGGAGATTTTATTCATCTTGAGTTGAATGCCAGCGATTTCACCACCGCCGCGCGCATCGTCGAAGTTATCAACTCCCAAATTGCGCCAGATTTGGCGTCGGCACTGGATGGGCGAGTGATACGAGTGCTGGCCCCTGTTGGCGGCGAGCGCGTCGCATTCATTTCCAAAATCGAGAATCTGGAAGTCTCGCCAGCACAGGGCATCGCCAAGGTCATCATCAACGCGCGCACCGGCTCGATCGTGATGAATCAGGCGGTTACGTTGAGCGATTGCGCCGTGGCGCATGGCAATCTGACCGTGGTGATCAATGTCGAGAGCACCGTTAGCCAGCCGAATGCCAATGCCCAAGGGCAGACCGTGCAGACGGATCAGGCTACCATTGATGTGAAAAGCGACAAGGGCGGCCTGGTGCATCTTCAGCAAGGTGCAAACCTGAGCGAAGTGGTCAAGGCGCTGAATTCGATGGGGGCTACGCCGCAGGATCTGTTGGCGATTCTGCAGGCGATGAAATCAGCCGGCGCGTTGCGCGCCGAATTGGAGATCATCTGATGGTCGAACGGCTGGACATATCCGCAAAGTTGGCGCTTGACTCCAGAGGCCTGGAGCAATTGCGTGCACAGGCCAAGCAATCGCCGGATCAGGCGCTCAAGGCGGCGGCACAGCAGTTTGAGTCGGTGTTTCTCAATATGATGCTGAAAAGCATGCGCGAAGCGACACCGCAGGACGGCATGTTCGATAACGAACAGACGAAGATGTTCACCGGTATGCTGGATCAGCAATTGGCACAGAATATGGCAAGTCGCGGCGTCGGATTGGCCGATATCATGGTTCAGCAGCTGAGCCGCAATATGGCAGGGCAACCTGAAGCCGGGAAGCCGGCAGTGCTGCCTGCGTCTTCCGGCGCTCAAGCGCCTGCTCCTCAGGGGATGAGCGCTTTGCCGTCGGCATACAGCGAAAATGCGCAGCAGAACTTCGTGGATCGCATGTCGCCGTTTGCTATGCAGGCAAGCCGGGGCAGCGGTGTGCCGGCGCAATTGATCTTGGGGCAAGCCGCTTTGGAGAGTGGGTGGGGCAAGCGCGAAATTCGTATGCCGGACGGCAGCAATAGTTTTAATCTATTCGGGATCAAGGCCACTGCAGGATGGAACGGTAAGGTCGCCGAGGTGATGACCACTGAGTACAGGAACGGAATAGCCTACAAGCAGGTCGAACGGTTCAGGGCATATTCGTCCTACGCAGAAGCATTTCAGGATCATGCCAATTTGATCGGTAACAACCCGCGTTATGCGGAGGTATTGCAACAGACCGATAGTCCTGCAGGGATGGCGATGGCAATACAGCGCGCCGGTTATGCGACGGACCCGCATTATGCCGATAAATTGGCCAAGGTGATGGGGATGATCAACGTGGCTAAAGCCTGATTCCTATCGTGGTTTTATTGGGGAGATATTGACTGCGTTTCGTAAAGAACTTTCCAAGTATGCCGATAATTCTGCTGAGTAGGCTGGTCTGGCAATTTAAGGAGTAAGACATGGGAAACGGCTTGTTTGGTGCATCGCTCAGCGGAATGAGCGCCGCGCAGTTTGGTCTGACGACGACCGAACATAATATTGCCAATGCCGGCACGTTGGGGTATACGCGTCAAATCGTAGACACTGCTTCGCGCAACGCGCAGCAGACGGGCGCAGGATTTATCGGGCAGGGGGTGAACGTTACCGGCGTGAGACGTATTTACGATCAATTTCTCTCCACTCAGTTGTTGCAGGAGCAGGCGCAGGCGTCATATCTGACTTCTTACCATACATCGTTGCGTCAGATCGACAATTTGATTGCAGACCCGGCTGCCGGTGCATCTCCGGCAATGCAGCAGCTTTTCGATGCGATGAACGGAGTTGCCAGCAATCCGGAGTCCATTCCTTCCCGGCAAGCTTTCATTAGTAGCGCGCAATACGCCGTGAATCGTTTTCAGTCTATCGATCAGCGTTTCACTGAGATCGCCGATGGAATTAACGGGCAAATCACCAGTACAGTCAGTGCGATCAATAGCTATGCCCAGCAGATCGCCGTGCTCAACGGCAATATCAAGCGGGCGACGGCATCCAGCAGCCAGGGGGTTCTACCTAACGATATGCTAGATCAACGCGACCAGTTGATTAGTCTGTTGAACAACGAGGTCAAGGCAACCGTACTGCGGCAACCGGATGGTACGATAAACTTATTTATCGGTACCGGCCAGGCGCTGGTGGTGGACGAAAATGTCTATGGGCTGCAGGCTGTTCAATCGCCTTCCGATTCGAGCAAGCTAGAGATTGCCTACAACATCAATGGGCAGCTGGCTCCGATCCAGCAAAGCAATTTGCAGGGCGGTACTCTAGGTGCGTATCTGGTTTTTCGCGATCAGACTCTTGAACCGGCACGCAATGCGCTCGGTCGGGTCGCGCTGGGTTTGGCCGATCGCATGAATCAGCAGAACCAGATGGGGCTGGATTTGAGTGGCGTTATGGGTGGGAATTTGTTCACCATGGGGGCGCCACGAGTCAGCCCCGCGGCCATCAATACCGGCGGCGCCACAATAACGGCGGGTATCGTCGACGTGAATGCGCTGACCACCAGCGATTACCAGTTGCGTTATGACGGTGCCACCTATTCGATGTTGCGTCTGTCCGACAACATGGTGACTGACCTCGGGATCGATCCGGCTGCCTTACCTGCCGTGGATGGCTTTCAGGTTACGTTGACCACGGGTGCGCTCGCCGCCGGCGATACCTTTTTGATCCGCCCGACAGCCAATGGCGCCAGCGGTATTGGACTTGCGATCAGCGAGCCCGCTAAAATTGCGGCAGCGGTGCCGATACGAGGTGCAGCGGCCTTGGCTAATATCGGGACGGGGCGTATCAGCAGCGGTACGGTCAATCAACCGCTGCCACTGAATCCTGATCTGCAGATGCCGGTCAGAATCACCTTCTCTGATCCCGCCATCGTCCCGCAGACATATACCGTCGAGAATGTGACCGACCCTTTCAATCCGGGATTCATGGATGTGCAGCCTTATGTGGCCGGGCAGGACATTACCTATAACGGCTGGACGGTGAATATCACCGGTACTCCGGCGACCGGAGATGTGTTCACGGTTTCGCCCAATACCAATGCGACAGGCGACAATCGCAACGCCCTGCTGCTGGCGGGCCTGCAGAGCCAGAACACCCTGTCTAACGGTACGGCAACTTTCCAGGCCGCTTATGGGCAGTTGGTTGGGTTGATCGGCACCAGAACGCATGAAATGGATGTGACCAGCTTGGCGCAAACCAATATGGTCAACGAGACGCTCAAGCAACAACAGGGAGTCTCGGGAGTTAATCTGGACGAAGAGGCGGCCAACCTGATGCGCTATCAAAAGGCCTATCAGGCCTCCGCCAAGGCTATGCAAATTGCCAGTACGTTATTCGATGAATTGCTGGCGTTAGGAAGGTAGGTGAGTCATGCGTATCAGTACTAATACTATGTACGATAGCAACATTGCCGTAATGACGCAGCAGCAGCAGCGCATGCTGCAGTTGCAGCAACAGGTTTCAACCGGTCGAAAATTTATTACTCCGGCAGATGACCCGGTGGCGGCTGCACAGGCATTGAGCCTTTCGCAGTCCAGTGCCGTCAACACGCAGTATTCCGCCAATCGGGGGGCTGCTCGCCATACCATGTCGCTGACGGAAAGCATACTGCAAAGCGCCACCAGTGTGTTGCAGGATGTGCGCGAAACGGCGATCGCTGCCGGAAATGGCGCATTAGGAGTTAACGATCGGCAGATGATTGCCAATGCTTTAACTGGCAAACTGCAAGCGCTGATGGGGTTGGCTAACAGTACCGATGGAATAGGCAACTTCCTGTTTGCCGGTTTCCAGTCCAAGACGCAGCCTTTCATCGATACTCCTGCCGGCGTGGCCTATGCAGGCGACGATGGACAACGTTTGATACAAGTGAATGCGTCGCGCCAAATACCATCCAGCGAGAGTGGCGCCGATATTTTCATGCGGGTAAAAAATGGCAATGGCACCTTTGCTGTCCAAGCTGGCAATGTCAATACTGGACTTCCCAACGGGGGCACAGGGGTGGCTACGGTCGGCAATGTGACTAACGCGACCTTGTTGACCGGCAATAACTATCAGGTCGAATTCTTCGACGATGGGGTTGGCGGCCTGACTTACAATGTGACCGACTTGGCCACCTTCACTACTCCTCTGGGAGGAAGCGGGCCTTATGTCGCCGGACAGGCGATCAGCTTTGATGGGATGCAGTTCAGCATCAGCGGCACTCCAGTCGCCGGCGATGGTTTTACCGTGTCACCCAGCAGCAACGAGAGTGTCTTCAAGACCATGTCGGACATGATCGCGAGCTTGAATAATCCTGCCCCCGGATTCGGGGGCAGGCTGGCTTACTCCATCAACCAGATAGACCGAGCGCTGGATAATGTATTGACCAGCAGGTCCTCTGTGGGCGTGCGGCTGAATGAACTTGATGCGCTGGATGTGTCGGGAGAGGATCTGGGGGTGCAGTACCAGCAGTCGCTTTCGGCGCTTCAGGACGTCGATTACGCCAAGGTGCTGAGCGATTTGTCGCAGCAGCAGATTTATTTGCAGGCCGCGCAGAAGTCTTTCGCCAAAGTCATGGGTATGTCGTTGTTCGATTACCTCTGATGGGATGTCACTAGCCAAATCATCGCTGACAAGCCTTCCTGAATCAGCCGGTCAAATAGCGGGAGAAAGTAGGGCATCGATAACGTCAGTACTACAAATCCGATGGTGATGGTGATGGGGAAACCAACTGCAAACAGATTGAGTTGCGGCGCGGCGCGGGTAAGGATGCCCAGCGCGATATTGGTGATCAACAATGCGGCTATGATGGGTAAGGCGATCTGCAGGCCAAATGTAAAGATGCTGCTTCCCCAGCTGACCACGCTGTAAAAACCTTCGTTCGACATCGCGTTGCCGATAGGCAAGGTGGTGAAGCTATCCGCCAGCGCCGACAGCATGTAAAGGTGCCCATCCGTGGCCAGAAAGGCCAGTATGGCGATCATGCCCAGCCAGCGTGCAACGATCGGTGAATAAGCCGAGTTCACCGGATCGTAGAAACTTGCAAAGCCCAAACCCATCTGTAGTCCCGCCAGTTCTCCGGCCATTTCGATGGCAGTGAAAATCAGGCGCATTGTGAAGCCCATCGCCACGCCGATAATGATTTGCTGGATGATAATCAGCAGCCCCTGCGGCGAACCGAGCGCCACTTGCGGGATTGCCGGGATTGTCGGCGCGATTATGATGGCGAGCAGCACGGATAGGCCGATCTTGACCCGTTTCGGCACTTGGGTGTTGCCCAGCACCGGCGAGGTGGCGATCATCGCCAGAATGCGCACCAGCGGAAAAACCAGTGCGGCGAGCCAGGCATCGAGTTGTGCGCTGGTGACGCTGATCATGCGGGTTCCGGCATGTCCTGCCTACCCGATCATCCAGGGGATATTGCCGAACAGGCGCTGGATGTAATCGACCATCATGCTGATCATCCAAGGTCCGGTAAAGATCAGCACCACGAAGATGCCCAGCATCTTGGGGATGAACGACAGCGTCATTTCGTTTATCTGGGTCGCTGCCTGAAAGATACTGACCACCAAGCCGATGACTAGCGCGGTCAGCAGCAGCGGCGCCGAAATCAGCAAGGTCATTTCGACGGCTTGCTGTCCGATGGTGATGACGGCTTCGGGTGTCATGTTTGTTCAGTCCGTCAGGTGTAGAAACTCTGCGCCAGCGAGCCGAGTATCAGGTTCCAGCCGTCGGCCAGCACGAACAGCATGATCTTGAACGGCAGCGAAATGATCGAGGGCGACAGCATCATCATACCCATGGACATCAGCACGCTGGCGACCACCATATCGATGATCAGGAACGGGATGAAGATCACGAAGCCGATCTGGAATGCGGTCTTCAGTTCGCTGGTCACATAGGCCGGCACCAGGATGCGCATAGGCACCTGGTCGGCGCTCTGCAACGGCTCGCTGTTGGAGATGCGGACGAACAGTGCGAGATCGGTTTCCCGGGTCTGGCGCAGCATGAAGGTTTTCAGCGGGACGCTGGCTTTTTCGACCGCCTCGGTGAACTCCATTTTGTTTTCGCTATAGGGCAGATAGGCATCGGCGTAAATTTTGTCGAACACCGGCGACATCACGAAGAACGTCAGGAACAGCGCCAGTCCGATCAACACCTGATTGGGCGGGGATGACGGCGTGCCGAGCGCAGAGCGCAGCAGGCTCAGCACAATGATGATGCGTGTGAAGCCGGTCATCATCAGCAGGATCGCCGGCAGAAAGCTCAGCGAGGTCAGCAGTAGCAGTGTTTGCAGGCTCAGGCTGTAAGTCTGCCCGCCGCCGGGCGCCGGTGCGCTGGTCAGCGCGGGCATCCCCACTTCTGCCGCCCAGGTGGGCTGGACAAGGCCAAGTAGCAACAGCAATGCGAAGAAACTAAGGCGCATCGGACTTCCTGCCGGCAGGGCGACGACTGATGACGGACGACAACAGCGCAGCAAATTTGTGGTCGGCGGATGGCGGGGGCGTCCTAATAACATCGGAGACGGCGCCAGCAGGCTTCGCAAGCGTATGCAGCGTGCGTATCTGCCCCGGGCCGACGCCGACGACCAGCCAGGTGTCCTCGATTTCTACCAGCACGACGCGTTCCCGCTGGCCTATTGCAACGCCACCGATCACCTTGAGATGACCAGCTGTCCCTTGTTGCACCAGATTCATGCGCTTCAGCAGCCAGGCGACCAGAACGATGGCTGCCAGCACGAGAAGCAGGCTGAAGATAATTTGTACGATGCTGCCAGAACTGACTGCGGGCGGCGGGGGGGTATAGGCTGGGCGAGTCCCGTCCATGGCCGATGCCAGCGCGGGAAGCGCCAGCATGATGGTGGCGAAGAGAGAGTAAAAGCGATTCATATACTATCGATTCAGGCGGCGCAGGCGTTCGGATGGAGTGATGATATCCGTCAAACGGATGCCCAGTTTGTCGTTCACCACCACAACCTCGCCCTGTGCGATCAGGAAGCCGTTGATCAGCACATCCAGCGGCTCGCCCGCCATGCCGGCGAGTTCGACGACCGAACCCTGTGCGAGTTGCAGCAGGTTTTTGATCGGCATCTTGGTGCGTCCCAGTTCGACGGTCAGTTGCACCGGGATGTCCAGAATCATGTCGAGATCGTTATGGCCAGCTGAAGAGCCGACAGCGCCGAATTTTTCGAACACATGCGGTTTGGCCGGCTCGACTGGCTTGCTGTCGACTGCGGTCTGTTCGGCCATCGCCGCGCCCCAATCGTCAGCCGCTGTGGTGGATGTTTGCTCGGCCATTGCCGCACCCCAGTCGTCGGCGGTGATCGCGTCCTCGTTGGCGCCGGTTTCGTCAGCCATTACCCTCTCCTTCGCTGGTCGAAAGCATACGTTCGACTCTTAGCGCGTACTGATTGTTGAATGAACCGTATTTGCATTCCATTACGGGCACGCCGTCCACGGTAGCGATGATGTTTTCATCGACATCGAGTGGAATGATGTCTCCGGCACGCATTTTCAAGACTTGTTCCATGTGGATTTCCGCCTGGCCGAGCGTGGCGACCAGTTCGATTTGGGCGGATTGTACCTGTTTGGACAGAAGTTGCAGCCAGCGATGATCCATCGCCAGGTGCTCACCCTGCATCGTGCTGTAAAGCAGATCCTTGACCGGCTCAAGCATTGAGTACGGCATGCAGACATGGAACGAGCCGCCGTTGCCGCCCAGTTCGATATCGAACGTGGTAACGATGACGACTTCGTTCGGTGTGGCAATGTTGGCGAATTGCGGGTTCATCTCTGAACGCACAAACTCGAATTCCAGCGGATGAACCGCCTCCCATGACTTGCCGTAGGTTTCGAACACCACCACCAGCAGGTTCTGGATGATGCGCTGTTCGGTCTGGGTGAATTCACGGCCCTCGACGCGGGTGTGAAAGCGCCCGTCGCCGCCGAACATGTTGTCCACCACCAGAAACACCAGGTTCGGGTCAAAGATGAACAGGCCATTGCCACGCAGCGGTTTGGCCTGAATGATGTTCAGGTTGGTGGGGACATGCAGGTTGCGGATGAATTCGCCGAACTTCAGTACGCGCACCGGCCCGACGGAAATTTCCGGCGTGCGGCGGATGAAGTTGAACAGGCCGATGCGGAACAGACGAGCGAAGCGTTCGTTGATGACTTCCATCGTGGGCATGCGCCCACGTACGATGCGTTCCTGCGAAGCGAGGTTGTATGGGCGTACGCCTCCCGTCGGTTCCGCGCTGGTGTCAGCTTCGTCCGTTTCTCCGGTCACTCCCCTGAGCAGGGAATCGACCTCGTCTTGTGAAAGGAATTCGCTCATTGGCCGTTATCGGTCAGTTTTCATGTCACTGAATAATAAATGTTGTAAACAACACTTCATCTAATCCCCCCTTTGCCTTGGGGTCGGCTGGTGCCGCATTCATTTGATTCGAACCGATGGACGGAGCCGTCTTGCGCAGTCCCAGTATATGCTGGATTTGTACCTTGATCTGATCGGCCAGTTTGTTTTTGCCTTCGGCTGTGGCTAGTTCGGATGGCAGTTTGCTCTGCAGCAGCATGTTTACGCGATGCATTATTTCCGGTTTGCTGGTACCGATCATGGGCTCCAGTTCAGCCCTGCTGATCTTGATCGTGATTGAAACCTGGATGAAGCGATCGCCTTCTTCGGGCGACAAATTGGTGGTGAATGTCCCGAGATCGATAAATTTGGCAGGTTCAGCGGGTGTTTCAGTTTTTTCTTCGGTCTTTCCCGCTGCGTCGGCATTCTCTGTTCCCGGCGGATGCGCAGGTTTGAATAAGAATAGAGCCGCCACGGCCCCGACGGCGAGCAGCAGCACTAGTGCAATGACGATGATGACGAGTTTCTTCTTGCCTTTTTTCGGTGCGACTTCGGCCACTTCTTCTTGTGCTTCAGGTTTTGAGCCCGGCTTGGTTCCCTTGGCCATATTCAGTTCCTTTGTTGATAGTCTGGGTTATCGGGGCAATGATAACCCGGTTGATGCGGTAAATTATTGTTATGTAATGCGTAGTTTGGCGATCAAGCGAATGTGTCCACCATTCCGTTGTGACGTTGCGTCGATAATGTCTGCAAAGTCCCAGATGTTTCACTCGCATCGTCGGCAGAGCCTCTTTGGGAGGATGCGCCGCCCTTCCGATCCGCGAACTCTTCCGCACTACGGTCGCGTGGTGACTGGTCTCCGACCGTGGCATTGCTCAACATGATGCCGTTATCGGCTAGTAGTTCGCGAAGTTTAGGCATGGCGCTTTCGACCGCGTCGCGCACCGCAGCATGGGGGGAGGTAAACAGCGCTGTCGCTTGATTGTCGGAAATTTTAAGCACCACATCCAGCGGTCCGAGATTGGGTGGATTCAAATGCAATTCGGCAACCTGATTTTTTTGCGAGACCATCCAGCTGATTTTTTGCGAAAAATCCTCTCCCCAGGCAGGGCTGCCTAATGGGGTGGAGATAGTCGGGGTGGCGCTGTTCGGTTGATTGCCGGAAAGGCCAGTCATTGCCGTGATCGCCGCCTGAGAGATCGCGGCTGCGCTTATCTGCGATGTTGCGGGTTGGACGAGGCTGGCGGTCAGCTCCTGGCGATTGGAAACGTTTTGGCGCAGGGCGTCGGTAATAAGCTGCTGCTCTGATGTGGCAAGGAGTTCGCTTGTTTTGCCAGCAGCATTTTTGTCTGCGCCGGTTAACGGGTTGGCGGGAATACTCTGGCCGGATAACTCGGTTTGAAATGCCGTGTCGCCTTTAGTCGTGCCAGGAGATGGCGCAGGGGCCGCAGTTGCCAAAGTGGCTGCGGTCATGCGCGAAGCCAACGGATCGAGCGCTGCGGCAGTGCGGTCGCCAGAGGCCAGCTGCGCTGCGCGTTCTAGGACAGTCGAGCCGCGCATTTCTATCGGGATCTGGGACAGGATGGCGTTCAGCGCGTCAACCGGAACCGCCGGTTGATCCGGGGAAGGGGGGGCGGCATTGTTGTTGGCAACTTCGCCGTCGCCATTCGCATCCGAAGCGGGCGGGGGGGATTTGTCAACTTTGCGTGCCAGCACCTGGGCAAAGGGGGCTGCGGCTTGGTCACTCGTGCCGTTTTTGCCATCCGGCTGCGACGCGTTCACGACATTGCCGGACTGCTGAGGTGCGCTGCTGATCGGTAAACTGTTCATGGTCGTATCCTTCTACAGATGTAGGTTGTTCGCCGTCTAGTGTTCGTTTTTCGGTTGGTTGTCCTGCTCTTCATGGTCGCTCATTCTGCGGGCGGCGGCCCTGCCGGAGTGTTCGTCCTGTGCTTTTTGCTCCGCTTTTTCGGCGATTTTCCTCTGTGTCTCGATATGACGCTGCCGCAAAGTGTCTAGCGATTTCAGTTTGCGCTGAGTGACATCGAATTCGTTGCGTCCCAATTGGGTCGAGGCCTGGCTCTTCTCGAGCTGTTTGCGCTGTTGCGCGATCGCATCGTCGAGCTTGTAGATGAATTGCTGAAAATTGCGCAGTTCTATCGGGCTCATGCCTTCCTGAGTGCCTTTTTGCATCTGTGACTGATAATCCCTGCGGAATTCCAGCAGGGTGTCCAGCTTCTGTTGCGCGCTCTGCTGCTGTTGATTCAGCAAACCGAGTTTGCGGGTTGCGGATTCATTGCTGTGTTCCACCAGGTTCATCAGGGTTGCGAGAGAGAAGGGTTTAGTCATGGCTCAACTCGCTAGTGCACCGGCTGGAACAGCGCCGAGAGTTGGGCGACACTCGCCCGATAGGCTTCGCGTTCGAACATGCCTTGTTTCAGGAATTGCTCCATTCTCGGGTAAAGTACGATGGCCTCGTCCAGTAAGGGGTCGCTGCCACGAACGTAAGCGCCGACGCTGATCAGATCACGGTTGCGCTGATAATGGGCGTACAGATGTTTGAAGTGTTGTACCAGGGCCAGATGTTCCGGTGTAGCCAGATGTGACATCACCCGACTGATCGATGCCTCGATATCGATCGCCGGGTAATGGCCCTGCTCCACGAGCCGGCGCGACAGCACGATGTGGCCGTCCAGAATGGCGCGCGCGCTGTCGGCGATTGGGTCTTGCTGGTCGTCGCCCTCGGTCAGCACAGTGTAGAAGGCGGTAATTGAACCGCTGCCTTCCAGTCCGTTGCCTGCCCGCTCCACCAGTTGCGGTAGCTTGGCAAATACTGAAGGCGGGTAACCCTTGGTGGCTGGCGGTTCGCCGACCGCGAGTGCGATTTCGCGCTGGGCCATCGCGAAACGGGTCAGCGAATCCATGATCAGCAGCACGTTCTTGCCCTGGTCGCGGAAATACTCGGCGATGGTGGTCGCATAGGCGGCGCCTTGCAGGCGCATCAGCGGCGAGGTGTCGGCCGGCGTGGCGACCACGACCGAGCGCGCCAGCCCTTCCTGGCCCAGAATGTCGTTGATGAACTCCTTGACTTCGCGGCCCCGTTCGCCGATCAGTCCGACCACGATCACGTCGGCACTGGTGTAGCGCGCCATCATGCCGAGCAGCACGCTCTTGCCTACGCCGGAGCCGGCGAACAGGCCCATGCGCTGGCCGCGTCCCACGGTCAGCAGACTGTTGATGGCGCGCACGCCGACATCCAGCGCGGTGTCGATGCGCGCGCGCTCCAGCGGGTTGAACGGCCGGCTTTGCAATGGTGCAGAGCCGGCGTCGCGCAATGGCCCGAGCTGATCGAGCGGACGTCCGGCGCCGTCCAGCACTCGCCCGAGCAACATGTTGCCGACGGGCAGATGCTTGGCCGAGTCGGTTGCGCGTTGTTTAGGGAGGGGCGGTTTTTCGCCCAGCGTCGGCGCATGGACGGTGTCGGTCGGTGTGACGCTCGCGCCGGGCACCAAGCCATAGACGTCATTTTCCGGCATCAGGAATAATTTCTCACCGGAGAAACCGACCACTTCGGCCGCCACGACGCCGTTCGGCAGGTGGATCAAGCAGGTGCTGCCGACCGACATCTTCAGGCCGACCGCCTCCATGACCAGCCCGGTTACTTTGGTCAGGTGGCCGCTGGGGGGCATGGTGTTGCACTGCGCGATATGCTCTCTTCCTTCGTTGAGGAGGCCTCGCCATCTGGCGCTATGCGAGGAAGCAATCAGGCCAACCATGATTTGTCCTGCCCGATCGATTCGACGATGCGCTTCCAGCGCGCATCGACAGTCGCGTCCACTTTGGTATGGGCGGTTTCGACGCGACATCCGCCGCGCTCAATTCTGGCGTCGCTCAACAGCTTCCAGCCGGTATGGGACAGTTGATCCCCCAAATGCTTGCGAACCAGCTCGACATCTTCCGGGTGTAACACCAGATGTGCGTGCTGGTTGAAGTGCGGCAGGCTGCCGATAGCTTCGTTGACGACGGTCAGTATGACTTCCGGGTTGACCTGCAGCGTTGTGCCGACCATCTTCCTTGCGATTTCCAGCGACAAATCCAGCAGCGATTGCGCCAGTTGTGTATCGACCTGATTGAGCGCGGAATCCAATTGCTGCATCAGAGCCTGGACTTGTCCGATTTCCATGTGCATCTGTTGCGCGCCGGCGGCATAGCCGACTTCATGGCCCTGTGCGTAGCCCTCGTCATAGGCTTGCTGGCGAATCTGTTCCAACTCGGCAACCGTGGCGAGTTCGACTTCTTCGCGCGTGCCCTGACGTCCCTTCGATGGATGGTCGAAAGAAGCCAATTCCCAACGCTGGAACGCCGTGAGTTCTTCTTTGGGAATGAGTACGCTAGACATAGGCCTCCTCGCTGCCGCCGCCTATGGAAATTTGTCCTTCGTCGGCCAGGCGGCGCACGATCTTCAATATCTCCTTTTGATTGGCTTCGACCTCGCTTAGTTTCACCGGCCCCTTCGCTTCGAGATCTTCGCGCATCATTTCGGACGCGCGGGCGGACATGTTCTTGAATATCTTCTCGCGTAATTCTTCGCTGGCAGCCTTGAGCGCCACGATCAGCGATTCGGATTGGACTTCGCGCAGGATCAATTGGATGCCGCGATCATCGACATCGAGCAGGTTCTCGAACACGAACATCTTGTCTTCGATCTTCTGCGCCAGTTCCGGATCGTAATTGCGTACGTTTTCCATCATCTCGGCTTCAAGCGTGTTGCCCATGAAGTTGAGAATCTCCGCCGCAGTTTCGACGCCACCGTGCAGGGTCTTCTTCCCGGTGCCGCCGCCCGACATCAGCTTGCTCAACACGTCGTTGAGTTCGCGTAGCGCCAGCGGCTGCACGCCATCCAGCGTGGAAATGCGCAGCAATACGTCGTTGCGGGTGCGCTCGGTGAGCATTTTGAGAATCTCGGCGGCCTGATCCGGCTCCAGATGAACCAGAATTGTCGCGATGATCTGCGGGTGTTCGTTGCCGATCATTTCCGCCACCGCGCCAGGATCCATCCACTTCAGGCTCTCGATGCCGCTGGTGTCGCTGTTGTGCATGATGCGATCCAGCAGGCCGGCCGCCTTGTCGTCGCCCAGCGCCTGGGTGAGCATGTTGCGGATATAGTCGCCGGAATCCAGGCCGATGGAGGTCTTGCTGGATGCGGAGACCATGAATTCGTGAAATACCTCGGAGATTTCGTCGCGGCTGAGGTTTTTCAGTTTCATCATGGCGGCACTGATCTTCTGGACCTCCTTGGGCTCGAGATATTTCAGCACGGCCGCAGCCTCCGCTTCGCCGAGCGACATCAGAAAGATCGCGCTTTTGTCGACGCCGTCCGTCATTGGTTCACCCATTCCTTGATTACGCTGGCGACAATCTTAGGCTCTTGTTGAGCAAGCTGTTTTGCTGTCTGCAGGCTATGTTCGAAATTTGGCGCGCTGGGGGTATAGGTCACCTCAGGTTCGGCCAGCGCGGGCGCGGCGGAAAACCCGCCGGTCTCGCTGAGCGGGGTAAGCAGGCTCTGGAATGCCGGCTTGATGATGCGGAAGACGACAAACATCATGACTGCTGCGATCAGCGCGTACTTGAGAAGTTCCTTGGCCAGCTCTATCGCATCCGGCTGTTGCCAGATCGGCGTTTCCTCGACGGTTTCGGTAGTGTCGGCGAAAGAAGCGATCTGAACATTCAGACTGTCGCCGCGATTCTGGTCGAAGCCCATGGCCTCTCTGACCAAGTTATTTATTTGTTCTTTTTCTTCGTCGGTAAAGGGCCTGACGCTGCTCTTGCCTTTTGCGTCGGTCACCTTGCGGTTGCCATTTACCACCACTGCCGCCGACAGGCGTTTGATCGCCCCGACCGGCAGCACGGTGTGGCGTATTGTGCGGTCCACCTCATAGTTGACGGTGGATTCCTTCTGCAGATTCGATACGTTCAAATCGTTGCCAGGTGCGACACCCACGGCAGGGGAGGTGCCGACGATAGGGGCGGTGGCGGGAACCGGCGGCTGGTTGCTCAACGCGCCCGGCACGCCGCTGGCCGCGAGGCCGTTGCCGTTGAGTGTTTCGGAAATCTGCTGGCTGCGAACAGCGCTTTCGTTGGGCGGCTGATTAGGCTTGAAGATTTCGGAAGTTTGTTCGGTGCGCGAGAAATCGATATCGGCAGACACCTGTGCGCGGATGTTACTGGTGCCCAGCATTGGAGCGAGCAACGATTCGATGCGCTTGATGTAGCTCTGCTCGATTTGTTGCACATACTTGAGCTGATTGGCATCCAGCCCCTCGTTGGTGTTGCCGTTGTTGGTGGCGCTCAGCAACGTTCCGTTCTGGTCGACCACGGTCACATCCTTGGCCGACATCTCGGGCACACTGCTGGAAATCAAATGAATGATCGCGCTGACTTGCGCCGAGTCGAGAACTCTTCCTCCGTTCAGGCTAAGCACCACGGAAGCGCTGGGGCGCTGCTGTTCCTTGACGAATACGCTGGGCTTGGGGATGGCCAGATGCACTCGCGCAGCAGCCACTGCGCCTATGGTTTGCACCGAACGTGCCAGCTCGCCTTCCAGTGCGCGCTGGTAATTGACCTGCTCGGCGAACTGGGTAATGCCGAAGCGCTGGTTCTCCATCAGTTCGAAGCCGACATTGCCGCCCTTGGGCAGGCCTTGCGAAGCCAGCTTCAGGCGCGCTTCATGCACGCGATCGGAGGCAACCAGCAAGGCGCCGCCGCCTTCGGCGAACTTGTAGGGGATGTTCATCTGCTGCAGCGAGTCGATGATCGCGCCGCCATCGCGATCGGACAGGTTGCTGTACAGGATGCGGTAGTCCGGTGTCTGACTCCACATCCATGCGCCAGCGAACAGCGCGAACAGCGCAGCCACGCCCACGCCCACCCCCAGCTTTTGCTGGAGCGTGAGTAGGTTGAAACGGCTGGTTGTACTGTTTTCCTGAGCTGCCATGATGACTTAAAGTCACTCCTGAAGTTGGATGTTCGGATGTTGCCTGTATTATCAGGATTGCATCGGGGTTTTGAAAAGCCGAATACAGATGCAAATCCATGCCTTTTCATCGGGTTTGCATAGTGCCTGGTCGGTTAATGTGCATATGCCTGAAAAAGGAGAAAACATTGAATACACCGGCAATAAACAGTTTGTTGGCGCAGATGCGTGTGGCCAAGGCGGCCGCAGCGGGGTTGCGCGAGCCTGAGCAGGCGGCGCAACCCGGCAAGCTTGATTTCGCCTCCGTATTGAAATCCTCGCTGGATGGCATCGCGCAGGCCCAGGCTAATTCGGAGACTATGCAGAAGGCTTTCGTGATGGGGGACGAACGTGCCAGTCTCAGCGATACCATGATTGCGATGCAGAAGGCCAGTATCAACTTTCAGGCCGCCGTTCAGGTGCGCAACAAGGTCGTGCAGGCTTATAACGACATCATGAACATGCAGGTGTAAGAGGGCGCTACAACAGCGCCGCCGAAGCGTTGGCGGCCATCAATCGTTGTTTGTCGGTGATGAATCGCTGCAGTTTGACGGTGGTCGGGCCGTCGATATCCTTGAATTCGCAGCCGGCCCGTTTGAGTGCTTTTCCAAGCTTGTTCGTGGACAGAGGGACGATATTTTTGATGACGATGGTCACTTGGATCGGTCCGATTTCAGGGAGGTCGATTTGGCAGTCAGTGTAAATTTCTCCCGGCACGAAATCGATTTCACCCTCCATGAAGGCTAATCCGGCGCCACCGCCGCTAATGTCCATTACAGGCACCGTGCGTTGTGTCGCTTCTTGTGGCGAGTCGGGGCCTTTGGGGCGTATCGTGTCGATGATGCAGCGCAGCTGTTCGGCTGGTAGCAGGGATAGCCGGAAGTATTCGCGGCGCTGCAATCGGTAGAGAATGGACGGCATCGGCAGAAAGAATGCCGGCTGGTCGTCATAGGTTACGTTGCTTGCGGCATTTACCGCGAACTGTACTTTTACCTGATTGTGCGCACTGACCAGCGTAAGCTTGTGGCTCTCGGTAATGTGGTGATTTTCCGTCGCGCTACGCCCCTGCTCCACCCACATGCCGTCTTCATCGAGATCCAGTATCGTGGTCATGATGAAGTCGCGTTTGGGACTGTAGTAAAGTGCTGCGTTCGTCCCGGTTTCAGCGATGTTGCGCAGGATAGCTTCTATTTGTTTCGCCGAGGAGATGCGGCACTCCTTCTCGTCCGCGTCGGTAATGCTCTCGATAGTCAGGGGAATATCTTTTTTCATCGGGCAATGATAACAAACTGTGCCGGGGCGGCAAAGTTTCGGTCAGTTGGAAGGCGATGTATATGCGGTATCCGGCAGTGCGTCGGATTCCGGGTGGGCCGCCAGCCCGAATACTTCACAAAAAAAGCGGTTACATTCTGTCAAGCTCCTGTGTTGTGGGATAGGGCTTTTATTTGACTTGTGTGTTTGAATTCCCTACTCTTGAAAATATGGATCAAACACCTGTACATGAGCACCACAATCCGGATTTGCTGGCATTAATTCCAGCGGACTGCAATGTTATTGTCGAAGTTGGTTGCAGTTCGGGCGCGTTGGCACGAGAGTATAAAAAAATCAATCCGCATTGCAGATACATCGGTGTCGAAGTGGAGCCAAGCTATGCGAAGCTGGCGCAACGATATTGCGACAGTGTCTATGAGCTGGATATCGAGTCGGTGGATGAGCCGTTGCTGAAGGGGGCGCTCGCTTGTGATTGCTGGATATTTGGGGACAGCCTCGAACATTTGAAAAATCCGTGGGGATTACTTGAAAAAATTCGCAAGGTAATCCCTGCCAATGGCAGTATCGTCGCCTGTATTCCTAATGCACAGCACTGGAGTGTGCAAGCCAGATTGAGTTGCGGTGAATTCAGATACGAGCAATCCGGCCTGATAGATAGAACGCATTTGCGTTGGTTTACGCGGACAACGATATTTGAAATGTTTAACGGTGCCGGCTTCCAGATTGCGGATGGCGCATCCAGAATTTTTCCAGAACCTAATCGGGAAAGGTTTTTACCGGCTATTAAAGCCTTGGCCGCGTGCATGGGGGCCGATCCTGAAATCGCGGCAGAAGATGCATTGCCGATTCAATATGTGATTAGAGCGATTCCGGTTTAACGTTGCCAGGACAGCGGTGGAGACTGTATTAACTTGAATATTGAAATTGTAAGTGCGACTCGACTGCCGGAAGATGATTTCTGGAATAACTCTGCACTGGGATTATCTTTGAGACGCTTGGCATATGATGTCAGGCTTACCCCATCCATCGCCTTCGAGAATAAGCGCGGCCTTCCTGAAGTTTTTAATTCCCGCATCACTTCCAGCGAAAACAATGAAATTATTGTTTTCATTCATGACGACATATGGATTGAGGATTTCTTTTTTGCCGACCGGATTATTTCCGGACTACAAGATTTCGATGTGATTGGCATTGCCGGCAATAAACAGAGGATTGCAAATCAGCCCGGCTGGGCATTTAAAGGGGTGATTGACGGAAAATTACAATGGGATGACTTGTCTCATTTAAGCGGCAGTGTTGCCCACGGGAGTCTTCCTTTTGGCGATATTTCATTTTTTGGAAGTGCTCCTGCCGAGTGCGAGTTGCTTGATGGGGTATTTCTGGCAGCCAAAAAATCAACGCTGACCGCTCACCAAGTCCTGTTTGATACCCAGTTTGATTTTCACTTCTATGACCTGGATTTTTGCCGTAGCGCCAGAGATAAAGGTCTACGCCTGGGAACATGGCCTATCAGCATGACGCATCAGAGCGCAGGAGCTTTTAATACCCTTCCTTGGCGTGACAAGTTAGACCTATACCGAAAAAAATGGGAATGAACCAGGGGATGCCGGCCATTTACAGCGTTTCGTGCATTCTGCCAATTTGTACTATTCCATAAATCAGCGATGAGTCAACCAGAGCGTAACGATCCCTGTCCATGCGGGAGCGGGAAGAAATACAAGAAGTGCTGCATGAGCAAACCTGCTGGCTCGCCCCGGAGTGCTGCCATGTGTATCCAGACCGGTCTGGCGCATCATCAGGCCGGACGGTTTGAACAGGCCTACGATGCCTATCAGCAGGCCCTGCGCGAGCAACCCGACCACCCCGAGGCTCTGCACTTGCTCGGCATGCTCGCACACCAGATCGGCGATAACGATCTCGCGCTCGAACTCATTGAACTCGCCATCCGCACCCGTCCTGACTTGCCGGTATTTCACAGCAATCTGGGCAACGTGCTGCAGGCGATGGGTAGGCATGAAGAGGCTATCGTCTGCTTCATCAAAGCCTGCGCCATCGAGCCGGACAATGCGGTTTTTCATTACAACCTCGGCCATGCGCAGCAGATGTATGGACAACTGCGGGACGCGGTTGAAAGTTATCGGCGCGCCATTGCGCTGTCGCCGAATTATGTCGAGGCGCACAGCAATCTTGGACACACCCTCGACGCGCTGGGCGAATTGGGGCAGGCAGTCGATAGCCAGCGCCGCGCCTTGTCCCTCGCGCCGCATTTGGCGGAATTGCACTTCAATCTGGCTGCCCTGCTGTACCGACAAGGCAAACTGGACGAGGCCATCGAGCGTTACCGTGAAGCAATCGCTATCTTTCCCGACTATGCGCACGCCCATTGCAATCTCGGCGGGGCGTTGCTCGCTAAAGGCGAATTCGAAAATGCGGCGGCATGCTATCGGCGCGCCATCGAGATCAACCCGGCGCTTGCTGATGCCCACTACAATCTTGGCAACGCATTACAGGCGCTGAATCGCTTCGAAGTCGCCGCTGCCAGCTATCGCAAGGCGATCGAACTGCAGCCCGGACTGGTCGAGGCCCGTTGCAATCTGGGCAATGCGTTGCGCGCGCAGGGTGATCTCGATGGTGCGATCAACTGCTATCGGGAGGCGCTCGCGATTAAACCCGACTACGCTACGGCCTACAGCAATCTGCTGTTCACGCTTGGCTACCATGCAACCATTCCCGCTGTCGATTATCTGGTTGAAGCCCGCGGATGGGAGCTTGCCTGCATCCCTGCACACATAAGACAAGCAGCACGCCAGAAGCGGTTTGTGCGTGTGCCTTTGTCAGGCAGGCGCTTGAAAGTGGGTTATGTGTCCGGAGACTTCCGCAAGCATTCCGTCAGTTACTTTATCGAACAATTGTTTGGTCGGCACGACCGCTCGCGCGTCGAGTTGTATGCCTACTCCAACCACAGATTGCGCGACGCCGTCACCGAACGGCTGAATGCATCGGTGGATCACTGGCAGCAGATAACGGGAATGTCCGACGAGGCGGTATGCGAGCGCATCGAAGCGGACGGCATCGATGTGCTCATCGATCTCTCCAGTCACTCCGCCCACAACCGTCTTGGCGTATTCGCGCGCCGCGCCGCGCCGGTTCAGGCAACTTATCTGTATTTCGCCAGCACCGGGCTGACGGAGATGGACTACTGGATCGGCGACGAGATGCTTACCCCTCTGGAACTGGAGGGGCATTTCTGCGAAAAGTTATGGCGGCTTCCGCGAGTATGGCTCTCCTACAAGACCATCGCCGATGCGCCGGTCACCGATTGGCGTCCCGCTGAAGCCGGCGGCATCCGGCTTGGCAGCTTCAACAACCTCGGCAAGATCACTCTGCAGACATTGCGGCTGTGGGCGCAATGTCTGCAGGCCTTGCCGGAAGGGCGTTTGCTGCTCAAGAACAAGGACCTCGCCGATGCCGGAAACCGGCAGCGCATCCTGTCGGAACTGGCGCTGCACGGCATCGGTGCGGAACGAGTCGAGCTTAAGCCCGGCAGTCCATGGGCGGATTACATGGCGCAACACGACCAGCTCGATATCGCCCTCGATCCGATCGGCGGACACGGCGGCGGCACATCCACTTGCGACGCGCTATGGATGGGAGTGCCCGTGATCACCCTGCTGGGAGACCACGTCGGCGCCCGCTTCACCGCATCGCTGGTTGACGCTATCGGACACGGCGAATGGATCGCACGCACCGAAGCGGAGTACATCGAAAAGACCGTTGCCCTCGCAAGGGATGTAGCGCTGCGCAGGCAGTTGCGTTTTTCGCAACGCGAAGCCATGGCAAACAGCCCGCTATGCGACGCTCAGGGACTTGCCCGTGCGTTGGAGGATGCTTATGTGGGGATGTTCGAGCGCTCAAGCAATACCGGGATTGCCATTCCGGCAGAAGCTCGCTAAGAAAGCCGGGATTTGGATGCGCCGCCAGCGGATATTGCATCATTCCCGCCGTTTACGCTGCGCTCGTTCATGCTGAATGTTTTGTTGCTCACCGCAATAGCGTAGCGGCATCGGATGCGCAGCATTTCCTGACAGGGCTTGGCGGGAAAATTACTTGCCGAGTCGTTACATAGTCAGACTATTCGTGGCCATCATTCGCTGTTTGTCCGTGATGAAACGCTGTAGTTTTCCGGATGTTTGGCCATCGATATCGATGAATTCGCAGCCGATCCGTTTAAGGGTCTTCCCGTATTTGTTCGTGAACAAGGGAATAATATTCTTGACGAGAATCGTCACCTGAATGTGGCCGATTTCGGGGAATTCGATCTGGCAGTCGGTATAAATAAATAAGGTAATCCCCCGGCTTAGCCGGGGGACTCACAAGGTTTGACCGAGCGCTACGGTCAGCCTGACTCTACTGACTTGATCAAAAGTTAGGAGAATCAA
>Ga0209211_10000503_pt1 | contig 78943 bp, 71 predicted proteins | sample RifGroA2_FD_183992 | JGI IMG/M metagenome (GOLD analysis project Ga0209211, IMG submission 183992) | Groundwater microbial communities from Rifle, Colorado, USA - Groundwater A2 (SPAdes) (version 2) | ecosystem: Environmental > Aquatic > Deep subsurface > Groundwater | place: Rifle, Colorado... | reverse complement strand
TGTTCGTACTCCGGAATCGCTCAGATTAAGAGCAATTTCTTTAACCAGAGTCAGGACAACAGTTACATGCAATAACATTAAGTTTCAACAGAATTAATTTAATCATCCCTTAAATCATTTTTATTGGAACAAAAGATTATTGCTGGTTTGGGGAATATTTATGCAGACGAGTCTCTTTTCATGTCACGAATAAATCCCGAAAGACGAATTGATTCCTTGAGTAGGAGGGAACAAAAATCTTTGTTCCTATCGATAGTAGCGATCATTAAGAAAGCAATTAAATTTCGCGGAACAACATTTAGTAATTATGTAAATGCTAAGGGAGACAAGGGCAACTTTCAAAAGCATCTAAAAGTTTATGGCAGAAACAAGTTGAGATGCTTGCGATGCAAGAAAGGAATTATTACAAAAATAAAATTGGGCAGTCGCAGCGCGTCATTTTGCCCAATTTGTCAAAAGTAATTAAAAGATTAAAATATAGGCTATGGTTACAACAATTCCGAGTAGTGCACCAGCGAAAAGTTGTAGAGGCGTATGACCAATGATTTCATTTAGATGTGCATATTTATAACCTTCGGTCGGATTTAAAGTGTGTATAATGTTGTTGAGTTCTTCGGCATGATAACCAAGTACACGGCGGAAACCACCAGCATCGCGGATTACAATTAGGGCTAGGATAATAGTAAGAGCAAAGATAGACGAGTTCCAACCTTCAAAGTAACCAACCATCGCGGCTAAGGAGATTACAAGCGCTGCATGTGATGAAGGCATGCCACCATAACTGTTTAAATCTCCCCAAGAAAATTTACCTTTGATCGCATTAATAATCATTTTAATAATTTGTGCAAGTAAGGCGCTCACGATAGGCACTAACAAGAAAGAGTAATTCATATTATGTTGTTATATTTATATTCAATTATTGCGGGTTTGATTCAAGCGATCACGGAGTTTTTGCCAGTGTCAAGTTCTGGCCACTTAATAATTCTTCATGATATTTTAAATTTTCAAGTAGGGAATACTTTGGCGTTTGATGTTGCACTACATTTAGGAACAGCCTTGGCTCTTATAATTTATTTCAGAAGAGATATTTGGAAATATATTTTGGCTGTTATTGAGATTTTTATACCGAAACGTCCGGTTAATCAACGAGACTTGAAAGATGTGATGTTGATTATCTATGCTTCTATCCCAGCAGTTATTCTTGGTTTCCTTTTAAATAAGTTTGCGCCAACAATGTTTCGTCAGACTGAGGTTGTTGTTGTAACTTTAGTTGTTGTCGCCCTATTATTCTTTATTGTAGAAAAGACAGCCAAACACACAGGCGATTATACTGGTATGAGCATTGGTAAAGCGTTTTACATAGGTTGTGCACAGGCTTTGGCCCTGATTCCAGGAGTGTCTCGTTCCGGTATAACTATTATAGCAGGCATGAGCGCAGATTTAAAGCGTAGCGAAGCAGCTAAGTTTTCTTTCCTCCTAAGTATCCCTGTTGTCTTGGGTGCTGGTGTTTTAGAAATGTTCGATATCGCCTGGACTAAATTGTCTAATCAAGAAATCATGTCAATCATAGTCGGGTTTGTTGTTTCTGCTACTGTTGGATTTGTTGTCATTAAATTCTTTTTAAAATACATCGAACATCATAAATTAAATGTTTTTGGTTGGTATAGGATTGGTTTAGCGCTGGTGTTAATAATTGGGATGTGGTTAAATAAATAAATTATGAAAGTTGTAATATTGGCAGGTGGTGGTGGTACAAGACTTTGGCCACTCAGCCGTGAACGAAAACCAAAACAGTTTACCAAAATTATTGGTGATGAAACTCTGTTTGAACAAACAGTGAAAAGATTTTTGCTGAATTTTGAACCGAAAGATATTTATGTTTGTCTAAATAAGAACCTAGTTGAGCAGGCTCAATTATTGGCGCCAGTTATTCCTACGGAAAATTATATAATTGAACCAGAAAAACGAGATACTGCACCGGCTATGGGTTTAGTTGCAGCTTTTTTGTTTAATCAGTCACCAGACGAGCCATTTGTTTATGCACCGGCCGATCATTTTATCGGCGACGAACAAAAATTTATTCGTTGTTTAAAAATTGCCGAGAAAACAATTCTAGAAACAGGGAAGATGCTGGATATTGCTGTTTGGCCAACTTTTCCAAGTACGGTTCTTGGATATACTCACATCGGTGAACGAGTGAATGAGGATGACGGAATCGAAACTTTTCAGTTTTTGGGGCATGCAGAAAAACCACAGTTTGAGGTAGCCAAAGAATACTTGAAACAAGGTGACTATCTGTGGCATGCAAATTATTATATGTGGACTCCCAGGAAAATTCTAGAAGCATTTCAAAAGCATAGTCCAAGTCATCATACGTGTTTGAGTGAAATTGTTACGTCCTACGCGAATAATGACCTGACGAAAGTCGATGAGTTATTTGCAACCATGGAGAAGATAGCTTTCGATTATGCTGTCACTGAAAAAATTGAACCAGAAAACGTTTTAATTATAAAGGGTGACTTTGATTGGAGTGATGTCGGAGCCTTTGACGTGCTTTATGAAGCACAAAAATCTGCAGTCGATGAACACAATAATGTTGTCTTTGGTGAAATGGTTTCTGAAGATACTAGAGATTGTTTGGTTTATGGAAAACAGGGTAAGGTTATCGCAACTGTTGGTTTAAGTGATTTTGTTATTGTGGACACTGATGATGTGCTTATGATCTGTCCCAAAGGTAAATCTCAGGACGTGAAAAAACTTGTAGCTAAATTGAAAGAAGAAAAACAAAAATATTTATAATTATGCGAAGAATATTCAAGGGTTTAATTTTTCTTGTTGTCATAATGGTTGTTTTTTTAATTGTTATGAGTATCCAGGTCTCGCGAAACAATGATAACCAATTCGGACAAAAAGAATTTGTGATTGAATCTGGCCAGGGGGTGCGAGCAATCAGTAAAAACCTTTTCGATGCTGGCATCATTCGTAGTAAATTTTGGTTTGATGTTTATGTTTTCGTAAAAGGAGAGAAAACTTCTTTTTTTGATGGAACATTTAATTTGAAAACAAATACTTCAACTAAAAATATTATCAAAGAGCTACTGAGTCAGAGAGCCACAAAAGAAATTGAAATTAAAATCCTCGAAGGCTGGAATTTAGCTGATATTGATGATTATTTATCTAAACAGCAGGTTTTGAAGCCGGGGGAGTTCAACGAGTACTGTGATAGTGTCAAAGGTAATAGGTTGTTACAGTTAAGCATCGAAAACGAATGGCCCTTGCTCCGTGAAAAACCGGCTGCGGCATCTCTTGAAGGATTTTTGTACCCAGATACATATCGAGTCTATAAACAAACAACCGCAGAGGAAATTGTTCATAAAATGATAGACAATTTTCATGTTAAAGTTGATCAAGCTTTGCGTGATGAGATAAAAAAACAAAATAAAGACTTTTATCAAGTTTTGACTTTGGCCAGTATAGTTGAAAAAGAAATGTATGGTTATGAAAATCGTCAAAAGGTGGCTGATGTTTTTCAAAAAAGATTAAATGCAGGTATGGCCTTGCAGTCTGATGCAACAGTAAATTATATTACAAAAAAAGGCACAGTTCGCCCCAGTTTAGAAGACACGAAAACAGATTCATTGTATAATACCTATAAGTATCCAGGTTTACCACCAACACCCATCTGTAATCCAAGTATTGAGGCTATTAAGTCAGTGGTTTACCCGCAAGCTAATCCGTATTGGTACTTTTTGACTACGCCGGACGGAGAAATTATTTTTAGTAAGGATCATGATGAACACATAAAAAACGTTAATAAATATCTAAATTAATATGTTAGACAAAAAGTTTTGGGAGAAGGTTTTTGCGGAACAAGGTGAATTTGATACTTCGAGACGCAAAATAATTGCAGAAAGCGCTGCAGCTTTGCACTCATCTAAACTTGCAATTTTTGCATTGCATCGCGACGATTTAGTGGAAGCAAAAGCGAAGATAGACGAGGCTAAAAAAGGTTTACAAAGTTTAGACGAACGTTTCGGTAAGGATTTCCGTCTGCGTATGGAAGGTTCATGGAAGGCGGCTGTTGAAGAATTTTCTGAAGCAAAATTGTTTTACGATTTTTGCACAGGGGAGAAGATTACGGGAATAAAAGATTTAAATGTTGAAGCAGATGAATATATAGGCGGAATGTCAGATCTGACTGGCGAGATTTTGCGCAAAATGATTATTTGGGCCACACAAAAGAAAGATGAGCAGTTGAAACCGGCCGCTGAAGTTATTGGAGACGTTGTACACGAACTCATGCAGCAGAATCTAGGCGGCTATCTCAGAACAAAATTTGATCAAGCTAAAAAGAATCAACATAAGTGTGAAGAAGTTCTTTATGATATTAGTTTAAGACGTTAGTGCGTATGCAGCATTCAAGTCGACAAACACAACGGGAGTTAGAGTATGCACGACAAAATAAAGAATATGTAGAAGAGAAGCGGGATCGTTTAGCTGAATTTAAACGACCCTCGGATGAAGCTGATTTAAAAAAGAAGGAAAAGCATTCGAGTGGTTATTACTGTTGCATATCAATTTTTGTTTTGGTAGCACTTTCTTGCGGATTGATTTGGTATTTTGTTGTAAATATTAAAGATAGTGTCTATAAAGAATGGATAAATAAGAGGGAACAAGTTCAGAACGCGCTGCCTCAAGGAAAAGAAGAAATAAAAAAAAGTCTGGAACAGGGAGAGACTTTATTGAATCAGACACAAAATACGGCGGCTGATTTAAAAACTAAATATGAAAAGGCAGAAGATTTATATCAAAAAGGTGTAAATACAGTTGATCAATTGGAAGGTGCAAAGGAGAAAGTAGAAAATGTATTGAAGTAATTGTTCTATCGTTGCACTGGTTCTATCACTTCGTTTGTTCAAATTGTTTATTTGTTTACTTGATTAATTGTTTATTTGATACATGATTCATGATAAATGACTTTAGTTGTTGTAATGCCGCATATCTATGATTAATAGATTCATGCTCCGCTGGGGTTAATTCCCCCAGCATTTTTTTATACTTTGGAACAAGAAAGATTGAGCGGAAAGGGTAGCCAGCTTGAATCGGTATCATTTGCTTTTCAACAATGCTGCCTTCAATTGTACCTCTGCCAAACTTTGGTTCCTCCCCTGGTCTGCATAATGCTAAGACAGAAACTAAGCGGCAGCTTCGTTTCTCTGCTGGAATACCCTTTAATTTTAGCAATGTATAATTAATCATTTCTTCGTCAGTCATGCGTGTGCCGTTCCAGCGACGGCTTTTAACGCCCGGTTCACCATTCAACGCATCAATTTCTAATCCACCATCATCAGCCAGCGTGGGTAGATTTGTAAGATCGCAAAAAAACTTTGCTTTGATTAAAGCATTCTCTTGAAAAGCTGTCCCTGTTTCCTCCACATCATCAGTAATACTTAGATCTTCCAAGGATACGGCCTCAATGTTCCAAAGAGCTAAAAACTTTTTGAGTTCTTGAGCTTTTCCGACATTATGTGTTGCGATTACGAGTTTCATATATAAATATTCTACAAACAAACAAATCAACCCTGCACTATAAAGTGTGCCCTTTAAGTACAGGGCAAGCAAAGCAAACAATTATGCAAAAAGTCCTTTGACCATTCTTAGCTAATCATAGTAATCACTTGGTAATCATGCTAATTATAGTCAATCAGAGTAAAAAAAGGAGGGTCGACGCACTGTAGCATCGACCCTCGTGAACATGTCTTTACCACCGCGACCTTGACGGGCTTGCGATCAGAACAGCCCCGATCTTGGTCCGGCATGGATCCTCGGGGAACCGGCGTCCCATAGATACTGGGACGCGATGGAGCTACGTGAACCAGCTCGGATACCGCTTGCACATGGCAAGTTCTCCTTCTGCTGTGGCCGCGAGCGTGGTGCTCGTTCTTCGGCCTCGTTCTTGCTCCAGAACCGAGTTCGTGTGGCACGTCGCGAGTTGAGCTCTCGCAGCGTGCCGTCAGAAGCCGAAGATGAGCGTACCGGAGTGGAGCCGCATGAAGCCTCCGTCTGCGGAATTCTCGCATCCAATTTCGAACTTCGAACCGTGTTGATCTCTTGTTGCTTGGTGAACAGCCTGTTGCACTCGGTGTTCCGCGGACTTGCTCGATGAACACAGTCTACAACAAATGAGTTCTGCGGACTTGTCCTACACGGGCGGGGGACGTGCTCTGAGCATGCGCACCTCCATGTTGTGGAACCTTGAGAACCAACGTGGTGTTGATGGCCAGAAGCCGATATTCGAACGAACGCGGCTTCTTTCTCGCTAACACCACAAAAGCGAGACGATAAAAATATCCTATACTATTTATAAACTAATGTCAAGTTTTTGGCAAAGGAAAAAGCGGTCGAGATGAGTCGAACCGCTTCTGGATTACTTGCTCGCCACGCCGTGGCACGCCGCTTCGAGGGAATCCAACCCCGGAAAAGCCTGTCTGTGGTAAACACTAAGGGGCCTTTCGACCTTAGTGCTCTGGACACTCTTCCATAGATCCTCCATGGTGTTTGTGCGTGCGCGAATCGTGACCGAACAGGATCTCTGCGTTGCTTCGCCGTTGATACGGCTTGGCAGTCCAGCATGTATATAATAGCACAATAATAAAATTATGTCAATAGCAGTTTTACTTATTTTTGAAAATAGTCTAATTTAAGCAAAAAAAGAAGGGGTACCGCGTGAGCAAATACCCCTTAGAACCGTGCCACCATTACAGTGGCGAGATCATGGTGTCCTCCAGTAATGGGGAAGACTAAAGTGACTACATTATTACATAAAACAGCTTATATGTCAATAGTTAAGCCTGAGAAATAGACAAAATCGTCTGATTTTAGTATAATTTACATAATATGCTTTACATTGTAGCCACACCTATTGGAAACCTCGAAGACATTACTTTTAGAGCTTTAAGAACGCTTAAGGAGGTGGATGTCATCTTGTGTGAAGATACAAGACAGACCATGAAGCTTTTGTCCCATTTTCAGTTTTCAAAGCATCTGATTTCTTTGCATCAGCACACCTCGGACGAAAAGATGTTAGCTCTCTTAAAACAGTATGAAAATATTGCTTATGTAAGTGATGCAGGCACCCCAGGAATTTCTGACCCAGGAAATAAGTTAGTCGCTAAAGCGGTTGAATTGAATCTTCCGGTTTGTCCAATTCCAGGAGTTGCTGCCGTGACGACTGCACTTAGCATTTCTGGTTTTCAAACAGATCATTTTATGTTTTTGGGTTTTATGCCCCTGCGCGGGCGAACCAAAATATTTAATTTAATCAAAGATTCTGATGTGACTATCGCATTTTACGAATCACCACATCGAATAATCAAAACACTCGAAGCATTAAAGCCAATCGTGGGGAATCGCTTATTCTGCGTTTGTCGAGAACTGACTAAAAAGTTCGAAACTATTTACCGCGGAACTGTCGACGAGGTGCTTCCCGAAATATCTAAAAAAGTAAAAGGTGAATTTACAATTATTATAAGTAAATAAGCTCGTAAGCCCCGCACCACAAACTGCCTTTGGGTGCAGGGTAAACGAGATAAGTGAAATAAGCTAATTCAAGGTTTACTTAGCACTTAACTTGCTTAAAACTTATCTCGCTAGAAAAATATGGAAAAATATTACATAACAACACCTATTTATTACGCTAATAGCAAGCCACATATTGGTCATGCTTATACGACGATAGTGGCCGATATTTTAGCGCGATATTATCGTTTAAAATTAGGACAAGAAAATGTTTGGTTTTTAACGGGGACAGATGAACATGGTTCAAAAATTGCGCAGGTTGCAGAAAAAGAAGGCAAAGATCCTCAAACTTTTGTTGATGATGTTTCAGCTCTTTTTCAGTTGTCTTGGAAAAATTTGAATATTAGTAATAACGATTATATTCGCACGACAGAAAAAAGACATGAAGACGTCGTCACTGAGATCCTCACGAAATTGAAATCAGCTAAAACTCCACTTGGCAATGACTTTATTTATTCTGGTGATTATGAGGGTTTATATTGTGTCGGTTGTGAATCATACAAAAAGCCTGAAGATTTGGTAGACGATAAATGTCCAGATCATAACAAAGAACCAGAATTGCTTAAAGAAAGTAATTGGTATATTCGTTTGTCAGATTATGCCGAGATACTCAAAAATAAAATTCAAAACGATGAAATAAAAGTTTTGCCAGCCGATCGTAAAACAGAAGTTTTGTCATTTATCGAACAAGGTTTGGAGGATGTGGCCATTAGTCGTCAACAAGTTAAATGGGGCATACCGGTACCATTCGACAAAGATCAAACTATATACGTTTGGGTCGATGCTCTTCTAAACTATATCTCAGCACTTGGTTATCCAAATGACGAAAAGTTTAAAAAATTTTGGCCAGCAAACACTCAACTCTTGGCAAAAGATATTTTAAAGTTTCATGCCATCATTTGGCCAGCGATGCTCATTGCGGCCGGCATCGAGGCACCCAAAGAACTTTTTATCCATGGTTATTTCACTATTGATGGTAAGAAAATGAGTAAAACTATTGGTAATGTTATTGATCCAAATGATTTAGTCTCTGAGTTCGGAGTTGACGCCGCACGCTATTTAATCGTTTCACAATTTCCATTTGGACAAGACGGTGACGTCAAAGCTGATGAATTTAAAGTAAAATATAATTCTGATCTTGCTAATGGTATCGGTAATTTAGTTAGTCGTGTAATTACGATGGCTGAAAAGTATTGCGATAATAAAATTCCAGCATTGAAATATACTGGCACTTTTAATTTAACCGCACTTTGGAAAAGAGTGGAACAAAATTATGTAGATTATAAGATTTTTGAGAACCTTAGAGAAATTCAAGAATTAATTAGCTGGGCTGACAATCATATTGCCGAAACTACGCCTTGGGCCAAGGCTAAAGAAGGGAAGGCAGCAGAAGTAAACCAAATCCTTTATAATTTAATTGAAGTCCTGAAACAACTTGCGGGGTTATTACTTCCGATACTTCCACAAACCGGAGCAGAGATTCTTAAACGTATAAATTTTGCTTCTACTGATATAGAATCAATTAAAACACTGAATAATCTCGACTCAAAAAAAACATTAGATAAAGGTGAGCCTTTATTCCTTAGAAAGTAGTAATTTGCTTTTTTGTTTTCTTGCTTTTTTGATTATCGTTAAATAATTTTCTAAATATGATAGACACTCATGCCCATGTTAATTTTAGCACCTTTAAAGATGATGCTGATGCAGTAATTCAATCAGCTTTAGATAAAAAAATTGCTATTATTAATGTTGGGTCGCAAATCAGCACTAGTCGTCGTGCCGTCGAGTTGGCCGCTAAGTATCCTCGTGTGTTTGCAGCTATTGGTTTACATCCGATTCAATTACAGGATGAAGAAGTAATTGAGGAGGGAATCACTTTCACTACACGGAAAGAAGAGTTTAACTACTCAACATACAAAGAGTTGGCTAAACAGAAACATGTCATCGCTATTGGTGAGACTGGTTTGGATTATTACCATATTCAAGAAAGGCCTGAATTTAAAGAGATTGTTGAAGATCAGAAGAAAGTTTTTCATCAACATATAGATTTGGCAAATGAAATGAAATTGCCCATGATCATTCATACCCGAAGTGGTAAAAATAATAGTGATGCGGCGTGCATCGATATTCTCTCGGAGTTAAGAAAAAATAAACCTAAATATGGTGGAGTTATGCATTGCTATGCTGGTCCGCCTGAATTGATTAAGGATTTTGTGGCCCTGGATATGTATATTAGTTTTAACGGTATTTTAACTTTTGATAAAACGGGACTCATCGAAAAAATCTTGTTCTCAACACCCGAAGATCGAATTCTAACTGAAACCGATTGTCCTTATCTAACTCCTGCGCCATATAGAGGCAAACGTAATGAACCGGCCTATGTGGATTTTGTAGTTTCTAAAATCGCTGAACTAAAAAATCGTGAATTTGCTGAAATTGATCTTTTAACGACCAGAAACGCAGAACGACTTTTTCATATCGCTTTACAATAGGATTTTATGATCAAGCTTCGTATTGTGACTTATAAACAAGAATGCTTGATTTTTTTTTATTTTCATGATAGATTGTAGGTGCTTTTCTATACCTATGCAAAATTCTAAGAATGAGAAAGTTTGGTGGCAACCGGCCATCGAAATCTTTGTTCAAGTCTCTGGATGGATTGTATTCCCGCTACTCATCGGTATTTATTTAGGCCGATGGTTACAGGAAAAATGGGGACATGAACCGTGGATATATATAGGTTGTGTTGCGGCTGCTTTCATTATTACAAATGTGGGTTTAATACTGATTGTTTTAAAGGCGGCCAAGAAAATGCAAAAAGTCATCGACGAATCCGAAAAACAAGTTCAGAATCACAAAGAGACTGAGCAAGTAAAAAAATAATATATGGCTCAAAGTGGTCACGCGACAACTGAAGTGCAAGAAATAGAAACTGCTCAAACAGAAGAGGCAGTTACGCTTGGTCACAATTCTACGGATGCAAAAACAGAAGTTTCGCACGAAGCTACTTTAGCGGCAGAACCAATTGCTCATTTTGGTGCTTTCCCAATTACAAATTCTTTATTAAATACCTGGATAGTTGTCGCTATCCTTTTTGTTTTTGCCATTGTTTTACGATCTAAATTGAAAATAATTCCAAAGGGTTTGCAGAATCTATTTGAAATTGTAGTTGATGGTGCCTTGAATCTGTGCGACTCAGTAACTAATGACCGCAAAAAAACCTTAAAAGTTTTTCCAATCGTTTTTAGTTTCTTTATATTCATTTTAATTGCTAATTGGATGGGTTTAGTCCCGGGAATTGGTTCAATCGGATTTATTGAAACTGAAGGAGCTCATAGTATTTTTGTCCCATATTTTCGTGGTGGTACGGCCGATTTAAATACAACATTAGCTTTAGCTTTGATTGCAGTTATTGGTTCGAATATTTTCGGTATTATAGCAGTGGGCGGCTGGAAGTATTTTAATAAATTTGTAAATCTAAAAATTTTGGCTCGAATCCCATTTACGATAAAAAAGGATCCAAGTGTCATCATTGTTAACCCTATTAAGTTTTTTGTGGGTATTATAGAAATTATCGGTGAAGTGGCAAAAATTGCTTCGCTCTCTTTTCGGCTTTTTGGAAATGTTTTTGCTGGCGAGGTTCTACTTTCATCATTAGCTGTTATTTTGGCCTTTGGATTACCAATACCTTTTATGTTTTTGGAAGTTATAGTAGGTGTTATTCAGGCATTAATATTTGGCATGTTGACTTTGGTTTATTTCAGCATTGCCATGACTGAAGAAGAACATTAATAAAGTGAGTAAGCTTGTAAGCTAGTAAGTGAAATAAGCAAGTCAAGGACTCGCTTGAAACTTATCTCGTTTACCCTGCACCCAAAGGCAGTTTGTGGTGCGGGGCTTACGGCTTATCTCGCTATAAAATAAGAGTGATAAACCAAGCAGACGTTAAAAAATATTTTTCCGTCGAGTCAAAAGTTTATCAAGTAAAAGTATGGATTTAACTCTTTTTGCGAAAGCCTTTGCGATCGCTGTTGGAGGTCTTGGACCTGCGCTCGCTATTGGTAAGATTGGTGCAAAGGCCATGGAATCAATTGGTCGTAACCCCGAAGCTGCTGGCAAAATTCTAGTTCCGATGTTACTCGCCGCTGCTTTTGCTGAAGCTATTGCTATTTATTCCTTGGTTATTGCTTTCAGTATTAAGTAATTTGTTCTTAGATTACTCTGCTCATTTGAGCAGGGTAGTAAAGAGTAAATTATAAAATATAAATATTTATATGGATGATTTAATAAAAACATTTCACATCGATTGGAAATTACTTATTGCGCAAATAATTAATTTTGGCATTGTGGTGGTTGTTTTGGGCGTATTTGCTTTGAAGCCATTAATTAAAATGATGAAAGAGAGGGAAGAAAAGATTTCTGATGGGATAAAACATGCCGAAGAAATGGAAGAAAAGATTAAGGAAGTTGCTAAACTTAAAGAAGAAGAAATAAAACAAGGGAGAAAAGAAGCTCAAGTTTTAATTGCACAGGCAGAAAAGAAAGCGGAAGATTTACGACAAGAAAAAATTAAAAAAACTATCACTGAAATTGAAAAAATGGCCATAGATGCTCGTGGTCGTATCCGTGAAGAACGTGACGAGATGATTAAGAGTGTCAAGGATGAACTCGGAGCTTTAATTGCAACCGCTTTAAACCGGGTTATGAGTAATGTTATTTCAGAAAAAACACATACACAGGTAATTGATGATGTTATTAAAGATCTTGAAAAAGAAGCCATTACCAAATAATTATGTCCCAGACTTCTACAATTAAACATTATGCTACTGCCTTGGTGGAACTTGGTATTGAAAACCAATGTTATGAAGCTTTAGTGGCTGACTTAGTAGATGTTGATTCTAAGATCAATGAGAATTTAGAATTTAAAAAGTATTTAACCGACAAGCATGTAACTTTTACTAAAAAACAAGAAGCTTTAAAAAACACTTTTCAGGATTTTATCAGCGATAAAACATATAATTTTTTATATTTATTGATTAAAGATGGAAAGCTTCTGGATTTATCATCAATATTAAAGATTGCCGCTAAAACACATTTAGAATCGCAGGATTTGTTTGAGGTTATGGTGGAATCAGTTATTCCTTTGACTGTAGCTCAGGAAAAGAAGATTCAAGAAAAATTGTCACAAACGATTAAGCAAAAATTAATTACCAAAAATATAATTAATCCCGAAATTATCGGCGGTTTAAAAATTTTCTTAGGCGACACTGAGATAGATGGCAGTATTCGCGGAAAAATTTTGCGACTAAAGAAAAAGATTGAGGATTACGAATAAATTATCAAATAACAATATGGTACAAAAAAAAGACGATTACGTAATAGAAGCCTTAAAGAAACAAATTAATGAGTTCAAAGAACATGTATCAGTTGATACTGTTGGACGTGTTTTGGAAGTGGGCGATGGTATTGCCAAAATATCAGGACTTTCGAATGTTATGTATTCAGAAATGCTAGATTTTGGTTCTGGTGTCTTCGGTGTTGCTTTAAATCTTGAAGAGGATGCAGTCGGTGCCATGATTTTGGGTGACTGGTTAAAGATTAAAGAAGGTGATGTCGTTAAAAGTACTGGACGTGTGTTGGAAGTTCCAGTGGGCGAGAATTTAATTGGACGTGTGGTTAACCCCTTGGGTGAAGCTATGGATGGCAAAGGAAAAATTGATTCAAAAATATTTTATCCAGTAGAAAAAATAGCGCCGGGTGTTATTACTCGAAAATCTGTAAATGTCCCAGTGCAAACTGGTATTAAAGCAGTTGATTCCATGATTCCAATCGGACGTGGTCAACGCGAACTTATTATTGGTGATCGTCAAACAGGCAAGACTGCCATTGCTATTGATACAATTATCAACCAAAAAGGAAAAGATTTAATTTGTGTTTACGTTGCGATTGCTCAAAAGGAATCAAAGATTGCTAAGATTGTAGCCAAGCTCGAAGAAGCCGGTGCTATGGATCACACGATTATTGTTTTGGCGGGTGCTTCTGCTCCAACATCATTAAATTATATTGCGCCTTTTGCTGGTTGTGCCATGGCAGAATATTTTATGGATAAGGGCAAGGATGTTTTAATAGTTTATGATGATTTATCAAAACATGCTGTAGCTTATCGCGAAATTTCATTGTTATTACGCCGACCACCAGGACGTGAAGCTTATCCTGGAGATGTTTTCTATTTACATTCCAGATTATTAGAAAGATCCGCTCGCTTAGACAAGGAATATGGTGGTGGTTCTATTACTGCTTTGCCAATTATTGAAACTCAAGCAGGGGACATCTCTGCCTATATTCCCACAAATGTAATTTCAATTACTGATGGACAAATTTTCTTGGAAAGTGATTTGTTTTATCAGGGTATTCGTCCAGCGATTAATGTGGGTTTATCTGTTTCTCGTGTCGGTTCAAGCGCCCAAATTAAAGCTATGAAAAAAGTAGCTGGTAAATTACGTTTGGAGGTAGCGCAATATCGAGAATTGGCAGCCTTCGCTCAATTCGGTTCAGATTTAGATGAATCAACTAAGAATCAACTCGAACGTGGTAAACGTATTGTTGAAATTTTGAAACAGGGTCAATACGTTCCAATGGCAGTTGAAAAACAAGTTGTGATTCTTTTTGCAGCAATTAAGGGATTACTCGATAATGTTGATGTCAGCAAATTAAATGAATTTGAAATTGGTTTACATAATTATTTGGAAACTACAGTTCCAGAGATTTTGAAAGAAATTTTAGAGAAAAAAGAAATTGATGAAATGCTAGAAGCCAAAATCATTAAAACTATTAATGAATACAAGTCAACGGTAGAAGAACTATTGGTAAAAGCTGAGGCTGATGTTTAGGGTTTGTCATGCATCATACATCATGTAACACTTTGATACAGGTTACATGATACATGCCGGAGTTAAGCAGTAATTCGTAACATCATTATAAATGTACTATTCGTAAAACAATATGGCTGGTGGAACAAGAGAATTAAAACGTCGTATCAAATCTGTTGCTAGTACTCAAAAGGTAACTAAGGCAATGGAAATGGTCGCTGCATCAAAAATGCGTCGCGCCATTAATTCGGTTTTGGCTACACGCGATTACTCTAATCTTGCTTGGGCGACTATTATGAACTTGGCACAAAGAACAGACTCGGCTTTGCATCCATTATTAGCCAAAAAAGATAAAGTCGAAAGTGTTTGCTTGATTCTAATCAGTTCAAACCGTGGACTTTGCGGTGGATTTAATATGCAAGTTGTTCAAAAGGCTATTAACTCAATCAAAAAACACGAAGAGAATGTTAAAGTTACAGATGTAATTACCATGGGAACAAAGGGCCGAGACATTATTCGTGGTTTTAAATTTAATGTTGCAGCTGATTTTAAAAAACAAGATTTAACTTTAAGAGTTTCCGATGTTTACGCAGTAGCTCATTTGATCATAAAAGATTTTACTTCTGGGAAATACGATAAAGTTTTTGTGGCTTTTACAGATTTTGTTTCAACTTTAAAGCAAGAACCGCGCGTTAAACAATTATTACCGATCGATCAAGAACCAGATGAATATCTTGGTGTAGTTGGAAAGAGTGCAGGCGTTGGTACTACAAAAAAGTTTATTCAAGCCAAAGCTGAAAAATATTTGAAAAAAGGCGAATATTCTTATGAATATGTTTTCGAACCTAATGCTAAAACTGTTTTAGAAGAAATGTTGCCACGTTTAATCGAAACTCAGATCTATCAGGCTGTTTTGGAATCTGAAGCATCCGAACACAGTGCCAGAATGTTCTCTATGCGCAATGCTTCTGAAGCTGCTTCGGACATGATTAGCGATTTATCATTATCATATAACCGTGCTCGTCAAGCTGGTATTACGCAGGAAATTGCGGAAATCAGTTCTGCGGCTGAATCTTTAAAAAAATAATTCAATTTAAAAATAGTAAAGAATAAATATGAACACAGGAAAAGTCAAACAAATTATTGGACCGGTTATCGACGTAGAATTTGCTGATGAATTGCCACCAATTTATCAAGCCTTAGAAGTTATGGTGGGCAAGAATAAATTGACGCTTGAAGTTGCTCAACATTTGGGTGATCATAAAGTCCGAACAATCGCGCTGGGCGCCACTGAAGGTTTAAGTCGTGATGTCGACGTTATCGATACGGGCGCACAAATTTCAGTTCCAGTCGGTGAAGAAACTCTGGGCCGCATGTTTAACGTTTTAGGCGAGACGATCGATGGTTTAGGTGAAATTAAAGTCAAAGAACGATACGAGATTCATCGCCCAGCTCCAAAATTTAAAGATCAAGCCACTAAGGTTGAAGTGTTTGAAACTGGAATTAAAGTTATTGATTTAATTTGCCCATTCATTAAGGGTGGTAAGGTCGGTTTATTCGGTGGGGCGGGTGTTGGAAAGACTGTTGTGATCATGGAACTTATTCGCAATATCGCACAAGAACATGGCGGCAAATCTGTTTTCGCTGGTGTGGGTGAACGTACTCGCGAAGGAAATGATTTATATCATGAAATGAAAGGTTCTGGCGTTTTAGCCAAAACATCATTAGTCTTTGGGCAAATGAATGAACCACCAGGCTCACGCGCTCGAGTTGGTTTGACTGGTTTAACTATGGCAGAATATTTCCGCGATCAAGGTCAAGATGTGTTATTATTTGTTGATAATATTTTCCGTTTCACACAAGCTGGTTCAGAAGTTTCTGCCTTACTTGGTCGTATGCCTTCAGCTGTAGGTTATCAACCAACACTCGCCACAGAAATGGGTGAATTACAAGAACGTATTACTTCAACTAGCAAAGGTTCAATTACCTCTGTACAAGCTGTCTATGTTCCAGCTGACGATTTGACTGATCCTGCTCCGGCCACAACTTTCGGCCATTTAGATTCGACCGTTGTGCTCGCACGTAGTTTAGCTGAGCTTGGTATTTATCCTGCTGTTGATCCACTCGATTCAACATCATCAATTCTTGATCCAAACATGGTTGGAGAAGAACATTACCAAGTGGCTCGTGAAGTTCAACGTGTGTTACAACGTTATAAAGATTTACAAGATATTATTGCCATTTTGGGTGTAGATGAATTATCAGACGATGATAAAAAATTAGTTTCCCGCGCTCGCAAAATGCAAAAGTTTTTATCACAACCTTTCTTTGTGGCCGAAACATTCACAGGCACTCCTGGTAAATATGTTTCAGTTAAAGAAACAATCCGCGGTTTCAAGGAAATTTTAGAAGGTAAGCACGATAATAAACCTGAACAGGCTTTTTATATGAAAGGTACGATTGATGAAGTCGAAGGCTAAACATTATGGAAAAAATGAATTTTAAAATTGCGACTCCCGAACGTGTCGTCTTCAAAGAAGACATTGATTCAGTTACTTTGCCAACAAGAGCTGGTGAAATTACGGTTTTACCAAATCACGTCCCACTGATTTCAGTTTTGCAACCAGGGGAAATAAGAATTCAAAATGAGGGCAAGGAAACAGTTCTGGCCATCTCGGGTGGTTTTGTTGAAGTTTTATCAACCAAGGTTGTTGTCTTGGCTGACACTGCTGAACGTTCAGAAGAAATTGATGTGGCTCGAGCCGAAGCCGCGATTCGCAAAGCGCAAGAATTGCGTGAACAAAGAGCGGGGGATAGTCGCGAGTTTGCAGCTCTTTCAGCACAAATTGAAAAAGAATTGGCACGTGTGAAAGTCGGTCGTAAAATGGCGCATCGGGTTCAAATGCAAGGCGCGCAAAGAAGTCAGCTAGAAAAAGAATAGTATAAAGTTATAATAGAAGGTCAGAGTTTAATGCTCATGACCTTTTATATTTATCATGATTTTGCTATAATTCCATTGAATAAAAATAAAAAATATGGTGATTCTAGATTACATTTTGCTTGGTATCATTATCCTCTTGGGAATCTTAGGATTAAGAAGGGGACTAATTCAATCAGTTGGATCAATCATCGGCATTATTGTGGGAACGCTTGTGGCGAGTCGTTTTTATCCGCTGGTTGCAGATTGGTTTGGCGGATCTAATTTAACAACTTTGCTAACATTTATTGTAATTTTTAGCATAACTGTTAAACTGGTCAGTATCTTGTTTTGGCTCCTTGGCAAGATCTTTAAGATAATAACCATTCTACCTATAATATCGCATTTTGACAGGTTTTTAGGCCTAATTTTAGGGCTTGTAGAAGGGCTGCTAGTCCTCGCAGTGATTCTAAGCTTTTTACTGAAATATCCATTTAACTATTGGATAGTAACTCAAATGGGTGCTTCAGTTGTCGCAAAAGTTTTGTTGAAAATCGGGTTTGTGTTTATTCCACTTTTCCCAGATGCTTTGAAGAAAATTAAATCATTCATGTAATATGTCAAATGTAAAACAGTATAAAAGAAGGGAAAAGGGAAAAGGGATATGGGGTATGGGAGTTAGATCTTCCCTTATACCTTACCCCATAATGCTTACCCCAAATAAATTGTTTTTTTGTTTTCTTGCTTTTTTGATTATGCTTACAGGTTGTACTAAAGTAGGTGATTATTCTTTCGTCAATTATGGACTTAACACCAAGACCAATGAAATAGTAAAATCCGCAGATGGTCAATCCGTTTCTTGGGTATCACAAGATGTAAGTGGCGAAAAAGTAATGAACAGAATTTTTTCCGCAACAAACACCGGTAAAAACAAAACAGAACTTTTGAGTATGGAATTAGAGAAGGAACGTTCTTTACGTATTTTAGGTTTTTATCCAGAGAATAGCGTTTTCGTTTATGCTATCGAATATCAAAATCCAAACTTTGGAGTTGCTGTACAACGAGAAACTTTTTATAAATTTTTTAATGAAGATAATTCACACAGTATTGGTAAAGATTATTTACGATTTTTCAAAACAGATCGTGGTGTCATGGGCTTAAGAGTCGGTGATGTCTTAGCTTACTATCAACTATCAATGAACAATGCCTATGCGGTTGATTCTAAAAGTAATTACATCCAAGATAGTAAGGTAAAAGCATTATTTACAGATGCACAATTAACTCCTGATCTTAAAAAAATTGTCTATACTTTTGAATATGAACCAGCAACTCAAGGCTATAATCAGAATAAGCTAATGGTCAGCGATTTTTATGGGGAGAATCGCAAGGAACTTGTCGCCTCAGACAAAAGTATTGATATTCTTGAAATGATTGGCAATGATAAAGTTAAGGTCAAAGTCGGGGATGAAGAAAAAGAGTTTTCCTTTTAAGTAAATTATGAAGAGGCGAGCTAGGCTCGTCTCTTTTTGTTTTCATATAAATATCAATTGTCTAGTAGAGGAGAATATGGATAATTTGTAATTCGTAAAATAATGTTTAAATTTAGCTAAAATAAGTAAGTGTCCATATGATTCCTGTTGACAAACATAAGAAAGTATGTTATTGTTATGGCAATTGAACCTGTGCTACAACGATGGAGGAATCCATGGATCTGATCGGATTGGACATGAAGGCTCGTCAGGCTCGGGAGAAGTTCACGGTCGTGACCAAGCTGGGTGATGCGGTCTGGACGCCGGCGGAGATCAACCGACTGGTGCACCAGTACAGAACCATCATCAGCACGCTTCCCAGGATGCCCTCCGTCGCGATTCTCGCGGGAGAGTACTCCAAGGACCAGCTCGTCGCGTTCCTCGGGACGGACAACTTCACCGTCGAGCTGATGGTCGGTCGCCAGAACCCCAAGCTGCCGTTCAGCGCTCCGATGCTCTGAGCGCGGCAAGTTCGAAAGAGAGGAACGGACATGCTGGTTCTGTTGACTCCTGCCAAGTTCACCGTCGTGACCTTGTTCGGTTTTGGGGTGTGGCATAAGGACGAGGTTCAACGTCTGGCGAACAGGCTGAGAGCCTGCGTCTACACGTATCCAAGGAGGCTTTCGGTCGCGATCATCGCGGGAGAGCACTCCAAGGCTTCGATCGTGGACGTCCTCGGTACGGACGACTTCGGCGTCGAGCTGAAGGTCAAGTGCTAGAAACCAGTCACTCAAGGTTTCAAGAGGCGAGCAGCTTCGTAGTTGCTCGCCTTTTAAATTTTAGGAAATGAGACAACTCGTCTCTTTTTGTTTATTATGCTAATATTTACTTGAATATGAGCTTATTAGAATCATCAAACAAAGAGCAGCTTTCAGCTATTATGCATGAGGCTGGGCCTCAGCTGATCGTTGCCGGAGCGGGGACGGGCAAGACGCGAGTAATTACAGCCCGTATAGCTTATTTAATTACAGAAAAAAACATAAATGTCGACGAAATTCTGGCTTTGACTTTTACTGACAAAGCAGCCGAAGAAATGGAAGAACGTGTAGATAAAATGTTGCCTTATGGCTATGTCGACTTGTGGATTTCAACTTTTCACTCCTTTTGTGACAAACTATTAAAACGCCACGCTCTCGATATTGGACTCTCTAACAATTATAAACTTATAAACGAAACTGAGGCTTGGTTACTGATTAAAAAGAATTTAGCGCGTTTTGATTTGGATTATTACCGTCCGCTTGGTAATCCAACCAAATTTATTCATGCTTTGCTAAAACATTTTTCGCGTTGTAAAGATGAGGGCATTTCGGCCGAAGAATATTTGGAATTTGCTGATGGTTTAAAATTGGACTTGGATGTAACTGATTATGTAAAAAAATTAGATTTGCCAGAAGACTTTGCGGAACTGAAGAAAGAAGAAAAACAAGCGTTGCTCAAACAGGAAATTATTCGAATTAATGAAATCGCTAAGGCATATCACACATATCAACAAATATTAATCGAAAATGATTGCTTGGATTTTGGCGATTTGCACAATTACGCCATTAAACTTTTTAAAGATCGTCCCTTGATTTTAGATAAATATCGACGTCAATTTAAATATATACTTGTCGATGAATTTCAGGACACAAATTTTGTTCAATATGAACTCATCAAGCTTTTAGCAGCTCCCAAAAATAATTTGACAGTGGTGGGGGATGATGACCAGTCAATTTATAAATTCCGAGGAGCTTCTATTAGTAATATCATGCAATTTAAAGAAGATTACCCAAACGCGCAGGAAGTTGTCTTAACGGAAAACTATCGATCGGCGCAGGAAATTTTAGATTTGTCATATAATTTTATTAAGCAAAATGATCCTAATCGGTTGGAAGCGAAGTTGAATATCAATAAAAAATTAAAATCGAATAAAACTGAGCAGGGAGTTATCGATCACAAACATTTTGAAACTATCGATGCTGAAGCGCAGTTTGTTATAAGTCAGATTCGAGAAATACAAAAAGTAACTCAGTGCGAGTGGAAACAATTTGCCATATTGGTACGTGCCAATGAAAGCGCTAATATTTTTATTAGTTATTTAGATTCCGCAAATATTCCATATCAGTTCTTAGCATTACGTGGATTGTATACGAAGCCAGTCATTGTTGATTTGCTCAACTACCTAAAGTTGTTAGATGATTATCATGAGGGAGCTTCGGTTTATCGATTGTTAAATTTCCCATGTTTCAAATTAAAAACTGATCAAATCATCAAAATTGTTCATTATGCAAAGCAAAAAAGTTTTTCATTGTACGACACGTTGAAGAAGATTGTTATAATTCCTGGTATTGAAATGGAAACAATAACTCAGGTTGGGAAAATATATGCTCAGGTTGAAGCTGATACTGCTTTGGCACAAAAGAAACGTCCGACCGAAGTCTTGCTAAATTTTTTATACACTTCCGGTTATTTAGAACACGTAAAAAATTTGGACGAAAAAATTGCTAAAGAAAATTTAGATTATATCCAACAGTTTTTTCAAAAAGTTAAAGAGATAGAAACCACTTACGAAGATGCGCGCATTAAAGATATAGTCGAGGTTTTTGATTTAGAATTGCAATCTGGCGAAGCTGGGCGATTGGCTTTTGATGTTGAAACAGGTCCAGACATGGTAAAGGTCATGACAGTGCATGGATCAAAAGGTTTGGAGTTTGACTATGTTTTCTTGCCAAATCTTGTCGACCGTAAATTCCCAACAGACGAACGCAAAGAGGCTATCGAGATTCCAGCAGCCTTGATTGAAGAAAAACTGCCCGAAGGTAATTTCCATTTAGAAGAAGAACGCCGACTTTTTTATGTGGCGATGACTCGAGCGCGACGTGGTTTATTTTTTACATCGGCAGAGGATTATGGCGGAGTACGCAAAAAAAGGTTATCGAGATTTTTAATAGAAATGGGTTATAAAAAAGATTATGACATCCAATCGACTGAAACTATTTTAATCAAGCCAAGTAAATCATCAGCAGTTGATAAATTTGTTTATGAATTACCAAAAAGATTTAGCTTTTCGCAAATTGCAACTTACGAAAAATGTCCTTTACAATACAAATACGGAAATATTTTAAAAATCCCAGCTTTTGGCAGTCATTATTTTACTTTTGGTACAATTATCCACTCAACTTTGCAGAAATTTCTAGAAGAATCGTATCAAGTTAATAATAATGTTCAAGAAGATTTATTTAGCAATATAAAAAAGACGATTAAAAAGGGAACTTTGCCCTTGGATCGATTGTATCAAGTTTATGATGATGTTTGGTTTGATGATTGGTTCCAAGATCCTAAGCAGAAAGAAGAATATTATAAAAAAGGAAAAGCTTTGCTGAAAAGTTTTCATGCTGATTTTAATTCAGAGTTACCAGAAGTAAGAAATCTCGAAATATCATTTAAATTGCCAGTCGGCCCATATTTCTTTTCTGGTAGAATTGATCGAGTCGATAATTTAGAGTCTGGTTTAGTGCAGATCATTGATTATAAAACCGGGCAAGCCAAGGATGATAAATTAACAACAGATGACAAACGTCAACTTTTATTTTATCAGATTGCGGCCGAGGAAGCCTTAAAGTTGAAAGTTGAAAAGATGACATACCATTATTTAGAAGAAAATAAGAAAATATCTTTTATGGGTAAAGAAAAAGACAAGGAAGAATTAAAGAAAAGATTTATTGAAGATATTGAATTGATCAAGGCACAGAAATTCGAAGCCACGCCAAGTCCTTATGTTTGTGGTAGTTGCGATTATCGAAATATTTGTGAGCATAAAAAATTGTAAAAAAAGGGCCACGCAAACTTGTGTCTGCGTGGCTCCTTGCGACGAGTTGTGACTCGGCGCTAGTTGGTGAGCACGTGGCTGATGTCCATGTCCGGACTGACGATCAGCTTCTGTGCCGTGTTCTCGCCGATGACCTCGATCGCCTCGTTCGGACCCGTACCCAGGTTCGGGATGAACCCGATCTGGATGTACGAGTACTGCTCGAGGGGATCGACGTCGCAGCGCACGTCGAAGGCCGTCGTGGTGCCCTTGGGTAGGAAGATGTCCGTCAGGTCATGGAAGACGAGCTGCGCGTTCCATCCCTCGGTGTTTACGTAGGGTTGACCCTGGTAGGCCAGGGTGTGGCCACCCGAGATCAGGCTGCAGTTGCGCACCTTCTCGAAGTGGTCCCCGGTCATCATCATCGACAGCGTGACCTCGGTGAGAACGCCGTCCTCGGCGTAGGCCGTGTCTTCGGCGTCGACCATCAGGTAGAACGTGAACAAGTGGACCTGCGAACCTTCGACGAGCAGGTTGCTGGTTTCCTTCTTCCAGACCATGACGGTCGAGAATTGCGGCTCCATGTACGGCGCGCAGACTTCTTCGACGGAGCAGTAGAACGTACGGTTGCCCCTGGCGATGGCGTCGTAGAAGGCTTGGAAGTTGCTGTGCCAGACGTTCATCATCGCGATCTGCTTCTGCGCCGCGATCCGTCGCAGCTTGTAGGTCGGGATCATGGCGATGGGGTATTTGGGGTCTCCCGCCAAGGCCAGCTTGATCTTCCAGGTGTTGGTCGTCGCGTTCTGCGTCGCCTTGGCCAGGAACTGGCCCTCGTACTGGAAGTAGTAGCTGATGTTGTCGGTGAAGTTGGTCCACCCGACGCAGTCGGTGCCGTACCAGTCCGGCAACTGGCCGGTCAGGTTGAAGTAGTCGATGCTTTCCTGGTTGTACGTCTCGGCGACGTACTTGAGGTCGGCGAAGGTCTGGGGCGGACCGCCCCCGGCGTACGCGGCACTCGAGAAGCACAGGACGGCGAGCAGGGCGATGAGGGTCTTCTTCATCTCGGATTCCTCCTTCGGACGTTTCGAACCTTAGATCGATGGTGTACATCACCAATCTCTCTTTGGCACCATTCTAGCATGTTTTTAATAAATTGTCAAACCTATTTTCATCGTTTTGCGAGCCTGCCTGCCGGCCAGGCAGGGAGCACTTTCGTTAAAAAGCGACGTGGCAATCTCTAATTCGATTTCTAATTAATCAAATCAATAGGTTATACATTTTTATTCGTAAATTTAGCAAAATACTAGATACTGTCTAAGCGAACCTAACTGCAAATCGAGGATACTAATCATGATAATCATGAAAATCATAGTTAATCATGGCAAAAAAGAGCCCCACCGTTCGCGACGAACGGTGGGGCAGGGCTAGAAGTTCCAGACCAGGCGCAGGTACAGCACGTGGTCACCCGCGATCTCCGGCGTGAAGTCGTAGGCGACCCAGATTCGGCCCGCGCCGAGCAAGATCGAGGGGCCGATGGCCGCCTCGTCGAACGTCTTCTCGGAGAAGAAGTTCTCCTGGACGATGCCGAACCCAGCGATGTTGCCTGGCTTCATCCAGTCGAGGGTGGTCAGCGTGTAGTAGTTCCGCTGCACGTGCCCCTTGTCGCCGTCGACAGGGAAGTAGACGTCGCCCTCGACGCACAGGAGCAGGTCGCTTGGCAAGGGCTGCGTGAGCCAGATGCTCGCGAGAGCGGACATGCCGCCGTCGTTGGTCATCCAGAGACCTCCCAGGAGCTTGAGGTTCGTCTTCGTCGACAGGACGCTCATCTCCGGCCCGAAGTAGCCGAAGATCATGGAGTTGCCGCGCATTGACACCAGGCCGGTGGCGTGGGCGTAGATGCCGCCCGTGATGTTCTCGCTGAGCGTGAACGGGGAGAAGGTTCGGCCCAGGGTGACCAGGAACTGGCCGTTGGACTCGACCTTGGCCTCGGCGGCCGTGGGGATGATCATCGCACACAGCAACAGGATCACGAGCAGGAAGCGCTTCATCGAAGCCTCCAAAGTGGTGTGACGTCCCGTGAAACAGGACATTCTAATTTATCATAAATAATAAAAAAGTCAAGATGCAAGGCATTAGTGGTATACTAAAATCAACTTTCAATAAAAGAAGTGTCCTCAGCAAACAAGTGCAATCTGGGATGATTGTTGAGTTTGTTAATGAACTAATTCATGAATACTGGGGCAAAAAGGGCGCTGAACAGGCAAAGGCTAAATTTATAAAAAATAAAATTTTAACTATATTTACTGTAAATGCAGGCATGTCGCAGGAAATTAAATTTAAACAAAATAAAATATTAGAAACAGTTAACACTAGGTTTGATGAGCGGGTACTTAATCAATTAAAAATCGTTGCCGGCGGAATTGACAAAGGCGATGATATACCGTAAAACGAAGTGATGGCCTTTCCATCAAGGAGGTTCCCATGGATGCACGACAAAAGGTCGTGGCAGTGTTCGATCTTCCGCACGGTGAAGGTCAGGTCGATCTGATGGTCGACATGGCACTTGAGTCCAGCTGGACTGGCCAAGGAATCGATACTTCGTACTTCATGTTCCACAAGCCGCACTGCGGCGGTCCCATGCGGCCGATCAAGGTGGCGGACAAGAAGATGGTTCTGTACTGCAGCGGTTGCGTGTTGCGTCTTCAGCTTCTGATCATGAAACTGCCTACGAACCTGGGCGAACTCGGTGAAGCGATCAACGAGACCTGCACGCATTCGGATCTGCCCTCACGTTTCTAATCGAGATAATATCAGGCCTTCCTAGCACTAGGAGGCCTGGTTTTTTATGTTGAAAAGCTCTAGCTTCTGTGATAGAATATCTGCATATGAGTATAGGGCGTTTTTTCCTAGTTTTAGGTCTGGCTACAGGTCTGTGTTGGTTGGCCTGGATTGCTGTTTTATTTTTTATGAATCCAGCAGAAAATAGTCCCGTGGCTCTAATCTTATTTTATTTAAGTCTTTGTTTGTCCTTAATTGGTACCTTTTTATTCATCGGGTATCTTGTTAGAGGTTTAACTAACCAAACCGAAATGCCGTATAAGCATGTTAAAGCAGCTTCAAGGCAGGCAGTCTTATTTACCGTACTCATTGTTCTAGCCTTGATGCTACAAAGTTATCGTTTTTTAACTTGGTGGAATTTGTTAATTTTGGTGGCCTTACTTGGGTTCGTAGAATTATTCTTTATTTCATACAAAAAATATAATAAATAAAATATGAGACAGTCAAAGTTATTTGGTAAAACACAAAAAGAAACACCATCTGATGCTGTAGCCGAAAGTCAGAAGCTTCTACATCGAGCAGGTTATGTGCGCGATTCTGTGGCCGGTAGATATTATTTTTTACCATTGGGAATGCGCGTACATGAAAAAATAGAAAAAATTATCCGTGAAGAAATGGATCGCACCGGCGCGGAACAAATATTAACACCAACCTTACATCAACTAGAATTATGGAAAGAAACAAATCGTACAGACACCGCTGGCTTTGAGTTGATGAAAGTAAAAGATAGAAATGGGGCGGAGTTCGCTTTGGGTGGAACGGCCGAGGAAATGATTGTTGATGTGGTGCGAAAGTTTAATATCAGTTACAAAGATTTACCTTTTAATATTTATCAATTCTCAAATAAGTTTAGAGATGAAATGCGTGCTCGCGGTGGCCTTTTGCGAACTCGAGAATTCATCATGAAAGACGCTTACTCTTTTCATGAAACAGAAGCTGATTTTAAAAAAGAATATGAAAAGATGTGGAAGGCATACGAAACAATTTTTGCTCGTATGGGGCTAAAAACTGTTGCGATTGAATCTGATAATGGTTACATTGGTGGTGAATATTGTCACGAATTTATTGTTGAATCTGCCAGTGGAGAAAGTAAAGCTTTGACTACAGAGGATGGAACTTATGCTGCACACGAAGAAGTGGCAAAATTCAAACGAGATAATAAAAATTTAGATGAGTCTCTGGGTGGAATGATTGAAGTCGAGGCCAAGAGAGAAAACACCATGCAAGCTGGTGTGGAATTGCATAAGTTACCTTTATGGCAACAAATTAAGAATGTTTTATTTGTGACAGAAAAAGGGAGATTTATTTTGGCTGTGATCCGTGGTGATTTAGCCGTCAATGAGTTAAAGCTTGTGCACGCAGTTGGTGCGTTGATATTAAGAGCAGCAACGGATGAAGAAATTCGATCAATCGGAACAGAACCTGGCTTTATTGGTCCTGTAGGGCTTGATCATAAAAAAGTCACAGTTGTTGGTGATTTATCGTTACGAACAGCTGTTAACTTTTGTACTGGTGCTAATAAACAATATTGTGACTTACAAAACGTAAATATTGATCGTGACTTTAATGTAGACAAAGAAGCTGACATCGCCTTGGCGGAAGCAGGCTTTTTAAGTGAATCCGGCAAAGAGTTACGAGAGATCAAAGGTATTGAGGTTGGAAATATTTTTCAACTTGGTTATCATTATTCCAAATTAATGAATGCAACTTTTACAGGTAAAGATGGTAAAGAAGAATTTTACTATATGGGCTGTTATGGAATAGGTTTGGGGCGAACTATGGCCACAATTGTAGAAATGCATAATGATGAAAAAGGTATAATTTGGCCAGAAGCTGTCGCACCTTTTCAAGTACATTTACTGACATTGGGCGAAGACGAGAAGGTGATGAAAGCATCCGAACAATTATATGAGGAGTTGTTGGCGGCAGGTATTGAGGTGTTGTTTGATGATCGCGATCTAAGCGCTGGAATCAAATTAAAAGATAGTGATCTTATTGGTTTGCCAAAGCGTATTGTCGTAAGCACTAAAACCCTGGAGCAAAATAAAGTTGAATTGAAATTACGATCAGAGGACGAAATAGAACTGGTTGACATTAGTTCAATCGCAAAAAAGGTGTAAAACCCCGCACCAGAAAGTATTCTCTTTCGGTTCGGGGCAAGTAAAAACAAAAATCAAAGTAATAATTTATTATTGATTTTTATTTTAAATAGTATGTTAAGAAGATTGTTAAATAGATTCTCCAAGAAAATCGGTATTGATCTTGGAACATCAAATACAACTATCGCCTTGCAGGACAAGGGGATTGTTATTCGTGAGCCATCGGTTGTGGCCATTAATAATCGTTTAGATCAAATTATTGCCGTGGGCGAAGAGGCTAGTAAGATGATTGGTAAGAATCCAAAATATATTACCTTGGCTTATCCTTTGGTTAATGGTGTTATCTCTGATTTTGAGGTAACTGAAAAGATGTTCAAGTATTTTTTTGATAAGATATTTCAGGAAAACTTTAATTTTACAGCTAGACCCTCGGTAATTATTAGTATTCCGCTTGATGTTACAGAAGTTGAAAAGAAAGCTGTTGAAGATGCTGCCCTGGGTGCAGGTGCTGGGAAAGTTTTTTTGGTTGAAGAAGTTATGGCTGCAGCTATTGGCGCGCGCTTACCGATTAACGATGCTTCTGGTAGCATGATTATTAATTTGGGTGGTGGCAAGACCGAAATTGCAGTTATTTCTTTGCATGGTGTTGTAATTTCGAAGTCTTTGAAATTAGCTGGCGAAGAATTAAATAAAAATATTATTCAATACGCTCGTGATCGTTTTAACCTACTTATTGGAGAAAAAAATGCTGAAGATATAAAAATTAAAATTGGTTCAGCATTCGAACAGGGTGAGTCTATGTCTGTAGAAATGCGTGGACGTGATTTAATCAGTGGTTTGCCACGAGAAATTATTATCACTGATTATCAAGTTAGGGAAGCGATCGCCAGTTCTATCCACAATATAATTGATGCTATAAAAAGTGTGCTTGAAGTAACCCCGCCGGAGTTGGTAGCTGATATTTTCGAACGAGGTATTGTACTTTGCGGCGGTGCAGCGCAATTGCGTGGCATGGAAAAAATTATTTCGAAGGAAACTGAAATTCCAGTCAGAGTTGCAGATGATCCAACGACTTGTACTATACGCGGCGTAATGGTTTTGTTGGATGATGACAATTTACTCAAAGATATTTTATTGCCTTCTGCTAACGAAGAAAAAGTAGTTAGATAATATGCCCTTAACACCAAAACCAACAAAGCTGATTATTCTAACAGTAGTAATTATTTTGCTACTGGTTTTTTTACATTATACGCACATTCTTTCTCCACTAGAGCGAGCTGTAACTGGAATGACAAAAATGATTATGAGAATTTCTTATAATTTTTCTAATAATATTGGGGCAAACTATTTGGAATTCAAGTTAAAGAGAGAGTTGTTGAATGAAAATAAAGAATTGAAGGATCAACTGGCCATACTGTTTAAGGAAAAGAGTCGTTATTTAAATGAAAAGGAAGAAAACGATTTTCTGCGTGAACAGTTGAAGTTTTCACAAACATTGAATTACGAATTTATAATTGCCAATGTGGTCGGAAAAAATGTTGCAGGCGTACAAAATATTTTATTATTAGATGTTGGTGCTCAAAACGGGTTGCTTGTTGGTCAGCCAGTTCTTGGTGAACAAGGAGTGGTAATTGGTAAAATTAGCAAAGTCGAAAAAAATCGAGCTTTCATGTTACTTATAAATGATGATCTATCGCGCCTGGCCGTAAAAGTTCAAGGTTCTGATAAAACCATGGGAATTATTGAGGGTGAATTTGGACTTGGTATAAAGATGCGTCTCATACCGCAAAACGAAACAATAAGTGAGGGCGATTTGGTGGTTACTTCCGGATTGGAGGAATTAGTTCCAGCAAATTTAATTATTGGAACCATAGAGAAAATAACCAGAGCCCCCGAAGATCTTTTTCAAGAAGCTGCGATTAAGTCGCCGATTGATTTTAGTAAAATTACTCTGGTTAATATTATAAAAAATAAATGATAAAATCAACATTAAAACATTTTTTCATTATAATAATAGTCGCTTTATTACAGGTGGCTATTTTGCCCAATTTATCAAGTAAAATGGGTAATTTAGATCTTGTCTTGGTTGTTTTAATCTTCATAGCAGTTGTTTATAAGTTTTATCTAGGGGTGATTTATGGTTTAATACTTGGATTTTTCCTTGACCTCTATTCTGCTTTGCCCTTTGGCATGATTATTCTGTGCTATATGTTGGTTTTGTATTTTGTCTATTTGATATTTCAAAAGTTATTAACAAATAAATCATTTTATTCATTACTCGGAGTGACATTTATCGGGACTATAATTTATAGCATTTTGATATATATTTCGAAAATTAGTTATTATTTCATAAATACTAAGGATTACTTATTAATAAAAAATTATTCAATAATAAGTTTTCAAAATATAGGTTGGCAGGTTTCACTAAATATATCATTAGCTATAATTTTGTTCATGTGTTTCCATTTTGGCAGCCGTCAGTTTAACGCCGGTTTTATTGATACAACAAAAAAGTAATATGTGGTCTTACCTTAAATACAAATTCACAAATAAGCTCAAAAAAAAATATCAAGATGATAGTGCAATTTTTGCCGGCAGCAAAACACACATTGAAAGTTCTGGCATTAAATCTAGAAATAAAAGCGCGTGGGTAGAAGAAGCTTTTGTCAATTATACGGAAGAAGACTTAGTTAGCACAAAACAAAATTATTTGGGAACAGTTTTACCAGCCAAACGAATGATAATTTTTTGGTTTTGTCTTATGCTCGGCGTTGTTTTGCTACTCGCTCGAGCCCTACAATTGCAGGTCATTAAAGGACCATATTATCGTTCAGTAGCTGAAAAAAATCGTATTCGTGTTTATAATTTACCAGCTCCTCGAGGCATAATTTATGACATTAATAATATCCCACTCGTGCGCAATGTGCCGACTTTTGCTCTTTACATAATTCCCAACGATTTATCATCTAGCTTAGAAAATAAAGATGAGGTTTTAACTTGGCTTAATAAAAATTTGAAGATGGATTCCAATAATGAAGATCTGCAAAAAATACTTAAAATTAAATCTTCACAAAAAGAATATTACGAACCTGTTTTACTAGTCGAAGATATTGATTATGAGGCTGCGCTTAAAATGCATATTGAAAGCGCAATTTATAACGGAGTTGACGTAGAAATTCAATCAAGACGTGAGTATTTAAATACCAATAATCAACAACTTGTTAGCAGTTTAGCCCATGTTTTAGGGTATGAAGGAAAGATAAGTCAAGAGGAATATGAAAATCGGGTAAATGATGGTTATTTATTTAATGATTTTATTGGAAAAACCGGATTAGAAGAAAGTCTTGAAAAGACTTTACGCGGTGTTTATGGAAAAGAACAAGTTGAAGTTGATTCTAGTGGCAAGGCTATTAAAATTCTAGCACAGGAAGATGTTAAAAAGGGCGATAATGTTATTTTAAATATTGATTTTGAAATGCAAAAAAAGCTTGAATCTATAACTCAGGCATATTTGAATAAATATAATAAGCAGAAATCGGCCATCGTTGTTTTGAATCCGCAAAACGGAGCCGTCATGGTGTTGCTTAGTTTGCCGGGATATGACAATAACGCATTTTCAAAGGGCATATCTGGGACTGAGTATAATAAATTGATGGAAGACAAAAATAAGCCACTGTTCAATCGAGTCATTAGTGGTGAGTATCCTTCGGGTTCAACAATTAAACCCGTGATGGCCGCGTCAGCTCTAGAGGAAGGAATTATAACGGCTTCAACTTCATTTTTGAGCACCGGTGGAATTCGCATTGGTCAGTGGTTCTTCCCCGATTGGTTGGCTGGGGGACATGGCATTACTGATGTCAAAAAAGCGCTGGCGCAATCAGTTAATACCTTCTTCTATATTATTGGTGGGGGCTATGGTGAACAACCGGGCTTAGGCGTTTATAAAATAAAAGAGTATTTAGAAAAATTTGGTTTGTATAAAGTTAGTGGTATTGAATTACCCAACGAACACGCTGGTTTCTTGCCCACTCCCGAATGGAAAGAAAAAGCAAAAAATGAACCATGGTACATTGGAGATACTTATCATTTATCTATCGGACAAGGTGATTTATTGGTCACGCCATTACAAATTGCCAATTATACCGGTGTTTTTGCAAATAAAGGAACTCTTTATAAACCACATTTAGTCAACCATTATTTTGATCAAAACACACAACAAACATTGATGATTGAGCCGGAAGTAATCAATTCAAATTTTATTAAGGAAAATAATATTGAGATTGTTCGTCAGGGAATGCAACAAGGCGTCAAAAACGGTAGCTCACGCATTTTAAATTCCTTGCCCGTAACTTCGGGCGCTAAAACTGGCACAGCTCAATGGAATTTGGAAAAAGACCCGCATGCTTGGTTTACAGCCTTTGCTCCTTACAATGATGCTGAAATTGTTATAACGGTCTTGGTTGAAGAAGGTAAGGAGGGAAGTCAAATTTCAGCTTATATTGCCAATGATTTTTTAAATTGGTATTTTCGTGAGTATCATAAATTGTCGCGCTAGAAAATATATTTTGTTTGTTTGTTTGTGGATAACTTGACTTTAAGCCCATATTTGTTATATTTAAATCATAAGGAATAAAACCAGGTCTAAACGACCTGTATTTAATTTAGTAGTATTATGTCAGCTCCAATTATTTTAACAGCCGAAGGACGAAGTAAGCTCGAGATAGAATTAAAAAATTTAAAAGAAGTTAGACGACCAGAAATTATCGAGAAAATTGAACAAGCTAAGGAATTGGGTGATCTTTCTGAAAATGCTGAATACCATGACGCTAAAGATCAACAGGGTCGCATCGAATTGCGTATTCGTGAAATTGAAGAAATTTTTAGAAAAGCCATTGTTAGTGAGCAAACTAAAACTAAAGACAAAATTACTCTAGGCTCAAAGTTTATTGTTAAAGACGCAGCAGGGAACAAAAAAGAGTTTTTCATAGTTGGTTTTAACGAAGCCGCACCCGCAGAAGGTAAGATTTCTATAGATTCTCCTATAGGGCAGGCCTTTATGAATGCTAAAAGGGGGGAGGAGGTAGAATTTATAGCGCCTCGTGGTAAAGTCGTTTATCAGGTTGTAGAAATATTGTAAGATCAAATAAGGGAGGCGCTTAGATCAAGCGCCTCTTTGCGTTTTTACTTAAAATAAGCTATAATTTCACTATAAATATATGCAAACAGGAATATCTATTGCTGATGCGCGAGAACTCCTTAAAAAGTACATCAAGCAAACAAACACATTAAATCATTGCCGCGAATCAGAAGTTGTTATGGCAGCTTTGGCTGAACGCTTAGGCGAAGATCAAGAATCATGGGCCATTGCAGGCTTATTACACGATTTAGATTGGGAATTGGTTCAAGATGATGTTAATGAACATGGTGTTAAAGTCCAAGAACTTTTGCGGTCCGAGGGTGTTTCCGAGGAATTGATTTCGGTCATTGTTTCTCATGTTGGCGGTTTAACTAGTCATTATCCAGAGAGTAAGCGAGAATCCAAGATTGAACACGCTCTCGCTGCAGGGGAAACTGTTACCGGCTTAATTTTCGCCTCAGCTTTGGTCAATCCAGAGAAAAAGTTTGAGTTCGTCAAAGTTAGTTCCTTGCGCAAAAAGATGAAGGACAAAGGCTTTGCGGCTAAGGTTAATCGTGATGTTATTATGGAATGTGAAAAGATTGGACTTACTATTGATGAGTTTTTAGAAATTAGTTTAAAAGCGATGCAGGCGATTGCAAAGGAAATCGGATTATAAATATAATTTGAAATATGTCTGAAACAACTGAAGAACAAATTCGTCTACAAAAACTAAGTCAATTAGCTGATTTAGGCATGCAAGCCTATCCTGAGAAGTTTGATAAAAAACAATCATTAGCTGAATGTATTGAGTTGAAAGAGGGCAAAAAAGTTCAAACTGCTGGCCGTTTGATTATGTTTAGAGATATGGGCAAGCTAACCTTTGCTCATATCCAGGATTTTTCTGGCAAAATGCAAATTGCTTTCAAACAAGACGATTTGGGCAAAGATAATTATAAGGCTTTGTTAAAGCTGATTGATTTGGGTGATTTTATCGGTGTAGAAGGGGAAACATTTGTTACTCATAAAGGTGAATTAACGATATTAGTTTCAAAATGGACTTTTTTAGGTAAGGCCTTACGTCCTTTACCAGAAAAATGGCATGGCTTAAAAGACAGGGAGGTCGCTTATCGACAACGATATTTAGATCTTATTTCCAATCCCGAAGCGATGTCTAGATTCCAGTTCCGCAGCAATTTTGTTAAAGCTTTACGTGAATTTTATTGGTCCAAAGGTTTTTCTGAAGTAGAAACTCAAACCCTGTGCCATAAGGCAACTGGTGCGCACGCTCAGCCTTATAAGACACATAATAATGCACTTGATATGGATGTCTATTTGAGAATTTCGCATGAATTACCATTAAAAGAACTTATAGTCGGTGGATTTGAAAAAATATTCGAGCTTGGAAAAGCTTTTAGAAATGAAGGTCATGATCCTTCTCATTTGCCAGAGCATACTCATCTTGAGCATTATTGCGCATATTGGAATTATGAGGATAATATGAAGTTTTTGGAGGAAATGTTTGATTATTTATTTGAAAAATTAAATTTACCAAAGAAGATTAAGATTAAAGATAAAGAGGGTAATGAACGTGATGTTGATTTTACCACACCATTTGAACGTATTAATTTTGTCGAATTGATAAAAAAGGATTCAGGTATTGATATTGCTGAAGTTAGAGACAGTAAGGAGCTTATTAAGCAAATTAAAGCAAAAAATATTAAGATCGAGGGTATGGACGAAATGGGCTATGCTACATTGGTTGATAATCTTTATAAAAAGGTTTCTAGACCTAAAATTACTGGCCCAGCCTTCCTTTATCATTATCCGATAGAATTGCAGCCTTTAGCTCGTAGAAATGATGAAGACAAGAGTATCGTCGATCAATTCCAAATTGTTGTAAACGGTTGGGAGGTTGGTAAGGCTTATTCTGAGTTAGTTGATCCAATTGATCAGGAACAGCGCTTTGCTGAACAATCTAGTTTAAAAGAAACAGGGGATGATGAAACTATGGAAGGTGATCCAGAATATATTACTGCCATGAAAACTGGTATGCCACCAATTTCTGGTTGGGGCATGGGAGTTGATAGAATAATTACACTTTTGACAGGACAAGAAAATCTTCGCGATGTTGTACTCTTCCCCTTAATGAAACCAAAAGATGGAGAAGATGAATAAATAATGTGTTCACATTCTTGTCACCATGAGTTTACTTGCCCAGCACCCAAACGTAGTGAGTGGTGCTGGGCCGAAGGGTGACATTTTGTTTCACAAAATAAACAGCGAGAAATCATTTGAGACGTCCCGCTGAGTTGGACTAGGCGCGTTGCTTGACCTTGAGTTGCATGTACAAGGCGATAGGAAAGAAGATCAGCCCGAAGAGTCGGTAGATCAGGAAGTCGCCAGCAGGAACCCCTGAACGTAAGGTTGGATCATCTCTGACGAGACTCGCAGCGAAATAACCCCAGAGCAAATTGAGCAGGACGACGGCTACTGCGATAGAAAGCATTCAAGCCTCCCCCAAAAGATTTGCGCACCCGAAAGCATATATTAGTTTTATTATACCTGTTTGTCAATAATTTGAAAAAAACAGTGATTTGCTGTAAAATTATGTTGTTATATGATTTATACATTAATTAATCAAATAAAAATCTCCCCGGTGGGGGAATAACCTTGTCTCCTCAACGTTTGTGTTGCTGTAATTCTTCCATGATCCATGTCCTATGTATAACTAAACAATTCTTAAAATATATGTTAGATATAAAATTTATCCGTGAAAATAAAGAGCTCCTGCAAACAGTCGCAGGTCAAAAGAATATTAAGGTCGACTTCGAAAAGCTTATTAAGCTTGACGATAAGCGTCGCACTTTGAATCAGAAAATTGACGAACTCAGGACTCAAAAGAATCAAACATCTAAAGAGATTCCACAAATGTCATCCAAGGATAGAGAAATTGCCCTAGAAAAGATGAAAGTGGTCGATACGGAACAAGATAAGCTTGAAGAGCAATTAAAACCATTATTAATTGAAATTAACGATTTGATGTTGCAAGTCCCCATGTATGTTCATAAAGATACACCTGTCGCGCTTGATGAAGGCGGCAATGTCTCAATTAAAGAGGTTGGAGAGATTCGAAAATTTGATTTTACAATTAAAGATCATGTTCAACTTGGTAAAGACTTAGATATTATTGATGGCGAACGTGGTGTCAAAATTGGTGGATCTCGAGCTTATGTCCTAAAAGGTGATGGAGCACGACTTGAACAATCTCTTTTGAAATATGCTCAGGACTTCATTTCACGTAAAGGTTATACTTTAATGTATGTGCCAGTGATAGTCGATCGTTTCGCTTTGGAAGGCACCGGTTTTTTCCCTGGTTCAGAAGATCAAATTTATCATTTGGGAAAAGATGATAAGTATTTGGTCGGTACGTCCGAAGTTGCTTTAGGCGCATATTATTCAAACGAGGTGTTAGATATTAAGAATATTCCGTGTAAAATGGCGGGGATTTCAACCTGTTTTAGACGCGAAGCTGGTACTTATGGTAAAGATACGTCTGGGGTTTATCGTGTCCACCAATTTAACAAAGTCGAACAATTTATTCTTTGTGAAGGTAGTGAAGAAAAAAGCCAAGCTATGTTTGATGAGTTAGCCAAGAATGTTGAAGAATTTTTAGCATCATTAAAACTGCCTTATAGAATATTGAATATCTGTACAGGCGACATGGGGCGTGGCAAATATCAAATGTATGATTTTGAATGTTGGATGCCAAGCAGAAAAAATTATGGAGAAACTCATTCTTGCTCAAATCTTCATGATTTCCAGGCGCGACGACTTAATCTACGTTACAAAGACGCCGATGGTAAGATAAGTTATTGCCATACTCTGAATAATACTTTGGTCGCGACACCAAGAATACTTATTCCAATTCTTGAATTGAACCAAAATGAGGATGGCAGCATCAATATACCTGAAGTTTTACGACCATACATGGATAATCAAGAGAAAATAGTCAAAAAATAGAGATCTAGAAGAAGCTCCGCAGTTGTGGGGCTTCTTTGTTTTATAAAACACCTAAAATCTGCTATAATTTAGCATATGAATAACGAAAAAACCTGGGTCGAAATTGATCAAGGAAAAATTTTAAATAATTTCAGTCAATTCCGTAAAAGAGTGGGGAAGGGGGTTAAAATTGCTGCAGTTCTTAAGGCTAATGCATATGGTCATGGCCTTGAAAATGTAACTGAGATCCTTAAAAATAAAACTGATTATTTTGCAGTTGATTCGATTCGCGAAGCGTTGATAGTTAGAAAAATTTCTAAACTTCCAGTAGTTATTTTTGGTTATACTTCGGAAGGGGAGTATCCAAAACTGCTGAACAATAATTTTGAACAAACTATTTTTGATTTTTCTAATTTAAGCCAATTAAACGTTGTGGCGAGTCGATTGCACAGGGTTGCACAAATTCATTTAGAAATTGAAACTGGTACTTCTCGTAATGGGATTTTATTGAAGGATTTGCCTATGTATCTTGGGTTCATAAAAAAGAACAAGTCCTTGAGTTTGGCAGGTTTGTTTACACATTTTGCCAATATTGAGGACACAACTAATCATGCATATGCAGAAAAGCAATTAAAGATATATAAAGAGGCAGTTAAGTTGGTAAATGAATTTGGTTTTAAAGATTTTATTAAACATACGGCCTGCACGGCTGCGAGCATTCTCTTTGATAAAACTTATTTTGATATGATACGTTTAGGTATTGGTCTTTATGGTATGTGGCCGTCAGAAGAAACAAAAATTAGTGCGCAGAACGATAGGATTGATCTTAAGTTGAAACCAGCATTAACCTGGAAAACAAGAATTGCACATATCAACGATTTACCAACAAAAACATATGTCAGTTATGGTTGTACTGAACGTTTAATGCGTGACAGTAAGGTTGCAGTCATCCCTGTGGGTTATTATGATGGCTTTGATAGAGGGCTCTCAAATATAGGTGAAGTCCTGGTTGGAGGCCTACGTTGCCCAGTTTTAGGTCGAATTTGTATGAATATGAGTATGATTGATGTTACTAACGTTAAAAACGTAAAGATTGATGATGAAGTTGTCCTTCTTGGCCGTCAAAAACAAGAAGAAATCACAGCGGAAACAACGGCACAAAAAATAAATACGATTAATTACGAGGTTACGACGCGCATCAACCCCCTAATAAAGAGATTTACAATTTAAATATGGGCATTAGCAGTAAATATCAACGTGATTATTCAAATGTCAGCTTCGATAATCCACGTTTATTAAAAAAGCGTGAAAATCGTAAGCTTTTTTTAGCGCGTACTATATCAATAATAAGCGGCGTTATTATAATTGCTTTATTTTACTTTATATTTTATTCAAGTTTTTTTAGAGTTACGACTTATGAAGTCAATGGCTTACAAAAGATAAAGCAGGAAAACATAGACAATATTATCAATAATTACTTGAATAAACGTAGGTTATTGATTTTTTCTCATCATAATTTTTGGTTGTTAGATAAGAATGGTTTAAAGACAGAAATCAATAAATATTATTATTTTGAGCAATTAGAAATAAAACGAAAGCTACCAAACCGATTGATTATCAATATCTCCGAAAAACAGCCTATGATTAATTGGGTTTCAAATGAATTGTGTTTTCACGTTGACTTGAGTGGAAATGCAATTGGTTATTGTGAAAATGATAGTGGATTAGTGACTATACGTGATTTACAACAAAAAGAAGTCAAAATTGGGTCATTGGTAGCCAGCCCAGAGACCTTAAACTACATCATTAATTTGCATCAGCAAGCCACGAATATATTAAAAGAGCGATATAAACCTCTTTATTATGAACTAAATGATAAGTTACTCACGGCACATAGTGATTCGGGTCCTGAGATTCGATATAATTTAGATATTGCGATAGGGGAACAAGTGGGGCGATTAGATCTTGTCTGTAGGCAGAAAGAGGTTAAAGACAATTATCAAAATCTTAAGTATATTGATTTGCGCTTTGGAGAAAAAGTTTTCTATCAATAATAATTCTCTTAATTCCCCCTTGTTATATTTTACGACACTCAACATAGCGAGTATGAATAGTGGGCGATATTAAATAATGCAGAAAGAACTGGTATTGCTAGACTTATTGATAGAGGAGCTAAAGACTACCGCGAAAATTTTTTAAAAAATTTTGGCGGCGTACCATCAGTAATTTGGTTTAAAAAGTCTTTTTAAATGATTATCCACACGCGCCGCTTGTTCTAAGCTTTAAAAGCCCTATACTTAGTATAGTACAACTCTTAATTAGCATTATGCGACGTATGTATAATTCAGATAAGCCTATAATTAAACATATCCCCGACTTCCTCGACTACCTCGAGATTGAAAAAGGTCTGGGAAATAAAACGCAAGAAAACTACGCGCGTTTTTTACATCGTTTCTCGGAATGGTTGCAGCAGAACAATCAAGAGAAGCTTCTCCCCCACGAATTAAGCCCGGAGCTCGTTTGGGCTTATCGTGTATATTTGTCGCGCGAAACAAAATCTAGAAGAAAGAACGAGGACTTTTTGAAAAAATCAACCCAGAATTATTATTTGATTGCCTTGCGCGGATTATTGAATTTTTTCACAGAAAGAGATATTAATGCGATTCCTGGTGAAAAAGTTAAACTGGCTAAAAACTTAAAGGAACATAGCATTCATTTTTTAAATCTTGATCAAATTAAACAATTATTAGAAGCTCCTGATATTAAACATACTCCTGGTTTAAGAGATCGAGCCATTCTCGAAAGCCTCTTTTCAACTGGATTACGCGTAGCTGAGCTGGCTAAATTAAATCGAGAAGATTTTAAAGTAAAAGATGGTGTTGTTTTTTTAGAACTTAATGTCATGGGTAAAGGAAGTCATCCTCGAGTAGTTTATTTTTCCGAGCGAGCTTTAAACTGGATAAAAGCATATTTAGCAAAGCGTGCAGATATTGACCCTGCCCTCTTTATTAATTATAAGCCAGGAAAAAATGAAGTTAATGATCGGCGTTTAACGGTTCGTTCGATTGAAGTAATTGTAAAAAAATATGTAAAAATAGCCGGACTACCACTAACAACAACTCCACATACGTTGCGACATTCATATGCCACGGACTTGTTGACACAGGGTGTCGATTTGAGGCTTGTTCAGGAGTTTTTGGGTCATCGAAGTATTTCGACGACTCAAATATATACTCACGTGACTAACAAGAATCTGCGTGATGTTTACTTGAAATATCATAGTGGCGCACAAGATAAAAAATATTAATTTATATTTTTATGATGAGAAAATTTTGGCAAATTATGGGAGGAACTTATCTCTTCTTATTCAAAAGAAGAAAAGTGATTTTGGGTCTAGTTATTACTGTTTTGGTTGTTGGTCAGCTTTTTTTGTTAATTTGGTTGGTTGTGGGACAAGTTAAAATTAAAAAAGACATGAAGAAAAATCAGGACGCGGTCGTAAAGCTTCTCAATAAAACCTATAGTCAAGCTTGGCAGTTAAATACCAAGTTTAATCAAAGAGAAGCTGCAGCCAACCCCAAAAAATGATATCCACTACTTAATAGATGTAATTTTGAAGATATTTTGCTATAATTTAAGTGTCAAACAGACAATGACGTTGATATATTTTAAATATTGTAAATTAAATTTATAAAGCTATGTCAAAACTAGTTGATTTTTTGAAGTTTCCGTGGCTAATTAGAAGCATACGTGAAATAAAAATTTTGTATTTAATTGTTTTTGTGATGTTGGCGGTACAAACAATTTTGTCCGCTCTTTTATTTATGCGTCTCGAGAAGCTTGATAATAGCTTTATCGATTACCGCGAAACATCCATGAAACGAATTAACCAGATTTACGGTCAGGTCTATTCCCTATCGTCGAGAATTGAAAATAAAAAATAATGTATTTATATAATATAAAAATAAAATTTAGTATGACAAAAACAATTTTCATGAATCGTGCTTTTGTCAGTATTATCGCCGTGGTTACTGTTTTTACCATGAGCGGTATTGCTGGCTTAATACAACCGGCTAACGCAGCTAATCCCCCGCTTGATCCACCGTTAACAACGGCACTAGTTTATTCTAATCTTGTTGAACCAACAAATTTGACTGTTGGCGTGGATGGAAGTGTTTTGATTGCTGATTTTGACCTTCAAGGAAATGATCAACCATTAAGTAGTTTTATGGTTTATGTTGAACCTGTAGGAGATTTTGACCCAGCAACTGATTTGGGTGCAGAAGGTTTGGCAAGTTTCACTCTTGGAATTGTTGAATCACCACAGGGGCCAGATGACGTTTTATTAAGTTTTATTGGAAACACTCCCATGGTTGGTTCGGGATTCTTTACTGGTATGTATGCTTATCAACTAACTCCAACCGGTTCAGATCCTTTAATTTCCAGTACCCTTACCACGTACTACCTAAACGCCGTGTATACGGATACGGCCGTTGTTGGGCATTCATTTGTGGTAAAAATCACTTCCCTTTCTGTTGCTTCTGGTGAATCTGCTGCAGTTTTTACGAACGTAGTTGGAGGTGATCCTGCATTACTAACAACAGAAACAATGACTTTTGTTGAAGGCGAAGAACCACCACCGGGTGGGGATGGTTTTTCCTTGGTCGCCTACGGTCCGATGCAACAAATGACTATTCCTAAATACGCTCCTGTAGATTTTTTCTTCAATGAAGATTTAAATAGCGCTGTGAGAGCAGATTTAGATAGTTATTTTCAAACAGACCCGGTAGTTGCTGGCAATTGGAATCTCTATGATGAATATTGGGGCGAAAATCATATTTATCATGTTGGGTTTTTTCCGGCTGATGGTTGGGAGACAGGTACGTCTTACAATGTTAAAGCAGCAAAAAGCATTACAAACACTGAGGATGAAGCATTTTCATTGGATTTGGGTGGCGGTGATGGTTTTGAATATGGTGACATGGCTTCTGACGAACTTTTTTATTATTTTACTGTTGTCGGTAGTGATCAAGAAGACAGTGGTTACTTCCCTCCCATGGCTTTCTTGGGTTATCCTAATAATGAAATGCATAATGTACCAACAAGTTTACAACAGATAGGTGTTGAATTTGATCGTAATGATATGGATGCTACAACGTTTACTAACGAAAATATTTATTTAGTCAAAGTTTCACCTGGCGGTGGCGAAGAGACGGTTGATGATGTAGAACTATCCCCTGCAAGCGGCTTATCTGGCTCTGTAAGTTTGTCTGGATTTACATTAGAGGCAAATACTAAATATAGGGTTTATGTAACTCGCGATGTCATGGATAGCCGCGGGAATCGACTAGCTGGACAATTTAGTCAAGGTAGTGAACCCGGTCCCTTTACGAGCAGTTTTTATACTGGTGGAGGTTCAGATCAGCTTATAGCTAGGTACATGGGCACAAATTTGAATTTTTTTAGAAATGGTGCCGGACAAATTGTTAACGTCCCCACGGCTGAAAATGTTCGACTATCATTTGACAATCCTTTAATGGCCTCATCATTAACGGGCAATATTACAATTGAACCAAGCTTGGGCTGCGGTGAAGGTGGAGATTTATCTTTGTCGTATGATGCCAACTCTTTTGAAGCAATTGTAATCCCAAACTGTCTTTTTACCGCTTCAACTTCTTATACCTTAAGCTTTGAAGATTTAATGTCGGTTACGGGAACGGAGGTTAACGCTGGTAGTCTTGTTTTCACGACAGGACTAGCAGATGCCGCACAACCAACAATAAATTCTGTTATGGCCGACAATTATGGTTTGATAATTGAATTTAACGAGCCAATGGACACTACTCTTGCAGAAAACAAAGGAAACTATGCCTTAAAAGTGCGGAATGATGCTACAGACTGGGCAGAAGTTACAGCCACTCCACTTTCAAATGCTGTTGTCAGATATGAAAGTGATAATAAAACCGTGTTCATAGATATCTCATTGACTGCTGGGTCTGAATATCAAGTAACTGTCAGCAGCAATTTAACAGATTTATCTGACAATCCCCTTTTGACTGATGGCGGTGTTAATGTTCGTACCGGTTATGTTATGGACGCGTCAAAATTTGCGGGCGGTCAAGGAAACCAAGGCATGGGTGGTAGTACTTTCGACATGGGAAACATGGGAGAAATGCCAATTGCTGTACGACCTATGTCAAAATTAGTTGGAGTTACAACAAAATATTTTGTTGATTTACCGATAAGTCAACAAATTAATGCTGGTGGCAAAATTGAATTTTGGTTCCCACAGGGATTTATAACGAGTGCTGCGATTCGTGATGCGCAAAGTCCAGTAAATGGTGACTTTAATCAACCAGCACCAGGTAAACCAAGTTTTGCGAATACAGATCCTGCCGGCACAACCAGTAATGGTGTTGCCAATGATGGTATTGGCATAATCGGCGAGCGAACTATTGTAATTAAGTTGAGCGAGGGTACTATGCCACAGGATTTTTTGCGTATCGACCTTGATGGCATTGTCAATTCTTCTACTGTGAAAAAAGAAGATACGGCAGGTTGGCAGGTCAGCATAATGACATATAATTCTTCAGGTGTAATGTTAGAAGGGCTTACATCAATGCCATTTTATACGAGTGCTGGTGGTACAAATTCATTGACGGTTGACATTGATGGCGTTAGTGACGGTGACGATGGTTCTTTGGGAGTTTACCTATTCTCCCCCATGACCGGTCAAATTATGCAAACAGCGACAATTACGGGCGATGAGTCAGAAGGGGTGGCCGATGGTAGTGTCACTTTCAATAATTTAGATGATGGACAATATGAGTTCTTCACAGATAAAAATGCACAACTAGATGGCAATATGTACTATGGGAATTCATTTATGGATAGTATTTCGCTGTCAGGCGGTGAGGATGAAACAAGAGAAATTATCTTTTCTGATCCTGCAACGCAAGACAATTTATACGCATTAGAAGTTACATTAATTGGAGATTTTACAACCGATGGCGAAAATGACAATGTTGATATTTTTGCTGGTTCACCAAATGGATTTCGGGTTATCACGGCTTCACCGGGCAATACTGCTGGTTATCCTGTGACTCTATATTTACCTGATGGTGAATGGAATGTCGGTATGGGGCCGGCCATGTCTGCAACATCAACGATGGCTTCTCAAATAGATTGGATGCCACCACAAAATCAATTTGTTAAGGTTTGGAATAATGGATGGAATGCGAGCGTGCAAGAAGTAATATTGGATAGCAGTAATATAGAACAGTATTCAATCAGCGGATCAGTTGTTGATGAAAATGATGTTGGAATTGCTGATGTTGAAGTTTATGCCTATCAACCGCAAGCAAGTTTCGGAAAACAAAGTGTTAAAACGCAGTCAGATGGTTCTTTTGTCTTGAACGTAGGCTGGCCGGGTGTTTATACTCTTGGTACAAATAAAAATGGTTTTCCGGAGTCTTCACAGCAATCGATTGCGGTTAATGATGATGTCTCTGATGTTAGTTTTGTGTTGAAAAAACCAGCTTTTACAATTTCTGGCATGGTAAAAGATTATAATGGTAATGGCGTCCCTAACGCTCCTGTTTGGTCCTATCAAACAGCGGGTGGATTTGGCTGGTCTGGGACATCAACAGACGTAACAGGTTCATTTATTCTTTATGTTGATACGGGTACTTGGATGGTTGAATCAGACCCAAAAAGTGTCGGGTGGATGCAATACTCTGATGCAATTGAAATAACAGATGAATCTGTCAGTGGCATTACACTCCAACCAGATACTGATCTTGATTATGTAACCATAACAGGAAATGTAAGCATAGATGGTAATGCATATACGTACGGACCTATTCGGGCTGTAAAATACAATGCCAATGGGTCATTCGCTGGTCAGCAATATGGTGGTCAAACTGATAGTCAAGGAGATTATTCAATAACAGTACCAGAAGGAATTTATCGTGTAGATATTTGGGCTCCTGGTTATGGAGAGATTGAACGAACAGACTCTGATGATTATCCAAATAACCCTGCAAACGTAAATGCAACCAGTGGCAATGTTGACGGAGTTGATATTACTGTCGGTGCGGATGACTTAATTGATGTCAGCGTTAATTTTACAAATCTCGATAGCGGCGAATATGACGGTGTGTCAGCTTTTGTAACACTTAGTGCTGTTAACTTGGGGACAGGAATCCCTACCGGATACAAAAACAATATCATGATCAAAAACATTGCTGACCCAACTTTTGATAATATTGTTAAGGTCAAGGAAGGAAATTATTTTGCCTTTGTTCAAGTGCCAGGGTATGGTGAATTTATTCCGTTAGAGGGCCAACTAAATGCGGCCACAACACCAGGATACATTGATGTAGGCGCTGGAAGTACCGATAGTAATACACTCACTATTGATCTTCCGGATGTAGATAATTTAATTACAGTCACTGGCTCTGTAATTGATGCAGAAGAAAGTCCAGTAGAAAATGCTTGGGTGACAATCAATAACATGGAAAAAGGTTTTAATCGCGGAGTTAATACTGATAGTAGCGGTGAATTTTCGATTAATTTACCGGTTCTTCAATCAGGAAATTATAATATTGCTGTTGGTAAACCAGGTTATATGGCTGTGACGCCAGAAGCTGTTGATTTAACTGATGTAAATCTAAATGGTATTGCTGATGCATTATATGAATTTACACTTCAACAGCAAACAGCACTTATTACAGGTAATATATTTGCTGATAAAGATGGAGGCACAAATAATGTTCTTGATGTGGGAGAAGGTCTCGCTTATGGTTGGATCTTTGCTCAAGAAACAATTACAGGTCTAGTAAGTAATACACCTGTTGATGGCAAAGGATATTATCAACTTGGAGTTGTTAATGGTACCTGGGAAGTTTTTGGTAATGCGGATGGATATGAACAAACACAGTATAAATCGGGCGGAGTACCTGCAACGATTGTTGTCAACAATGGAAACCAAACCAACAAAAATATTGAACTTGGTTTGCGTGCAGATTGGAACAAAAAAACCAAAAAGAGCCCCATGACTTTGAATCAAGGTGGTACTATTGATGATTCAGCTTCAACCGGAACTGGTGTTAAATTGGTTGTTCCAGCGAATGCCATGGGGACATCAAGTTCTTCTGGGTCATTCAATATATCGAACACAACATCAGTTGGTTCATCTAATACGTCTAGACCCTTTGGTATGGAAGGAAAAGTTGTTAGTGCTGTTGATGCAGATGGTCAACCAATCACGACATTAAGCGATTACATTGACATTGAAATGGTTGTTTGGAAATCAGAAGTTGATGCTGAAATTGCAGCTGAAAGAATGACTGAAATGTCTGATCTTTTATCCGCTCAACTTGGGTATTATGACAATTCAACAGATAATTGGGTCGCATTAGAAACAACGCGTGTCGCCTACTATCAAGAAAATGAAGATGATGCAGAATGGAAAACTTACATTAGCGATGATGAAACATTAAATGATTATGAAGCTTTTATTACGGATGCTTTGATTGACGAAACCTTCACTGCTTATTTCGACTATAAGCTTGTTTTCACAGCCAAAACAAACCACTTAACGACTTTTGGGGTAACAACCGCGCTCGGTGTTGCCGGTGGCGAGGAATCAGCTAATGATGCACCAAGAAGCACTAGCGGCGCCGGTTCAGCTGTTATTCTTGTAACTGAAACAATTGTAGACAAAGCTATTACAGTTCCCCTTTCAACTTCATCATCAACAGTAGTTTTATCAAAGGCAGGGACTATGAATTTTACAAGCTCCGGTTTAGCTCATAGTTTAACGCTCAAAAATGTTGATGTGACTGGTCAGTCAGCAATTTTAGTAGTAGCGAGTACCCCCTTCGAAGTAACGGCTAAATTGAACAAGGCGGAATTAGTAGACATAAATAAAGATGGTGTTAATGACATGGAAGTCTTGTTAACAGCGATAAATTCAGCAAATGATGTGAAATTAACAGTGAAGTTATTAGTTGGGGCGAGTATAGTCCCTCCAGGAGCCGTTGTGACACCAACTCCTGTAGCTGAAACACCCGCAACCACAGCTGTTACCACAGAGTATATGCCTCGTAAAGCTGCTGTGATTAATCTTATGAGTGAACAGCAGGCCTTAACTGACTTCATTGCTTTGACAAAACTCGTACCAAACACGCAAGCCGACAACTGGGTAGTAGATTACCTTGCTTATGGTAATTCAACTCGTACCTTGGCAATGTCAGCTCGAGAAAGAAAGGGCATCTTGGAAGATTTTATCTCAATTTATGGCAACTTACCTAAGACTGAAAGTGATTGGAAGGCTCTAGCTGAAATAGCGGCCGGTAAAGTCACTCCTAAGCGTGTTATTGCTCAGGAAGTTAAAGCGATCAAGGAATTCTTTAAAATCTTTAAGAAGACTGTTAATTTTAAAGATAAAACCAACGAATCCTTTGTTCACAAATTGTCTTATAGAATGCGAGTTGATCAGCGGAATTTAGCTAAGGAGCAAACAGCTTTAACTAAATTTATAAAAGTGTATCAAAAGAAGCCTTGGGATGGATATGCTTGGTCGATTGTGAGAGCACTCGCCTATTCTGGGATATTAGACAAATAACGGATAAAAAAATATACGGGGGTAGGGAACAAAAATCTTTGTTCCCTACAAACACCCGTATATTTTTTTTGTAATTCTATTTAAGGCAAATAGTTTAAAGGATTAACCGGAATTCCATTCAACCTAACTTCAAAGTGCAAGTGTGGCCCAGTTGTCAGATTGCCGGCGCCTTGGGTTCCTGGCATACCGCCTGTATTCCCTATTATTTCTCCCTTGGCAACGAATTCATCATTTTGCACAAATATTTTACTGACGTGTCCATAAACCGTAGAAAGACCGTCGCTGTGAATCAAGGAAATGTAACTGTATCCCATACCTGCATTTCTAACGTTTAGCACATAGCCATCGGCTGGAGCCCTGATTGAAGTCCCTTGTTTAACCGCAATATCGATGGCTGGGTGTTCAAATAAATAACGAAACGGATAGCCGGGGTCATGGAATGTAGTGGTGATTCGGCGTGAGCTAAGAGGCCAATCAAAATCTGAAGAAGTTAATTGTTGAGGTTTAGATTTAAGTTTACTGCGCAATGCCTTTTCCATCTGCGCAATTTGCGCACTAACTGCATCCTGATCACGTTTTGCTTGCTTGTATAATTCATTGTACTTTTTTTCAGACTGTTTGGTTGTTACTAAAAGGTTATCTTTGTAACTTACCTCTCCTGTTATTTCTGTCTTTTTAAGCTCAAGATCATCTTTTAACTGAGCATATTCTTTTTGCTTAGCTTCGAGCTGGCTTTTTTTGTCAACTTGTTCCTTTTTTACTGTTTTTAAATCCCCAAGTGTTGTTTGTAGATTGACTTGAAGGTCGCGGGTGTATTCTATTTGATTGTAAAAGTCAGAAATTGTGTTGTTAAGTAAAAAAATATGGAGTTCATTCTTTTGATCATTCTCATGTATTTCTTGAAGCACTGCTGAAAGGTTCAGTTTTTGATTACTGATTCTGTCGTTAGTGTTAATTATTTGAAGTTCTAGCTTTCTTGATTCTAACTTGGCTGTGTTTATTTCTTGCTCCGTAGCCTTGATATCAAGATTAGTTTTGGCTATTTGATTGTCGAGAATTGAAAGTTGATTAGCAAGTGAAGCAGATTCTTGTTGTTTTTTCTTGATATTTTCTTGATAAATGGACATTTGCTTTTTGAGATCATTAGCTGCATTCTTTTTTTGCTCAATTTGCAGTGTTAAGTCATCAGTTGTTTCTGCTTGAGTTAAAAAAGGTAAAAATAAAAACACTAAGCTAAGTGTTAATAAAATTTTTGTTTTTGATTTCATTTGTTGTAAATGTTGAAAATGTTTATCCCGCATTTTAAGGGCTTGTCATGTAGTTAAAGAGTATACTTTATACTACATGGAACACTTTATAGTGCGGGATTCTAAATGTTCAAATTCTTCCATTACATTGTAACACAACTGAGCCTAGAACTTAAGATAAGAAGTCGAGGGCTTTTTGAATCCGAGCTAATGTTTTATCTTTCCCTAGCGCAGAAGCTAGTTCAAACGGTCCTGGTGATTTGTCTCGACCAGAAAGAGCATAGCGCAAAGGCCACAGAATTGAACCAGTATCAAGGTTGTTTTGTTGAATCAAGGCCTTGAGATCAACCTCTATTTTTTCTGAGTTGAATGATTCGTCTTTTAAATCTTGAAAATATTGTAAGAGAAGTTTTAAATTCACTTTTGTTTGTTCTTTGTCGGATTTCTTCCAGATCAAATTCTCTGCAGGATATCCAAGATTGTTACTAAGCATAAAGCCAATCGCCTCTGGTAAGTCACTTAACTTTTTAATGCGACTCTTTTCGAGGGCTAAAATGCGGTTCAATTCAGTTGGTTTAATGCTCTCCCCTGTTTCGTTAATAACAATTTTATTGTCAGAAAAAGTCAAAAGTTCAGCTTTTTCTAAATATGGTTTGGCCAGTTCTAGGAATTTTGCTTCTGAAGATTCGCGAATATAAATGCCATTAATCCAATCTAATTTATCGACGTCGAAAACAGCACCTGCTTTATGAACATTATCAAGTGAAAATTGATTAATAAGTTCATCGAAAGTATAAACTTCTTGTTCTGTGCCGGCGTTCCAGCCGAGTAAGGCAATAAAGTTCAAAAGAGCTTCTTTTAAATAACCAGATTCAACAAAATCAGAAACACTTGAATCTCCGTCGCGTTTGCTAAGCTTTTTGCGTTGTTTGTTTAATAATTGTGGTAAATGTGCGAATTGGGGCATTTGCCAACCAAAAGCTTCATACAATAAAACATGTTTGGGTGTGCTGGCAATCCATTCGTCTCCACGCATAACTTGAGTTATTTTCATCAAATGATCATCAACAATATTGGCAAAGTGATAAGTTGGGAAATTATCTGCTTTCATTAAAACATAGTCATCGAGGTTCTTGGTATTAAAAATAATTTCGCCACGAATTAAATCATCACAAATTACATCTTTATTTTCGGGCATGCGGAAACGAATAACATGCGGTGCCCCCTGTTTTAAAAGCGTTTGAACTTCATCTTTAGATAAATCTCGACATAAATTATCGTATTTGGGTGCCAGTTTATTTTTAACCTGATCTTCGCGTAAAGTTTCCAGTCTTTCTTTACTGCAAAAACAATAATAGGCTTTATTTTTGTCTAATAAATCTTGTATATGTTGTTGATAGATGTCTAGTCGCTGTGATTGCGTATAAGGTCCAAAATCACCTTTTTCCTTGACCTTGCCATCTTTTGTGAGGTATGGACCTTCATCACCCGAAATATTAGCCCATTCAAGGACTTTAAGTAAATTTTCTACTGCTCCTGGCACTTTTCTTGTTTGGTCTGTGTCTTCGATTCTAATTAAAAAATTACCTTTATAATGTTTAGCAAAAAGAAAGTTATAAAGAATGGTTCTTAGGTTGCCAATATGAACAAGTCCTGTTGGGCTTGGAGCAATACGAACGCGTACATTTTGAGTATTAAGTTTTTCCATAATTTATGTAAATTTCATCAACATTATAGTCTATTTTGAGCAACAAGTAAATGACAGTCAAGGTCAACGAATATATTGGCTAAATTTATTTAAAATATTGACATATCGTTTGAAGGGGTTGACAAAATTGTAATTATTTGCTATTATTACCTGTTATTCAAGTGTTTACCTTAGCTTTTTGAGGCTGAGTTAATTTCCGCCTTTTAAAGGTGTAGTGAACACCACAAGTGATCTGTTCCCCAACCATCCGTGAGGAGGTGCCTGATGCTGTACCAGAAACTGCTCGATGCGAAGATCGGAGTCGGTCCGGCCACCATCACCAAGCTCGACGAGGCGGGTCTCAAGACCGCCGAGGCCATCCTGGCCGCCGGGCTCGACGGGCTGCGCGCCATCAAGGTCTTCCCGCCGATCGCGGGCAAGATCCTCGAGGTCGCGCTCGCCAACCCGACGCCCGCCACCGAGATCGAGGCCGCGTCGGCCCCGATCATCCTCCACCCCGACGACGCGGCCAAGGTGGCCGAGGTCGCCCCCACCACCACGAAAAACGAGACCCCCGCGGTCCTGGTCAAGCGGCAGACGGTGTTCGCCGCCAAGCTCGAGGAGGCCGCCAAGGCCAACGGTACGACGGTGGAGGAGCTCCGCGCCGCCGCCAAGGCCAACGTGCCGGCCGAGAAGCCGGTCGTGGTGACCCACAAGACCCTGGCCAAGCCCGAGAACGAGCACGTGAACTTCATCGACGTCGGGATCGAAACCCCGACCGAGTTCACGAGCCCCGTGCGTCTGCGCGACTTCTTCGACAAGCTGCCCAAGGGGCAGGTGCCGGACAGCGCGCGCTACATCAAGAACCTCTTCCCCGTCTGCGCGATGTGTCGCGCCGCGGGCAGCACGAAGACCCTCCAGATCGACCACGTGCACGTGCTCGTGGTCACCCGTCTCGACGGCAGCGTCAACAGCGGTTTGTTCTGCGACGACCACATCACGGTGGCGTACGGACAGGCCAAGGACCTGGTCAAGGACGGGAAGCTGAAGGAGGTCAAGATCATCTGGCTGCGCGAGGCGTGGGCCAACCTGACCCGCGCGTACAGGGCGCAGGTCGACGAGGCGCGCGAAGAGCGCTACCGCAAGGAGCGCGCCGACCGCCGCACGGCCGCCCTCCGGGCCGTGATGGAGGATCTCGGCTCGGTGACCAGCGAGCACTGGATGACCGACGAGCAGCTCGGCAGCTACGTGTCGCCCATGGACGTCCCGGTCTTCACGTGCGGACTCGAGGCGAAGCAGGCCCGTGAGCTGCACCTCCTGCCCAACGACAAGGAGAAGGGTACGTTCAAGGGGCGCTGGGGGCGGTTCTACGACGAGTACGGCATCCGGCTCGTCATGCGGCCCCCGCAGGACCTGACCCAGCACAACACGCTCGTCCAGCACTTGCGGGACGACGCCAAGGCCGCCCAGGCCACGCCGTTCTTCCCCGTCGTCCTGGTCCGCCGTTACTTCGGTGACGACCTGGGCTGGCGCTACCTGGCGATCCACGAACTGGTCATCGAGGAGTTCGTGGCGACCTACGAGCAGGCGCACAACTTCAAGGTGCGCACCGGGGCCATGGCCTACGAGTGGCTGACCCGTCGCTGGGAGGTCCAGCGCGAAGAAGCCGCCAAGGCCGCGGCGCAGGCGTTCGCCAAGAGCGACGAAGGCAAGGCGCTGAACGCCTTCCTCAACGCCGCCCCGGACGACGAGGCCGCCGCCGACAGCGCCCTGTTGGCCGGCAGCGCCCACAAGAAGTAACGTTCAACAACGTTCGTAGCCGCCTCCCGAGGACTCATTTCTCGGGGGGCGCTTTTTTTTGACAAATATACACCTGAACTCTATGATTGTACTAAGTGGTACTGTTCTAAGGAGCGTGGCATGAATGCGAAACATCTTCCTCCGCCCACTCCCACGACGCTCTCCGAAGCGTTTTGGCCCCTGTTCATGACGAACAAAGTGATGGTGCGTTTTGTCGGTGCGTATATCTGCTTCGGCGTGGCAGATGACAGCAACCGACTACTCGTAGTGTATGCACACGACACTGCCAGCCGATTGCATCTTCCTACACAGGAAGCAATTGCTCGAGCGTTCCCTCTGCGGAATGCCAAACAACAAGAATACACCGGACCACATGATCTGCCAGTGTCGTACAGTGACATTCAACGAGTTCGCAACGTGATGCGTTATGAGTTTCTTCAGGAAAACCGGCGCGTCTTACTGCTTGTTTCGACTCCTGAGGAGTCGGTAGTTGAAAACCAGGAACAACTCATGTTCATCCAATGGAGTAGACCGAACCCACTTCAAATTGCTCGCATCGTCGAAACTATTGGTGCGGATCGTGTCCACGTCGTACGAAAAAATGCGCTGGAAACGCGCCTCCTGGTGGAGTTGAAACCCAATGAACGATTGAAGTTCTCTGTGACCGGTTGCCACTTCAGCAGCCCCTTTGCAACTGCGGCTCTGTTGCCGGTGCAGTGCGACACCTGCACTGCTTGAAAATAAGCCAGCCTTGATCCTCGAATCTTGGCTGGCTTTCTTTTTACAAAATAAATCTAAATTTCATCAATAAATTTTTTGGTAAATTCTTGTCGAACCGGATGTAATAGTTTTAATAGTTCATCTTTTTTGACCCACTTGATGGCAGCGACTTCCCTATTTGGTCGGAATTGATTTGAGTCGATAGCCCCGCTATATTCTACTAAAAATGCAATTTGCTTTTGTCCTTTGTACCCATGAAGTAATTGATAATGTTTTGGTGAGATATAGGCATGTTCTGCCTTAATTCTTTTAACTACTTTCATCTTATCTAATTCGAATCCGAGCTCTTCATTAATTTCACGCAGGATTGCAATCTCAATATTCTCGTTTTTATCAACGCCGCCTTGTGGAAATTGCCAGTGATTGGGAAGATGAGCATTTTCTTGAATTAAATATAGACCGTCTTTGTTTTTTATAACGCCGAGAACATTGGCACGATATTCTGTTTTAATTCTTTTAGCCCATTTATGACATTCTAAAAGAAAATCTGCGGTGGCATGTTTAATGCGCATCAACCTTTTTGGTTCTTGATAAAGTCTAAAGAGCCATTCCATTCCCAGTTCTTGCATTAACTTTGGCGCGCGCTTTATCTTGCCTGATAAAAAATCAAAAGATCCCCCGACACCCAATGCTATTCTGACTGATGATCCATACCCCTTATCCCCTATCCCTTTTCCCAAATTGTTTTCAATCCACTCCTCTTGTTCTGGCGCACCCAAACAGACAAACAATACTTGAGTTTGATGCTTTTTGATTTTGTCCAAAAGAACTTTATCAGCGATTGGAGTTTTAGCGGATAAAGCACATCCAAGTTTAACTTGAGGATATGAATTATCGAAAAACTTTTTTAGGTCCTCAAGCGTTGTTAGCGAATCGTTTCGTAGAAGTACAAAAACACGAGCCGAGTTGTTTTGGCCTAATAGTTCGCGCGTGAAGTCAGCGCCTGTGACTCGGTTTTTTAAATCTGTTCCAAGTATTTTGGCACCGAGTTTGAGCCCAAAGCCATCTGGCAAATTTAAGTCTGCCGAGTTCAATGTGTCTTTGTATTCTTCCGAGCTTGCAGCTTTTAAGCAGATTTCTGGGTTGGGCGTATAAACGCTATGGGGAGCATCCGAGGCCATGAACTCCCTGGTTTTTTCAAGAAAATATTCCAAAGGCTGGTCGTCTATTTTAACGCCAAGAATTATCGCTTTGTTTTGTAGGTCTTTGGGGACGTTCATAATGTTTTGATACTTGTGGGTAAACAAGAACAATATAGCAGATTTTTGCTTAAATTTAAATAACACCACTAGATTTGACAAATTATGGCTATCCCCTATAATTAATTAGCAGTCCTAATGTTAGACTGCTAATTAACAAAAAATATGGATATTAGAAAATTTACCACAAATTCACAACAGGCCATGCAAGAAGCACAGGCTCTGGCTTTTGAATATAATCACCCGCAAATCGATACCTTGCACTTACTCTATGCCCTACTCCAACAAGACGAGAGTATTGTTTTAACGGTCTTAAAAAAGATGGAAGCACCTGTTGAAAACATTATTCGAGATGTTGAAACAGCCTTGCGTCGCATGCCCAAGGGCGCAGTTAACAAACAGCCACAATCTGGTCAGGTTTTTATAACTGCTTACATGAATCATGCGTTGGTTTATTCAGAAAAAGAAGCTTTAAAGTTGGGGGATGAGTTTGTCAGTACAGAACATCTTTTATTGGCTTTGCTGAAAGTTGATTCTGCTGCCAGCGAGATACTGAAACTTTACAATATTAATTACGATTTAGTTTCCAAAATTTTATTAGATGTACGCGGTGGTCAAAAAGTTGACTCAGCTGAACCAGAAAATAAAGTTAATATCTTGAGCAAACATACGGTTAATTTAACTGAAGAAGCCCGACAAGAAAAATTAGATCCAGTTATTGGTCGTAACGAAGAAATCCGTCGTGTACTTCAAGTCCTTTCTCGACGCACCAAAAATAATCCAGTATTAATTGGCGAACCCGGCGTTGGTAAAACTGCTATTGCTGAAGGTTTGGCTCAACGAATTGTCTCGGGTGATGTTCCAGAAAATTTAAAAGACCGAGAAGTCTTATCTTTGGATATTGGTTCATTGGTTGCTGGTTCAAAATTCCGCGGTGAATTTGAGGAACGCATGAAAGCTATTTTAACTGAAATTAAAAAGAATAAAGATCGTTATATTATTTTTATTGATGAGTTACATACCATAGTCGGTGCTGGTTCAATTGAAGGCACACTCGATGCATCGAATATGTTAAAACCGGCCTTAGCGCGTGGCGATTTACATTGTGTTGGCGCTACTACTTTGAAAGAATATCAAAAGCATATTGAAAAAGATGCTGCTTTGGAACGTCGCTTCCAGCCAGTCTTTGTTAGCGAACCATCAGTTGATGATACGATCGCTATTCTACGTGGTATTAAAGAAAAATATGAAGTTCATCATGGTGTTCGTATTACTGACGATGCTTTAATTGCAGCGGCTAAACTTTCTCAAAAATATATTACTGATCGTTTCCTTCCAGATAAGGCAATTGATTTGGTTGATGAAGCCACCTCAGCTTTACGGATTGAATTAAATAGCATGCCTGTTGAATTAGATTTAATGAAGCGCGACATTATGCGTTTAGAAATTGAAAAGCAAGCTATTTCCAAAGAAAAAACTGTGACGACCATTAAACGTCTCAGGGAAATCAATAAAAATCTGGCTGAACTTAAAGAAAAAGCACACCAATTAGAATTGCATTGGAAGAAAGAACGTGAACTCATTAACGATATTCAAGAAGCCAAAAAAGAAATAGACAAAATGCGACAAGAAGCAGAAATTTTTGAACGCAAAGCTGAATATGAACGTGTCGCTGAAATCCGTTATGGCCGCATTCCCGAAAGAGAAAAAGCGATCAAGAGTTTGCAAATGCGTATGAAAAAATTGCAGTCAGGCCCTGGTGGTAGAAAAATGTTGAAAGAAAAAGTTACTGAGGAAGATATCGCAGTTGTAGTTTCAAAATGGACGGGAATTCCAGTTTCCAAAATGCTGCAAAGTGAAATTGAAAAACTGGCTCATGCAGAAGAAGAATTAAGTAAGCGTGTTATTGGTCAAAAAAGAGCCATACAAGCCGTGTCAAATGCATTACGTCGTTCACGCGCCGGTTTATCTGAAGAAAATCAACCAATTGGAACTTTTATGTTCCTTGGTCCAACTGGTGTTGGGAAAACAGAACTGGCGAAAGCGTTGGCAGAATTCATGTTTAATAGTGAAGAAGCCATTGTGCGTGTAGATATGTCGGAGCTGATGGAAAAACATGCTGTTTCAAAATTGATTGGTTCGCCCCCAGGATATATTGGTTACGAAGAAGGCGGACAACTTACAGAAAAAGTTAGACGACGCCCCTACTCTGTTGTTTTGTTTGATGAAATTGAAAAAGCCCATCCCGATATATTTAATGTTTTATTACAACTTTTAGACGACGGTCGTTTGACTGATGCCAAAGGGCGTATAGTCAATTTCAAAAATACTGTTATTATCATGACTTCAAATATCGGTAGTGATATGATTTTGCAAGCTTTGAATAAACGAGGCGATCTTGGTTTTCAAGGCAATGAAATCAATCAACATGATGATATTGAGTCAAAGGTAAAAGATCGTCTTAAAGAGTTCTTTAATCCAGAATTTTTGAATCGTGTAAATGAAATAATCGTTTTTGAAGCTTTACAAAAAGAAGATATAAGACAAATAGTCGATTTACAACTAAATTTAGTCGCAAAACGACTTGCAGATCATAATGATATTAAACTCACCTTTACCAAAGCCATTAAAGAGTTACTGGTAGAAAAAGGATTTGATCCTCAATTTGGCGCCCGGCCGCTAAAAAGACTGATACAAAATAAAATCTTGGATGAATTAGCCTTAAATATCATAGAGGGCAAGATCAAAAATAAAGTAACCATTGACTACAGTAATGAAAAGCAAAAAGTGATGATTAAGTGCTAATATAGCGCAGCTCTGCTTACCGCAGGGCTGTTTACTTTGAGGCAGAATTTCTGTATAATTTAGCATATGACAAAAACCAAAATTTTATTTAATTTAATAGTAATTTGTGCTCTTTTGGTGCCTTTTATTCCCGCTGAAGCTGCCAGTTTTGACCCTGGTAATATCATTTCTGACGTGAACATGACGAATTATGGGACCATGACGCAACAGGATATCCAAAATTTTTTAAATAAAAAAAGCGGCACTCTAAAGGCCTTGATATCTCCAGATGTAAATGGCATTCCTAAGTTAGCCAGCGAAATTATTTATCAAGCAGCTATACAGAACCGGATCAATCCGATGTATTTGTTGGTCATGCTTCAGAAAGAAATGAGTTTAATTGAAGATTCTACTCCTAAAGCGTCTCAATACGATTGGGCAATGGGCTATGGTGTTTGTGATAATTGCAGCGTCGAAGATCCGAAAGTACTAGCGTTAAAAGGTTTTGGTGTGCAAGTTGATCGTGCGGCTGGTGTTCAAAGATGGTTTTACGATAATGCGCAGAATGGTTGGGTAAAACGAGCTGGTAAATCCTATACGATTGATAATCAGGAAGTGTTTATGCAAAATCAGGCGACAGCTAATTTGTATAATTATACGCCGCATATCAGAGGGAATAATAATTTTTGGAAAATTTGGAACAATTGGTTTTCACAAAAATATCCTGATGGAACCTTACTTCAAAAAGCCAATGATCCTGGTGTCTGGTTAATTCAAAACAGTATGCGTCGCGCATTCCAATCTAAATCAGCCTTACTCTCACGCTTCGATTTAAAGAATATTATTATTGTTAGTGCTGATGAGTTAGATAAATATGAAATTGGTTCTGCCATTAAATATCCCAACTATTCATTGCTAACAACACCTGACGGAGCTGTATACATGATTGTTAATGACAAACTGAGAAAATTTGAATCAAAAGAAGTTATACGAACTTTAGGTTATAATCCAGAAGAGTTTGAAGATATCACTTTTGATGAATTGGCTACTTACGAACTTGGTGATTTAATAACTATTACAAGTTCATATCCAGCAGGAGCCTTGTTACAAGATAAAAAATCAGGTGGCGTGTATTTTGTAATGGATGGATATAAATATCCAATTATCGCCAGGGAAATCATGCAAATTAATTTTCCCAAGATGAAAATAACAGCAATTTCAACAGAAGAATTAGATAAATTCCCACGTATGGATTCGGTGAAAATTAAGGACGGTACTCTAGTAAAATCAAAAGAGTATTCATCGGTTTATGTAATTGCCAATGGACAAAAAATGCCAATTTCCGCAGGTACTGTTTTCGAAGGTTTAGGCTATAAATGGGCCAATATCAAAGTGGTTCCTGAAGTTGCTTTAAGCAATTTACCACAAGGCAATTATTTGGATCTTGATTATAAAAAATAGTATGATTGTTTTTGCAGGCATAACCCCCCACTCACCTATCTTGATACCAACGATAGGCAAAGAGAATCAAGCAAAACTTAAAAAAACCTTGAAGGCTTTTGATATTTTAGAAGAAGAACTTTATAAGGCGGCACCAGATACAATCATTGTTATTTCTCCGCACGGTGAGATTAATAATAATAATTTTATTGTAAACACACAAAGTGATTATAAAGCAAAGTTGCATGAATTTGGTGATTTTGGAACAGAATTACAATTTAAGTCTGATTTAATATTTATCAATCAACTGAAAAGTCAGAATGAAATGACTTTGCCTATTCAGTTGACATATAGCGATAACATAGATCATGGTTTCTCTGTCCCTTTATATTTTTTAACGAGAAAGCATAAAAATTATCGGGTTGTCCCCATTAATTATTCTATGTTGAATTACGAAATGCATCTTAAATTAGGCGAAGCTATAAAAGAAGCTTGTTTTTCTCTTGATAAACGTTTTGCCATTATTGCTTCCGGCGATTTATCGCATCGTCTATCGTATCATGCGCCGGCTGGATTCTCTCCCCAAGCAAAAGAGTTTGATAAAAAAATGATTCAGCTTTTAAAAAAGAAAAATGTTGAGAATATTTTGAATCTAGACCCAGATTTAATTGAAAATGCAGCTGAATGTGGTTTGCGTTCATTTCTTGTTTTGTTGGGTGCTATCAAAAAAATGGATTATGACTTTCAGGTTTTGAGTTATGAAGCACCTTTTGGCGTTGGTTATCTTGTGGGCGAAGCCAAATTTAAATAAACTTATGATGACTATAGGACAATTTATTCCACTCACAAAACTACCAAGAAATCTTGGTTGTTTTGATTATCAAATAAAACCAGAATTAATATCTCAAATAAAAGTTGGTCAAGTAATTAAGATCCCATTCGGCAAAAGAGAGGTTTGGGGTTGTTTCGTAGGTTTAATTGAGAAAAGTACTTTTGAAAACATAAAAGCTATCGATAAAATCGAGACGCTAACAGAACTTGATAGCTTTCAATTAGAGTTTTTGAAATGGTTCTCAAAATATTATTATTATTCTTTAGGGTCAACCTTCAAGCTTATGCAACCCGAGCGCCCCTTAAAGAAACAAGGTCTTCGCGAAAGCCATGATGCAAATGATTACATTGCTATTGAGTTTAAACCCGAGACACAAATAAAGAAAATAGCACAAACAATTTTAAACAATAAAGAAGAAAAGTATTGGCTGGCTGATTTTGACAAAAATGTTAAATGGTCTTTATATCTAGAGTTAGTCAAAAACTCCCAGCTTCACTCACTGAGTTCGGATGCTGGGCAAGCAAAGAAACAAATCTTCATTTTATTTCCAGAAGTTTCTCTTGCACAAAGCTTTTATCAATCGCTCCCACGTGATATTCAAAATGAATCACGCTTAGCAATTGGCGACAACATGAAAACCAAGAACAAGGCTTATCAAATTTGGTCCGATATAAAAGATAATAAATGTAAGTTGATTGTTGGGACTCGCTCAACCTGTTTTTATTTGACGCAAAACATTGGAACAATTGTTGTTGATAGCGCCGAGTCTGGCGATTACAAACAATGGGATCAATCGCCATATTATGATTCTATTGAAATTTTAAGAAAGGCTCAATCTTTTTTAAAAAATAAGTTAATTTTGACAACAACAAAACCACGAATCGAAGACACTTTTGTTTTTAAACAAGAAAATTATCAATACATTGCTTTGGGCGACAAACAAAAACAAAACATTATCGTTGTCGACATGAAAAAGGAACAAAAACGAAAATTCTTTTTTCTTTCTTATCAAGCTGAAGCAGCTCTTGATGATTGTATCGAAAACAATAAACAGGCTTTAATAATTATCAATAAGATGGGTTTATTCAGTAAATTAGTTTGTTCCGATTGCGGTTACGAGGCGCATTGTGAAAAATGTGAATTACCTATGATGGTTAATGAGCAAGGTGAATTAGAATGCCGTCATTGTAAACTAACAATAAAAGCTCCTACGGCTTGTCCTAAATGTGGTAACATTAAATTACAAGGACGTGGTGCTGGTTTAGCACAAATAAAAAAAGAATTGAGCCAGCAATATACTTGTTCCGAAAATTTAGCTGACAAAAAAGCACAGGTTTTACTAAGTACGGGGCAGTATATGAATCCGGGTGAATTAAAAGATATTGACGTTGTAATATTCGCTTACTTTGACAGTTTAATTTATTTGACTGATTTTAATTCTAATTTTAGACTTTACAACTTTGTTCAAAATATTATTGAAGGTTTGAACAAACCACAAAAGATTATTATTCAAACACATTTCCCAAATAATGAAGTTTTTAAGTTTATCAATAATAATTATTCATTTTTATATAACAATGAAATTTCAGCTCGTAAAGAACATTACTATCCCCCATTTTGCACTTTGATTAAACTTTTTTTCCAACATCATGACAAAAAGATTTGTTCTGCAGAAGCAGCACGATTATACGCAGAGCTGTTGGTGCGAGTTAAAAACATTGGTGGTTCTATTTCTGAACCATACCTTTATTACTTGAATAAAATACGTAAACGATATCGTTATATCTTGACGATTAAACTTCCGCCTTGTGACTTAAATAAAGAAAATGAGTTATTGTCAACTGTGCCAGATTTCTGGAGCATTGACAAGAATCCTAAAGACTTGTTATAATTCTCTTAATTTAAATAAATATGATATACAAAATTTTAACACATCCGAATAAAGAATTGCGTAAAAAATCACAAAAAGTATTGGTGGCTGAAATTTGCACTCCAGAAAAGCAGAAGTTTTTGATTAACATGTCAAAAACAATGATTACGAAGGATGGTATTGGTTTGGCAGCACCACAAATAGGTGTTTTAAAAAGAATTATTACAATTGCGTATAAAGATAAAGTGCTAGTCCTAATCAATCCAATATTAACAAAAAAATCATGGCTCAAAGAAGTTGAAGAAGAAGGCTGTTTAAGTGTCCCTGGGGTTTATGGATTAGTTAAAAGACATCATAAATTATTTGTAACTGCTTATAACGAACAGGGCAAAAAAGTTGAGTTTGAAGCCAAGGGTTTACTGGCACGTATCATTCAGCATGAAGTTGATCATTTGGATGGGGTTTTATTTATTGATAAAGTTATAAAAATTACTCAAGGAGTAATGCCAGAAACACAATGAATAAAAAAGACATAAAAATAATATTTATTGGTTCAGCCAATTTTTCAGTTCCGATTTTAGAAATGTTAATCAAAAATTATACAGTTCAACTTATTGTCACTGAAGAAGATAAGGCCGCTGGACGCGGTAAAAAAATTACTGCACCACCGCCTAAGTCAATTGCCCAAGCAAGCAATATTTCCTGCGTGCAACCTCAAAGAGTAAAAGGAAATGTGGAGCTATTCGAACAAATAAAAAAATTAGCACCAACGGTTTTGATTGTCGCAGCTTATGGCAAAATTTTACCTAATAAAATCTTAGAGATGACTGAATTTGGTTGTTTAAATGTGCATCCTTCACTACTCCCAAAATATCGCGGTCCCTCACCTATTCAAACAGTTTTACTGAACGGAGAAAGTCAGACTGGAGTCTCGATCATGCTTTTAAATAGTGCCATGGATGAGGGTGATATTTTAAAACAGGATGAAGTCGCTATTGAATCAAACGAAACTTATGAAGAACTAGAATCTAAACTAGCATTAAAGAGTACTAAGATGCTTGACGAGGTCTTGCCTCAATATATTAACGAAAAGATAGAATTAACCAAACAAAATGATAGCGAAGCAACCTATTGTTATAAAATTGATAAACTTGATGGTTGCATAGATTTCACCAATTCAGCCGAAACAATCTATAACCAATATCGAGCTTATCATTATTGGCCCGGGATTTATTGTTTTTATGGGAAACTAAAACTCGATTTGATCGAAGTCAAGAATGAACCTATTGAAGACATTGATAATTACAAAGTTGGTAAAGTTTTCAAAAAAAATAAAGCCGTCTATGTGAAGTGTCAAAATTCTGCCTTACAGTTAGTAAAAGTTAGATTAGAATCGAAAAAAGAAACGCTTGTACTTGATTTTTTGAATGGACATCAAGATTTTATTGGAACTGTTTTAGAGTAATTAAGACATTCGATAGTAGCCATCACTAAAATTATATAGCCGATTCCTAACGGATGATTTAAGTAAGGGCTAAAGACATGCGTGGCGACAAGTGCTACTAATCCCAAAAACAAGCCGATGAGAAGTGCATTGTTAGAATGTACTTCTTTATTTTTCAGTTGAATAAATAAATTACGTACAATTTGATAAATAAATGCTAAATATATTAAAAGACCAATAACACCGATCTTCAGTATTATATCCAAGTAGCCCCACTCAAACGCGTATGTCGTGTATACTCCAGTCGGATTTTTAATACTTGTGATGCGTGGATCGCGACTTTCATAAGTAATTGTAGTTCCCCATCCAGAACCTAAGATCGGATGTTTTGTGATGGCCTTAAAAAGATGTGGTAATTGATTCCAACGACTGGCGCCGGCTTGATCCTGTATATCAAAACGAGAGTTTAAAGCTGAACTTGGATTTATTACTGTTTGTTGTGGTACAGGGAAAAACAGCGCGATCGCTAAAACAATAAACGACAATAAAGCTAGGATTAATGCTTTTCCGGCTAGGCCTAAAATATTTGTAAATTTGTAACGATAATAAAATATTGCAAAACCTAATATTACTATTCCGGCGGCAAGTAGCCCGACCCAGAAGCTTCTAGACAAGGAAAGTAATACTGTTACGACACTTAAAGCGACTATGGCAGCACAATACCACCAATCTTTTGTATTTGTTTTAGTTTTTTTTATCAAAAGAATATCGACAAGTAAAATCACTGCCCCAATCATAGTAAAGAGTTGGGCTTGAGAAAAAATGCGGAATAATCCCCCACTGACCAAAGTGAATTCACCCCAACGAGTGTCGCGACCCCAGTCGTATAAATAATTCTGGAGATTACTGAACTTGTGGGAAAAAGCGTAGAGAAAAAATAACGATTTTAATGAAACTGCCGTGACGCTAGCAAGTAAAATCGGCCATACTGGTGCAAGATACTTTTTTTCACGTAGGATATAAATCAGCGGAAGTAAATAAAGGAAATATAACCAAGCATTAAAATCATTAAAAATGTTTCCTAATGTGTTTCCCTTAATTAAGGCCATGAGTAAGCCCCAAAGACAAACTAGTCCTAATAATAAAAGGGATTTATTTTTAAAAATTACACTCAAAAATTGTTTTAATGTTTTCTGGCGGATAGTATGATAGAAAAAAGATAGCAAAACAATAACAAAAATAGCCATGCGAATCGAAATGGTTTGTCCGTTGATGACAAGATCAAAGTAATGACCTTGCGAACCAATAAATAGTTCAATTAAGGCAGTATAAACTCCATATTGTAATCGATAAATACTTATACAGGCAATAAAGAAACACAAAACAACAAAGACAAGGTTATTTATCGATAGAAAAGGATTTATCCAATGAGTGAAAAAGGAAAGTAACTCAATAAAAAAAATCAGCAGTAACGTAGTTTTAAACGCTCTGCCAAACCAAGTGAAGTTTAAAATGTGTGTATTGTCAGTCATCCGTTTTTCGGTAGAGTTTATAAATTAAACTTTCAGAATTATTAGAGACATAACAATGCGTATCGAAAAATTGTCGTAAATAAGATGGTGCACAGTTAGGGCAGTTTTCGAATTGCTTAATAGTTAAATCGATTAAGAGGTCGTTAATTTTTATCCAACAATGTTTTATTGGCGTTTCGCCAAATTCACCTGATTCAACATTACAATCACATCGATTTGAGCGTAAATAGTTAGCCAACTCGTTGTGATGGTAATCTGCTAAGCCGCTGATATTCAAAACGTGCACAGGTTGACCATCAATAATTGTTTTACGTGTTTTTTCGTGTATATACTCTTCAATTCTTTGTATAATATCATTGATGTTGATTTCTGGTTTTTGCAAATCAATAAAAGGTTGAAATGAAAATGATTTTTCGATAATTAACATATTGTTAAACCCGTGATTGAGGTCGAGCTTTTATTTTTAAAAATTGAACTAATAATGTTAAAGCCCAGCTAATTGGTTGCAAAGCGTAGAGTATCCAATATTCATAAGCCTTATGATGTTTCTTGAAATAACGTAACATACCCTGGTTAAAACGTTTTTGTTTTTTAAGACCAAAAGTTTGGGCAAAACTCTTGCCTTCATAATGAGTCACTTCAGCGAGTGGCGTAAAGTAAATTTTATATCCCTTAGCTAATATGTTTTGGCATAGTTCAACATCTTCCCACCAGAGCCAATAACTTTCGTCCCAGCCACCAATTTTATCCATAATTGATTTTCTGGTAAATATACAAGCACCCATAGCTTGTTCTACTTCCCTTTCAGATAAATAGTTAAAATCTTTCATTAAATAATTCTTAATGCAAGGAAGCCAATTTAAAAAGTGATGTAGTTTTAGTAAAATTAATATTTGGCTGCAGAGATCAGGCAACTTTTTAACACTAGGCTGAATAGTCTTGTCAGCATAGATTAAACGACAAGTAACTATACCCGCATTTATTTTGGATTTAAAATAATCCTGTAGTTTTAAGACAACATTTTCTTTAATTTCCATATCAGGATTCATGAAAAAGATGTATTCACCTTTTGCAACCGTTAAACCTTGGTTATTTGCTTTCGCAAAACCAGCGTTAAAATCGTTAGCTATTATAACTAAGCGTTTTTCATTTATTTCTGATCTGAAAATTTGTTGTAAATGTTCGACAGAACCATCTGAAGATTTATTGTCTATAAGAATGACTTCAAAACGAATATTTCTGGTGTATTTAAAAAGAGATTGAATCATTTTAGTAACAATCTCTTTTACGTTCCAGTTAACAATTATAATTGAAACATCAACTTGGTCACGAAGTTCAGAGTTCATGGCTTGAAGTTGTGTAACGAATTTATAGGTTTGATCTAAAAGCGTTTTCATGAGTGAAAAATTTTACTGTAAATAATCTTAGTCATCATGTCGGCGCGTTTTTCCCAGGTATGATCCTTAACTATTAATTGACGCTCTAGATGTTTTACATCCGAGTCTTCCTTGAGGGCACGGTCGATTAAATTCAAAAAGTCGTTTGAATCTTGAGCAATATAAATATCATTTTTAAACTTTTCTACTCCAGCACCGTTTGTTGTCACGACCGGCAACCCACAAGCCAAATAGTCATAAAGTTTCATGGGGTTCATGGAGTTAACAAAATGATTCAATTTGTGTGGAATAATGGCAACATCAAAACGTTTTAAGTAACTTGGAGCATCATCATAAGCGACGCGGCCAAGCCAATGGACATTCTGAAAATGCTTTAATGCTCGCTCGGCCGCATTCCTTACTGATGGCCAAACAGGACCGCATAAGACTAATTCTTTGTCTGGATTTTTTTGAGCTATTTTTGCTAGCAATTCAAAATCAATGCGTTCTTCGATTGTGCCTAAATAACCAATAACTGGTTTAGTGATTTCCGAAATATCGTTTGTTTTATCAACTAAGTCTGGATTATTGAAATGATCATAATCAACTCCATTCGGTACCCAATAAACATCTTCGGTTCTATCAAATTCTTTAAACATGTCCTTCATGTGTTCGGATACAGTAAAAACAACCTGAGCTTTTTCGCTAATTGTTTTGTAGTTGTTGAGAATACGCTGCTTTGACATCAGTTTTGTATAACTTGGATGCTCGGACCAATCATCAACCGCATCAAATACAAAAAGATGCTCATTTAATTTTCCAATAAAATCTGTAAACAGCGGATTATAGGACCAAAAAACAACGTTTTTAAGATTAAGTATTTTTTCAATTCGTTTTAATTCGTTAGCAACAGTTTTGTGCGAGAAAAATGAATCAACCGTACTGTAAACATAAATCTTGTCGGTTTTCTGCCAACACGCACTCGTGAGGTCACCGTAAATCATTTCTGAACTTTTTTTCTCAAAAAGTATATTTTTAATAAAATGACCAATCGTTTTTTTAAATCCGATAGGCAAAAAATCTACAGCTACAATTTTTTCTATTTTATCTTCTTCGGCTAAGGCTTGGAGAATATTATAGTTACGATTGACTATGCCGTGATCCCAATCAAAATAAGATGACATGTTAAACATGACTAGATTTATTTTTTCGTGGTGTGCAAGCATATTAATTTAAAAATAATTTTGTATCAAGGGCAAAAATGCGATCGGAAAAATCTGCCGGAGAGCCTTGATTATCGAAGATAGCTTTATCAGCGACGTTAACCTTAGTAGATAGATCATCCAAATGATTTAGCGCAACTGCTTCGCGTGTTTGTGGTAAAACAGGGCTACCAAACTCTAAACGGCCATGATGACTGGCAATTAAATGTAGCACTTTTGTTTTTAATAAATCAGGAAAATCTTTTATACTCTCGATAGCTTTAGACACAGCAATTGTGCCTAACATTAAATGACCAATGAGCGCCCCATCAACAGTACGAAAAATTGTATGATTTACATCCAATTCATCGAGTTTGCCAATGTCATGTAATAAAACTCCAGTCTTTAAAAGATCTTTATCTATTCTTGTAAAACTGGCACATAAACATTCTGCTAATGCAAGCATCTCGGATACATGTTCTACAAAACCACCAACGTAAGCATGATGTATACGTTCTGCTGCCGGAGCTTTCTTGAACTTTTCGATAAATTTTTCATCTTTAAAAAAAGAATTTACGAGTTTCTTTAAATCATCATTCTCGATACTATCGACTTGTTTTAAAATTGTTTTGAAGAGCGCTTCTAAATCCTTCTCTGATCCGGGTAGAAAATCGGCTGTTTCTTGATTTTGAGCTTTTTGTAAAAATGAAATTATAAGTTGATTTTTTTCTTTAAATTCATTGACCTTGCCTCCAAGACTAATGATGTCACCAATCTCAAACTCATCACAATTGTTCAAATTATCTTCCCAAATTTTAGCTGTTATTTCACCGGTTCGATCAGCTAAAATAAGGTCAATAAAATCTTTATTTTGGCTGGTTTTCCCTTTTTTAATGTCTCGTACTACTGCTAAAAAATTGGCGACTTGGTCTCCGGCTTGTAAATCCTTGATGAATTTATCTTTCATATTTGATTGTTTTTTATGATTTGTGACCTCTTCTATAAATGAAAGTTGAGTCATAATGCTGTGATTTATACTAAAATAGCGTAAGAGTATAAAATTATTATAGCATTTTTTGAGAAATATAAAAGGCGCACTGATCTTGAGACCAGGCGCCAACGTTCTACGCAGCTGCAACGATTTTCTTGATTTTTCGACGCAGTTCAATCGCATCGAAAGGCTTGGTGACCACTTCGTCGGGTTGCTCGGCACAAGAGAAGTGTTCTGGCGGGGCGCTTGAAACCATGATGATGCGAGCATCAGGGCAAAGTCGTCGTGCGTAGACGATGAACTCGGCTCCCGTCATTCCAGGCATGTCGTGGTCTGTGACAATGACCCGGGCTGAGCGACCGCTAAGGCATTTTAAGGCCTCGAATGGTGAATGATGCGTTCGGTGTGGCAAAGTACCAGCAACAGCCTTGAATAGAGCTAGATTCTCTGGCAGATCATCAACGAAAAGCACCATAACATGACTCCCTATGTTGATAAGAGCTTCAATACTGTATACTAAAAAAAACTTCCTGTCAAGGATCGCTTTTGTGAATAAGTCGATTTATTTAAAAAAACAAGCATCTCCAAAACTAAAAAACTTATATTTTTGTTTGATAGCTTTTTGATATAGTTCAAGAGTAGTTTTTCGTCCAATAAGTGCGCTGACAAGCATTAAAAGTGATGATTTTGGTAAATGGAAATTAGAAATTAGTGCGTCAACAAATTTGAATTTGTAACCGGGATAAATAAATATGCTTGTATTTTGTTTAATTGCTTCGTTGCTTAATTGATTATTTGAAAATGCGGTTTCAAGAGTTCTAAGACTGGTTGTTCCGACTGCAATTATTCTCTTGCCTGCTTTTTTCGCCTTGATTAATTGATTAATTGTTTGTTTGTTTACTTCAATATATTCTGAATGAATTTGGTAGTCTTCAATCTTTTCAGTATTAACGGGATCGAACGTTCCAAGTCCTACATGCAAAGTGACAAATTCAATTTGACATCCGACTCTTTTGATTTGGGTCAGCAATTTTTTGGTAAAATGAAGTCCAGCGGTTGGTGCTGCGGCAGATCCTAGTTTTTTTGCATAAATAGTTTGATATTGTTTTTGAAGAACACTTTCAGTCGATTTTGAATGAATATAAGGAGGTAATGGCATTTGACCAATTTTAAGTAAAATGCTGTTAAATTTTTTACCCTTAAAATTGAACTCTACGAGCCACGTTTTCCCTTCATTTCTAGATATTACTTGAGCCTTTAAACCAGCCTTAAAAAGCAATTTTAGACCAACCTGGGGGTTCCGTAGTCCAAGTAAGACTTCCCATTTGTGGTCTTCGGTTTGATCTAGCAGCAAAACCTCTGCCCGACCACCACTTTCTTTGTTCCCCATTAAGCGGGCCGGCATAACTTTCGAATCATTAAAAACTAAAACGTCGTTTTTAGTTAAATATTTAGGTAGATCATAAAAATGTTTATGCTCAATCTTTTTTGTTTTGCGATCATAAATCAAAAGACGCGCACTGTCTCGTGGCGTCGCTGGTTTTTGAGCAATTAATTCTGATGGCAATTTGTAATCAAAAAGTTTTAAATTCATATTTATAAGTTACTCAACTGTTTCAGCAATTCATTAGTTTCAATGCGATCGTCATATTCCTTCCCCACATAACGATAAAGCTCTGTTCCGTTGTTGTCGAAAAGCATAATAGCAGGTTTAGAAACTTCTTTGCCTTTATAAACAGTTCTGAAATTGAAAGAATCGATAACTTTATAATCGTTGTCAGAGAGGACTGGATAATCAAGCTTTAAAAATTCTTTTAATAAGTTGGAATTCAATTTATTATCACAAGACAAGGCGATGATTTTAATGTTTAATTTATCGAACTCTGATATGCTTGATTGAATTTCTTTGAGTTGCTTTTTGCAATAGTTACACCAAGCGCCGCGGAAAAAAACAATTAACAATCTTTTTTGATTTAGATATTCAGGCAGATCAATGACAGAGTCGTCATTATTTTTTAGCTCAAAATTAAACATATTAGCAGCAATTGTCCCAATTAACGACGTCACTCAATTTTTTTAATTTTTCTTCATAATTCTTAACGCATTCTTCAGAACAAAAATGCACATCATGCTTATCGATGATATTTTCATTCAATTCTTTTTCGCAAACGATACATTTTTTCATATTTATCAGTTATAAGTAATAAGCAAGTTAAGCGAGATAAGCATAGTATAACTCATTCTTTGTGATAAAAAAAGAGCCCGTATAAACGGACTCTTTTGAAAAGTAGTAATTATCTTTTAGCGCCACTATAAGCGATTGCTCTGACAATATCCCAATTTGCAGCTGTGGTTGGATTGAAGCCATAAATAGCCTTAAATGAGCGGATACCTGCTCTTTCGCTGTTCAGATTACGAGCAGTTGGTCTAAGCCCATAGGCCATAACCGTTACGGCTGCGTTATCATTAGCGTTTGCCATAGAGGCATCTCGTTTGTAGATTTTCTTGAAAGCTACTTTTGCAGCCGCTTCAGAAGCTACGCTTGTTTGACTTGGCCAACGACCATTAGCAATCTTTATAACATCATTCCAATCATTAGTTGTTGCTGGAAGTTTGCCGTAAGCAGTTTTAAAGCTGTTTACAACGCCACCTCTTTCACCAGCACCCAACGTTGTTGTTGTAGATGTTCCGTATGTAACGAATTTAGTAATTATGCTTATTGTTGCTGTCGTTGTTCCTGATGGAACAATTTTATTTACGATTGCTGTTTGAAAGGCTGTTTCTTTTGCTGAATCAGGATTTGTGTATATTCCTGCAACAACGCCACCTGCTTCGCTTGTCATTTGTGTTAAAGCATCAGTTGGTGTAGTTGGAGGAACAACTGGAGGAGCTGTGGGAGGTACTGGAGATGTAACGGGTATTGTAGGTGGTAAAATTGCACCGCCACCTCCGCCGCCATAACCATAAGCATCATTTAGAACCAAGGCTACGCTTGGCAATAAAACCAAAGCTCCAATAGCTAAATACAATACTAGTTTAGTTTTCATGTTGTTTGTTTTCATGTAAATTATTAATATATAAATGATTTGCTTTTACAACTGATTGTATTTTAACATATTTCTATAAAAAGGTATATAGGTTTACAGTAATTGTGGATAAGTTTATTTGTGTTGACTTTTGTAAAGGATTATTTCATTGGAATTGAACACTTCTTTGCAACTTGTTTGCTTTTTGATGAAATTATTATATTTTTCCCAGTCAACTTCTTTTAAAATTACTATATAGTGAATATCATATAACTCAATTTGTTTGGAAAAATCATTTCGATATTCCTCTAATTGCAAGATAAGCTTGTTCAGGTAGATTGAAATTGAACGACTAGTTAAGGCATAAGTATTCTCGAGTTCCATATTGTCTCCACAGATGGTTTTTGTTTTATCAAAGTAGGCACAAGCCAAAGGGCCGACTATTTTGTTGCGAGTAAAATCATAAGACATATACAAGTGCCAGGGTAGAACAAGAATCTTGATTTCGGATTTGTCTGAGTCTAATATTTGTTTAACTTCTGCCCAGCTATCTGGATAATTTGAGACAAACATCTGCCCTCTCAATCCATTGAACATCAATGGATTATATAAAATAACTAAAAGTAGAGCCATAGCAATATAGTTTTCTTTATTTCTTTTGACTAATTTTTCTGACAAATAAATTAAACCAGTTGAGCATAATAAACAATAACCGAGAACAATTAACGCAGTAAATTTTTGCGGTTCACGAAATCCTTGGTAAAACGGAACATAATTATTCATCCACATAATAAAAGGTCTGAGAGTCTCCGATGTAATTCCGACAGACAAAATTGTTCCGATGAGAATAAGTAATCCCGAAAACACGGCCGATTCCCTCCTTTCTTTTTTAACAAAGCTACTGATAAAACCAAGGATAGACAAACTCATGAACGCTATTGACAGTATCCACCAAAATGAAATAAATTGCTTTGGTAAAATATATAGATTATGACGATCACCCCAAAAGCCATACATGGAAAGAACATTAAAAAAAACATTGGTTCCACCATTGTCGGTTTTAAATATTTCCATTTGGTTGTTGTCAAAGAGTTGCATTTTTTGAGAAGCCATATTATCTCCACTTGCAAAAATAAAAATCCAGAAACTATTGATGACAAAAAATAAAACAAATAAAGTTACGATAAATTTAAAAACGATTTTGAAGCGCGTATAATCTTTTTTGATTAGCAACGTTATCAGGTGGACGAGGATCGCAAGGACTACTATCAATGCTGAGATGAAAGCAAAATGTAATCCGACAAATCCAATTAAACAAAAAACAGCTAGGCACTTAAATAAATATTTCCAATTTGGTTCATCAAAAAGATTCCAGAGATATCTAAGTAGTAAGGGCAATAGCGCGTAGGCCAGACAAAGCCAGATTTGACCGTAAAGAAATTTTGAGTATAAATATGGAGTCAAAACGTAGAGTAGCCCGGCAAAATATTTTGGCCATTGATATTTTGTTCTAATTAATTTGTGTGCGAATAACCCAGCGAAAAAAAATGTGAAAAAAATAACAAACTTCTGCATCAGCCAACTTGGTATAACAAAGTTAATTAGCCACAGAAGTATTTGTATCGGATAAAAGTTAGAGATTTGATCTGGAAAAGTAAATTGCACCGGCCAGGCCATGTCCATGGCAAAGACGTAACCTTTGGCGAGTAAGGGCCACATTATTAGTAAAGCAAGAACGCCATATTCTAGGTAAATATAGCGCTTGTTCTTTTTTAAATACTTCATAATCTTTTCCATGAGGCTATAATCAAAAAAGCAAGAAAACAAGAAAGCAATTATTTTACTCCGAGATACAAATGTTTTAGTTTTGATTGGTATTTATCCATGTGTCAGACTTTTTGTTTTTTTGTTTTTTTGCTTTTTTGATTAAAGCTAAGCATTTGAAGCTATGGTTTTCTCTCCAATACTCAATAATCTGAAGCATGACTCCGAGAAACAACGAATAATATGCATAGACGGCCATCTCCTCGGCCATAAGTTCTTTGCGTTGCAGTAGATATAAGGGACAAGAGATTAAAAATAACAATCCACCCGCAATGAAGACACGAGAATCCCACTTTAGAAGTATAAATAGAACAAAAGTTCCTAGAAAAATTGCGGAGATATAGCCCCAAAGCAAATCGAAAACTACAAAAGCAATTATTGCGATTAATACTTTTACAGGATTTCGTTTTATATCCGAAAGAATCGTGCCGATGAAGTTTTGTATTTTTGTTGTACTTGTCATGTTTTGTTTTATTGATTTCTTGTTCACCCTGCACTTTAAGTGGCTTGCTCAAGAAGTACAAAATGCTCTTGACTTCCGGGTAAACATGTAGTTAAAGTTAATACTTTATACTGCATGGCACACTTAATAGTGCGGGGCTTTTTTGATTGAGTCTAGATTACTTCTTTACCTTAAAATCATTAAAATACGCATAATCATTAAAGACTGCGACACCAACACCACCAGAAAGATAAGTATCATCTGTAACAGTAGCTAATTCAGTAAAATCTTCACCATTGATTGAGAATAGAAGTTTAAGTTCATTTCCGTTAGCCACAACACGTAGCCAATAGAATTTATCTACCTCGTAATTAAAATTACTGATTTCACCTTTTAGCAAATCTTCCCAACCATCATCAGAATATTTTTTTAGATACCAGGTATTAGAATCAACGCCACCTGTTACAAAATAATAACCTTTTGAATTTTTATAACTTCCACGAAAAAACAAACCGGCACTTGAATTTCTTGTTTGAGGTGAAACCTTAGCTTCGTAGACAAAGTCTTTTAAACCAGGGACTGCGGCGAGTGTAGAAGTAAAACCATTTGCTTTTACTCCCTCAAAAACGATTTTGTCATTGAATTTTGATTGTGCAGTGAAAAGTTCATCCACAGTCTGCCAATCATTAGCAAAATTATCATCTTTTTTAATCTTTAAATAGTCGAAGTTAGCTACTAAAGAATTTTGTGGACGGCTTATAAGTTCTAATTGCAATTTTTTTATTTTTGATAAATCAAATTCAGCGGATGTGCCAACTTTTATCATTTGATTAACTGGGACTTTAACGGTGTTCCAACCTGTTTTGACGTTAGTGATGCTATATGAATAATAATTCGCAAAATTTTCATCACCAAGCTTGATTGTATGGCTCTCGAGCGCTTGATAATCACTTAAATTAATAAAGTAGCGAATGTATTGAATGTCATTAAAGTTTTTTTCAGTTTCGAATGTATAAGTGGCTGTTTGTGGAATTCTATTCTCCGCATTAAGAGCTAAACTTGATTCTCCCTGTAAATAAATACGTTTATCCCAATATCCTGTTGTTTCCCATTTATCATCTGTCTCAAAAAGTGATATTATTTCGACTGTGTCGGTCGGAGTTTCAGAATAACTTAATTCGTAGTTATTTTTTCCAAAAAGAACAGAACCAAAAGCACCAGTGCCTTGAATTTCTGTGATTACAGTGTTGTCTGAATTAACTTGAAGTTTTGAGGCTTTGTTATAAAGATAATATCCACTGCCAAGACCCCCAAGAGCAATAACTATGGCTACGACAATGATAATTACGATTGACAAATTAGACTTTTGTGTCATATTTTTAATTATTATTTAAATCATGCTTAGTATAGCGGAATTGTTGGGTTGGTGCAATAAGCTTTTTCCTTCGTTCGTTATGGAAATCGTAGCCCAAATAGCCTAAACATCCAATCAAAGTTAGACTACTTATAAATAAGCCGATGTAGAAATATTTTTGCGGAGTGAATTCGATGATTAATTGGAAGCTGTAGGTGCCGTCAGCATTTTTAACTACCCTTCCCTGATTTTCAAGTTCAGGAAGATCGACCCACCATCCGTTTTGGAAATTATTAGCTTGGAAATGGTTCTGTTTTAAAACATCTTTTCTGAAATAGATATCATAAAAATGCCCTGGATCTAAATTTTTGTTTTGGATTGTCCCTTGATTATTCTCGCTAACAAATTGTCCTTCGCTCTTATTGTCTAAATCAGCCTTAGCAAATAATGACCAATCAGGATGATAGCTTTCTGAAAAAACCAATGGAAATGATTCTGTGGCATTTAGTACATTAATCACGTATTTTGTAGGATTTATTTGTTTATATTCAAGTGTAGGCAAAGTAATGTCTGATTTATTGTTTTCGGCCACAAAGACGAGCGAGTCTGACGAAAAGAACTCTAGTTGTTTGTTTTTAAGTAATAAATCAAGGTTGTACTCTGATTCATCTAATTTAATTTTACCAAAATATTTGTAATTATTTTTGGTGGTAATAGTTACTTCTCGATCAAGAACTATTTCATTGTCATTTACCTTAACTTTAATGTCTTTTAAATCCATGGCGACATCGTCTTTGAAGTAAACAGAGTATTCATCACTAAACGGAATTTGTAGTTTATAATCTTTAAAGTAGCTACCGCGCGCATATTCATCAATTTTGTTGTTGACAGAATCAACGCATAATTTAATTTCACATTTAGCTAAATCCTTTTTAAAGTTATCGACTTCTGCTTGGTCAAAAGTAATAGGTATTATCACATTATTAAAAGATTCTACTAATGAAGCCGCTGGATTTAACTGAGCATTTAAATAAAGCTTTGTATTGTCGCCAAGGTCGCTAAATTCAGTCGTGTTGGCTTGGACGTAGTCAAGGCCTTTGTCCGTATAAATATGAGCCTTGTAATTTTCATTTTCATAAACAACAAGTTCTTTGGTGCCGATATCTATTTTTTTGAGCCATTTTATTTCATCTAGTGCTGAAATATACCATTCACGTATGTTGATATTGTCTTCTCCTCCATAAAAAATAAAAAAATCATTATCATTAGAATAATCCCTGATAGGAACAACTATATATTTGATTGAAGAAAGGTCAAAGAGTGTCTGGGCACTTTTAATGTTGAAAATTTTCATGATTTCTTCGTTGGTTGGCCAGTTGTCTTGAGCTAGCTCCAAGGGCAAAAAAGCACCCCCTTTTTTAACAATAATACTGGCATTGCTAATAATTGGTTTTTCATTTAAAAAATATGCCCAGCGCGAGTTTATTGGTGTCCAAAACGTTCTATAGAAAGCTTTTTCTGATTTTACAAAGTCCTTCAAAATAAGATAATCGCTGGGGATTGCTCTCTCAACGAACATCCCGCCAAACTTATTTGTTACAAGTGCTTTTAAATTAAATAACGAAACAATAATAATTGTTAGCAATATTCCCTTGAAAATTAATTTTCTTGACATGTTGATTCCTCTTTGTTTGAGCTCTAATAGCCCATACCCCAAAAGTCCAAGATAACCCAACGAAACAACAAACCAAAATTTAGAGCCCGAGCGAAAGGTTAAAAAGCCTGGGAAATTTTCTCGAAGCCATTGAAAAGAGTCTGGAAATGGAAAGTTAGCCTGCTTTGTTAAAAACAAACCAATAAACCAAATTACACTAAAAAACATTATTTTCTTTGTGTGGTTATGTGATGGACGCAATAACAAAAATGCAACTGTAATTAGAGGGACAATCCAAAAATACCAATTGATTGGCTGTAAAGTGAATATCTCAGGCTGTCTTCCAGTCCAGTAGGGTTCGAACATGGCAAACGATCTTGAAATTGAGAAGTGTGCACTGGCAAATAAGCCTCTGCTGGCAATTTCATGAATTGCATTTCCAAATCCTCCCATAAAAATCGGTAGACACCAAAACAAATTTAATCCCAAAAGCAACATAATACTCAACAAGATATTGTAGAAATATTTTTTTATTGAACGAATGTAAAAAAACACAAAGTAACATATTAGAATTATGGAGGTGATATATATAATACGTGGCTCATAGCATAAGCTAACCGAATATAAAAGCGTAAAAATGATCCACTTCTTAGGGGTGTTTTTTTCGAGCGCAGCTATTAAAAGAGAAAGTAAAAGAGGCGTTATAGCAACAACAAAAGCAATCGAAAGATGACCTGAATATTGACGAATTATGAAGGGGGTTGCAGCTCCATAGAATAACGCTACGGCAAAGGCAATGTTTTTTTCCTTTGTTAAAGACCGTAGCAGTACATACGGAGAAATAAATCCTAAAATTGCGATTGGAATAAGATGCGTTATTCTCAAAATGTCGACAAACTGTAAATTTAACATGCTCAACAGTGACCAAGGGAACGTAAAAACAAATTTATAAGGCTCAATATTCAAAACGCCAAAACTATTTGTGCTTATCCACCCCCCAGCTAACGGAAATTCCCGCAATGCGTCCATATACCAAAACCAAATGTCACCAGCAGACAGAATGTTGCCAAAACGAAACCAAGTCCAATGTGTGAGCGTCGCAATTATTAACAATAAGGCCACGTATAAGATGTCAATCTTGTTTTTACTCAGCCAAGGCAAGGCTATTTTTTCTTTCATAAAAAATTAAGTTTGTGCGTCAATTTGTCTGATGAGTTCTGGGAACTTTTCAACCCTTGAAGCGCAAACTGAATATAGTTCGACATTCGTATACAGATTTCTTAAAATAGCTTCTTCTCTTTGTAAAATCTGCTCCAGATTTAATTCACTGAAACGCGAAAACGCTCGCAATAATTGGTTATTAAAATATGACGATGTGAACCGTTGAATCGTAAGTAGCCTTTTGAAATTCTCTTCACTATGTTCGAGCCTTTTAATTAGATCGTTTTTTGAATTTTCGAGAATGTAGATTCTTTTAAGAACGGTTTCGGATGTGGCGAAATTTATCTGTTTGAGCGTCCCCTCTAGTCTTTTTTTAATTTTTCTGGCAAACAAAAAACTAATTAAATTCATTGCTGACCCCTTGTTCTTTCGGTCGTTTAGGAAAGTGTTTTGTGTTGGTATGAGGGAGCCGGCGTTATTAACCATGTTCACATAAGAAGTCTCTTCACTAATAATTTCTACGTTTTCCTGTTTCGCGAGATTTAATAGCGTATAAGTTTTTCCAACACCAGGTGGGGCTACAATCAAGCTCGCCTCTTTAGATTTAGAGTTCAAGAACGCGCTACCATATATTGCGATGTTGCCTAGTTTTATAGTTTCGATCTGAAGAACATCGAAAAGATGTATTCCTAGTGGGTATATGTTTTCAATTTTATACTTTATGAAACGCAAATAATTTTTCGTTACAAAAAAAACGTAGTTTTTGTCCGAGTTTTTTTTGATTTTTAGACCGAAATTTAAATGCAGAAATTTTTTCGAAAAGGAAGTTGTGTTTGCCTCACCGCTATAATTACGTGCGAAACGAGTTCCTTGGCAATGTTTTGAATCAAAACTGTCTGAGTTTACACTTTCAATGCTAATACAGATAACATCTTTGTGTTCGACGAAATCGTCTTCACCTGTTTCTCTCATAATTTCACCAAAAGAAAAATAACTTAAAAAATCCATGTTTTCGTCGAGCAGAAGCTCAATTTTACCTTTTACAACGGTTATTTTTTTTTTGCTACACAGCATAATCAGTTGAATTATTTTTTTCTAGCAGAAATAAAAAATTCTTTTCCGCAAAAGGTGCGACCAGCCAGTATTTCTAATGTTTTTTCTACAAGTAGCAAAACTTTTGCATATAGCTCATTGTTTATGTGATACAAAAAAGCCGGAAGTCTTGAAAAACTCGTAATCTCCAGTAATTCAAATCCATTTTTTTCCAAGATCATGAGCATTTCTTTCTTGTTAGTTAGATATACTGGCATACCATAATCAGAAAAACGACTGAGTGAGTTTTTGTTGAGCATTGTAAATACAAATATTCCGTGCTGCTTCATTGACTTACTTACATTCTCAAGGATCTTAATCCAATCTTTGTTATATTTAATAACGCGAATCGCGGAAACTAAATCAAGGTCTATATAGGGGGCCGGTTCACAGGAAATGTCGCAAACTGCTAGCCCTTTAATTTTTGTTTGACCTGAAAAGTTTTGATTGCAAATTTCCACCATTTTTTCTGAAATATCTATACCGAAAATCTCTGAATTATTATTCGAACTTGCAATTAGCCCACTTAAAATTCTGCCATTCCCAACACCAATATCTAGTATTCTTTGTGGGTGTTGCTGGTGTAAATGTTTATACAAAAAATTTATCTCTAGCTCAGACAATGCTTTCTTCGATGCTCCAACCCAGTTGTTTGTATACTTTATATTGTAGTTGTCCCAGTAATTTTTAGTTGTTTCATTTTTTGACATATTTGGGATGATTAAATTAATTCTGTTGAAAGTTATTTAAAATATTCACTAAAGTTAGAGATTATTTAGACGTTTTCTGGGATAATTCCCGTGTATGAATATATTACATGGGAAATCGCCTTGTTGCCAGG
>Ga0209211_10000502_pt1 | contig 78976 bp, 85 predicted proteins | sample RifGroA2_FD_183992 | JGI IMG/M metagenome (GOLD analysis project Ga0209211, IMG submission 183992) | Groundwater microbial communities from Rifle, Colorado, USA - Groundwater A2 (SPAdes) (version 2) | ecosystem: Environmental > Aquatic > Deep subsurface > Groundwater | place: Rifle, Colorado... | reverse complement strand
TGAATTGCGAAAGAGCAATTGGAGCCATATGGCTACAATTGGACCTCTCGGTTCAAACAAAAAAACAATAGAGCTTCTTCCTCCTTTCTGAGAGACTCATCAGTCTCTCAACTGTACGGGTTTCAGGTTAATTGCAAGCACCGGAAACAGCGACGATCGCTGAATTGTCGGCCTTGGGTGCCCACGAGATACCTTCCATCAACCACTTGCCGGTTGGGAATCCCTGCTGGTCACTGATCGTGCCGGTTGCCTGATTGGCGCTCCTCCAGCCGTCATAGCGACGATCGGTAGGATTACATGCGCTTACGGACACGAAACCGGTGGTCGAAGCGATCGGCTCCAATTGCAGGGTAGTGCAGTCACTATCCACGACGATGCTCGCAGGGTCCACTCCAGTAATGCTGAAGTAGGCAAGGAGATCGGTGGGTGTAACAACCGGGTACGGCTTACCAGCAACGTAAGGCAAGTTGAGCTTTGCTATGGCTGCCTTGACGAGAGCGGGGTCGTGAGTGGGTGTTGTGACTGTGCACACGAGCGGGGTGGGCAGAGCGGGGACCGGCGTCGGGGGAACCGAGGTCGGCGGAACGGCGGTGTCGGCCGGGGGGACGGGCGTAGCGGTAGCAGAGGTTGCGGATCCTGTTCCCGGGGGAAACAAAATCGGTCCGAGAAACAGAGCGGCCAAAACCAGCGCCACAGCAGCGATGATCGATAGTGCAGTATATCCACGCATGGCTTCCTCCTTGGGGAAGTTTTTACTTTTCGTTTTCATTCTCTGTTTCCTTATCCTGATGGACAAAGATTCCTACCAAAAGAGGTAGAGGTTTTCACGGCGAAAAGCTTTTACCGGCTGAACCTTTTTTTATCGAGCTTTACTTCGTCTTACTTATCTTCATTTTCTCCTTTCTAACCACCTAAAAAAAACTATCAACCCGATAAGCAGCAGTACAATTAGACACGGTCCTATACTCAAATTCATCACCTCCTTTCAAAGGGTGATTTTTCTTTAAGTTAATGATAACCCAACTGAAAACACAATCGTAGTTACGACCCATATCCAACTTGGAATAACATATCCCATATTTATATCTTGAGATGTTTTCCTTAATCCCCATACGAACGCGATACTTATCACCATTGACGTGAATACATTCATTTCCTTTTCTCTCCTTTTTCTCTTTTTGGTTGATTGATTGACTTGCTCTCTGAGGCCGACTAAATAGTCAGTACCAAAGTGCAAGCCAATCTTTCCCTACTACTGAAAATAATCCTATTGATAGAATTATTTCTTTCGGAAAGAAAGGAGGGTGCCCATTTGCCCATATAAAAATAACCTGATTTGCTCTTGCGAGCAAAATACCCGTTGAAATTTTCGGAAATTCAATAGCTTGAATTGATTCCCGAGAAAATTTGTTCGGGTATACCCATTTTGTTAAAGTGCCCTGAAGTAGAACTTCGCTTCGCTTTTTGGCGAGTCTCCTTCAGAAACTTGGTCTCCGTCACAAATGTGGCGGGGACTAGACTCAAATGTCCCGCCTCTCGGCGGGAAGCTAGTCCCCGCCGGGACGAAACAAGTTTCTTGAGCAAAAAAATGCCCAAGAATTAGGAGGCCGCTTAGCGACCCCCAGATTCCTGGGTATTCAATCTAAAAGTATCGGTTAGGTATATGCCTCGTCCCTTAAACATATGACTCATAGTATACCAGACAAGAAGCCAAAAAGCAACTATAGTGATGACTATAGTACTCTATATTATTTTATGTACAATGAAGACACAGTGACCGAGAAAGAGAAGCTATAAGATTAATAATCCGACCAATCCAGACCAATACTACCAATAATCCAATGAATAATAAAAATAAAAAACAAATAATTAAATAAATTGAATTATTTGATTATTGAAACATTTATTGGTCGGATTGGTAGTATTGGCTTATTGGTAGTATTAAAATCTTTAAGAAATTTTTTTTAGTTTAAGGCCAAATCCGACTCCAAGTAAGTTACCTGCCAATAATAATAGCCCCATCTCCGGTCCGGCAGAAGGGACTTTAGGAGGAACGGCAACCTGTTTTTCAATACAAAACTGGGACGAATCGTCGTCGGTGATCGAATTTGACCAAGCCTGAGCTTTGTTTATGAGACAAAACAAGCCTTGATCAGCTGGTAGATTGGCTTGTGAATTGATCTGCATTTTAAAGTAATAAGTCTTTTGTTCATCGACGGCGAATGATCCAGCATCCCAAGAAACTGTTCTGGTTGCCGAATCAAAAGTTCCCGGGCCTTCAATCGGAGTCAAATAGTTTGGAACAAAATCTTTGGCCGTCATACCGCCAAAAGTGGTTGTTGAAGTATTTTTTATAGTGACTTTAAACATAATATAGCTGCCAGGTAAATAGCGGGGGTCAGAAACAGAAAGGTTATCAACATAGTCGGCAGTGCCCGATTTTTGGACCATTTTATCAACCAATATAGAATAAGATTGGCAAGGGGATTCATACTGTCCGCCACAACCGGCAAAAGCAGAAATAGTTATGACAAGAAATGAAAAAACAACAACGAGAAAAGCAAATATTTTTTTCATAATAAGGCATTATACTATAAGGTTTATCGAATGTCAACTATAGGGTATGTTAAAACCCGTTAACTCGTTAACGGGTTAAAGAGTTAACGTGTTACTGATATAATGATGAAATGAAACTCAATGCCAAAGAACTACGCGATGTTGATGAAAATGAAATCGCTAATAAGCTAAAATCCATCAAGCGCCGGCCTTTATATTTTATTCTGGAAAATATATATGACACATATAACATCGGCGGATTATTCCGCTTAGCCGATGCTCTCGCCATTGAAAAAATTTATCTTTGCGGAGAAATGGAAGTACCGCCTAACGCCAGAATAAAGAAAGCGTCAATTGGGACTTATAAGGTTGTGCCATGGGAATACGCCAAATCCGCAAGTGTTGCTATTGCGGATTTGAAATCAAAAATCAAAAATCAAAAATCAAAAATTCAGATAATTGCTGTTGAACAAGCTAAAAACTCAATTCCTTATCAAAAAGCCGATTATTCACTGCCGGTAGCCTTGATTTTAGGAAATGAGACCTATGGAGTGACTGAAGAGACGCTAAAATTAGCTGATAAAATTGTGGAAATACCAATGTGGGGGATTAACAAGTCATTAAATGTGATTGTGTCAGCTGCCATTGTCAGTTATTGGGTAGTCAACAAATAATATCTTCTTTAAAATAATTATAGGGTAAATTTATCAATAAATAAAATGCCCTTGACAAACTAAAATATATCCTTTAATGTTTAATTATAGGATAAATTTAATTATAAGTTTTGATTAAAGACTGATCAAACTTTAATCATAAATCAATTCAAAACTATGAGAACTTATCGTCTGATAGTTTTCGAAGACGAAAACTATCCTCAGGGTTTATGGTCTGGATAAAGCATCCGCCACAAAACTTATGCGCCGCCGAGTCCGGAGAACTTATCGAAGGGCCCGGCGCGTTTTTTTATAAAAAAAGGACTCTTTCAACTGCTTCTTTTAGTTTTTCGATTCCGTAGTTGGTTGTCACCGAAATAAAAACAGGGGAGAACCGGGAATACTTTTCTTTGACTTCCATCAATATTTTTTCACCGTCGCCTTTAAAAGCGTCAATTTTATTAAAGACAAAGATGGTTTTTTTGGCCCGAACCTGAAGTTCCCCTAAAATCCTTTGAACCACAGAAATTTTTTCGTTCACTTCCGGATCGCTAATGTCAATCACCTGAAGCAAAACGTCAGCGTGAACCGATTCCATTAAAGTTGACTTAAAAGACTCGATCAGAGATGAAGGTAGATCTTTAATAAAACCAATCGTGTCAGAGATGGTGGCTTCTTTTTTTTGCGCCGGAAAATAAAGTCGGCTGGTGACACTATCAAGGGTAACAAACAGTTCGTCTTTGACAATTTTATGTTTTTTCGTCAGGAGATTAAAAAGTGAGGTTTTACCGGCGTTGGTGTAGCCGACGATGGAAATCGCCGGGATGTTATTATTTTTTCTTCGTTCCAGTTGGAGAAGATGTTGTTGAGAAATTTTTTCGAGTTGTTCTTTTTTAATTTTTATCTGTTCCCGCCAATGACGTTTCATCACTTCAACATTGGTTTCTCCCTGCCCTTTGGTGTTTAGGCCGCCACCTTGACGGGAAAAATAAGCTTCTCCCAGTCCATAGATTCTTGGCCCCATGTGGTGCATTCGGGCAATTTCAATCTGAAGTTTTGCCTCGGTCGTGAAAGCGTGCTTGTCAAAAATATTGATAATTAAGTCAACCCGGTCCCAGACCTGGATTTTCGGATTAATACCCCAGAGATTTTGGGTCAAATTAAATAAAATGCTCGGGTTGACAATCGCATTGACAACCACAATATCGATATGTTTTTGGGCAACTATTTTGGCTAACTCGATCACTTTCCCCGATCCGATAAAAGTGGCTTTGTCCGGGCGACTGCGGTGTTGGATAATGTCAACCACGTCAATCCCGTTGTAGGTAGCGACCAGTGACTTTAATTCTTGTAAATTTTTCAGAGCGTCTTCATGATTATGATGAGGATCAACAATATCAACCAGGACGACGCGATGTTTTTGCATATTGATAGTTTGATTATACTGGAAAGATTGTTTTTGATAGTTAAATCTGGGGTGACTGTAGGGAAGGTTCGTCTTCGCTTAAATTCCTCTTGACATTTTTTTAATGTACATATATCATATGTACAATGATGGACTTGAATAAGTGTACTAGGTTTGAATGGGATAAAGGAAATATTAATAAAAGTTTCAAAAAACACAAAATCAGTCCAAATGAGGCAGAAGAAATATTTTTGGATGAACATTTGAAAATAATAAAAGATATTAAGCATTCTCAAGAGGAACGAAGATTAATAGCATTGGGGAAAACATTTAGCGAAAAACAATTATTTATTGTCTATACGGTTCGAGGCGAGAAAATAAGAATAATTTCTGCTCGGCCGATGGATAAAAAAGAAAGGAGTTATTATGAAAAAACTTAAAAAAATTCCGTATTTTAAGACTGAAAAGGAAGAAAGAAATTTTTGGCAAAAAGCCGACTCGACCGAATATGTTGATTATTCCAAAGCAGTCAGGGTGAGATTTCCTAATCTAAAGCTTACCAGCAAGCCGATTACTATTCGTTTGCCTATCTCTTTACTCGAAAGAGTTAAGGTCAAAGCTAATAGACTTGATATTCCTTATCAGTCTTATATCAAGCAATTAATTACCCAAGGGCTTTAACTTCAAGCCCAGTACAACTGCGTCAGTTGGATGAGGCTAAAATTTCAATTTTTGAGCCCTGAGTGAGAATTGAACTCACAGTCTAACCCTTACCAAGGGTTTGTTTTACCACTAAACTATCAGGGCAACTTCATAATTATAGCAGAGGACGAGTAAATGAATAAATAAAAAAATAATAAAATAAAAAAATGAATGTCAAAATAATTAAATGTATTAATTTATTTATTCCTTTATTTAATCATTTATTTACTTATTTGTTTATTTGATTATTTCCTCATTTTGGATGTGATTACGCTATAATAATGTTATTGGTGGCTGTAGCTCAACTGGCTAGAGCGTCGCCCTGTGAAGGCGAATGTTGCGGGTTCAAGTCCCGTCAGTCACCCATAAGAAATTAAAGCTCCAGTACAATCTAAAAACGTAGGACTGTGTGATGTTGTTTAAATTTTTTAATGTTAGATCATTTAGCATAGCTTTCTAAATAACCACATTTCTCGCATCGATAAGTTTCAACTTCCTTACTATTTTCAACTCCACCCAATAAGTTCGCTTTAGTTCCCCAAACTTCTTCTGGTGAACCATTAGGAGATTTAACTAAGCCCTTAACCATTTCACTTTTACATTTTGGACATTTCATATTGTTTTTATGAACTTGCTTTTTTTGCGCCACTACTAAAAGCTCCTATCCCAAGCATAAATCCAAAATCATACCAACGACCGTTATTGTTAGTTTCGTAAATTTTTACATTTGTAGAAAACAATCCAACTAAAAAAATTAAAGGAGCAATAATTCCGTGCCATAATCCAGCCCAAAAACCAGCTAGTTTTGCACCGGGAAGTTTATATTTTGAATTAGGGCCAGCGATACTTAATATATTTGGCTTTTTCTTCTTTTCTTCCATAAAGTAATTATACATTAATTATTATTTCAAGTAAAATAAATGTGTAATTGGGTTCGAAGTTCGTTCGCCCAGTCACCCTGGAGTAATACATTTTACTATTTAAATAGTGTCAATCCGCAGGGGGATGGGGAGGAGATGATTTTGAGGCTAATATTTATCCCCATTAAATGTAAAACAAAAAAGGCCAGATGGATGAGAATATCCTATTAAGTATTGAGGAGTACTATTTATGGTATTTGTACCGAAAGTTGCACATAATTTATACTCTTTACTGCCAACAATTTGATACTGATATTCTATATCCGTTTCAGGATCAGTTGGTACTTTTATATTTCCACTATTATTATATTTTGCAGAAGCCTCAAGAACAGTGGATGGTAATATTTTATTTGTACTATAGTATGAACTAATCCAATTTTTGATAGTCCGGATATTTTGAATTCTCGTATCATCAAATCGTTTATTGCGTGCAGCTTGAGGAGAGCCTCCATCCATAAATCCATAAATGACAGTTGATAAAACTATTAATGAAAGTATGATCATGGTGATTTTATTTTTTTTCATACAGTTGTTTTACGATCCTCACGGACCTCTTGTAATAAAAACATACAGATTGATCCTGGGATAAGTAAATTAACAAGTAAATGAGGAATGGTTCTGGTAGAAGTTGTTGCCCCCAGAAAACCAAAGACTGTGATAATGAGCATTGTAATCATATATAAAAAATTGACTACAATGGTAAAGTACATTAGTATCTTTCGGGTTTTTATATTACGAACTCCTGGATTAATTTCAACTTGTTTATCTAACGATATAAATAATCCAATAAAAAACGGATATGCAACAACTATAGCCGCTAAATATCCTTGTAAAAATGTGCTATTAATTACACTCATATAATCATAAGATAAACTCTTAGCAAGATTGTCAGGTATATGTTTATCAATTGCATAATTCCAGATACTACCCATGGCAATAGACCAAATCCATAGTGTTATAAAAAGTAAAACATATTGAAAACTAATCCACATATTAAATCTAGGAACAGGTGGAGGAGGAAGGATAGTTAGCGTTGATGGAGATGTAGGCAATAATGCTTCCTGCACTTCTGCTATTTGCCAACCATTTTTAACTAATTGTTCTTTGATTGTTTCATCTGAAACATTCATTGATCTTAACTTAGTTATATATGCAGTTAGATTCGGATTAACCATTTAATTTATACTACAAAAATTTTAGATCTATTACAAATGTCTATCCCTATGGGACAAGGGGCTTACATTATTGGTTTGAATATAGTGAATTAGATGGTGTGGTAGTTAACAATTTGGGTTCGAAATGAGTCCGCCCAGTCACCCATAAGAAAGTTTGGAGCTTCATAACAATCTTTTTAGCTGGTTTTAAACGATTGTTGATAATACGTCACAGACCTTTCAATACCAGCTGCTTTTATAATATCAATGTCTCTATCATCTACTAGTTCTTTAACTGCTATATAGGCGTAATTTTGAGGAATACGATTATCAGTCATTTTTTTTAACATAAGTAATACTCTAACCTGACCATCACTTTCATAAAACTGTCCTTTAAGAATATCTAATATAGTTTTTGCCATATTATCCAAATCTTGTGATTTATAATCATTTTTTGAAGCAAAATATTGAATTATAAAAATAAAAATCTCATTTTTTGTTGGGAACTGCTGGAGAGGTTTAATTTTTGGTATTAAACTCTTAAGGAAAATATTTTTAAATTGTTCTTTTTTAATACTAAGGTCTTTTTTGAGTACACTTTTTGAACAACTTTCACATATTTTATAAGATTCATGATATGTTGGTATCAATTGAAGCGTACCTATATCAAAATCAAAATGAATTAAACTGAAAGACTTCTTACTCATTAAAGAAAGTGAAAAAATTTCACTCCAGAGCTATTTTTTTCTCGGATAACAGCATTCTTTGATATTGATTCACCCGATTTAGTGTAGTAATCTACTTTAATAGGTTGATTTTTATATTTTGTTGCTACTACCACTAACTCCTGTTTTTTAGTTTTATTGTTCATATATATTTATATTAGGCGATTATAATGCTCTATTTTACTCTATACTTCAATTATTTTCAAATTAAATTTTGAATACTTTATCAATTTAAGATTAATTCTTATTTTTTTGTTTGTCAACCTTTAATTATTTTTTATTAATCTTCCTACCAAAAACATAGACATAGACTATAATATAGTGAACTAGACGGCGTGGTAATTAATAATTTCGGTACGAAGTCCATCCGCCCAGTCACCCATAAATAATTTTGTAGCTTCACAATAACCTTTCCGTAAGGTGAATGTTTAATCAAATTTGAGGTTGATATCCTATAGTCAATATATTAAACTTCCTTACTTGTGTTTAACCATAAAAAATTTTCTGGTAGTGGAGGAAGAGGAGGTGGAGGAGAAGGAGCTCAAATTCCCGAAAATTATCATTTTTTAAAACTTGGATTTACTTGTAACCTCTGTAGGCATCATCGTACAGTTCTTATTCAATTTACGACTGGTTATGCTGCTGATTTTAAGTCGGGAACCCATCCAGAAAATGGAGATCCACATGTAAAATATCAAATTGTTATTCCTCCAGGAGTAACGCAAGATGAAATAATTAAGGCTGTAGGTGATGCACATCAACAAGTAGTACATCCAAATGCTTCAAGAGTAGAAGTTGTTAACATAATGAATTAATTTTCTTTAAAATTATTATTTCAAATTTTTCAATCATTCACATAAACTATAATGTAGTAAGAATGCCAATTAAACCGCTTGAAAGCAAAATTGATCGATCGACGCTTTATAAAGTGTTGTTTTTAGTTACCTTAGTCGTCACCGGTATTTTGTTGGACAAAATATTCTTAAAAAAGAATCAGGATGTTCCAAGCATTTTGGGAAAAACTCAAGAAATAAAACTCCAGACCCAAGAAAAATTAGTTAAAAAAATTCAAGAGAGTAATTTAGTTAATGATTCGATAAAAAAAGCTGAAGAAGTTGGCGCAGTAATACTGGGAGAAACGACTAATACTATTAATAAATTAACTTCAGATGCAGGATCGTTTATTTCTGATATTATCTATAATAACTCAATTGGCAAAGTTGTCGAACAGATTGATAAGCTACCAAAGGATCAACAAGAAAAGATTAGGGAGCAGATATGTAAGTGAATATTACTAATTAATGATTAAATAAAGAAATAATAAAATAAGAAAATAAATGTAAAAATAAACAAATGTATAAATTTCGATATTTAACCATTTAAACATTTATTTCTTTATTTGTTTATTTGATTATTTATTCATTGAATTTTGTTTACGATTTTGTTATCCTTTTTCCACTATGGAAATTAAATACTTAGGTCATTCGTCTTTCTTGATTAAAACTAAAACTGCCAAAGTGGTTACCGATCCTTATGATTCGGAAATGGTTGGTCTTAAGTTTCCGAAAACCGAGGCGGATATTGTGACCGTTTCTCATCAACATGGCGATCATAATCAGGTAAAAAATGTTTTGGGGTTAAATGGAGTGGCTCCTTTAGTGATTAATATGCCCGGTGAATTTGAAAAAATGGGTGTCAGGATTTTTGGGTTTCAATCTTATCACGACAAAACAAAAGGCAATGAAAGGGGACAGAATATTTTATATAAATTTGAGGCCGAAGGAATTTCAATTTTACACTGTGGTGATTTGGGAGTAATTCCTGAAGAAAGTTTTTTGGAAACAATCGGTGACGTTGATATCCTCATGGTACCGGTCGGCGGATTTTATACAATAGATTCTGACGAAGCCGATCAGTTAGTGAAAAGAATTGAGCCGGCTATTGTTATTCCGATGCACTACAATCATTCTCATCTTAACCAAAAAAACTTTAACCAGTTAACTGGGGTTAGTGAATTTACCAAAAAATTTGGCATTGAAAATCTTGTTCCAATACCAAAATTAGTCTACAAGAAAGAAGAGATAGAGCAGGAGATGAAGGTAGTAGTACTGGAGATTTAATGAATAAATAAAAAAATAAAGAAATAAACAAATAAATAATCAAATGTCTAAATAATTAAATCATTTATTTAATCATTTATTTGCTTATTTGATTATTTGTTTATTTGTAATATTTAATTATGACTTCTTCATCAGATTCTCTAAAAGTCCCTCCCCACGATCTTGACGCGGAAAAAAGCGTTCTAGGAGCCGTCCTTATTGATTCAGGGACAATTAATTTAGTGGTTGAATTTTTGAAGTCAGAACATTTTTACAGCCGTGAACATCAACTGATCTATTCGGCGATGGTGACTCTTTATGAGAAGCAGCAGCCTATAGACGTTGTCACCATTCAAGACGAACTAAAAAAAACCGACTCTCTAAAGGCGATCGGCGGTAAAAACTATCTATCCGATTTGATCAATACCGTTCCCACTTCAGCTTATATTGAACAGTATGGTCGAATCGTTAAAAATCACTTTGTCAAAAGACGGTTGATCCAAATGTCCTCTCGGTTGGTCGAAAAATCTTTTGATACCAAAGGTGACGTTAAAAAATTATTAGACGACGCTGAAATAGAGATATTTTCTCTTTCTCAAGAACATCTTCACCGGGACTTTATCCAGCTAAAAGAGGTGTTGGCGGAAAGTTTTGAACGTTTGGAAGAGTTTGTCAAAAAAGGTTCTCATTTAAGAGGAGTTTCGACCGGATTTGTTGATTTGGATAATAAATTAGCCGGAATGCAGGACTCAAATTTACTTATTTTGGCGGCTCGTCCGGGAATTGGTAAAACTACTCTGGCTTTAAATATAGCTCTTCAGGCGGCCACTAAAAACAAGATTCCAGTCGGGTTTTTTTCTCTGGAGATGAGTAAGGAGGAACTGGTTGACCGACTACTGGTCGGTCAAGCCGATATTGATGCTTGGAGATTAAAGACCGGCCGGCTATCTGACGATGATTATAAAAGATTGACCGAGGCGATGGGAGAACTGTCTGAGTCACCGATATTTATTGACGATACGCCGGGGGCCTCGATTTTGGAGATGAGAACGAAAGCCAGAAAGCTAAAGATGGAGAAAAATATTAAACTTTTGATCGTTGACTACCTTCAGTTGGTTGATGCCGGCCGTCGGTTTGACTCGAGAGTTAATGAAGTTTCTTTTATCTCTCAAAATTTAAAAAATCTGGCCCGCGAACTGAAGATTCCGGTGTTAGCTATTTCTCAGTTGTCTCGGGCAGTTGAACAGCGGGGTTCAAGAAGGCCTCAACTTTCAGATCTTCGTGACAGCGGCAGTATCGAACAAGATAGCGACGTGGTGATATTTCTTTATCTTGAGCAGGAATCTGAGGATATCCTGGATCAAAATAAAAAAATAGTCAAACTTTATATTGCTAAGCACCGCAACGGCGCCACCGGGGAGATGGACCTGATGTTTAGAGGGGACAGAGTAAAGTTTTATAGTATGGAGAAGTAGAACGCTTATTACTTATTTTTGGGAGGATAGTGACGCAGTATTCTAGAAACTTTTGCATGTGGGCTTATAAGAGGTTGACTAAGTACTTCTTTATGAAGCCTTGCATATATTGGGTCTGGAACTATTGGATTAGCTCGAGAAAAACATTCAGCTACTCTCGCCCCCAATCTCGCATAAGGAACCTCAATTTCTGGGAGAGAATTGCTCATTCTAGCTTGTCTTTGAGAACGTTGTTTTTCTAATATTCGTGCAACTTTCGGAAATAAACGAACATCTTGTTCTATTTTTCCTTCTTCCCTTTGTCGAGCCTGTAATTCTGCCTGCCTATTTTTTCTTATTTGAGTGTTTGCAAGCCCTCTAACTGCTCCCGCTATCGGCTCAACAACTACTTTTTTTGCTACCCAGCCAGCTCCTTCAATCATCGATGGCACCTTTAGGAGAGCTGGTAGTACAAACAGAGCTGGAACAAAGGTCATAAAAGCTTCTGCAATTCCCAAATGTGTTGCCGTTTGCAAAAAGCGAGATTGTTCATACATAGCTAATATAACGTTCGGAGCCATTGCTAGAGAAAGTGTCGAAATTATTTCTACGACTGGTCGTAACGGGCCGAGAATAGGAACATCTTTCACAAAACTTTCTCGATTCGAAGTTGCATATCCAATCATACTTAAAAAATTAAGAACGAAGCCTGCATAAGTAGCTGCGTCTTGAGTTTGTTGAGGTAATATTCCGCTTAGTTCATGTAATAAAGCTTCACCAGCGTGATTAGCAAAAGGAGAGCCACCATGTCGAGATGGAGAATCCAACCCACTATCTTTCGCAAGTCGTGATAGATTATTTAAAATAGCGATGCGTCTCGGATCTACGACAGAAGAAGACAAACGATTTGCAACAAATGAAGCTCCAATAGCAATTTGAGTCGGAACAGTCGCCACTAATTCTCCTAAACGTGCCATATTCTGAGAATTATATACTAAGTATGTATAAAAAACAACTATAAGTCTTATTTAATAGCTATTGACATTTGTTTTTTTCTTCTTTATAATCCTATGGTGGAGGAGAGGATAGGAAAGAAATATTAAATGTTAAAGGTTAAATGTTAAAAAGTATGCAAAATTCACACAAAGCCAACTTAGTTCATAGAATGAAGATTGCGAGGGGGCATTTGGAAAAAGTTATTGATATGGTGGAGAAGGACAAGTATTGTTTGGATGTGATTCAACAGACTCAGGCGGTGACCAGTTCTATAGAAAAAGTGACTGAGATGATTTTAGAAAATCATTTGAAAACATGTGTCAGGGAGTCGATTGTTAGTGGAAAGGGGATTGACGAAAAGGTGGCCGAGGTGATAGAGGTATTTAAAAGGAAATAAAATTGTTACATTGTTTCATTGTTAAATTGTTAACGGGTTAAAGAGTTAACGAGTTTGAAAACTATGAATTCAAAAATATTAATAATAGGATTAATAGTCTTTTCACTGCTAGCAGTTGTTGGTTCATATTTCATGTTGATGGGTAACCAAAAATCCCAGCCGCAAATCGCATCTTATTCTGTTTCGGATAAAGAAAGGCCAAAAGTAGAGGCTAAAACGACTTTTTCTGATTTAGGAAAGATGAAGGTGTCCGAAGATAAATCAGCCAACTTTAAGATAAAAAATATCGGTCAAAAACCTTTGCAACTAAGCAACGTTTCCTCAAGTTGTAACTGTACCTTTGGTCAGGTGGTCATAAATGGCAAAGAGTCTGAGCTTTTCGGAATGCACAATATCTCAAACTTTGCCGGAGAAATATTGCCGGGAAAAGAAGCGATAGTTAAAGTAACTTACCGGCCTTCCATAATGCCGGTTTATGGGGTAGTTGAACGAGAAGTTTATGTCAATACCAACGATCCTGAAAATCCAAAATTAGTATTTAAGGTTAAAGCAACTGTTAATTAAAAGCTCAAACCATTATTTGACTCGGTAAGGTAATTTTTATCACACGAGAGTCTCACCATTTCGACTTCGTCGTCATGGTCCCCTCGAAAGTGAAAAAATTTTGCTTACCTCGTCCTCATAAATTTATGAACAGTAATTTTTTCTTCGGTATTTCTCTAACCGGCTCATTTTTAGCCGGGGCATTGGCTTTGTTTGCTCCGTGTTGCATTACTTTCTTGTTTCCAGCTTATTTGGGAACGATTTTCAAGGATCGTAAACATGTCATGTTTTATACCTTGATTTTTGCCTTGGGTTTATCTTTTATTTTGATTCCGGTCGCTTTAGGTTTTCGAATTTTTATTTTTTTCTTCGATCAGTTTCATCGGACGATTTATTTCTTAGGTGGATTATTCTTAATATTTATGGGCTTTATGACTATTAAACCTCTGTTTAACATTCCTCAGTTATTTCAGGCAAAACCTGATTTGAATAAAAAGATAGATATTTTTTCCATTTTTGGTTTGGGACTAATGTCAGGTTTGTCTTCTTCCTGTTGCGCGCCGGTTTTGTTTGCGGCCGTTACCCTGACCAGCTTGGCCCCTAACACTTTTCAAGCAATTATTGTTTCTTCGGCCTATGTTTTAGGGATTGTTTTTCCGCTTTTTATTATATCTTTATTTTATGAAAAACTTACAAAAAGAATCTCCGGTAATAATCGTCAGAAAATTTATAGTATTTTCAAATATTTCGGGGCGGCCATTTTTATTATCAGCGGAATTTTGATAATAATTTTTGACGCTCTAAATAAAATTCAGATGTATCAGATGGAAGCTTATACCAAGCCTTTACGATTAATGGTCTTTAATATCTCAAAGTATTTTCAAAATCCGATCATTGATCTGTTAATATTTGTTTCAATAATTTTTATATTTTATAAGTTGACAATCAATAAAAAATAAAAAATGGATAAAATAATTGTTTCGATTTTTGGTGTTATAAGCATTTTATTTACATACTGGTTCTTTTTTATGAAAAAAGTCAATACTGTTGTTGCGACTGACGAAATAAATATTTTGGTTGATGGCGGTTATAAACCGGAACGGATTGCCATTCCATATGGAAAAACCACCAAGTTAGTTTTTCACAGGAAAGACAGTAGTAGTTGTTTAGAGGAGGTTGTAATCGCTGATTTCAAAGTTAGAAAGTTTTTACCTCTCAACGAAAAAACCGAGATAGAAATTAATCCGACCAAAAAAGGAGAGTTTGATTTTTCCTGCGGAATGGGGATGTTTCATGGGAAAATAATTGTAATATGAATAAACAAACTTTTGCCATTAAGGGAATGCACTGCGCGTCCTGTGTTTACACTAATGAAAAAGCTTTAAAAGCAATTTCTGGTGTAACTGAAGCAGTTGTCAATTTAACAACTGGAAAGGCAACTTTAACTTCAGAACAACCGGTGGAAACAAATAAGATTGTTGATGCGGTGGCATCAGTTGGTTATCAAGTGTTGATAGAAAAAGAGGAATCACTAGATGACAAAATAAAGACGGAAAAAATAAAAGAACTGAAAGAACTCAAAGTCAAAGTTATTGTCAGTTTATTTCTGTCAGGTTTTATTGTTTGGGGAAGCTTTCCGGGATTGATGAATACCGCCCCGGATATCGTAAAAAACATGTTTTATCATTTTCTCCTGGCGTCAATTGTCCAGTTTTGGGGAGCCTATGATTTTTATAGAGCCACTATATCATCGCTCCGTCACCGGATCGCCAACATGGACACTTTGGTTGTTATTGGAACAACCGTAGCTTATCTTTATTCTACCGCAGTAGTATTTTATCCTGGCTTTTTTGAAAGACTAAATTTAAAAGTCGAACCGTATTTTGATGTCTCAACCGTTATTATTGGTTTGATTTTGTTGGGCCGGTTTTTGGAAGCTCAAGCCAAAGCCGGAACGGGGGAGGCGATTAAAAAATTAATCGGCCTTCAGGCAAAAACCGCTAGGGTTATTCGCAATAAAAAAGAAATTGACATTGCAATTGATGAAGTTGTTGCTGGTGATTTGATCAGGGTTCGCCCGGGAGAGAAAATTCCCGTTGATGGAGTCATTGTTGAAGGAGAGTCGGCGATCGACGAATCGATGGTAACTGGTGAAAGTATGCCGGCTTCAAAATATAAAGGAGATACGGTAATTGGGGCGACGATGAATAAATCCGGCAGTTTTGTTTACAAAGCTACTAAAGTCGGAAAGGATACCATGCTTTCCCAAATAATTAAATTAGTTGAAGAAGCGCAGGGAAGCAAAGCCCCAATCCAAAGATTGGCCGATATTATTTCTTCCTATTTTGTTCCCATTGTTATCATGTTGGCAATCTCCACATTTGTTGGTTGGTATGTATTTGGACCTTCATCGGCTTTTATTTTTGCGATGTTAAACTCGATCGCCGTGTTGATTATTGCTTGTCCTTGCGCAATGGGATTAGCAACCCCGACTGCGATTATGGTTGGAACGGGAATCGGGGCTCAACACGGAATACTTATTAAAGATGCTGAGAGCTTGGAAACTGCCCATAAAATAAAGACGATAATTTTTGACAAGACAGGGACGTTGACTAAGGGACAGCCTGAAGTCACAAACATTGTTCTGATAGATAAAGCTCGATACCAAAAATTTTTTGACGGAAAACAAAAAACCGCAAAAAATTTGGTATCTTCGCTTTTAAATCTATCAGCCTCAATTGAAAAAAGCTCCGAGCATCCGTTAGGCGAAGCAATTGTTAATAAAGCTGAAGAAGAAAAATTAAAACTATCAAAAGTTATTAAATTCAAATCAATTACCGGTAAAGGGGTCGAGGGAATAGTTGATGGAAAGAAAGTTTATGTAGGAAAGTTGTTAAACGACCTATCAATCAAAGAAGCAGATAAATTAAAAAATCAAGGAAAAACCGTTGTTTATGTTTATGTTGAAGATAAATTAGTAGGGTTAATTGCCATTGCAGATACAGTTAAAGAGACGGCTCGCGAAGCTGTTCAACAGCTGCAGAACTTAAGAATTGATGTCTTCATGATTACCGGAGATAATAGAGAAACAGCGCAAGCAATTGCTCTGCAAGTTGGGATTAAAAAAGAAAACGTTTTAGCCGAAGTTTTGCCGGAAGAAAAAGAAAAGAAAGTCAAAGAATTAAAACGAAATAACCAAATAGTTGCATTTGTAGGCGATGGTATTAACGATGCGCCGGCTTTGGCGTCGGCGGATGTTGGGATTGCCATGGGCACCGGTACCGATGTTGCCATTGAAGCGGCTGGAATTACATTAGTAAATAAAAATTTAATGTCAGTGGTTTCAGCGATTAAACTATCCAAACAGACGATGAAAACAATTAAACTTAATTTATTTTGGGCTTTTGCGTATAATGTAGTTTTGATACCGGTGGCCATGATAGGGTTAATTAGTCCGATTTTGGCATCGGGAGCAATGGCAATTTCTAGCATTTCAGTAGTTACAAATTCGCTTTTTCTAAAAAAAGCTAAGATATAAAACTATGTGCGGATCATGCGGCGATCACGGAAAGAAAAAATAAATGGAAAAATTTGATTACACGGTTTCTACAAAAAAATCATTTGACGAGGCAGTCAGGTCGGTGGAGGAAGAAACAAAAAAGGCCGGATTTCGTGTCTTATATATTCACGACGTCGCATCTACTTTGGCGGAAAAAAACTTTCAGATCAAACCGTTTAAGATTATTGAAATTTGTAATGCAAAAAGCGCCTATGCCGCCCTTCAGGTTGACATCAAAATTGGTTTGTGTCTGCCGTGCAAGATAAATGTTTATGTCAAAAATAAACAGACTTTTATTTCCGGGATGCGGCCGGTTGTCTTATCCCAATTTTTTCCTAAGGCAAATCTTGGTGATTTACCCAATGAGGTTGACCAAATAATTCAAAACATTATTAATAAGGCAAAATAGCTTATGAAAACTAAAATACCAGGAGAGCTCGAAATGCAGGTCTTAGATATTCTTTGGCAAGATGGCAACTGTTCAATAAGTGATATTTTTGAAAAATTAAAGTTAAAAAGAAAGATTGCCTACACAACAATAGCCACGGTTTTACAGCGTTTATACAATAAAGGACAAGTTGATAGGGAAGAGAGAGCTAATCATTATATATATACTTCTCATTTTAATAAAAAAACATACAGTTTACGCCTCATAAAAAATTTCTTAAATGGATTAATGAACAATTTTGGCGACGTTGCCATTACCTCATTCGCCGAAAGCTTAGACTCATTACCGAAGAAAAAAAGAGAATATCTATTAAAACTTTTAAACGAAAAAAAATAATTTCAATGCCATTAAATTTCAACCATATAGCCGGACTATGCCTTTCAATTATAAATGTCTCATCATCAATAATCTCAAAATTAGTCGCAATCATTTTCTTCCTGTTGTTGATAAAAACAATATTCCTCTGGTTAAAGACATTACAATTTAGAAAAAAATTGAAGACTACAAAAATTCCTTTGTTAATTCAAAAACTTTCTTTAAAACATAATCTTCAGGGAAAAATAAAAGTGGTCGTTGATAAGAAGCCTTTTGCATTTTGTCTCGGGTTTTTCCATCCGCAAATCTTTATATCAACGGAAATGATTAAAATAATGAAGAAGTCGGAAGTTGAAATAATTTTACTGCATGAAAAGTATCATCTCCTCAAAAATGATACCCGGACAATGTTTATTTTTAATTTTTTGAAAGAGCTGTTTATTTTTTTCCCAATGGTTTCAGATATTATTGATGGCCTTATAAAAGAAAAAGAGTCTTTGGCCGATCAATACGGAGTCACACATATGGGAAATAATAATACAGTTATTTCCGCCTTTAGAAAATTACTTAGTTATTCAATGAAAATACCGGTTTTAAATTTTGGAGCATCTTTTACTAACACAAACACTCTTGAATATAGGATCGAAATATTAAAAGGAAAAAAATTAAAAACAATTTCTTTCAAACTAAAAAATATTTTTATTAGTATTCTGACCCTTTTTATCTTGTTGTTAATCCCTCTTTTTTTACGTCAACCAACCCAAGCTCACGAAAAAGAAATAACTACAACTTGCCTTAAAAGTCATAGTTGCAGACCTGATTGCTGATATTTTTTTCCCCTTGACAAATATTTCAATATCTACTACAGTGTGTAGTATATGAAAATATTGCAAATTGGTTTAAAGAAGACATTCTCAAAACCATATTCTTGGGCTTTGACGATTTTTATTGCCTTGAATATTCTGCTTCTTTATTATTTCTTATTGATTCAAAAAACCACCTGGGCAGCCTTCTGGCAGTCAAACACCACCTTCTATATTTGGGCTCAGATTGTCTTAAGTATTATAAATGCTGTCTTAATCGGCGCTTCCGTATCAATGCTTTTTGAAGTAATTAAAGAAAAGAAAAAGACTTCGAAGACTTCATACCTTCAGACTTTCGCCTCATTGCTTTTTTCAGCGGCGGCAACCGGTTGTTCTGTCTGCAGCGCTTTTCTTCTTCCTCTTTTGGGAATTGCCGCCTCTTTGACGGCCCTGCCATTTGGAGGATTAGAGGTCAAATTACTATCCGCTTTACTTCTTATATATACTATTTATGAATACGCAAAAATTACCAGCGGGTTATGTAAAATATCAAAAGAAAAAATTATTTCGTTTAAGAAAGGTCAAATAGAGCTTAAATTTAATAAAGAGACCTTGCCTCAAATTCTACCCCTTCTATTACTTACTATATTTATTACCATAGTCTATACCCTTCCTCGACTGCCAAAAACTTGGCGTCTAGAAACACAGAGGAAAATCATGCCGACGACCGCAGATATAAAACAGGGTCAATTGGCTGGTATATTTGCCCAGATTAATCCTCCGGAAGGATACGAAATGAAGACTAAATATAATAATATTGGACCGTCGATGTTGGAAATGGGTGTTATTGATCTTGATAAATTCAAGCAAACGTATGAAAAATCAGGCCAGCCATTGACCAAAGAACAGCTCGATATTTTAACCAAGGGTTCTAATAAAAGAATTAGGATTACTTCAGATAATTCCTACTTTCTTTTGAACTTCTTTTGGGCATTTGGTTTGGCAAACAAAACAAAAATTCTTGAAGAAGGTGAAATGGTTAAATATGGAGGAATCAAAGGAGCCGGTAATTTTGCTTCAACCGGTGGTTGGAGTCTGACAAAAAGCGGTGACTCGATGGAGTATTATTCAAAAAGAGCTATTGTTTCTTTGACTAAAGAGCAAGAAGATTTAGTGAACAAAGTCGCTTCAGGAGTCTATCGACCGTGTTGTGGAAATTCAACTGCTTTCCCGGACTGTAATCATGGCATGGCCTTACTTGGAGTATTTGAACTAATGGCGGCCCAAGGAGCAACGGAATCGGAGATGTTTCAAGCCGGAAAATATATTAACTCATTTTGGTTTCCAGGGACAGCCTTTGACACGGCCTTATACTTTAAAAATAAGGATGGAAAAGAATTTAAAGATATTGATCCTAAAATATATTTAAGCAAAGATATTTTTTCCGCCTTTGGGGCGCAAACAGTAAAAAAATGGCTAATTGAAAAAGGAATTCAAGAGAAACCCCCGGCTCAGGGAGGAGGCTGCGGAGTATAATGAAATTTAAGTTGATAATCAACCATATAATTCTGGGATTGTTGGCAATACTTGTTATAACTGTTTTATTCAAAGTAAATCAATCGGCTATTAAAAACGAACGAAAACAGGAAATATCATCAGACGGCCTTGAAATTAGCAGTATCAAAGAAATGAATATTACTGCCAAACGGTTTTCTTTTTCCCCCAATCCTATAAAACTTAAGTTAAATGAAAAAGTCAGGTTGAAAATTACCTCGGCCGATGTCATCCATGGTTTTTCCGTACCGGAATTGGGGATTGATGAAATTATTGAGCCGGGAAAGGAAACCGTTTTTGAATTTACGCCTACAAAACGAGGTAAGTTTATTCTTCTTTGCTCGGTTCAATGCGGCGTTGGACACACCGGCATGAAATCGTCAATTACTGTTGAATAAAAATATGAAACAGAATGTTGACTTCATTAAAAATTAATAATTTAAAGTTGAAAAATGCGGCCCAAAATGATTAAATGATTTTCTATGTCTAAAATTAAAAAAACCACTCTATACATCAAGGGCATGCACTGCCCGTCCTGTGAAATTTTAATAACCGACAAATTTAAGGAAATGCCCAATGTCACCGAAGTCAAATCAGACTTCAAAAAACAGGAGGCAGAGGTCTATTTTACCGGCCATTTGGATCAGAAAATCGTCAATAAAAGAATCCAGCCGTTCGGTTACGAGATTGTGGAGAAAAAAAATGATATTGAAATTGAAGAACCGATGAGTAAAAAGATTTTTGAAGCGTCGTTAATTACCATCGGTTTGGTTTTGATTTATTTGATTGCCAAAGAAATGAATATTATTCCGGCCATTAATATTACCGGTAACTTGAATTTATTAACGGTCTTGTTTTTAGGTTTGGTGGCCTCAATCTCAACCTGTATGGCTACCTCTGGAGCCTTATTTTTGTCTACGATCGGAAAAAAAACAAATAATTTGAAACAAGCAATTTATTTTAGTCTGGGAAGAATGATTTCATATGCAATATTCGGATTTATTGCCGGATTGGTTGGCAGTGTCATTATCACTAATTTTAAATTCGGATCGGCATTGACCCTGTTGGCGGCCGTTTTTATGATCCTTCTCAGCTTGGATATGTTAAAGATCGTTTCTTTCGCGGTTATCATTCCCTTCGGAGCTACCTCAACCGTCTTTAGAAAATTAGAGCACGTTTTGATCAAGGATCCTCATAAGTCGGCCTTTTTTTTAGGTGTGATCACTTATTTTCTTCCTTGTGGATTTACCCAGGCGACTCAAGTTTATGCTTTAGGTTTGGCTTCACCCTGGCAGAGCGCCATGACTATGGCGGTATTTGCGCTCGGAACCGCACCGGCCATTCTCTTCATCGGCTCCTTAAGAAGTTTATTAAAAAGCACTTTTTATAAATATTTTATGAAAATAGTGGCGGCCGGGGTTTTGATTTTAGGTTTGTATTATGCGACCAATTTTTTGTCAATTTATGGAATTAATATCGGAATCAATCAGGGTACAAAAGGAGTTGGTCCTATTGCTAATGTCGAAAACGGCAAACAGATTATTAATATGTCCGTCATAAGCGGAGGTTATGTTCCCAACTATTTCACCGTCAAAAAGGGGATTCCAGTAAAGTGGGTTATCGACGGCAAAAATGTCTTTGGTTGTCAGGGTTACTTTGTTGTCCCAAGTTTAAACATTTCCAAAGCTTTAAACGCGGGCGAAAATCTTATCGAGTTTACCCCAAAAAATTCAGGCTTCATCAACTTTTCCTGCGGGATGGGAATGTATCGGGGACGGATAGAAGTAATCGACTGATTATATGTCCAATTATTGCACCTACAATTACATCAAAAAGATAATGACAACTCAAGTAAATTCTTGAATAGCCGATTAATATTGCAACCGAATAATAAAACCACTTTCTTTTTTTGTCAAAAAAAGTCGTGACGGCGGCGGCGGCAAAGGCTGTTGCGGCATGTCCGGAGGGAAAGGAGAAGTCGTGAGGACAGATTAAATCAGACAACATGGGTCGGGGTCGGAGAAAAATATTTTTCAGAACTATATCCACCAGCAAAAAAGTCAACAAAAAAGAGATTGAAAATAAAATAATGAATTTTTTGTCGAGTTTGCTGATTCCGGGGTTTTTCCTTTCTTCCAATAAGACGACGATCACAATCACCAATAACCAAACCAAAATGGACGCACCTTTTAGGGAAAAAAAGGAAAAAAAGTAATCAAAAAAAACATTATGTGGGATCAGCTTGCTTAAAAAATTAGTTAGGAAATAATCAAGGGAGATGATTTTGTCCATGAATATCATTATAATTGATATCTGATGAAAAATATAAAGGTTGTTATCTTTGATTTTGACGGGACGATTGCCGATTCACTCCCCATGCATTTCAATAAAATAATCGATTTGGCAAAAAAAAGATTTTCCGTCGATAAAAAAGAAAAAGAAATAATTGAGGAAATAAAAAATAAATCTTATTTTGAATTAATGAAATCTTTTAAAATTTCCTGGATAAAAATACCCATAATTCTGGGAATAATAAAAAAATCACAAAAAGATCTTTATTTGCAGGTCGACAAAATAAAAGTTTTTCCGGGTATGGAGAAGTTGTTAAAAGATCTGAAAGAAAATAGTTATAAAATTGGAATTTTGTCGTCAAACATGCAAAAAAACGTTAATAAGTTTATAAAAATAAATCAGTTAAATTTTTTTGACATTGTCTACTGTGAGCCAAATATCTTAGGTAAAGATAGAACTATCAAAAAGATGATGAAAAAATATAATTTAAAAGCAGAAGAGATTGTCTATGTGGGGGACGAAATCCGAGATATTGTTGCCTGTCATAAGATGGGTGTCAAAATGATTGGTGTTTCTTGGGGATTGCACACAATTGAAGCTTTAAGAAAAAACGGCGTTGATTATATTGTTAGTAAACCACGAGAAATTCTAGAAATTATAAATATAAATTGAGTTTTTTCCCTTGACCGCCGAAGCCTTGGCGAAGGTGGTCTTGTTTGTCAAAGGATACATATAAGAAACGATGCACAAATTTTCAATTTGCAATTTGCAATTTTCAATTGTTTTTTCGAGATACCAGGGAGAGATGTAAAGATAAATTGTTATATTATTCCATTGTTTTATTATTAATCGGGAAAAATCCATTCTAAAAATATCACCGTAAACAATCTTAATGTTTTTTTTATTCGGATGAAACATTCGTCGTAAACAAAGGATTAATAACAGAACAGGATTTATTTCGACGGCAATGAATTTAGTGTTTAGTTTTTTCTTTAATGCTTCAGCTGCGGCTTGAAATATTACAATTCCATCACCGGCGCCAAGATCAAAGACGGTCTGATTGTTTTTTAAATTTAAGGCCTTAATTATTTTTGGCAAATCAACTGATTGGGAAGGAAAGTAGGGGATGGGGGAGATTTTTTTCGAAGAAAAAATAAAAATTATAATGATTATAAAAATTATAAATGTTATAAAAAATCCCATTGACTAATTCTATCAATTGTTGTTAATATTATGACGGTCAAAAATATAAATTTTTTAATTTTATATGATCCAACTAGTCATCGGTAGTCAGTGGGGGGATGAGGGAAAGGGAAAGATAGTTGATATGATGGCGGAAAAAGCTGATTTAGTCGTCCGTTTTCATGGTGGTAATAATGCCGGCCACACTGTTGTTATTGATGGAAAAAAATTTCCTTTTCATTTGATTCCCTCAGGAATTTTACAAAAAAAACCAGTCGTCGTTATTGCCGATGGAGTTGTCATTGACCCGGATGTTTTGCTTGAAGAGATGGCGATTTTCGAAAAAATGGGTATTAATTTAAAAAAGAAATTAGTGATTTCTCCTCGTTGTCATCTGATTATGCCTTATCATAAAGAACTTGACCAGGCTTATGAGAATGCCCGGGGGAAAAATAAACTCGGGACAACTAAGCGGGGAATTGGTCCGGTTTATGCCGATAAAGTCAGTTATAACGGAATCAGAATCTATGAACTGTTAGATTGGTCGTTATTTGTTGAAAAATTTAAATTTCAGGCAGAGATTAAAAACAAAATTTTAGTTGCTTTTGGCGTTTCTCCGATCAAAGTCGAGACTTATTTACCGGTCTTCAAAAAATTGGCGGAAAAAATCAGACCATTAGTAAGGGACACTTTTTCTTTATTTCAGAAAGCTATGAGTCAAAAAAAGAAGATTCTTTTTGAAGGTGCTCATGGGGTAATGCTTGATAATAGTTTTGGTCTTTATCCGTATGTAACGGCCTCAAATGTCATTGAGGGCGGTGTCAATATCGGTAGCGGGATTCCTTCAAAAAAAATTGAGGAAATTTGGGGCGTAGTTAAAGCCTATACATCAAGAGTCGGTGGCGGTCCGTTACCGACAGAATTGTTTGATAAAGTTGCCGACCAAATCAGGGAAAAAGGTTATGAATACGGGACGACGACCGGTCGACCGCGCCGGATTGGCTGGCTGGATTTGCCGGCTGTAAAATTTTCCTGTCAACTATCTTCAATTAACAGGATTGCGATTACCAAAATTGATATTTTATCCGGACTGCCTCAAATAAAAGTCTGTTTAGGTTATAAATTAAACGGCAAAAAAATTGCCTTTAGTCAATGTGGTTATCAGGAGTTGGAAAAATTGACACCGGTTTATAAAAGTTTTCCCGGTTGGAAAGAAGATATTTCAAAAATAAAATTCTTTAAGAAATTACCAATAAACTGTCAAAAGTACGTTAAATTTATAGAAAAATATTTAGAGGTTAAAGTAAAGATCGTTTCCGTCAGTCCTGAAAGAAAAGCAAGTATTTTTGTTTAAAAAAAATGTCACTCGTGACAACTATTCCCCTGCGAGGCTCTGCGGAATATCTCCGCAATCCGCTCTCGGGGAACCTTTTCACTTCGTGACATCTTTAAAAATTTAATAACGATTATATGCTCAACATAAGAAAAGACCTTGGCTTGACTTTCGATGATGTTTTATTAGTTCCTCAAAAAACCAGTTTGGTTTCACGAAGTCAAGTTGATTTATCAACTTATCTGACGAAAAAGATAAAATTAAAAATTCCGGTTATTTCGGCCAACATGGATACGGTGACGGAATGTGAAATGGCCAAGGCATTGGCACGAGAGGGGGGAATCGGAATTATTCACCGGTTTTTAACAATCGAAAAAGAGGCAGAAATGGTCGCTTCGGTAAAAAAAGAAAAACTGTTGGTTGGAGCGGCCATCGGAATTAAGGATGACTATATGGAGAGAGCCCAAGCATTGATCAAAGCTGGAGTTGATGTGATCGTTATAGATATTGCTCATGGCCACTCAATCTATTTGATCAAAGTTCTAAAAGATTTAAAGAAAAAATTTCCCAAAGTTGATATTGTGGCCGGCAATGTGGCCACCGCTGAGGCCACTGAGGAGCTGATCAAAAATGGCGCTGCGGCCATCAAAGTCGGGATTGGTCCGGGAGCTTTATGTATTACAAGGGTTGTGGCCGGAGCCGGTGTTCCGCAATTAACAGCCATTTCTGAGTGCGCGACGGTTGCAAAAAAATATCAGGTTCCAATTATTGCCGATGGCGGAATAAGGAATTCCGGAGATATGGTTAAAGCTTTAGCAGCTGGTGCTTCAACCGTAATGATCGGAACATTATTTGCTGGCTGTGATGAATCACCGGCTCTGACTTTTTTTAAAAACAACCGAAAATACAAATTAACTCGAGGCATGGCATCCTTAATGGCCAATCATGATCGACAAAAAAATGATATAAAAGTTAAAAAAGATCTAAAAGAATATGCAGCCGAAGGAGTCGAAGCGGTTGTTCCTTACCGGGGGAATGTAACTGATTTCACCAGGCAACTGCTTGGGGGAGTTCGCTCAGGTTTTTCCTATTGTGGAGCGAAAAATATTAACGAGCTCTGGCAAAAAGCCGAGTTCATTCAGATTACTCAAAGTTCACTGATCGAATCAATGCCCCACGACGTCGAGCAGATATAGGTTTATTATCTTTATCATAAGAATTGCTTTTTGCATAAAAGTAGTGTAAATTGTGCTCCATGCATCCTAAAGAAAGAGCACCACAGCCTTCTTTACCTCATCCAGAAAACCATGTCTATTTTCCACAGGGTGAGATAAACCAAGCTCTTCGGAAAGAAGTAGTAAAAAGAGCGGGAAAAGATAACCTAGTCTGGGCTATGGGGTATGGGTCGCAAATATCAGGAGACGCAGGTAAAAGAAGCATGTATGATGTGATGATCGTAGTTGAGGATATTGAAAAATTCCACGCACTCAACTTGCTTCTTCGCCCATTCGACTACGGACAACCACATATTGCGAAGTGGCATGTTTTATTGAATAAATTTGGATTTAATTTTTATCATTCTCATTTTATGAATGTAGATAAGAATAAATCCCGTTTAAAATTAGCGGTCATTTCTAAGAAGGATTTTATAAAGGGATGTAGCGGAACGTTGGATAGAAAAGAAGCGTCTGAAAAAGGTGCCTTTGGCATGTATGTGGCGGGGCGGGTGCAAAAGGTTGCTCTTTCTCCTCTATATAAAAGTGAAAAAGACGCGGCGGTAATGGAAGCAGCTATAAATACCGCGCGGATTGATGGAGTGTGGTATGCTCTTGGTTTTTTAAATAATAAATTTACCTATGATGAGTTAGTCAAAGCCTATGTTTCTTTAAGTTATTGGGCGGATGTACGAGTTGAGAAAAGAGGAAAAATTGAAACATTAATTAAAAATAATGAGGCGGATTACAGGAAGATGTTGGAGCCCATAATAGAAGCCTTTATAAAAAATAAATTAATTAAGGTAGAGAAAGAAGGTTTTGGATGGTATGAAAAAGTCGATTCTTTATCTGCGTCAGATACTTATCTCCGATTATTGAATTTAAAAAAAATTGCTTTTTTAACGAATTATCTTAAAAACCCGCTGTCAGCCGGTCTTACCAAGGGAATTGTATATGCGCTGTTGAAAGTTGCACGAGTAGCAGACTCTTTGCCGCCTGTTCACCGGGCCACACAAAAAATTACCGAGGTAAAATTGAGACTGGGGCCACAACCCAAAAAATAACGGTAAAAACAAGTCGCAATCGGGTGGGCGAGGAGGGAGTCGAACCCTCATGGAAGTGAATCCACTAGTTTTTGAGACTAGCCTGTATGCCATTCCAGCACTCGCCCAATTATTCTTTATTATATCAATAACTTAAAATTTTACCCCTTAATTTTTAGGTATTGAACCGCGAATTCTAAGATGATATAATCCAACTACATAATTGTATCACTACAAGTTTATGAGCAAATTTAGATTTATTTTGATTATTTCGTTGTTTTGGGTAGGATTGACCCTTTTTTCTCATAAAGTAATTGCTCAAGGCGTGGGGATAGAAGTCTTACGGGATATTGAGTATGCCAAGCCAGACGGTGTATCCCTAAAACTTGACCTCTGCCGGCCGAAAGGGCTCGCTGTTCCGCGGCCTGGAATGATCCTCACCCACGGCGGAGGATTCCGCACAGACGACAAAAGGGCGCTTCTGGACGAATGCCAGGAACTTGCCAAAATCGGTTATGTGGCTGCCACCGTCAACTACCGGTTCGCTCCCACCTACCCCTATCCTGCCCAGATTGACGATGTCCAGTACGCGGTCCGTTGGCTGCGATCCAATGCCAAAACATACATGATTGATCCTAATAACATGGGGTCTATGGGTGGTTCGGCCGGTGGCTACTTGGCGACGATGCTGGGGGTGAGAGATACACGGGACCCTAACCGCGGGTTAAACACTTATTCAAGCCGGGTAAAAGTCGTCATCGATCGCTTCGGCGCGCCAATGGATGCCACGGACCCTTCAATCATCGACCCAAATGGTCCCTACGCCGAACTTCAGACAGAAATCATAGAGGATTATTTACGCGGCTATACCGTTACCCCTGAACTGCTTAAAGAAATCTCACCAATAACCTATGCTACCAGTGACGACGCGTCGCTTCTGGCGGTTCATAGCGTCAACGACCAACTGGCTCCTATCGTCTATTCGCAAAAAATAGTAGCTGCTTTGACGAACGCCGGAGTCCCGGCCAAGCTTGAGCCTTTTCAGGGAGGGGGTAATGCCCACGGACTGGCTGGGGCTTCCTCCAAAGAAAAGGAACGGGTCTGGCAATTACAGGTATCTTTCCTCAACACTTACCTGCCGGTGGGCGACGCGGTCCAGAGGGAACAGGCTGCTCCCGTCAAGGGCCGTTCCGGTTTCTTCAACAAACTCCGGACGCGTTTCTCAAATCCTTTGCGCTGGCTTTTTAACCTCTTTGATCGATAGCTTAAGTCTATTAAAGTTTTGAAGACGTTCTTTCAATAGAAAATCAACCGTGCACGCAAAAATTCCCCTTGCTTTTTTTTATAAATCGTATAAAATATAATTCTCAGAGACTATGACCCGTTCGATTAACACTCAGGGTCATGGTGAGTAACATCGAACCATGAAAAACTCTGAGATTATTATTGCCAAAAGAAAAGGACCAATCCCCATAAAAGGGGATTTTTTTTTAAAAGACGTTGTCTCTCTGGATCAGTTTGATAGGAAATCAATAGAGTTACTGTTTCGTCAGGTAATAGAGATTAAAAAAACCCCGACAAAAAAGTTATTAAAAATTCTTTCCGGGAAAATCGTTGCCTTACTTTTTTTTGAACCTTCAACCCGTACTTTCAGTTCCAATTCAGCCGCCGTCAAACGCTTGGGTGGACAGACAGTTGAACATCAGAACCCAATGCAGAATTCATCGGTTGTTAAAGGTGAGACGATCGAAGACACGATTATGATGATTGAACAGTACTGCGATGCCATTGTTATCCGTCACCCGCTTGTAGGAACTGCTGAAAAAGCCGCCAAGGTGGCTGACATTCCTGTCATCAACGCCGGCGATGGGATAGGCGAACATCCAACCCAAGCCTTGCTCGATATGTTTACAATCTATGAAAAGCATGGGTATTTGGATAATATCAAGGGCTTGATGGTCGGCGATCTTCTCAATGGCAGGACCGTTCATTCGATTATTAAAGGACTCTCAATTTTTCCAAACAATACACTTTATCTTTTATCACCAAAACAGTTGCGTTTAAGCAAAAAAGATTTAGATGAAGCAAGAAGAAGAAAGATAAAATTGATAGAAATAAAATCATTTGGAGAAATTCCGGCCGACTGCCACTTTTGGTATTGGACACGAGTTCAAAAAGAACGGTTTACTGATAAAAATGAGTATGAAAAACTGAAACACAGTTTTGTTTTGACAAAAAAATTAGTGGAGAAAAAAGCTGGAAAGAATACTTTAATCATGCATCCACTGCCGCGAGTGGGGGAGATTGAAACTGCAGTTGACTGCGATCCGCGGGCGGTTTATCTGACGACGGAGGCGAAAAATGGCATGTATGTGAGGATGGCGTTGTTTAGCTTGATATTAAAAGGTTAAAAGCTCAAAATTCGTCATTCCCGCGAAGGCGGGAATCCAGACTAAAATTACCATATGAACGCAAAACTAATCTTAAAAGACGGAGAAAGTTTTGAAGGACAAAGCTTTGGCTGGGAACAACCCAAATCCGGCGAACTGGTCTTTTCAACTGGCATGGTCGGTTATCCGGAAAGTTTAACCGATCCTTCGTACGAAGGTCAAATCCTTGTTTCCACGTATCCAATCGTTGGCTCTTATGGGGTGCCTGATAAAAAATATTGGGAGTCGGACAGAATTCATGTTTCCGGTTTAATAGTTTCTCAATATATTGACACGCCCTCACACTTTCAAAGCAAGATGACTTTAGGAGAATGGTTGAAAAAAGAAAAAGTTCCCGGTTTAGTTATTTCCGATACCCGTTATTTAACTCAAAAATTAAGAGATCAAGGGGCTCAGTTGGCAAAAATTGTTTTCGAGAAAGATATAAATTTTGTTGATCCAAATTTAGAAAATCTAGTTGATACAGTTTCGATTAATAAACCATTAATTGAGGGTGATGGTAAGAAAACTATAGTTTTGATTGATTGCGGAACCAAAAAAAATATAACCAGAAGTTTGTTGGCTCGTAGAGTAAAAGTAATCACAGTGCCTTGGAATTTTAATATCTTTACTCTTAAAGAAAAAATAGATGGGGTGATTGTTTCCAACGGCCCGGGTGATCCAAAGATGTGTGACGTGACAATAGAAACAGTCAAAAAAATTATGGTTAAAAGAATTCCGTTATTGGGAATTTGTCTGGGAAATCAGATTTTGGCTTTAGCAGGTGGTGGTGATACTTATAAAATGAAGTTCGGTCATCGCGGGCAAAATCAACCGTGTACTATGGTTGGGACAAAACGTTGTTATCTGACGACGCAAAATCACGGATATGCCATTGGTAAAATTCCTGAAGGATTTTCTCCATGGTTTATTAACGCTAACGATAATACTAATGAAGGGATTATTCACAAAAAATATCCGTTTATGTCAGTCCAGTTTCATCCGGAAGCGTGTCCTGGGCCAACAGATACAGAATGGGTGTTTGATGAGTTTTTGAAAAAAATATGAATAAAATATTAATTTTAGGATCAGGAGCGCTAAAAATCGGCCAAGCGGGAGAATTTGATTATTCCGGCTCGCAAGCCATTAAAGCCTTTAAAGAAGAGGGGATTAAGACAGTTTTAATTAACCCAAACATTGCAACCATTCAAACTTCCAAAGAATTAGCTGACAAAGTTTACTTTTTGCCGGTTACGGTTGAATTTGTAACAGAAGTAATTAAAAAAGAAAAACCTAACGCAATTGTTCTCTCTTTTGGCGGTCAAACAGCCTTAAACTGTGGGATGGACCTTTATAAAAAAAAGATTTTAAAGAAATATAATGTTCAAGTTTTAGGAACACCGGTTTTTTCGATTATTCTCACCGAAGATCGGGAGAAGTTTGTCAATCATCTTCATAAAATTAAAGTCTCCACACCACAGAGCTTTGCCGTCACAACAGTTGAAGATGGTTTAAAAAGCGCCAAAAAAATCGGTTATCCGGTTATGGTTAGAGCTGGTTTTTCACTCGGGGGACAGAAGTCAGGAGTTGTTTATAATGAAAAAGAATTCAGCCTCTTAGCTCAAAAAGCCTTAGCTTTTTCACCTCAAATATTAGTTGAGAAATATTTACATCATTATAAAGAGATAGAATACGAAGTCGTTCGAGATAAATATGATAACTGCATAACGGTTTGTAACATGGAAAATATGGATCCGCTTGGCGTCCATACCGGTGAATCAATTGTGGTCGCACCCAGTCAAACTTTGACTAATTTTGAGTATCATTATCTGCGGGAACTTTCTATTAAAATCGTCAGAAGCTTAGGGATTGTGGGCGAGTGCAACGTCCAATTTGCATTAAACCCAAATCCCATGGTGTCATTCCCGCGAAGGCGGGAATCTATGCGTCTGGATCCCCTCCTACGAGGGGATGACAAACAAAAAACTCATAATTATGAGTTTTCAAATCCTCCCCTTGAATACTATGTCATTGAAGTCAACGCCCGATTGTCCCGTTCTTCTGCCCTGGCTTCTAAAGCGACCGGTTACCCTTTAGCTTATGTGGCCGCCAAATTGATTTTAGGAAAAAGTCTAATGGAGATAAAAAATCAGGTTACCCAAGTTACCCAATCATTTTTTGAGCCGGCCCTAGACTATATTGTTGTCAAGATTCCCCGTTGGGATATGGATAAATTTAAAGGGACAACGGAAAAAATCGGCAGCTCAATGAAGTCGGTTGGTGAGATTATGGCTATCGGCAGAACCTTTGAAGAGGCGATTCAAAAAGGCGTCAGGATGCTTGATATTGGGGTTCAAGGAGTCACTGATAATAATTTTGATCTGACCGAAGAGGAAGTTTTAGCGAATATTAAACAGGCTAACTCAAAAAGAATATTTTTTATTGCTAAAGCCTTAAAATTAGGTGTATCCGTTCAAAAAATTTATGAATTATCCGGGATCGATCCCTGGTTTTTATATCGGTTAAAGGCAATCGTGGATGCGGAACGAGAAATATCTTCTGTAGGGGCGATTTTTAAATCGCCCGAACAATTATTAAAATATAAACAATTGGGTTTTTCCGATAAAAAAATCGGCCAGATTATCGGTAATACGGAATTAGAAATCCGTAATTTAAGAATAAAAAATAAAATTACGCCTTCGGTTTTTCAAATAGACACTTTGGCTGGGGAGTTTCCTGCGAAGACAAATTATTTGTACACGACCTATAATGGAAGTCACCACGATGTTAAGCCGATTGGAGATAACGGAGTGATGGTTTTGGGCTCTGGACCATACCGAATCGGCTCATCGGTTGAGTTTGACTGGACCTGCGTAAATACGGCTATAAACCTAAAGAGATATGACAAAAAATCAATTATTGTCAACTGTAATCCGGAAACCGTTTCAACAGACTATGACATTTCCGACCGACTTTACTTTGAGGAGATTAGTTTCGAACGGGTCGCCGATATTTATGATTTTGAAGAGTCGTCTTCTGTCGTCGTTTCCGTTGGAGGACAGACACCTAATAATATTGCCAAAAAAATTGATCAATATGGAATAAAAATTTTAGGAACAACCGCTTTCGATATTGACCGGGCTGAAGATAGAAAAAAATTTTCCCAACTTTTGGATGATTTGGATATTAAACAACCGGTTTGGAATAGTTTTACCGAAATGGAAGTGACTTTAAAATTTGCGAAAGTTGTAGGTTATCCAATTCTAGTCAGGCCGTCTTATGTCTTGTCCGGAGCGGCCATGAATCTTTGCTATAACCCGATTGAGTTGAAACATTTTATTGAGAAAGCGACCAACATTAATAAAAAATATCCGGTGACCATTTCCAAATATATGACCAATGCCCGTGAGATTGAATTTGACGGAGTGGCGGAAAAAGGTCAAATCAAAGTTTTTGCTATTTCCAATCATATTGAACACGCCGGCGTCCATTCTGGTGACGCGACGATTGTTTATCCGGCCGAACGAGTCCGTTTTTTCAGCGGTGAACGGATGATTGAGATCGCCAATCAATTAAGCGCCTCTTTAAATATAACCGGCCCGTTTAATATTCAGTTTATGGTCAAGGATAATGAAGTCTATGTAATTGAGATGAATTTGAGAGCATCGCGGACCTTTCCGTTCATTTCTAAAGTAACCGGTGTTAACTTTGCCGAAGTAATCGTGGATAGTTTTTTTGGAAAAAGTAAGGAATATAAAATTAAATATCCAAATTATGTAGCCGTTAAAGCACCCCAGTTTTCTTTTGCCAGAATGGAAGGCGCCGACCCGGCTTTAGGTGTTGAAATGGGTTCGACCGGGGAAGTGGCCTGTTTTGGTGATACGGCTGAGGAGGCTTATTTAAAATCTTTATTCTCGACAGGGCTCTCATTAAAAAATAAAACGGCTTTGGTGACGATTGGCGGGGCCGATTTTAAACTTCGTTTTGCCGAATCAATCTGGCGGTTAAAAAATCTTGGCTATACACTTTACGCAACCAAGAAGACCCATCTGTTTCTCAAAACCAAAGGCGTCCGGACAAAACTGGTCTATAAACTTTTTGAAAAAGCCAGTCCGACTGTTATCGATTTGATCGAATCACATCAAGTTTCTTTGGTGATAAATTTGAGCGAAGATTATAACAATGAAGGATCGTTTAAACGGGTAATCACCGACGGATACCGGATCAGACGAGCGGCGATTGATAATAATATTCCGCTATTTACCGATCTCAATTCCGCCAGATTTTTTGTTAATGCGTTAGATAGATATAAAATAAAAGATTTGAAGATTAAAAGTTGGGATGAGTATTTGTAAAAAATTTTTGTTCTTGACAAATGGGTAATTTAGTTTTATAATCATTTCAGTTAAGTATAAAAATGTACACTTTACTGAAACCACTAAAAATTCGGGAAGAGCTACTCAGACGAGGCCTTCGTGTTTTTACTGGACAGGAATTTATTCGTATCTTCCAAACATCTCCTCTCGTAACTAAATATTTTTTAGAGACCCAAGTAAAAGATGGTTTTCTTTCAAGGTTAAAGCGGGGAATATATATGTTAAAAACCGATCAACCGTCGGAAGAAGAAATAGCTAATGCCATTTACAAACCATCATATATTTCCTTTGAATATGCATTAGCTTATTATAATTTAATTCCGGAAATGGTATATACAATTACATCGGCTACAACTAAACCGACACGGCTTTTTGATGTTTCTGGAAAAGCGTTTTCTTATCAAACCATTAAAAAAGAAGCGTTTACAGGTTATTCATTAAATAAAATTGGAGACAAGATTTTTTTGATTGCCGAAAAAGAAAAAGCATTAATTGATTATCTATATTTTGTATCGTTGAAAAAAAGCCCAGAAAATGATCGATTAGAGACAAAAGGTTTTAATAAAGAAAAAATAATTTTTTATGCAGCTTTATTCAAAAATAAAAAATTAAATAATTTAATCAAAGCTTTTATATGATTTCCAATCAATTCATCAAAGATTTATCTATAAAATGGCAGACAAGCGAACTAAATGTTCGTCGAGAATACATTCAACATCTTTTTCTTTCCTATTTTTATCACCATTCGGAATCGAGCAAAATTTATTTTAAGGGTGGTACGGCCTTAAGAATTATTTATAATAGTCCGCGATTTTCGGAAGATTTAGATTTTAGTTCAATTACAACAACGATGAACAAAATAGAGGATATTATTATTCAAACGGTCAGGGAAATTGAACGGGAAGGAATTAATATCGATATAAAAGAGTCAAAAAAGACAACTGGAGGATATTTGGCTATCATTAATTTTTTTCTGCATGGTCATGAAATAGATATTCAGCTTGAGATTTCTCAAAGAAAGGAAAAAAATATAGGAGAAATAGTTACGGTTGCGAGTGATTTTATTCCACCCTACACCATCATGGCCTTTACACAAAAACAGATAATTGATGGAAAAATTCAAGCTTTATTAGATAGACAAAAAGCTAGAGACTTTTATGATCTATATTATATTTTGAGAGCTAATCTCCTACCTGCGAAGGAGAAAGATGTTCTAAAGAAAGTATTGGCTGTACTTGATAAGACAGATATCCAATTTGAAAAAGAATTAAAGATGTTTCTCCCAAAAAATCACTGGGCGATCATCAAGAATTTTAAAAAAACATTGGAACAGGAAATCCGCCGAGTGATATAAAATCAGCGATTTGAAGATTAAAAGTTGGGATGAATATTTATGAACATCTACATTGAATGGATCATCATCCTTATTGTTACTTTCATATCAACAGTCTTAAGTACTTTGTCAGGTGGTGGCGCGTCAATCATTAATTTTCCTGTTTTTTTGTCACTTGGAATACCATTTCCCATAGCAAACTCTATGCAAAAGATTAGCGCAACTTTTTGGGTATTGCCGGCGGCAAATAATTTATTAAAAGGAAGAAAAGTAAATTGGTTTTTTTTAATCGCTTTTTCAGTGATTGGTTTGATAGGGGTTTATCTTGGTGTAATAGTATCAATCAATGTGAAACAAAGGTATTTAGAAATTGGGGTAGGAATGATAATTGTTTTTCTCGTTATCTATACTTACTTGAATAAAAATTTAGGATTAAAGGAGGAAGGAAAAAAGTACAGTATTTTTAGAAGAACTATTGCTTATCCTTTTGCTTTACTACTAGGTTTTTACGAAAGTGTTTTTGGCGCGGGAAATGCAATCTTTTTAGCAATGATCACTTTCTTTTCCCGGGGTTTTGATTTTATTGATGGTCTTGGACATTATTTTGCCATTGTTTTTTTATGGATATTATTTGCCTCTTTTCTATTTATTCACAAAGGATATTATGATATAAAACTGACAATACCGGCAATTATTGGATCAACCGCTGGCGGTTATATCGGGTCAAAGTATGCCAGATACAAAGGAAATAAATTTATTAAATTAATGTTTGTTATTATTGGAGGAGTACTAGGAATAAAATTAATACTTGGTATATAGTGATTTGAAGATTAAGAATTGGAAAAATATTTGTAATAAATAGAAGAATTTGCTATAATTCTCTGATTATCAATTTGTATCTTAACGAAAAAAAATGAATAATAAAACGGAAATATCAGCAAAGCCAGCATTCTTTTGGGATAGACCATTAACGCAATTAGCGACCACAGTTGCTTCTATTTTAATGAGAAAACAATACAAAGTGATAGAAGTGGTAAATGGTGGTAGAATAAGCTATAGAATTGTCCCTGATTATCAAAAAATAAGTAAATCTGCTTGATAAATAAAATTTTTTTTTATATCATTTCATCTAATGAATTCGTCATTATCTTCTTCAATCAAATACATTAAAACCGATATTCTAGTCATTGGCGCCGGGGGAGCGGGACTTCGGGCGGCGATTGAAGCGAAAAAAAGTGGACTCGACGTTTTTTTACTGGGTAAAGAAGTTTTGGGTTGTGCCCACACGGGTATGGCGATGGGGGGGATGAATGCGGCAATGGTGGCTCCGGCTACTCCCGAATTTCATGCTCAAATAACGATTGAGGGCGGTTATTTTATCAATAACTATAAAATGGTCAAAGTTTTTGCTGAGGAAATGCCGGCTCGTGTCCATAACCTTGAGAGTTACGGAGTTATTTTTGATCGGCTTGATAATGGAGAATTTTACACTTGGGCCGGTCCAAAACAAAAGTACCCCCTAAATGTTTGTGTCGGTGACTATACCGGCCGGGAGATGATGCAAGGATTAGTTGATGAAGCCCGAAAACTAAAAATAAAATATACCGATGAATTTTTTATTAGCAAACTAATAACTGTCAAAGGTCAAGTGGTTGGCGCAATTGGTATTAACATTAGAAATACCGAGACAGTTGTTTTTCAGGCGAAGTCGGTGATTTTGGCTTCAGGTGGGGCTGGAAGAATGTATAAGGTCACAACAAACGCGATGTCAAACACAGGCGATGGTTATGCAATGGCCCTTGACGCCGGAGCAGAACTAATTGATATGGAAATGGTTCAGTTTCATCCAACTGGCATGGCTAATACTCCTTCAACCCTCGGAGTTTTGGTAACAGAAAAAACCAGAGCTCATGGTGGTATTCTTCGAAATCGATTGGGCGAAAGATTTATGAGTAAATATTATCCAAAAGAAATGGAGTTGGCTAAGCGCGATGAAGTAAGCCGGTCAATATATACGGAAGTAGCGGCGGGATTGGGGACAAAAAACGGTTCAGTTTATCTTCATGTTGACCATTGGACAAAAGAAAAAATTCTGGAAATCATTCCTGATGTTTATGAGCAGTATAAAAATACCGGAGTCGATATTTCAAAAGAACCGATGGAAATTTATCCATCAATGCATCATATGATGGGAGGAATAAAAATCAACGAATGGGGAGAGACCATTGTTCCTGGACTATATGCGGCCGGTGAAGTCGCTGGAGGGGTTCACGGAGCTAATCGACTGGGCGGAAATTCCATTGCCGAAGGCCAGGTATTTGGTCGACGGGCTGGAATTGCCGCGGCCAAGTTTTCTAAAAAAATAAAATATTCTCAACTGTCAAAGGAACAAATTAAGAAAGAACAAGAACGGATTTTTTCTTTTATAACCAGAAAAACCGGTGTTATTCCGCATGTTGTTGAAGACAAATTAAAACAAGTGATGTGGGATAAAGTCGGAATTTTCAGGGAAGAAAAAAAATTATTGGAAGCAAAAGAAGCGATTGCCAAATTAAAAAAAGAAGCCAACAAAATGAAAACCCGGACAACTTTAAAAGAAAGAAATCGGGATTTGCAAGATTGTTTGGAAATAGAGAATATGTTGTTAACGGCAGAATCTGTCGTTGATGCAGCCATCTTGCGTAAAGAAAGTCGCGGCGCTCATAGTCGTACCGATTATCCAAAAACTCTTGAAGAGTGGAGGAAAAATATTGTTGTTAAAAAGTCAAAGGATCAAATAGTTATTGAAGTTATAGACGTTATAGAAGATTAGACTTTGTCATCCCCGTGAAGACGGGGATCCAGTCTATAATTACATTTTATGAAAATAAAGTTTTTAATTTACCGCTATAATTCTGTAAAAAAAAATAAATTGAAATATGATTCTTTTGACGTTCCATATAGCAAAGGGATGACGGTCTTAGACGTAGTTGCTTACATTTACAAACATCTTGACCCGACTTTGGCTTTCCGCTACGAATGCCGTCAGGGGATTTGCGGAACATGTGGAGTTATGTTAAATAAGAAGCCGGTTTTATCTTGCTCAACTCAAATTGATTCGACGAGACAAACACAAATGATCGAACCTTTGACTAATTTTCCGGTTGAAAAAGATTTAATTGTTAATCTTGAACCTGTTTTAAAAAGATATGAAAAAATAAAACCTTATTTGGATAAAGTTCATAAAGTTCATAAAGTTCTTATTACCAAGAAAAAATCTAATGAGTCAAAAGCCTTTAGAAAATGTATTGAGTGTGGATGTTGTATCGCTGGTGCACCGGAAATTACTCAATCGGAAAATGGTTGTATGGATCCGATGTCATTGGTTAAGATTGCCCGTTATGTGACCGATCCAAGGGATGGTTTAGATCGAAAAGCAATGGCAAAAGCAGGCGGGATAAATCAATATTCAAACGAGTTGGGAAAAAAATTATCACTAGTCTGTCCAAGAGGAATTCCGATTGATGAGGCAATCAAGTTGCTGAAATAATTTAGTGATATAATAATTGTATGAAAATTTCTATAAATCAAAATCAAATTGATAGTCTCTGTAATAAACAAAATATTGCTTATCTTGGTCTTTTTGGCTCTCAATCAAGGGGAGACGAAAGAGTGGATAGTGACGTAGATTTATTGATTGACTTTAATGAAACCAAATCATATTTTCAAATAGCAAAAGTTCAAGAAGAATTGGAAAATATTTTTCAAAAAAAGATCGATCTTGTTTTAAGGTCTAATATTAAAGAAGTTTTAAAAACGAATATTTTTAAAGATCTAAAAACTCTTTATGAACAAAAATAATCAAGTTTATCTTCAAGATATTGCAAAAGCTATCTCCAAAATAGAGGAATATACAGTAAATATTGACTTTGATAAATTTCTAAAAGAAGACATGAGGCAGGATGCCGTGATTCGTCAACTTGAAGTAATTGGCGAAGCCGCTAATCGAATTTCAAAAGATTTTTTGACAACTAATCCAGACTTTCCTCTTAAAGAAGCAATTAGAATGAGAAACTTTTTAATCCACGGATATGATGAGGTGAATATTAAAGTTGTCTGGAAAACTATTCAAGAAGATATCCCACTGCTTAAAAAAAGCTTAACTAATTTATAGTGAACATAGTCGAACTATGAAAAAGCTAATTAAAAACGGTAAAATCGTTACTTCAGAAAAAATTATTGAAGGGGACATTTTAATTGAAGATGGAAAGATAAAGGAAATTGGTAAGATAAATAATTCGGTTGATGAAATAATTGATGCTCAGGGAAAATATATCTTGCCAGGTCTGGTCGAAGTTCATGGACATTTACGCGAACCTGGTTTTGAACAAAAAGAAGATATTCCGCATGGTACAAGGGCGGGGATTGCTGGTGGATTCACATCTGTCATTGACATGCCCAACACAAAACCTCCAACCGTTACTGTCAATTTACTTCAAGATAAAATTAAAAAAATTTATCCTGGCCGTTCTTATATTGACTACGCTTTTTTTATGGGAGTTGCTTCTGACAAATTAGATGAACTAAAAAAAGTTAATCCTAAAGATATCGTTGGCGTCAAAGTTTTTATGGCCGGACATGAAACAACTCCAACAACAATTCCAGATGATAAAACACTTGCAAAAGTTTTTGAAATACTAGGAAAACGTGGAATTAAGATTGCTGTTCATGCCGAAGATCAGTTTTTAATTAATTTTTATAATGAAACTTTTAAAAAAACTGGTCGAACTGATGCAGCTTTGTGGTCAGAAATTCGACCAAAGAGTGTGGTTACTTCAGCGGCGGCTCGAGCCATTGCACTGGCCGATATTTATGGAACCGAGCTCTATCTTTTACATCTATCAACACCAGAAGAGTTTGCCTTAGTTTCCGCGGCCAAAAAAAGAGGACTAAAAGTTTATGGAGAGTTAGTTGGTTATCAGTTAATGTTTAATACAACCGATTATAAAAAACATGGAAATAAAATTAAGGTAGCCCCGGCTTTACGAACTCCTGAAGACCAGAAAAAAATGTGGCAGTTAGTTCGGTCAGGCGGGATTGATGTCATTTGTTCAGAGCATACCCCTCATGAATGGGAGTCAAAAAATCAACCTGATATGTGGAAAGCTCAAGCGGGAACACCGGGAATTCAGGAAACTTTACCAGCTTTAATAACTGGCTGGGTTAAAAAATTCGGAAAAGAAACTCTTGAAGAAGGATTAATGAAAATTGTTAAATATACAGGTGAAAATCCAGCAAAATTTTTCAACTTTAAAGGTAAGGGTGGAATCAAAATTAGCAATGATGCTGACTTAGTTTTGATCGACACAAAAAATTATTGGACAGTCAAAAAATCAGATCTATTTTCTAAATGTGGTTGGTCAGCTTATGAAGGGATGAAATTATTAGGTCGTCCATTTATGACTTTTTTACGGGGAGAATTAGTTTATAATAATGGAAAAATAATAGGTGAGGCAAAAGGAAAGTGGATCAATCATTAATAAGTTGTCATTCCCGCGTAGGCGGGAATCCAGACTAAAATTACTTTATGCAAAATAAAATCCTCTACGGTCCGCAGACAGGAGCTTCACTGGAAAATTTTCCTTTTGAATATCATCGAGTATTAAAAGAATTTGTCTATGCGATGGTCATGATAAAAAAAGCGGCCGCCGTTGCCAACCTTAAAGCCGGAAAACTTGATAAAAAATTATCAGAAAAAATTGTTTTTGCTTGCGATGAAATTTTAAAAGGCAAGTATGATGAACAGTTTGTTGTCCCCGCCCATCACGGAGGAGCCGGGACTTCAGTCAACATGAATGTCAATGAAGTGATCGGTACTTTGGCCGGCGCTCATCCTAACGATCACGTTAATTCCAGCCAGTCGACCAATGATGTTAATCCCTCGGCCTTAAAAATCGCCTCGATCAAATTAACGGAAAAATTATTGAAAAGTCTTGATTATTTAATTTCCGTCTTTGACGAAAAATCTAGAGAGTATCGGGATGTCAGGAAGTTAGCCCGGACTCATATTCAGGATGCCGTGCCAACAACACTTGGGGCGGAATTCGGATCATACCGTGATATTTTACAGCGGGATAAAAAGCGGATAGAAAATGCTTTAACTTATTTTTATGAACTGAATATGGGCGGTACGGCGATTGGCAATAAAATTAACGCCCCAGAAAAATATATCACTGAATTTTATAAAGAAATCCGTCAGGTAACTGGAATTAACAAACTTATTCCGGCTGATAACATGATGTCACAGACTTCAAGTGACACCGACTTTTGTTTTTTGAGTTCCGCCGTCAACATTCTCTGTTTGGATATTTCAAAAATGGCCGCTGATTTTAGGTTTATGAGTAGTGGACCAAAAGGGGGGATTGGGGAGATCTCTTTCAAAGAACTACAACCAGGGAGTTCGATCATGCCGGGTAAAGTCAATCCAGTCATTGCTGAAACGATGAATCAAACATACTACCTAGTTTCCGGAAAAAATCTTAGTATTCATCAAGCAGCCGAAGGTAGTCAGTTGGAGCTTGGTGTCATGTTGCCGATCATCGCCGATTCTTTAATCACAATTTTAAAGGTAGTTGACACGGCCTTGCGATTATTTGCCGATCGCGGTATCAAAAACATTGTTGTCAATCGCGAAAGATGCTTGGAACATCTGGAAAAATCAACCGCCTATTCGACACTTTTGACACCTCGTCTTGGTTATGACGTAGTATCTAAGGTTGTTAAAGAATCAGTAGCAACAGGAAAAACAATGAGAGAAATTATTCTGGAAAAAAAGTTGTTAAAAAAGGATGAGTTTGATAATATTATTTCCAAATTATAAATTTATTTTTATTCCTATGGACAATGCTGTTGATATTCTAAAAAAAGTCGGTGCCGTTATCACCGATAGTCATTTCGTTTACACTTCTGGAAAACATGGAAGCGTCTATATTAATAAAGACGCCGTCTATCCTCACACTGAAGAGACTTCAAAGATAGGACAGTTGTTTGCTGAAAAGTTTAAGGATATGGATATTGACGTTGTGGCTGGGCCGGCTCTCGGCGGAATTATTTTATCCCAGTGGACCGCTTATCATCTGTCAAAATTAAAAGGCAAAGAAGTCTTGGGAGTTTATACTGAAAAAACACCGGAAAAAAATCAGGTTTTTACTCGGGGTTATGACAAATTAGTCAAAGGAAAAAATGTCTTGGTCATTGAAGATTTAACTACAACCGGCGGGTCGGTGAGAAAAGTGGTTGACAGCGTTAAAGCGGCTGGTGGCAAAGTGGTAGCCGTTTGCGTGATGGTTAATCGAGACCCGGAACACGTGACCTCGAAAGTCGTTGGAGGACCGTTTAGCGCCTTGGGAGTGTTAAGAGCTTCGGCATTTGATGAAGCCGTCTGTCCTTTATGCAAGAAAAATGTTCCGATCAACACCGACGTTGGCCACGGAAAAAAATATTTGGAAGAAAAGAAAACTAAATAATTATTTTCGAAATCGGAAAGATTTCTCCCGATCAACTTAATCAGGCCAAAGATTATTTTAAAACCAAAAAAATCGCTTCGTATATTTGAGCTTCAATTTTTGTCGTGAATAGTGGCGTGAATGTGGCGCGAATGTGATACAATGATGATATGTACAAACCTAACTTTAGCATTACGCCAAAGATAACCAATTGGATTGCCCAAATTGCAGCCATGAAAAAGAAATTTGAGCTTTCCCATATTTTACCAGAGCAAGAAATTGTCTTACGCTATAGGGCAGCTATTGAATCGGTAAATAGTTCAACCAGCATTGAAGGAAATCCATTAAACAAAAAACAAGTTGAATCAGCCCTCGCCGGAAAGATGAATTCTTGGGAAAAAAAAGTAATTGAGGTGGTTAATTACAAAAAAGCCTGGGATTGGATAGAAAAAAGAAACAAGAAAAAATTGAATATTCTTTTTAAAGATATTCTCAAACTTCATAGTTTAGTCGCTGAGGATCTTTTATCAAAAGACAAAACCGGACATATTAGACTGAGCAATATATATATTGTTAATAGTAAAGGAAACACTAACTACATCGGGCCAAAAAGCTCTCAAGTAAAGAAGTTGATTGAGGAACTATTCAATTGGCTTGATGAACAAAAAAATAAACTTCACCCTGTCTTAGTTGCAGGAATTTTACACTATGAATTTGTTTCAATTCATCCATTTAGTGATGGAAATGGTCGAACGACACGATTACTGGTAAAACTTTTCTTGAACTTATTTAACTACGATTTTCGAGGATGTCTGGTCTTAGATTCATATTATTGGCAAAATCTTAACAGCTATTATCAAGCCTTAAGTCAAGCAAAAAACTATAAAGATCAACGTAAAGCAGGTCTGACTAACTGGCTGACATACTTTGTGGAAGGATTTTATCAAGAGACTAAAGAATTAGAAAGAAAGGTGGGAGTTTTAAATATGAGCGGTAAAATCGGCACTTTAAAAATAAGCGATGATGAAACTCAGATATTAGATTATGCTTCACAATTTAGATCGATTGATTTAAAAGAAACAGTTAATATCCTACGATTACCGGTAAGAACATGTCAAAGGCGATTGAGTTTGCTCGTTGATAAAAAAATATTAAAAATGGTAGGAAAAGGTAAAAATGTTCATTATATTTTAAGAAATTATAAATTATAATAATAGGAATATGACCTTTCAAGAAAAGATAGACAGGATTGTCAAGAAAAATAAATCACTGGTTTGTGTTGGACTGGATAGTGATGTTAATAAAATATCTATATCCCAACTTTCGTTCAATAAGTCCGTGATCGAAGCCACTCATGACCTAGTTTGTTCTTACAAATTGAACACGGCCTTCTATGAGTCTATAGGACATGAAGGAATAGAAGCACTTAAAGACACTTGTGATTATTTAAGACAAAAATATCCGGAAATTCCCATTATCATCGATGCCAAGCGGGCTGATATTGGCAATACAAACAAAGGTTATGTTCAATTTGTTTTTACATACCTTGGGGGTGACGCTGTCACTGTCCATCCCTACCTTGGAGAAGAGGCTATAAGACCATTTTTAGACTGCAAAGATAAAGGAATTATTGTTTTATGTAAAACTTCCAATCCTGGCAGTGACGAATTTCAAGATCTTATGGTTGGAACCAAACCTTTGTACAAGATCGTCGCTGAAAATGTTGTTAAAAAGTGGAACGTCAATAAAAATTGCATGTTAGTGGTTGGAGCTACCTATCCTGATGAATTAAGGCAGGTAAGAAAGATAGTCGGGGATATGGCCCTGCTTGTTCCCGGGATTGGTGCTCAAGGAGGGGATCTTGAAGCGACTCTCAAGGCGGGACTGAATTCAAAAAAACAGGGATTGATAATAAATTCCTCCCGTGGAATTATTTTTGCCAAAAATCCCAGAGAAGAGGCGATGAAGTTGAGAAACAGTATTAACAAAATAATTGGCGAGTGATTGTCATCCCCTTGAAGAAGGGGATCCAGTCTACAATTACCTTTAATAATGTATATTGAGTCTGGATTCCCGCCTACGCGGGAATGACAGAATCACAACTATGATATTTGATAAAGTTATTATTGAATCTGCTAAAGACGGTAAAAAAATTGATGTAACACCCCTTTTACTTGACCCCGATAGTTTTTTTGGAGATCCTCAAGTTGATCATCTCGTAAAATTCAAAGATCTATATAAAAACATCATTGGTAAATATCACGGACAATTTGGTCAATGGAGATTAAAAAATTTAGAAAAAAATCAAATCTTTATTTTGGAAAATTATTACGATAATGCCAAATATTTGATGGATAAGATCAATGAGATTGCCCAGAAAATCGTTTATAATGCTAGTTTTTATCATGACGAATCTGTTGCAAAGGAATATTATCTTCTTGCTAAAGAAGGCTACGAAATGCTTCACAAATATGAAAAACAATTTAAAATTGAAGACCAAAATTTATCGGCGATTAGTTTGGAAAGAGCAGGATTGGTGACGACCCGGTTGGCTTTAGGAAAAAGTAAAAATGCAATACTTAAAAATGAAATCCGCGTCGTAACCAAAAGGACGCATTTAAAAAGAGAGCCAACGACTAATTTATCGGTGACGGTTTTATGGAGAGATAAAGATCAATTAAAAAAAATTAATAATCAACCGATTTTAATCAGTGATTTTGTTAACCCGGCCAGTGGAGCTTCAAGTGCCGCCTTTATTTTGGCGGCTAAAAAACTAGGAGTTAAACCGAGTAAAATCTTTCATCGTTCAATCAGCCTAACGCAAGCGGGTGTTTTATTGATGAAGAAGGCTTTAACGGAAATGGGGATAGAATCGGTCTTCTACAGCGTAGGCGTTGCCTCGGAACTTAGTCCAAACTATTATTTAATCGGCAATCGGGCTGTGGCCGACGCCGGACATATTTTACGGCATTTTCTGCCAAAAGATTAATTGAAAATTAAAATTTTTTCTGTTAACATTTTCCCAATGTTTATTCCTTCAAAAAAAATCCTTGAAAACTACGCTAAAGTGTTGATAGACTTTGCATTAGGAAAAGGAAAGGGAATTAAAGAAAAACAAGTAATCTACCTCCAATATGATTCGGAAGCCTTGCCTTTAGCTTTAGCCGTTTATAAGAGAATTTTAGAAAAAGGCGCTCATCCGATGATCAAAGGAATTGAAGAAGGCTTCCAAAAAGTGATGTTTGAATCAGCTTCCGACGAACAACTAAAATTTTTTCCCAAAGAATATACAAAGTCATTAGTTAATACGATTGACCACAGGATTTATTTAATTGCTCCGACCGATCCATTTTTACTTAAAGATATTAATCCGAAAAAAATCATTACTGCAAACAGTGAAAAGCAAATGCTCCGGAAATGGTTATTTGAAAAAGAAGATCAAGGTAATCTAACTTGGACACTTTGTCTTTATGGTACTGAGGGAATGGCCCGTGAGGCAGGTATATCTTTAAAAGATTTTTGGCAGGAAATTATTAACGCCTGTTATCTAGGATCGGAAGACCCGATCTCTACATGGAAAACAACGTTTCAACAAATTAACGAATTAAAGAAAAAATTAAATAATCTTCCGGTAGAAAAATATCATATGATTTCAGATAAAACTGATCTTTATATAACGTTGGGTGAAAAAAGACGTTGGCAGGGCGGCTCGGGAGCCAATATTCCGTCCTTTGAGATCTTTACATCGCCCGACTGGCGGGGAGTTAATGGAAAAATATTTTTTAACTATCCGCTTTACCGGTACGGGAATATCATTAAGAATATTTCTTTAGAGTTTAAAGACGGAAAGGTGATCAAAGCAACCGCTGATAAAAATGAAAAATTACTTCGAGAAATGATCGCCCAAAAAAATGCCAATAAAATCGGTGAATTTTCCTTGACGGACAAGAGATTTTCTAAGATTTCCAAGTTTATGGCCAACACTTTGTATGATGAAAACTTTGGTGGCGACTTTGGTAACTCTCATTTAGCTGTTGGTACTTCGTATCATGATTGTTATAACGGCGATATTAAAAAAATGAAGACCAAAGATTGGGAAAAGTTGGGCTTTAACGAATCGGTTGAGCATTGCGATATTATTAACACTAATGATAAAATCGTTGAAGCAATTTTTAAAAACGAATCAAAAAAAATCATTTACAAAAACGGTCAGTTTGTGATATAACATCTTATGCGGTTACTGAATATCCTAAAAGAAAATAATATTATAAAAGTCTCTCCTGACGACCACCTTTCCCATGTTTTAGCCAAGCTATCAACTTCGCACGATGCTGCCTTTGTCTTTGATGATAATGATAAATATTTAGGAGCAATTAATCCATATTTCACAATGATCAAATCGTCTTTTCCGGGAAATACAAAAGTTGCTCATTGTTTAACTCATACATCAAAAGTTTATTTAAACTATCCTTTAACTAAAGTTTGCGAACTTTTTATTCAATCAAAAATCCATTACTTACCAGTTTTTGATAAAAGCGAAAAATTCTTAGGGATTATTTCTGCCCGCCGCATATTATCATATTTTAAAGATCAGTCAATTTTCAAAGTCAAAGTAGAAGGAATAATTAAAAAAAGATGGCAGGGTTTAATCACGGTTTATGATGATGACATGATCAGTCAGGCGATTCATCTTTTTAGAACTAAAAAAATCTCTAAATTAGTTGTCATCAATCAGAATAAAAAATTAAAAGGAGTGTTAAGTTATTATGACCTAATTAAATTAATGATTAGCCCAAAATATTCTAATCATAGAGGTGAAAGGAACGATGACAAAACAAGCTTTTATAACTATCGGGTGAAAAATTTTGCCAAGAGTTATGTTTTGACTTTACCAAAGGATAAACTATTGATTGAAGTAATTAATTTAATTATCAATAAAAAAATTGGCAGCGTCATTATTGTTGACAAGGAAAGGCGTCCTTTAGGTATTATTACCACTCGAGACATCTTACGTTTTTATATTGATAATGAGAAATATTCTTTTATAAAATCTCTAAATCCGTTCAAGAAAATATTTAAGAAATAATTTAATTCATGAGAAGATTTTTAATTGGACTAACAATTATTTTGCTGGCATTTTTTTTTCGTTTTAACAATTTGAATTGGGATTCGAATTTTCATCTTCATCCCGATGAAAGATTTTTGACCATGGTAGGCAATGCCATGAAATTGCCGACGACAGTTAACCAATATTTTGACCAAAAAAGTTCCTTATTAAATCCGGCCAACATCGGTTACAAATTTTTTGTTTATGGTCGATTTCCTTTAATTTTAACTAAGTATTTAGCCGTTAATTTGAATTCGGATAACTATAATGACCTGACGATTTTTGGACGTCAACTCTCGGCTTTTTTTGATTTGTTAATTGTCTTGCTTGTATTTAAAACAGTTAGGTTATTGGAAAAACGCTATCGGTTTTCATCCTCGATAAAATATTGGGCTAGTTTTTTTTATGCGATTGCCGTTCTTCCGATTCAACTTTCTCATTTTTTTGCTGTTGATACTTTTTTGAATTTTTTTATGTTTGGAAGTTTTTATTTTTCTTTAAAATTTTATTATGAAAAAAAAATAAAATATTTGTGTTTTTCAGCGATTTTTTTTGGATTGGCGTTATCTTGTAAGATCACGGCTTTATTTATTCTTCCATTGCATTTGTTTTTTCTAATAAAGACTGTCTTCGTACGAAGACAGTCTTTAATCAAAACCATTGGCCTTATTTTTGGATATTTTTTATTAAGCTATTTCACCCTTCGTTTGGCCGATCCTTATTTATTTCAATCAACTAATTTTATTAATCCAACTTTAAGTACTCAGTTTGTAGAAAATCTTAAACAGCTAAAGTCTTTTGAAGATAAAAATATTTGGTACCCACCAGCAGTTCAATGGATAAAAAAACCGGCAATAATATTTAGTCTTACAAATTTAGCAGTTTTTGGAGTAGGAATTCCATTTTTCATATTAATATTAATAGGAATATTTAATATATTAATTTCTAAAAAATATGAATTATTAATAATATTATTTTGGGTATTCGCCTTTTTCCTTTACCAATCAACCCAGTTTGCCAAGGCAATGAGATACTTTATTTTTGTCTATCCTTTTTTGGCAATTTTCGCCGGAATTGGAATAAGTAAACTATTTAAGACAAAAAGTTATCTGTTTTATGTCGTATGTTTTATTATTTTTTTAATCTGGCCTTTAATGTTTTCTTCTATTTATTTACAGAAACATACTCGGGTGGAAGCGTCAGAATGGATCTATAAAAATTTACCTAATGGCTCTTATATTTTAAGTGAATCATGGGACGATTCATTACCTCTTTCGGTTGCCAATAATTACGGAAAGCAATTTGCTGGAGAACAGTTACCGGTGTTTGATCCCGATACTTCTGAAAAATGGCAAAAAATGAATGAAATGCTTAGAAAAGCTGACTACTACATCTTATCTTCTAATAGGGGATGGGGCAGTATTATGGTGGTACCGGAAAAATATCCACAGATGAGTCGGTTTTATAAACAATTACTGAGTGATAAGCTCTCCTATAAAAAAATTATAGACTTTAAACCTTATTACTATAAATTTTTTCAATTACCAAACGGCTGGACGGACGAATCTTTTACCGTTTATGACCAACCAACCGTGATAATTCTAAAAAAATCTTTTTAGTCTATTTTTTTAGAACAAAAAATAAAGCTGAAGCTTTATTTGGATTATTTTCATCTACTATAGTTTTTTTTATCAATTGAGTTTTTATTTTATTTAAAAATGGAATTGAGAATAAGACCCACTTATTAAAAAGTTTATAACTGATCAGTGACCCAATTGATAGGTAATGAAATAGGTTAAGGTAAAAAGAGCTTTTTTTGTAAAGATAGCCGTCGATGGACTGAATTTTAAAGCCAGCTTTTTTGAAATAAGTTTGCCAATCTTTTTTTGAAAATAAATTATAATGAACCTGAGTTTTTCGCATGTAACTTAGGTATGTTTTACCAAAGATTTTTGATCCAAAAAGATTACTTTCCCATTGATCGGACATGACTGAAGTTAAAAAAAATCCTCCTGGTTTTAGGACTCGAAATATTTCTTTTAATGAAAAATTAATATTTGGAATATGTTCAAGAACGCAATTTGAAACAACGGTATTAAAATAATTATTTGGATAGGGAATAGTATCTCCGTCATAAAAGCTAATTTTTTTATATATTTTTTCTTCAATGGCTTCTTGAATTCTTTTATTATTTTGTAAATCTAAACCCACATTAATTTTGCCTTTTCCGAAAACCAAACCGGCAAAAAATCCATCACCACAACCAAAATCCAAAGTTTTATTTTTAACATATTTTTGATACTTTTGGAATAACATTGCTTCCTGACTGCGGATAATTGCCATAAACATCGGTCGGTTTTCCAAATATTTTTTTATAAAATAATCAATTTTTTTCATAGTTCGACTTCCCTTCGATTAACTCAGGGTAAACGCTCACTATAAATTAATTAACTTATCATAAAACTTATAGACTTTTTTTATATCAAAAATATATTTTGCTTTTTCAATTAATTTTTCGTTTGTGTATTTGTCTTTATTTTTCATAATTATTTTAATAGCTTCAAATATCTGTCCAACATTTTTAGGTTCAACAAGAATGCCCATTTTGGTCAATTTTATTGGTATTCTAACGCCTGGTAAGTTGGAAGCGATTACGGGTGTTCCCGCCAACATTGCCTCGACCTGAACCATGCCGAAAGCTTCGGTTTGGTTGATTGATGGTAAGACAAGTACGTCAATCGTTTTATAAAATGCGCTTAATTGTTGTTGAGTAAAACTTCCAAGAAATAAATAATTTAATTTATATTTTTTTAACATCAGAACGATTTTATTGTAATAAGCATTTTCTCCGGCAACATCCTTGCCATATGGTCCGGCAAAAATCAGGTAGAGACAAGGCAATGCTTTGTCTCTACGAACAATATTAATTGCGTCAATTAGATATTCAAGACCTTTTTCAGATGAAACTCTTCCAGCATAGCCAATCCAAATATTGCCTCCTTTTTTATTCAGCAATATTTTTAATAATTTTTTATCTGGTAAATTATTTTCAATCGGCGGAAGAATAAAACTGGTTTTGTTTTTAAATTGTCGTAAAAAGGGGATAGAATTAAAATAATCTTCAGTGTAGGCAATTATATTATTGCTTAAATTCAGTTGGATTTTGATTGATAAATTTAGAAAAAAACTAATAACTTTGTTTTGAAAATTATTAGATAAAAATACCTGACAATGGAAAATAGAAATAGTTTTCTTGCGAAAAATTTTCCCAAAGATTGCCAAAAACAGGCCTTCAAAGTTTGGCTGATTAAGGATTATTAAATCGGTTGACTTTGCATATTTAAAAAAATATATTAAAGATTGCGGAGAGATAAAACCTTTTGATATTTTAAACCAATGATTCATTCGTATTAATTTATAGTGGCCGACTATTTCTTCAGTTTTTAATTTCTTTTCATATTTAAAAGTCAAAACTTCAATTTTATTTTTTTTTGATAAATATGAAAGTATTTTTTGCGGATACGTTGTTATTCCTGATGTATAGGGATAAAAATATGGTGAGAAAAAAAGAATTTTCACAGATTATTTTTTTGCCAATTAATCATATCTTTTATTCCATTAAGAAAATTTGTTTTTGGTTTCCATCCGAGCATTTTTTTTATCTTTTCATTTTTAGAAACAAAGTATTTTTGATCACCCAACCTTGTTTTATCAAAGTTTATTTTTATTTTATAATTAAAGTTTTTTTCAAAAATATCCAATACTTGGAGTAGGGAATAAGAATTCTTTATACCTCCGCCAATATTAAAAGCTTGACCTCTTACTTTCCTAATGTTTTTAATTGCCAGCTGATAAGCGTCAATTAAATCTTCAACATAGAGAAGATCCCGAATCTGATATCCGTCGCCGAAAATTGTTAAAGACTTTTTAAATAGAAATTGTTTGCTGAAAAAAGCGATCCAACCCTGATCCTCAACCCCGATTTGAAATGGCCCGTAAATACACGATTGACGAAATACAATTGTGTTCATATTATAAACTCGTCCATAATCTAAACAGTAAAGATCAGCGGCTCCTTTAGAACAACCGTAAGGGGAAATAAAATCGAGATTTTCTGATTCATCGATACCGTCAGAATGATAAACGCCATGATGATTACTTAGATCACCATAAACTTTATTAGTAGAAGAGTAGATAAAAATTATTTTTGGATTGTTAATTCTGACAGCCTCTAACAATTTAAATGTGGAATAAATATTGAATTGAAAATCTTTTTCCGGATTAGTAATTGAAGTTGTAACTGCAGTTTGTCCAGCCAGATGGATAATGACATCAGCCTTTTTTATTTCTGCAAGGTATTTATGGATATCTAATACATTGGCTTTTATTATTTTTATTAGAGGAAAACTTTTTCTAATAAAATAAGCATTTTTGTCAACTCCCTCACGACTAAAATTATCAACAATTAAAATTCGGTTATTTTTATTTTTAGAAAAATATATCACAGCATTTGTGCCGATGAATCCCACTCCGCCAGTAATTAAGATATTCATAATTGTTTCAAGTATTTTATAACAGTCATCAGTGATGGAAATTTGTATTTATATACTATATTCCTGTCAAGAATATTGTAAATCCATAACACTTTTATTTTCTTTTTGAGATGATTAACGATGTCCCAATTATCTTCAATAAAAATATCAAGCTTTAGTTTTTCAATCATTTTTTCTTTGAATAATTGCGGTTGATCGTTTTTATTGTTATAAAAATATCCGGAAAAATCTTTATCCGGATCGATGACACTAATCCAGCGGGTAAAGTCTTTCTCTAATAACTCGTATCTAGCCGAAACAACATAGGCATTTATTTTCTTTTGTTTAACCAACATAATTAATTCCTTGATACCAGAAGACGGCCAAAGGCTTGATTTGTGAAGAAGCCACCAAATAAGTTGCTCTATTTTATTTTTAGGGTAATAAAATTTATTCAAGTCTCTTTTCAAAACGTATCTTTTAATGAAAGACATTATTGGTCTTATTATTCTCGCGGGGTTGTACAAGAGGACGCCGTCTAAATCAAAGCCTATTTTAAGTATTTGTTTTTTCATTGATGATAAATTATACTAAAAACTATGTTACCGGTACTTCTAAATCTCGGTTTCATAAAAATCTATACTTTTGGAGTTTTTCTAATGTTAGGATTTTTTTGGGCGATTTTTTTGCTATGGAAAAATGTCCGTTTAACGTCATTTAAAGAAGAGGATGTCTTTGACGGACTGTTTATATCTTTATCGGGGGCTCTATTTTTCGGCAGACTGGTTTATGTAATTTTAAACTTTAAAGACTTTGGTTTTAATCTTTTAAAATTTATTCTCGTCAATGGTTATCCAGGAATATCTCTCTATGGATTAATCTTTGGCGGTTTCTTGGTTTTGTATTTGTTCACCAACACAAGAAAAATAAACTTTAATGAACTGATTGATTATTTTGTCACCCCGCTTTTTGTTGCCTTGATTTTTGGTAAATTTGGCGCTTTTTTTTCCGGAGTTGAGATAGGAACAAAAACAAATTTTTTGTTGAAAATCAAATACGTAGGTTTTGATGGATATAGACACTTAGTTGGTCTATATGAAGGATTAATTCTGATTATCGGCGCTTTGATTGCCTACAAAATATTATTTGAAATAAGAAAAGAAAAATATTATAAGGGATTTCTTATAAAATTTTTTATTTGGTTTTTAGCCCTGACGATTTTTCTGTTTGACAAAATTAAAGACAATCGTTTATACTTCGTAGGTCTTAGTTTAGATTTCCTAGTTTCATCAATAATTCTCTTGACAACCAGTTTCCACTTTGTATATTATTTTAGGAGCGATGTTTTAAGTTTTATAAAGAATTATGGACAAAAAATTTTCAAAACAATTCATACAAGAGCAAAAAAAAAGATTGGAAGGGGAAAGGAGAAAAAGTCTTAGTCAGATAGAAGAGCTTAAAAAAGACGATCCCTTTGCCGATCCCGACCACGCTTCAGACAATGCAGCTGTTGATACCGATGTCCGGGAACAAGTAGGGCATGATACCATAGAAGCTCAAGTTAAAGATATGCAAAAACGAGTCGAGGAAATTGATAATGCTTTAAAAAAAATCAATAAAAATCAATATGGTTATTGTGAACGCTGCAAAAAACCGATTCCCCAAGCAAGGCTAAGGCTTATTCCCGAAGCTTCATTTTGCATTGATTGTGAGAAACATTTAAGAAAATAATCACCAAAAAATCCTGCTATACTCAAGCTTATGGGTGAGATTTCGTTGTCTTTAGTGTCAAATTATTTTTTATATTTATCCGTTCCTTTTTTATTAGCCATTGTTGCTAAAAAAGTTAAATTATCGCCTCTTATTGGTTATTTAGTTGGTGGTTTGGTGATCGGAAATTTATTCCCGGAGATGGCAACAAGTGTTGGTATATCAAACTTTGCCTATTTTGGTATAGTGTTTTTACTTTTTACCTTAGGACTAGAGTCAAATTTTAATAGGATCCTCATCTTAAAGAAATTCATCATAATAGGGGGAACATTACAGCTTTTCCTGTCAATGTTGTTTGTCTTTTTTTTGAGTTTGTTATTTAAATTTTCCTTACTGGAATCATTTTTAATTGGGATAGCTCTTTCATCTTCCTCAACTACCTTAGTTGCAAAAATAATTCAAGATAGGGGAGAGGAATCCTCTTTTATTGGTGAAATTGCGATGGGTATTTTAATTTTTCAAGATATAGCTTTTATCCCATACTTAATGATATTTACCTCAATAACCGGTAAAGATATTTCGACCTGGATGATCATAAAAGATACGCTATTGGGGCTAATTAAAGCAACTGCTATTATTGCTGCGTTGTTTTATTTTGGGCAAAAAATTATACCCAAAATTTTTAATAAAATTGCCCGAATTTCAAGAGAATTATTTGATCTTTTTATTATTGTTTTTATTTTTTTTGTTGTTGGATTGTCAATAATTCTAAAGATTCCAACTTTGATTGGAGCGATGGTGTCCGGAATTTTGTTAGCTCAGACTATAGAACATTATCATATATTTTCCGAGATTAGACCGCTCCGCAATCTTCTTGGAGTGATATTCTTTGTCTATATTGGCAGTCACATTGAACTGCGTTTGATAATTCCTTATTTACCTTCGATATTACTATTTACGATAGGAGTAATAATCATCAAGGCCTTAGTAGTTTTAGCAATTTTCCTAGTTTTAAGATTCCATTCAAGAACAAGTTTTAGTTTATCGATGTATTTATTCCAGATTGATGAAGACGCTTTTATTCTAATGTCATCAGCTTATTTGAGTAAGGTAATTACGCTTGAAAAATATCTTTTTATAATTACAGCGGTACTGATTACTTTTATTCTAACACCGGTATTTATCAAGAACAAAGACAAATCTTATAGAGTAATAAGAGGATTTATAAAAAAATACCTGTCTTTTTTGGAAAAATTTATCTCTTACCGAATTGATAGCAACCAGTCGCCAATTGACACTTTGGAGATCAAAAATCATGTGGTGATTTGCGGTTATGGCCGAATCGGCGGTTACATCGGTCGTTCTTTAATGTTGGCTAATATTCCATATGTAGCCATAGATTATAATCTTTATCAAGTAGAAAAGGCAAAAAAACAGGGAGTCAGCATTATTTACGGCGATCCGACCGATATTGATATTCTTGACTATGCTCAGGTGGACGAGGCTCTGATACTGATTTTGGCTCTACCGGAAAGATTGGCCCAGGAGGCAGTTGTTTTAAATGCCAAAAAACTTAATCGGAACATTTTTATCATCAGTCGGGTTCATCGTCAAATTGATCAAACAAGAATGAAAGATCTCGGAGTTAATTTAGTGGTTCAACCGGAATTTGAGGCCTCTTTAACGATAATAAAAAAAATCTACCTTTGGCATAAAATGGATAAACAAGACATTATTAATAAGATAAGAAGGCTTAGAATAGAACATGGAATATCATAAAAAATTTTTTATTTTTTTTGTTATTGTTTGTCTATTTTATTATTTATTTAAATCCGTTACTTCTTCGGTGTTTTTGAAGGGGAGAGATAAGATTAATGTAGTTTTTTATGGAGAGAATATTCGTTTTTATTCATTAGACCGGAAAAATATTAACTATTTATTATCTTTTCCTAATTCAGTCAAAGTAATTGTTCCCGGTGGTTATGGTGAATACAAAGTTGGAGCGGTTGGTAAATTAGCCAGTTTGGAAAAAAAACCGGAGATTATTAGGAAGACTTTTTCGGCTGTCACAGCCACTTTAGTTGATCTTTATTTTTATCCAAAAAAAACTATTATCTATCATCAGGATATTTTAAATAATTCAAATGAAATACCAACAGTTAGAGAAATATTTTTAACAAATTCTAACGCTAACCCCATCGATCGACTGCTTCTCTTTTATTTTTTTACAACCAGTAATCGAAAAGATTATCAAAGAATAGATCTAAGGCCTTTTGAATTAGGAGACAGCAACACAATCTTTGACTATAATGGCTTTTATAAAAAATTTCAGGGTAGCTTCTTTCAAAAGACCTATAGAAATTATGATATCAACGTTCAAATTGTCTATACAAAAAGCTATAAAACTGCCCTTTTACTTAGCCAGATGATTGAAGGGGAGGGAATAAGAGTCGTAGATTTGTCTAGCCAAGACAAATCTATTAAAGGCTGTCAATTAATTACCAATAAAGAAATCAGTGTGACAAAAACTTATCAACGATTGGCAGATTTTTTTAAATGCCGTTTAAAAATAGGGGAAACAACGGTATCTGATATAATTTTGGTATTAGGGGATTTGGAGAAGGAATGGGCTATTAACTAATGTCAAAATAATCAAATAAAGAAATAAACAAATGAATGATTAAATGAATAAATGTATTTAATTATTTAATTTATTTTCTTTATTTAGACATTTATTTACTTATTTGATTATTTGTTTATTTAATCATTATGGTCATAACTTTTTTACTTATATTAGTTTTGGCCTTTATTTTTGCTCTAAAGTCCATGAAGGATTTTGACGTGCCAGGTGAGATAAAGAAAATGATTTCTGCTAGGAAGATGAAGGGAACGATTATTCTTACAAAAAAGAAAACCATCCATTATTCTTCGGATTCATCGGTTTTTTCATCAGGATCAAAAGGCAGGTAATCTTTTTCTTCGCTGTTTAATTTTTCTGCCAGTTTTTCCAGATCAAGCAGGCTGATTTCTTCGGTTTCTTCTTCATTGATTTCTTCTCCGGAAGAACTTTCTAAACGGGAAAGATTGGCATCGGAATTGGTTGGAAAAGTAACAAATTTTAACATTCTACTGCCTTTTTTTTCTTCTTTAACTAGGACAATAGTGTTTTTTAGAGAGGTTTCTTTGACATAAACGGAAAAAAGACCGCCATTTTTTATAAAAATCGCTAATCTTTTGGAGAGATCGTCTGGGAGACAGCCGGCATACTCTTTATCCTCGGTTCTTATTTCTATTCTTCTTTTTTTACTACTCAAAAAAACTCGTTGACCAACTGTTAATTTAGCTAAAACGCTTTTCGGGCCACAGTTTACCAAGCTGACAGTCTTGGTTTTTCCCGGAATATCAATAAAAAGTAAAGGATCGAGTGGGGAAGTCTTCAAATAAGTTAATTTTTTTGACTCTAAGATTTTTATTCTTTCAAGGCTTTTTTTAATAAAGTTATTATTAGGTTGCAGCTTTAGGGCTTGTAAATAATATTTTTTTGCCCTCTTTATTTTATTTGTTTGCAGATAGGCAAACCCTAATCTAAGGTAAGTTTCGACATTTTTTTTGTCGATTTTAATAATGGATTCATTGAAATTAATAGCTTCTTTCCATTGACCATTAACCGCATTGTCTATTGCCTGTTTCTCCAATTGAAAGATATCTTTCATAGTTATGTGTACCCAAGTATATTTTAAAATTAACAATTGTCAAGTATAATTAGGAAAGATATGTCAGGACATTCGAAGTGGGCTAATATTAAGAGAAAAAAGCAAAATGAGCTTTTTGAATTAAATATTTTTTTCCATGGTAAAAGTTAATTTATGTCAAGTACGTTATTTGCTAAGCTTAAATAAAGAACATTAATTCAATTAATATGAAGCCATAATGTTATACGCTTATTATGACACTTGAGTATGCATACGGGAAAAAACGACACAATCCAAAGGTAACAGTTATTGAAGGGTTAGTTCGGAAAGAATTGTTACGCGCAGAAGAAGTACAAGCCGTAGAAGTATTATCTTCCGTTCGGAGAATAGCAGGAATTTTTTATGCTGGGAACGTAATTGAAATGTTAAATGACTCCAAGAGATTTAACACGACGCTTGAAGATGTTTCTACTGATCTCGATTCATTCAGAAGTATTTCAGTTAGCGCCGAAGATGTTCAAAAAGGCTTATCGTTCTGGCAGGGAATCATTTCTTCTCACTACGATTATATTGAGTTATTTTTACAAAGCGCGTATACAAATTCGCTTAATACTGAAGAAATACGTGAGGTGTTGCAACTTTATGTTGAAGATCAAATTTTTAGATTAATTCCACTCCCTCTGGATAATCCTTCATTGCTAGCAGATACAATCATAGATGAAATTAAAAAGCGATTTTCCTTTCAAGGTTTTCGTTATGCGATTTTAAATTCCTTTGAAAAGGTTCATCCGAAAAACACCGTATCAATTGACCAAAAAAACCACCATGACGACGAAAATCACATTGAACGTTTAGTAACGCCTGAAGGCCAACAAACGGTTGATGATTTTCTTCTAGAGAACTTCAGTAGACTTTCTAGACAACAGAGAGAAATAATACTACTATATCTTGACGGATTTTCTGAACAGGAGATGAAAGAAGACTATGGATATACAACAGCGGAGATAGAACAATTAAGAGCAATTATCTCACAACAATTTTTAGTAAAAGATCCGCAAAGTACTACCATGCCAGAAAATATTGAGACTGAAAACCCGATTACAGTTGAAGCAGCGGAAAAGGAGTTCTTTACTGTTGCTAGACAGAATTCTCTTGATAGAATCATATCTCTCCTATGCAACATAGATGATTACGGGCTCTACGCATTCTTGAGCAGGTTTGGATATATGGGGAATAGAGACTATCAAGAATATGCCGCGTCGTGGGGAAGCTCGCAAACGACGTACAAAAATGATTATATTCGTGCACTCAATAAGATTGTCTCTCTTCTTTCAAAACCCCTCGAACAAATAATAGATTCCTCTATTCCACTACTAGAATTGGTCTTAAACTTACAGAGTCAAAAAGTGACACATGTTACCGATCGTCCAAAGAGGCTCGCTTATTCAAGCCGAAGAATTATGTTCAGTAAAACAAACGCGCTTGGAGACCCAACGTACCGTTCGAAATTAACAGACAGACAAATAGAAGTCACGAGATTAATGTCAGAAAGAATAGGAAACGTATTTGTCTATAGCGCCACTGATATAGCAGATCAGTTAGGCATAAGCGAGTCAAGTATAAGCTTAATCTTCGCTAGTGCGTATCTGATATTTAAAAATCCCGACACACAAAGATTAATTGGAAGAGATGGAAAGCCACTTCGATCTCATCAGCAAAAAACGCTCATTCTTTTTAGGAAAAATGGTTTGACACCTTTCCAATCTGCGAATTTATCTCCCGTGCAAAAGATAGTATTTGATATGAGTACTGATGCTGACGAAATGGGGAGATATAAAACGATAGAAAATGAAGTAATGGGTACTGCAGGATTACATCGGGAAACATTCGCAAAATTTGCAAAGAGAATAGTAAGAAACCTCGAAGATGTTTCAACAATAATAACTTTTAAACAAGCGTTAGATTTTGCGCTAGAACATCGAGAACGATATTCTGAAAGAGAATTTCTTGCGATACAGAAAGCGAGAGAAATGATTGAAAATGGTATTCCGTTGAGAAATCAAACGGGACCCGGAATAAGTTACAAAAATTTAGCAATTGCAACAGGAATAAGCAGAGAAGACTGGAAGCGTCTTAGCCGAGGAAAGATTGATATTCGAGCATTTGATAGGCAGAAGCGAATTAATTCTTCCCGAGTGCTTTCTACCGAAAAATATGCTTTGTTATCACCGAGTCAAAAAGAACTTATTGCAATAACACGGTCAGGTTTGACAAATATTCAATTAGCTAGTCTTTCGAGCTATCAAAGAAAAGCTTTGGACGCATTGACTACTCCAGATGAAAATGGCTGGTATGTATCGATGACAACCGCAATGAGAAAAATCACGCGGTCTGATAAACGGGATAGTTTTTCAAAAACTGTCCAAAGAATCATAGAAGGTCTAGTAAATACTTCAGCTGTCGAAGAATTACAACAAGCATTGACTTATGCCATAAGCAACCCGAGGCAGTTTTCAGAAAATGAACTCAGAGCAATACAGATAGCACGAGAAATGATTGAACGAGGAATGCCAATAATGAGCAGAAAAAGAAATTCGATAAGTTATAAGACACTATCTGAAACAACAGGGATGAACTACACAACTTGTAGTCATTTTTTTAGAAGAAAAATAATAAATTATTATCAAAAAGCGCTACCAAAAAAATAATTAGTTTATTCAGTATAATTAGGAAAGATATGTCAGGACATTCGAAGTGGGCTAATATTAAGAGAAAAAAGCAAGCCAATGATCTGGTTAAAGGTAATGTTTTCGCCAAGATGTCTCATTTGATTGCTTTGGCAGTATTTGAAGGTGGGGGAATGATTGAGCCGGAAAATAATATCAAGCTTCGTTTGGCGATTGATAAAGCAAAAGCCGTCAATATGCCTAAGGAAAATATCAAACGGGCAATTGAAAAAGGATCTGGACCGAATCAAACGATGCTAAAAGAGATTATCTATGAAGGTTTTGGCCCGTACGGCGTTTTTTTGCTAATTTTATCTACAACTGATAATTCGAATCGTACTTCCTCAGAGATCAGAAATATGTTGGAGAAAAATTCCGGTAAACTTGGTACTCCCGGTTCAGTCTCATATCTTTTCAAAAAATGTGCTTTTGTCAGTTTTATGAAAACAGAAGTAAATGAAGAAGCGGTTTTTAAAATAGGAGAAGAATTACAGGCCTTTGATATTAATGAAGATAGCAGTCATTTTTTTGTTTTTTTCCCTTTTAGTAATTTTGGCTTATTAAAAACCCATTTAAGTAATATAAAGTATGATTTAGCTGAAATTGATTATTTGCCGACTATGCCAGTAGTTCTGGATTTTCCTAAAGAAAAAAGAGTTTTAGATATTGTCGAAGCCTTAGAAAGCTTAGATGATATTCAGCGGGTTTATACAAATTTGGGTTAATTATATTATGTTTAGCATTAAAGCATTGAGACAATTTTTTGAGAAAAAAGCCAGTAAGATCGACAAAAGACTTCGTCTAGTCATCTCTGTTTTAGTTTTAGGCTTATTAATGCTTGTTTCTACCTTTTTTAACTTTGATAAAGTGTTTTTTTTCTTGCCAATTTTTATGATTGCTACTTATTTTTTAAGCTATTTTTCATTACTTGAAGGAATAAAAAAGATTGGTTGGTTTGGCCTTTTTTTGATGCCGGAGTTAATAACCTTGTTCTTTTATCTATTTTATTTTCTTTTTCCAGGCCGCTGGTTAACCCGTTTACCATTTATTTTTATTTATGAAGTATCAGTCTACGCAGTTTTGCTTTGTGCCAATATTTTCAATGTGGGAGTAGAGAAGAACTTACAACTTTACCGGGCCGCTTTTTCTATTAATTTTTTTTATCAGGCCTTAGTTTCATTTTTATTTTACAATGTTCTATTTTCTTTCAAATATAATTTTTTTATTAATATAATTGGGGCGGGGATAAGCTCTTTTTTATTGAGCCTTCAGTTATTTTGGTCAATCAAACTCAATAGATACCTAGAAAAAGATGTCCTTATTTATTCATTATTTATGGCTCTTTTAATGTCAGAAATAGGTTTGCTGATTTCTTTCGTCCCCTTAAGAATTCCTGTCTATGCATTATTTTTAACAGCCACTTATTACAGCCTAACGGGAATAATCTGTCATTATATTGATCAGAAATTATTTAAAGGAACGATCAGAGAGTATGTGAGCGTGTGGGTTTTTGTTATGATCATTACTTTATTATCTTTAAGTTGGTAAAAAAAGGTAGGAAGAAAGTAGAGGATAGAGGAGTGGTATAGTTTACGAACGTGAATAAATATCCTATAGTATTTATGTGGATAATGTTATAAAATAGAGGCTAAATTCATTATTTAGATTATAATTACGCGCTAAATATGATTAGATCTTCATTCTCTTTTGTCAGATAGACGCTATCTCTGATACTTATAGCTTCAAAAACAATAGTTTAGGACTATAAGACAGGCTAAATATTTATATAACTATTTATAGTTCAGAGAAGAGGTATGCTTCAACAATTATATGTTAATAAAACCGTTAACAGGTTAAAGAGTTACCGAGTTAATCAAGACTAATTTTAAGGAGGGTAGCGACCTTTGTTCCCTAAAAGATATTTACAAAATATACCAGTAAACCATTAGGGTGAATTAATAGAGACATATTGCCGGAGAAAAGGACATATATAACGTCGTAAATTATATCTTTTACGACGTTAACCACGACTGGAAGAAGAGGGGTGGTACGTTGATATCACAATCTAAATTGACAATAATTATTTTATTATTATTAAATTAATTTTTAATTAATTGATAATTAATCCCCAATTATTCCCTTTTCTACCTTTTGGCTCTTGGCTTGATTTTGCAAGTATGAATCCCCTATTAAATATAATAGTTTTAATTGTTATAAAGGCCTAAATATAATAATTAATTATTTTTTACGTGGGGCTTCCCTACTTTTTTCGACCGGGAGGAGCATTTTAAATTAAAAAAACCTAAGAATTTCGTTTTTTAACCTCGGATAGCAGGAAATGATATCGTACGCCAGTTTGGGGTTGTTAAGATCAAAGTTAACTGGACGACCTTTGAAGTCAAACATTACGCCGCCGGCTTCTTCGACGATCAATTTAGCGGCGGAAATATCCCAAATAAATGTGTGACCGTTGCTGACGATGTTAAAGACATTTTCCGCTAACAAACAATTACTTAAGGTCATACAAGATAAAGATCGAAATCCGGATATGTAGGGAAAGATATTTTGATAACTTTTAAACAGTTGAGGATATTTATTTGGCCTTGAACTAATAGTCCCGGCTAAAAGACATTGTTTTAAAGGTTTGTAGATAATTTTGAGAAGCTGGTTATTCTTATAAGCGCCTTGATTTTTTTGAGCATAATAAAAGTCTTTAGTAGTTGGACGATAAATTAAACCGGCAGTCAAAATACCATCATAGAAATAAGCAATAGAGATAGCAAAAAAATCAAATCCTGAGGCAAAGTTTGTTGTTCCGTCCAAAGGATCAATAACAAAAAGATGCTTTTTATTATTTCCGACTGACAGATTTTCTTCACCGATAAAACCAATCTCAGATTCTCTGATACCTTTTTTAACTAAAAGTTTAGTAATTGTTTCTTTAATAATCTTTTGGCTTTCAACATCGGCTATAGTATAAAAGTCCTTGTGGGAAGTCTTATAGTTTAGAGTCAGGTTCTTCTTATAGTAATTTAGGAGGATAGTTCCAGCCTCAGTTGCGGCTTTTTTTAAAACATTTATCATATTGGTATTATAAGCTTTGACCAATCCTTTTGCAAAGCATGGTCTATCACAGTTTCAGTTGATTATCTTTTCTTGATTTTTGATTCAATTATGGGTATATTATTATTAGTTTTAACAATCGTTTTTGAACAGAAAACCTTATGATACCTAAAGAACAGTTTTGGCAAATTAATTCTACTATTCTCATTACGACAGCGGTTATGATTATGATGGGGGCGATTCTTTATATTGCCTACAAACTATCGAAGAAATAACTTTTTGTAGCTGATATAATCTTCTTATGGCTATTCTTCAGGTAAAAAATCTGACAAAAAAATTTGGTCCGCCAGCTGGCGGATTTACCGCAGTTGATAATATTTCTTTTGATTTGAAGGAAGGAGAAATATTGGGTTTACTTGGCCCAAACGGCGCCGGAAAAACAACAACAATTGATATATTGCTGGGTTTGACTAAACCAACAACAGGTAAAGTCGAAATGTTTGGCCTGCCGTTTGAGGCAAACAGAGAGAAGATATTAAAACAGATGAATTTTTCAGCCGCCTATGTCAATTTACCTTGGAGACTTAAAGTTTGGGAAAACTTATATACTTTTGGTCGACTTTATGAAGTAGAAGATTATAAGGAAAAAATAGAAATATTAATAAAAGAATTTCAGCTATTTGATCTTAGAAATAAATTAACTGATAGTCTATCCTCCGGTCAACTGACAAGGCTTTATCTTTGTAAGGCATTTGTCAATAATCCACGTCTTTTATTATTGGATGAACCAACAGCTTTTTTAGATCCCGATATTTCCGATTTAGTAAGAAAGTATATCCTTAATAAGGTTAAGACAGAGAAAACTTCAGTTCTTTTCACTTCTCATAATATGGCGGAAGTGACTGAGATTTGTGATAGGGTAATTTTTCTCAATAAGGGGAAAATAGTAGCTGAAGATACACCAGTTGGCTTAACTAAAAGAATAAAATTCTGTAAAGTAAGATTGTTTTTTGACCTAAATTTAGGTAAAGCAGAATTATTATTAAAAAACTACAAATACAATTTCTCCTCTGTAGAAAAAGAAATACTTGTTGATATTGAAGAAGAAAAAGTTGGACAGCTCTTAGGAAGATTATCTTTAGCAAAACTTAAATATTCACAAATAACAATAGAAAAACCGACGCTTGAACACTTTTTCTTAGAAGTTATCAGGAATAAAAATGAGAATTAAGCGCATAGTTGCTGTTGTCATTAGACATTTGTATATCTGGCCAAGGTCACCGGAAAGGTTTATGTGGACTTTTGGTTGGCCATTTTTTGGACTTCTTATTTGGGGGCTAACGATTTCTTTTCTTCAAAATAATTCCTCAAGTAATTTTTCTTTTATAACCATGATTATTGGGGGTATAGTTTTTTGGGAAATAATTGTTCAGCCACAGAGGGAAATTTCGATTAATTTTATAGATGAGATGTGGAATAAAAACATCTTAAATCTTTTCGCATCACCATTAACAAAAGCTGAGTATTTAACAGCCCTTGTAATTATTGGGATTATAAAAATGTTTATCACAGTGATCAGTTTAACAATAGGATCGATCGTATTATATAAATTCAATATATTTGCCTCATTTGGTTTACATATCCCAATTTTATTTATTAATTTAATCATATTTGGTATCACCTTAGGATTATTTGTCAACAGTCTTATCCTTCGTTTTGGTATTTCAGTCCAAGAAATAGCCTGGGCGATTGTTGCTATTGTCCAACCTTTTTCATGTGTTCTATATCCCCTTTCTTCCCTGCCTGTTTGGGTACAAAGAATAAGTGTTGTTTTACCACCAACTTATGTATTTGAGGAAATGAGAAGAATTTTATTTAGTAATAAAATTGAAATAAATAATCTTATATTTGCCTTTTTGCTAAATCTACTATATTTAGTGTTGACAATTTGGTTTTTTTCGGTGATGTTTGAAAAGGCCCGGGAACATGGAAGACTGGTAAAGTTAAATTAAATTCCTTTTAAGGAAAGTTTAGTTGACGAAGCTTGAGTTAAGATATTGGAATCAAAAGTATAGGTAATCTGTTTTTTCTTCTGGTATTTTTCTTCGGCAAAACCGATCAGTTTTTCCAATAATTTTTCAAAAGGAACTCCGGATTTTTTCCAAAGATGATGATACAAAGTTCCTGGTAAAGTATTGACTTCATTGGCATACCATTTTTTCGTAGTTCTATCATAAAGAAAATCGACCCGGGCAATACCTGAGCAACCAAGTACGAGGTAAGCCTTGACGGCCGCGTTTTGAATTTCTTTAGTAGTTTTTGTATCCAATCTAGCGGGAATAATAATACTTTTAGTGGCTTTGCCGGTCTGGGCTCCGCCACCTTTCAAGTATTTGTCTTCATAGGAAAAGAACCCGCTGGAAAAAACCGATTCCTGAAGAAGCGATGGGATCGGACTTTCATTGCCAATCAAACAACAAGTGACATCCATTAAATTTTCTATTGCTTTTTCGACAATTACTTTTTCATCGTAATGAAGCGCCACTTCTATAGCAAACTCGAGATCTTTTTGATTCTTGGCTTTGGAAATACCGATCGATGAGCCCAGGCGGGCTGGTTTAATAATCACTGGCCAGTTTAAAGACTTGATCTGTTGAAGAATCTTTTTCTTATTTATCCGCCACTGTTCTAAATTAAAATAAACAAAATCAACCGTGGGAATGTTATTGGCTTTGTAAATCATCTTAGTCAAAACTTTATCCATGGTAATGGCTGACGATGTAACATCACAACCAACGTAGGGAACGTTTAGCATTTCACATAGTCCTTGAAAGGTTCCGTCTTCTCCGTTTTGTCCATGAAAAGCGGGAAAAGCAATATCAAGGACAGCATTGCCTTTTAAAAATCCTGATTGTTTAACGATTTTCCCTGAAGATTTATTAAAGTCGATATTAAAGGATTCAAGTTTATTATTTAAATCGCTTGGGTTTTGGGTAAAAAATTTCATTGACGCAAGCTTTGGATCGGAATACCATTTACCTTTTTTGTCAATATAAACAGGAATGACATTATAGCCGCATTTTTTTAATCCGGAGATAATCAGCTGTCCGGTAATGATGGAAACGTCATGCTCGGGACTACGGCTCCCAAAGAAAACACCTATTGTTTTATTCATTACTTTTGACTTTTTACTTGAACTTTTGAATTCTAACTTTTAACTTTTGACTTTATTATTATACATAATTATCCGGCCAGTCGTTCTGAAAAAGAACCACGTCACCAGATTTTATAATCTTATTAAGATTATTTTGAGCCTCCATCATTGAGTTACACATAAGAATATTATTTTGGTTAAAACCAGCCTTAATTAAACCCTCTTCGATATCAGGAGTAACCGAATTTTTAATTAGAATGACTAAATCAACGACGTCGTTTAATCTTTGACCGATTCTCTGGTGGACTTCTCTGCTTTTGTCCCCCATTTCCACTAATCCCGGCGTGACAAAAATTTTTCTTCTTTTTTTAAATAAAGATAAAGTTTTAATTGCTTCCTCTACCCCATCGGGATTGCCATTGTAACTATCATCAATGACAAGAATATTTTTTTCCCGATTTAAAATCGGCTGGAGTCGATGAGCCGGCGTTTTTATTTTTTTCAGACCGGTCTCAATTTCTTGGTGGTTTAAACCAAGTTTTTTTGCCAAGTAGATTACCCCATCAATTTTGTCTAAATTATATTGACCCAACAGTGGAAAAAATATTTTTTGGTAGATAAAACCAGAAGCGTCTTCATTAAATTCAATCTTTCCTTTAGCTTGGTATAAATAGATTTCTTGACGAGCAATAAATTTTTTGTAATTATTTTTTATCAGTTTATCTTTAGCGTTTAAAAGAAGTATTCCGTTTGATTTCATATTTTTAGCAATTTCAAAAATAGTTTTGATACCGTTATCAATTGACTTTAATCTTTCTAAATGAGCTTCGTTAATTCCCGTTATGACACTAATTTGAGGAAGAGCAATTGAGCAGATATTTTTAATATCACCCGGATAATATTCCCCCATCTCAACAACTAAGATTTCTGTTTTTTCATTGACTTGGCTTAGAATTGTTCTGGCAATTCCAACCGGAGTATTGACGCTTTCCGGAGTTTTAACCACCCGGTACTTTTCTGCTAAAACTGTGGCCAACAAATCTTTCATCCCGGTTTTTCCATAACTGCCGGCGACGCCAATAATCTTCACATTATTTAATTTTTTTATCTTGTTTTTTGCAAAAAAGACCAATAATGCTTTAATAAGAATATCGATAGGAAGTAGTATAACGTTAATTATGATCAAAAAAATATAACTAAAATATAATCCTAGGGTGTAAGTTCCCAATAGAATTGCTAATTTATAAGTATTATTAACAAAAATTTTACTGAGAAATAATGATATGAAAAGAATTAAAAGTGAAGCCAGGGCTGTAATAAGCTTTATTTTTAGAGTAAACTTCAAAGGTTTGCGAAAATCACGGCTGGGTGGAATACCTTTAGTATTGACAACTGCCTTTATAAATCGAACCAAATCATATTCTTCCAGCTGGAGGATAAGCAGGTGAAAATAAAAAAACCTTAAGGGATTTAAAAAGTTCATATAAAATCAGTTAAAGCCTTAACAAATTCTTTTGGCTGGTCAAGAAAGCTGAAGTGACCGGCCTCTTTCAAAATTTCCAACTTTGAGTTTTTGATACTTTTTTTCATCAGTTGAGCGTCGGCGATAGTTGAAGCCTCATTATCATCTTTATCCCCCCAAATAATTAGAGTCGGCAGTTTAATTTTAGACAGATAAGATGTTAAATCTTCACTAACAATATGGGAAAAGGTTTTACTTAAGGCCGGTATTGCGAGATATTCTTCGTTGCCGGTCAGTTGATAAATTTTTTGACGAAACGTTTGCATAAAAGAAAATTGAAATATAGGTCTAATGATTAAAGCGATTAATAGTTTAAAAGTTTTAACTTGGCTATGATGATAAATACCAGCGCTGTCAACCAGAACAACTTTTTCCAAATAATCAGGATTTTTAGCAGCCAGTTTAATCGTGATTCTGCCACCGAATGAATGACCGAAAAGAACGATGTTTTTAAGATTAAGTTTTTTGATAAAGTTCTCTACAACATTAACATAATCATCCAAATAAAAATCCTTTGCTGGCGTTTGAGACTGGCCAAATCCAGGCAGATCAACAAAGTATAAAACATAAGGAAAATTTTTTAATAAATCAAAAAGAGATAACCAAGTTTGACTATCAACTCCCCAACCATGGAGAAAAACCAAAGTTTTATTAGATTTTTTATCCGGTAAAGAACTATAGTAGTTAATAAGAAGATTGTTAATAATTATTTTCTTGTTTGAAATTTGATTGTTGATCACTTTTTATCTTATTGCCACCAGCCGACACTCAACCTCCGAGATTATGACACAATTGGCTGAGGTGGGTTATAATTTTTTTAACATAACCTTAAATTCATCAAATGAATTAACATTAACTTTTTGGCCATTAAGAAAAAAAGTCGGGGTTGAATTAATTCCCATTTGATCAGCATCTTTCAGATCTTCAGCGACTCGGTTTTTAACTTCGCTTGAGTCAGAGTCTTTTTTAAATCGATCAACATCAAGTTGAAGTTCTTTGGCATAGTTTAAGAAATATTCTTTTTGAGGATCGTTACTTTTTTCCCAAGCTTGTTGATTATCAAAAAGTAAATCGCCCATCTCCCAAAACTTGTCCTGTTTGCCAGCGGCTTCAGCTGCATAAGCCGCCGCATTAGCTTTGTCATGAATTTGAAAGAGTGGAAAATGACGATAGACAAAAGTAACTTTTTCGGTAATGGAAAAATCAGCACTGCCGGAGGCTTCAATCGTCTTTAAGATATTATGGGCATTTTTGCAGGCCGGGCATTGAAAGTCACTATATTCAATTAAAATATTTTTTTTCAGGAAAGACCATTTGATATGATCGTTGGTTTTTAGTTGTTTGGTTTGAGGAAAGTCAGTCTGAATCGGTTGATTGATTAGTTTATAGACACCAAAGAGTAATAGAAAAGTTCCGAGGACAGAAACGATGGAAATTACTATAATATTTTTATTCATGACGTTTTATTCATAAAGCTCGGTAACGAAAATTTTTTGACGGAAAACAATAAACCGCAAAAAATTTGTTACCTTCGCTTTAAAATTACTTTTTGACTATTTATAACCATTTATAACAATTTATAACTAACCAACGATCAACAGTCCATACATAATAGCGATTCCGAGAATAAAAGTAAAGATTTGGATCAAGCCTTTTTTTAGCTGGGTTTCCTTGTGGAGTTCTGGAATAAGATTTGTTCCGGCGATATAGATCAGATTTGCAGCGGCAAAAGGGACAAGGAAGCTATTAACACCTACAACATAGCGGCTCAGGATTAAAGCAAATAATGTTCCTAAAATAGCCGTTAATCCGGAAACGAAGTTGTAAAAAATGGCTTGTTTTTTATCCAAGCCGCCATGAATGAGGGCGGCGAAATCGCCAATTTCATGAGGAATCTCGTGTAATATTATGGCAATACTGGTAGCTATTCCAACAGGTAAGCTGATTAAAAAACTAGCGCCGATAGCTAAACCGTCTATAAAATTATGAACACTGTCACCGAAAAGAATCATAGAAACAAAGTGTTTTACTTTGCTTCCCAAAATTGATGAAACGTGATTTTCATTCCAATAGATAATTTTTTCGATTAAAAAGGAAATTAAAATTCCTGAAAGAAAAAAAAGTGAAGTATAAATAGTGACCCCCTTTTTATAAACTTCTGGAATTAAATGAATAAAAGCGTCACCAAACAAAGCGCCGGCAGAAAAGCTGACAAAATATATCAAGATTTTATGAAGGAATTTTTCTTTAATTCCCAGAGTAAAGACTCCCAAGAGAGACAGTAAGCTAACAAAAACAACGCTTGACAGAGAATAGATCCAGATTGACATAGAACTATTTTATCAGATTTCAGCTGATTTGTTATAATTAACGATTAAATAATAAAAAAACATGAATAAACAAATCCTTAATCATTTTAAAATTAATGACCCGATTCTTTATTCATATGCTTTACAGATTGGGCTGTCTTCCATTAAAAGAGATTCTCCTAAAAATTATTTTTTTAGACTTTGTCGAGAAATAATTTGTCAACAATTATCTGATCGGGCCGGAGAGGCAATCTTTAATCGTTTTCAAAAACTTTTTTCTAATCAAATCATTGTTCCTTCAGATATTCTGTCAATTTCCCATGAGAAACTTCGAGCCAGTGGAATGTCAAACGCTAAGGCAAGATATGTAAAAAATTTGGCCGACTCAGTTACTAAAAGAGAATTAAATTTTTCCAGTTTTCATTCATTAGCAGACATAGAAATAGTAAAAGAATTAACGAAGGTAAAAGGGATCGGTTCGTGGACAGCGGAAATGTTTTTGATGTTTGTTTTGGGAAGAGAAAATATTTTTTCTCATGGCGATCTGGGACTAAAAAAAGGAATCATCAAAGTATATAAATTGAAAAAAGATCCGACCAAAAAACAGGTAGAAAAAATTATCAGCCAATGGTCCCCTTATAAAACCTACGGATCAAGAATTCTCTGGGCAAGCTTGGAGTTGTAAAATTTTGGCGGAGCACTCGAATTTAGGATATTTTAACAATCAATTTTGTGACGGGGAGAAGACCTGCTCAACTGACTGTTCCCGACGTAGTCGGGATTACAATCAGTTAGTCCCGCTTTGCGGGAAACCATCTCTTTGTGGGCGAGAGAGGAGTTGAACCCCCACGTCCTTGCGGACACAAGGTCCTAAACCTTGCGCGTCTGCCATTCCGCCACTCGCCCTGATTAACCTTGCGTGTCTGCCATTCCGCCACCCCGGCTAACTTAATTTTCAATTTTAAATTTAGAATTTGAAATCAATATTAAATGTTTAAAAATTATGTAAATATTATATCAAAAATGAGGTTAGACTTTAAAGCTTTTTGCCCATTCGGCGAGTTTTTTATTATATCCGTCCATATCAATCAGATAGTTGTCAATTCTTAAAGACTCGGTGACCAGTTTACCGCCAGACTTTTTAATGAATTTTTCCAGATGGTCGACAGCTCCGCAGAAATGACCGTAAGAAATATCTCCCAGCCCAAATACTACACATGGTTTATTGGAAAATTTTTTACCAGCGGATTTTTCCATAAATGAAATAAAATCAATATGGGGTTGCCCTTCTTTACCATCGTTGTCCCAACTGGGTGAGGCGAAAATACGAAGATCATACGATAAGGTATCTACGAAAGAAACCTTAACAATAGGTTTCATATCGACGGTATGTCCAGAAGCTTTTAAGCTTTGAGTCAAAAAATCCGCCGCCATCTGCGTTCCCCCGGAATAAGTAGCATAAAAAATTCCAATATTCATAGACTTACATTATATCATTCTGGAATGCTTAAAGGTCTATTTGAGCAAGAGTTCTGAAAACTATAAGACCTTAAATTTTGTTACCAATTTGTGGATAACTTAAAACTATAAGATCATATAAGTTTAAAAATTGAAAATTGAAAATTGAAAATTTATTTAGCCTGTATAATAGACATTAATAGGAGAGGTGGCAGAGTGGCCGAATGCGTACGCTTGGAAAGCGTATATGGCAGAAATGTCATCGGGGGTTCAAATCCCCCCCTCTCCGCTTTAGAAACGTCCACAAAACGGTTGGTTTTTTTCAGAAATAGCTTTGTATATCAACCCCTTGTTTTTTGGTCATCATTAACCCTGATTTTCCTTTCATAAAGCGGGCGGAATTACTTCTTTATTGCAACCCACCCCACTCAACCAGCGTAAATCCGTTGCGGGTGAATTTATCAAACTGTTGAGGTATTGGATCTGCTGATGGTTTGGAATTGAGCGCTTTGTAATCAAGAAAGACGCGAAGAACTGAGTCAGGTTGAGGATTAACATTCATAGGAATAAACTCATTCATTTGACTCGTTGTTAAGAAACCTACTTGATAAAAAGGAGCGTTTTTTTCACTCATCTTTGGCACCCAGTAAGAAGCCATATCATTTGATTCTTTTTTCGTAAGACCAATCTCTTTCAATTTTTGATCCATAAATGTTTGCAAATTTTCTTTGTCGACTATCCACCCTCCTTCAACTTTTGGATAAGGTCTTTGCGCACTCTTTCCCGACCAATAAATATAGGGATAAGTATGAGCAATGCATGCTTTATTCGTATATTCCGATCCGAATTTTGAACTATCGATTTTTGAGCAGTCAGTAAATTGTGGTTGAAGATCAATAAGAATTCCATCTGGTTTAGCTTTTACTAACCAGCCATCATGATAAAAAGGAATTTGCGTGTTTAATGACACAGGTGAAGTAAATGAAAGATGAACGGTGGTAGATTTTTCCGGATAAAGATAAACAACCGGTTTGCCGCAACCTCCCATCAGTTTTATATCAAACTCCCCTATCACTCCCCACCTTCCCCAAACATCTTTGAAAATAAGAAGCGGGTGTTTAGCCACATATTCTTCGAACGTTGGCTTGGATTTTCCATCGTTAACTGATTTATATGTTTCATCGTCAATATCGGTCTTTGTCTGATAAGCCAGTTCATAAAGAGGATGTTTATTATCTTTAAGAATATAAAATGGATAGAGGGACGAGGATGATACAGATACTAGATCATCGCTTTTTGGTAAATCAATGATAAAGGTGCTTTGAGTTCCGCCACAAGCACCGGGGAAAGCTGATTCATAAGTGCTATAGTAGTCATTTACCAATCCGGAAGAAGACTTAGTAGTCTTCATTCCAGGAAGCGTCAAATATTCTGGTGCGGTTGGATACTCTTTTAATTTTTTTTCATTAAATAAAACTACCTGTTTTTTGTGAGCAATCAAATCTTGTTCGTATGTGGGTAGTTTGTTCAAATATTCATCAATATCTTTTTGTGATGAAAGAAGATACGAATAAGTAAGACCGGTTGAGTCTTGAACGTGAACAAGAGTTGTTGAATGTAAATATTTTTTCCGTATCTCCAACAGTTTTTTTTCTTTGTCACTATAACCTTCTCCGGTTCCCCAATCAGTTGAGCCTGCATAAAATTTGAGTTTCTTTTCCGATGATGTTAAAGATTGTGACTGATCAAACTCAGTTATTGGTTCTTCAAGATAGATGTCATTTCCATTTTTATCTTTTTGTCCTGTTTTTTTATTTTCAGAAAGGACACTCCCCTCTTTTATTAATCCGTAAGGTTTATCCAAACTAATTGTTTTGGGGTGTTCAGTATCAAGCGTCACAGTTTTTGCAATTTTACTTTTATCAATATACATATAAGGACTATCCCAATCACTTTCCGGGTAATTAATCGCTTTACTCTCGGGATCGTCTAAATAAAAAGATTTATAATCCTTGGTTGCCAAAATAAACTGAAAGCTTGGCCCAGGTCCCTCCGAAGGTCTAATTGCAAGAACACGGGTATAATTCTTAAACTCCCCGCTAGTAAAAATGCCCGCTTCGTAGTAGACGATATAATCAGGAACACCGTTTTGTTTGTCAGAGTCTGATATTTTAAAAAGACCAAGATCTTTTGAAATTTTTTTTACGCTACCGGAAAAAAGAGGGCCTTGTGTTTCTTTTAACGATGGTTGTGGCGAAATGCTTGTTTGTTTCTTTTCTGTTTGAAAAATAGTCGGAGTTTTTAGAGATACTTTTTGACCTAAGTAATATGCGCCTCCAGCGATACCAGTTATAACAAGTACAGACAAAAATACGTATAACCAATGAAGCCCTTTAAACATAATGTAATTATGATACTAAATATATTTGTGAGAATACAACTGATATAATATTTTTATGAAACTCGGCAAAGGGAAATTGGGCCAAACTAAAAAAATCCCCCACTTTGAATTTGTTAAGTAGATTTAAGGAGATTATGGTATATTTTTAATATGTTGAGCAAAAGTATTTCAGAAAGTGCCAAAGAAACAACAAAATGGCTTAAGGAATTGAATTGGAAGAAAATACTTCTAGTCGGACTTATCTATACTGTTTTTACAACTGTTATCCGTCAATTGGAGGTTGTATTAACGATGAAATATTATCAGATGTCTCAGTATTTTGGTGTTTGGAGTAAACTAATGATGCCGAATGCCGGTCCCCCTCCTCCTAGCTTTATGATCATGTCACTGGTGTTTACTTTATATTCAGGGATTTCATTGGCTGTTGTTTACTATTATATAAGAAATTTATTACCGAAATTATTTTGGAAACGGGTCTTTTTTTTCGCCGATTTAATGATCGCCGCATCATTTATTTTTTTTACTCTTCCCTGCTATCTGCTTTTTAATTTACCTCCACAATTACTTCTCAGTTGGTTTATCAGTGGCTTTATTATTCTAGTGCTTACCTCTTTGGCCTTAGTAAAGATAATCAATTGATAATAATTTAATTTCTGTTATACTGCAGTTAGATTGTAAGTTCTGATGAATATTATATTCTTTAATCCGCCTTCGCGAAATGTTAATCTTCGCTTCGGACGGATTTAAATTCCTGAAGGAATTTAAAGTTCTTCTTCATTATTTTAGAAGAGCTTCAACGCTCTTACATCTAGTTAATAATTTTATTATTTTATTTTTATGTATACAAGACGTTTTCGGCCATCAAATAGATTCAATCGATTCAGTAGACCTGCTGGGCCTTCCCGTTTTGGTCGCGGTCGAAATATGAAAGGTGGAAATATTCACGAATTTATCCGCAAAGCCAGTGTCAAAAACATGTCTGTCTCGCCTACTCCGGTTATCGAAATGCTTTTTTCAAGTCTTAACTTACCGGAATCACTTAAATTGACGATTACTCGTCATGGATATACCACATTAACTCCAATTCAGGCGCAAGGTATTCCCGCCATTCGAGCAGGTAAAGACGTTATTGGTATAGCTAACACCGGTACCGGAAAAACCGCCGCATTCTTAATTCCGCTAATAGAAAATATTTTAAAAGACTATTCATATAAGGCTCTGATAATCAGCCCAACCCGTGAACTGGCTTTGCAAACTCGAGATGAACTGAGAAAATTTACAGGAAATATGCCGATTTTCAGCGCTTTTTGTATCGGTCAATCATCGATGCGAGATCAGATTTATGAACTAAGACGCAGTCCTCATGTGGTCGTTGGCACTCCAGGAAGGCTGAAAGATCTTATTAAAAGAGGTATCTTGAAACTTGAAACATTTAAAATGATCATCCTTGATGAGACTGATCAGATGCTTGATATGGGATTTATCCACGATATAAAAGAAATCATCTTTCATCTTCCGACTAATCGTCAGTCATTATTTTTTTCAGCTACAGTATCTCCAGCAATTAGCGCGCTAATCGCCTCGTTTGTTAAAAATCCAGTGACCATTTCCGTTAAAACCCAGGAAACGCTGAGTAATATTAAGCAAGACTTGGTTCGATTGGATAAAAAAATCGGATCAAAAATGGAAAAACTATCCTTTCTTCTTAAACAAGAAGATTTTAAAAAAGTCCTAGTTTTTGGCAGGACTAAACACGGAGTTGAAAGAATTTCGAGAGACTTATTTCAAAAAGGATTTAAGGTAACATCAATTCATGGAGACAAAGCTCAATTTCAACGTCAACAGGCAATACGGATGTTTAAGGAAGATGTTGTCAAAATTATGGTGGCGACTGACGTGGCGGCCCGAGGACTTGATATTGCCAATGTATCTCACGTCATCAACTACGATATTCCGCAAACCTATGAAGATTATATTCACCGGATCGGTCGCACCGGTCGGGCTAACCTTAGCGGAACCGCTTTGACATTTGTGGAGGAATAACTTAGGAAAAGTCAAAATTCAAAAGTTAGAAGTCAATGGATTCGACTTCGCTCACCATTGTCCTGAGCAACGTCGAACGGACAAAAGTGAAAGTAAAAAATCAAAAATAAAACAAACGTCATTCCTGCGTAGGCGGAAATCCAGACCAAATATACGTCATGTATAATTATTTGAATGAATGATTATAAAATCGAATTAGAATTTGCCAAACAGTTAGCGATCAAAGCAGGTGGAATTATTACTAAAAACTTTCTTCATTCAACGATTACTACAAAGTCAAATTTAACTCCAGTGACGGAAACTGATCTGGCCGTTTCAAAATTAGTTATAGAAGAAGTTAAGAAAAATTTTCCAAATCATGAAGTTTTTGACGAAGAATTACAACATGAAAAAAATGATGCCGAATTTTTATGGGTTTGTGATCCAGTTGACGGGACAATTCCCTTTTCTCACCATATTCCAACCTCAATGTTTTCATTAGCTTTATGTCACAATGGTGAACCAGTTGTTGCTGTTACCTACGACCCTTTTATGAAAAGACTTCTTTATACAAAGACAGACTCTTCTTCGTGTATGAACGATAAAGAAATTCGAGTTAAGTCTGGAAAATTTATTTCGGGCGAATTTATTTTTGGTATCCCATATTGGAACAAGGATTTTGATACAAATAAATATTTTAAGTTAATTTTTGATAAAAAAATTATAATCACTTTTGTCGAGTCAATTGTTTACCAGTCGATGTTGGTCGCTACAGGAATATCAAAAGCGATGGTAATGACTGCTGCCAATCCTTGGGATCGGGCAGCCACAAAAATGATTATCGAAAATGCAGGTGGGATTTGCACCGATGAAAATGACAAGAGGTTAACTGTTTTTGGTAATCCTCAATATTTTATCGCCACCAATAAAGAAGTGCATGATGAAATAATGGAAATTGTCCAACAATGTCTGCACAAATAGAATGATGGTCTATCGTCAAAAATATATTCTTGGAATAATCTAAAAACCTACTTTTGTAGATTATAAGCGGTTGACAAGCTTTTCAAGATATTTTTAAATAAGGACGGACCTTATAAAGTCCGTCCTTAAATATGCCATCAAAAAATATAATCAAAACTTATTTAGAAAACGGATACTATCACATATATAATCGAGGTGTTGAAAAAAGAAAGATATTTCTAGACGAACAAGATTATAGAGTTTTTTTATCGTATTTAAAATTATATCTCTCGTCGAAGGAAGAGTCTGTAAATGAAATAAAAAATAACGATTTAAAAATTGAGAATAAAGAAAAAACAATTTCAGAGATTTATACATTAAATAATTTTTTTGGCAAAATTGAATTAATAAGCTTTGTCTTAATGCCAAACCATTTTCATTTTGAGTTAAAACAAAAAAGTAAAAAAGAGATAGAATCTTTTATGCGAAGTTTAATTACTAAATATTCAAAATATTTTAACAGAAAGTATGACCGAGTGGGGCCATTATTCCAAGGTAGATATAAGGCAATATTAATCAAAAGTACGGAATATTTATTGCATTTAAGTAGGTATATTCACTGCAATCCAATAGAATTGTTAGCTGGAAATCAACAGTTAGAATCTTATCCTTGGACACGGTTGCGACTTGTCGGGCGGCGCGACAGCGCCGCCCACTGTTCCGGAAGGTCACAATAGACTATTCTTTGTTTTAGGGTTAGGTTCGAGCCGACTTTTTTTAGGAAATCTCTTTTTTGAAAAAGATTTATATTGTCCGATGCGATTTTATCTGCTTGGACAGCTGTATCAAAGAATTCTCTCATAGGTTCGAGCCACTTATTTGGTGATTGTTCAAGAGTTGTAATTTTCTCCTCCAAAGTTTTCTTAGCACCCAAAAACTTTTCCTTTTTTGACAGGTAATCTTCGCGACTGACAACATTGTCTAAGTAAGAATCCAAAAGTTTATTTAGCCTTTCATTGAGGCTTTGGAGATCTTTTTTGAACTCTTGAACAATCACCAACACTTCTGACCTTTGGGTGTGTTCGTCTAGGGATAAATGATTTATAAACCATTGGTGGTCAGAAGTGGACAAAGAAACTTTTTGAATATGTTGATTGAGTTGCGGAATGATGGCGTCTTCGGTTATGTAAGGCTGAGAACATTTGACCAATTTATTTTTCTTTGAGCAACGGTAATAAACAAATTGCTGGCCTTGATTTAGGGATTTGTAATATTTAAGATGTTGTTCAGCCGAAACCATCATTCCGCACTCACCGCATTTGATTAAACTGGTGAAAGGAAAGTTCAAGGG
>Ga0209211_10000499_pt1 | contig 79202 bp, 80 predicted proteins | sample RifGroA2_FD_183992 | JGI IMG/M metagenome (GOLD analysis project Ga0209211, IMG submission 183992) | Groundwater microbial communities from Rifle, Colorado, USA - Groundwater A2 (SPAdes) (version 2) | ecosystem: Environmental > Aquatic > Deep subsurface > Groundwater | place: Rifle, Colorado... | reverse complement strand
CTAATGGTTTTATTTTTGTCAATGACCAAGAATTTAAAGCGGATTCAAACGGAAGTTTTTCTACAACCGTAATATTAGATGAAGGTGAGAATTATATTTTGGTAGTTGTTTCAGATGAGTATGGCAATAGTTTGGAAAAAGATATAGTTATCAATTTAGAATCAACCCAATAAATGCAACTTTTTTGGAAATCGCTGCATATATAGGGTAGAGAATATTAAAAATTAAATATCAAAAATTAAAAATGAAAAACACATTAAAAAGCATTGTTGTTTTGGTAGTTTTGTTAGCCGTTGTTCCTTCGGTTTTTGCCTTAACTCCTTTAAGGAGAGAGATTAAAAATACCATAAAAGAAACAGTTAAGGAAGGAAAGAAAGAAAGTTCGAGTCCGGCTAACACAAATGAAGATGCAAAAGAAATTAGAATGGGTTTACTGGATAAAGTAAAAAATTTTATGAAAAAAAATCTAAAATTTGAGGCAAGAGTAAAAGGAAAGATAACTGTAATTGGGTCAAATAATTTTTCGCTTAGCGGAGAAGATGGTACATTTCAGGTAAATATTACCGATAAAACTCAAATATTAAGAAAATTTGGAGGCAAAAGTTCTCTAAGTGAGTTTTCTGTTGGGGACGAAGTGGTTATCTTTGGAAAATTTACCGATGATACTAGATTAATCATCGATGCAAAAGTTGTTAAAAATAATTTCATTCAAAAGAGAAAAGGAGCATTTTTCGGGAAAGTGACTGTAAAAAATACGGATAATTTTGTCATAGAAACTTTAGAAAGAGGCAGTCAAACAGTTTATTTTGGAGGGGCCAAGTTTGTTAACAGAAAAGAAATAAGTATTAGTTACAGTGACATCAAAGTTGGTGACAGGGTAAGGGTTAAGGGGGTCTGGGACAAAACTTTAAATAAGATTAACGAGGTTAATCAAGTTAAAGACTTTTCTCTCCCCGTGGTTGTAAAATAATCGTTCTCAATTTGTGATATAATATGTTTCATTAACCCCACCTTAATGAGGTGGATTTTTTTGTACTATGGAAATTCGTAACGTTGTTATTATTGCCCACGTTGACCATGGTAAAACCACATTGGTTGACGCAATTCTTAAACAAACCCATACCTTTCGTGATAATCAGAAAGAAATGAGTGAGACCTTGATTATGGATTCTAATGATCTGGAACGGGAAAAGGGGATCACAATTCTGGCGAAGAATACGGCTGTTTTCTACAAGAACACCAAAATTAATATTGTCGACACTCCGGGCCATGCCGACTTCGGCGGAGAAGTGGAACGAGTGATCAATATGGCCAGTGGAGCAATTCTGTTAGTTGATGCGGCTGAGGGTCCGCTTCCTCAAACGAAGTTCGTTCTAAAGAAAGCCGTTGAAGCGAAATTGAAATTAATTCTAATCATCAACAAAATTGATAAAAAAGACGCTCGACCTAAAGAAGTTTTAAGCCAAGTAGAAGATTTAATTTTGGAAATGGCTCATGACGAATCATTCCTCCATTTTGTCACTCTCTATGCGGTCGGACGAGACGGAAAAGCCTTTTATCAGCTCCCAGAAAAATATTCTTCCGATCTTAAAGGTGATTTAATACCTCTGTTTGAGACGATGATCAAAGAAATTAAAAATAGTGCAGTAAATGAAGATAAGCCTTTTCAGATGTTGATCTCAACTTTGGATTATGATAACTATGTTGGTCGACTTTGTATAGGAGAAGTATCTCAAGGGGTATTAAAAAAAGATCAACCAATTGTTTTAGTTCAGGACAATAAGATTATCGGTCAGTATCGGGCTCAAAAACTCTATACCTTTGAAGGCTTGGGAAAAAAAGAAGTTGACCAAGTCACAAGCGGAGACATTGTGGCGATTGCCGGAATTCCTCAGTTGAACATCGGTCAGACAATCTGCGATCCGTCAAATCCGGTCAGTCTTCCATCAATTAAAGTGGAAGACCCGACCATTAAAATTACGATCGGCCCAAATACCAGTCCCTTTTCCGGAAGAGAGGGAAAGTACTGCACCTCACGTCAGATAATAGAAAGGTTGGAAAAAGAAAAGCAAACGAATCTAGGATTAAGGATAGAACCGGATCCAGAAGGAGTCAACTATGTAGTTTACGGACGGGGAGAATTGCATCTGGCTATTCTAATTGAAACGATGCGCCGGGAAGGATTTGAGCTTCAGGTTTCCAAACCTCAGGTAATATATAAAAAAATTAATGGGGTAATTAATGAGCCCTATGAAGAAGTAACCATTGACGTTGATAAAAATTATATGGGTTTGGTAACTGAGGAGTTTGGTAAAAGGAAAGGAGAAATGATCAATATGATCACAACCGGAAATACCACCAGACTAATCTATAAAATTTCCGATCAAAATTTACTTGGAGTAAGAAGTTCGCTACTGACAAAAACCAGGGGAACGGTTATTTTAAGTTCGTATTTTTTAGGTTATTTACCAAGAGGCACTAAGATAGAATCAACACGAAACGGTGCTTTAATATCTGTTAAGCCAGGAGTGGCCGTTACTTACGGATTAGTTAAAAGTCAAAACAGAGGGACTCTTTTTATTGGAATAGGCACTCAAGTTTATGAAGGGATGGTGGTTGGTCTTTCTAGCCGTGAGATTGACATTGAAGTTAATGTTGTTAAGGAAAAACAACTTACTAACAATAGGTCAGCCGGTGAGGGTGTTTCTGTAGCTTTAATTCCTGCATCACCCTTATCACTTGAACAGGCCCTTGATTTTATCAACGATGATGAGATGTTGGAAGTCACTCCGTTGAACATCAGGATTAGAAAAACCCATCTTTCATTAACCAAAAGACGAGTTGAAGATCGCCGGCAGGAAAGTCTTCAGGCCGAATAAATATTCTTAATTATCATTTTTTTGTAATTGCTTTTCGTAATTCTTTTTAATGGAATAGTCTTGAAAATAATTCAAGAAAAATCCTATCTTAATTAGAATACTTAATCCAATTAACACCATTAAAATTATCAGATGAAAGGTAGAAAATTTGCCTTGAGCATGACTTTTTCTAAAAAGAGAAAATACAAAAAATAAAAATAATAGATTTGGAAATAAACCCCAACCACCAATAAAATATCCAAAAACATACAGTACAATCGTTATTCCAATTAACATTTTGTCTTTTTTAGTTAAAGCTATTTTCATTTAAATGATTCTTTATTTGGTTTATAAACGTAAAGATAATAAACCAATAAGATAAGGGATTCACTTATTAATGTGACAATATTCAATTTTATATCTTTAATTCCTAATGGTCCAAATAGACCTCCATTTAAAAGTGGGAGTATTATAAGAGACAAATAAACATAAATTACCCATTTTTTTAATTTCCATAGCCCATATATTTTTATTGACAATAAAACAATAACAACAATAGAGTAGAAATTAGGGGTAAACAAAATTGGCTTTATTAAAAATATAGCGGTAATCAATTCGGCAATTATTAAAGACAGAACAGTAATTGGTTTATTGAATCTTAAATTCAATTTAAGTAATTTAATTAGAAGAGAGAATATTTTTAATTGAAGAGCAATAAATCCAGGGGCCAATATTAAGACAAATATTAATCCATAAATAAGAGAATTATTACTCATAAATAAATATTAACATAAAAAAACACTATCCTTCGTAATAAAAATTAATTTAATACTTACAGATAGTGTTTGGTTTTCTTATTAATATTAATAGCTTCTTCTATCATCTCTGTATCCACCACCGCCTCCACCGCTTCTAAAACCACCGCCTCCGCCTGGTCGCCTTTCCTCTCGTGGTCGAGCAACGTTGACGACGATTTTTCTACCTTCGAATTCTTTTTCTTGCATCTGTTGAGTAGCCGCAGCGGCTGCTTCTTCAGTGGCAAAAGTGACGAAACCAAAACCTTTTGATCTTCCAGACATTCGGTCTGTGATAATGACGGCTTCGGTGACTTCGCCAAATTGTGCAAACATTTCTTTTAACGAATCATTAGTTATTGTCCAAGGTAAATTACCTACGTAAAGTTTTTTATTATCCATTTATATTTTCACCTCCTTTTGATTATTTGAATGTTATCAAGAAGTTTACAAACTGAATTGTTTTCCAACAGCAGTTTTTCTACCATCCTGAATTAACTTTTATAATTATATCATAAGAAACGTTTTTTGCCATGTCAAATGAATTTTATTTATGAAGATATTTTTCCCAAACCTTTTTGAAGAAAGGAAGAGTTAAAGTTGAAAGAAAAAAACCTAGTGTTGGAACAATAGCATTTAACCATGGTTTATAAATTTGGATTGCCTGCAAATACAAGCCAATAGCAATATAAGTAAATATTATTAAAATAATTTTTCTGGTTAAACTAGTTTCCCAAGCTTTATCTATTTCAACTCGTTTATTTCTATTTTTTATCGCCGAAATTTCTTTTTCTAAGTCGCTTATTGAAGTCATATTTATTATTATACAAAATTAGTTTTTTGTTTGTCATTCCCTCGAAGGAGGGAATCCAGTCGATAATTACATTATAAAATGATATTTTAGTCTGAATTTCCCCTAAAGAGGACTATAGCCCGCCCGCGCGGGAATGACTTCTATTATCAAAAAAATCCATTCTTAAAAATCTAAACACTTACTTTTGTAGGTTATAAGCGACTGACAATATAATGTTGCCGTGTTAGTGTGATTATATGATCTATCAAGTTAAACTTTTTCAGATTGGCAAAAGAAAAATTATTGACGAATTTATAGAATCTTTAAGTGATAAAACTATTACAAAAATATTTTGGATGTTTGATCTTCTTGAAAAATATGGTCCTGAAATTGGAATGCCTTATGTAAGAAAAATCAGATCATATTTATTTGAATTAAGGATAAGAAAACAGGAATCGGTCAGATTTCTTTTTACGATGAAAAATATGACTATATGGATTTAAGAAAAAGAGAATGAAAATATTGAATAAAGAAATAAAAATTGCATTAAATCGATTGACATCATTATAACGTATACGTTATAATACAAAAATATGAGTACATATAAAGATTTTAAAAATAGGTTACTTAAAAATAAAGCTATAAAAAAAGAATATGAACGGTTAAGGCCAGAGTATGAAATGCTGGATAAAATTATTTCTCTTAGAATAAAAAGTAATTTAACTCAAAAGGAGTTGGCTAGAAAGCTTGATACTAAACAATCTGCTATTTCAAGACTTGAGAGAGGGATGATTAATCCAACGATGACTTTTTTGAATAAATTAGCTACTGTTTTTGGGAAAAAATTAGTTGTGGAATTTAAATAAAATAGATTTTAAACTTTAATTGAATTTTCTTTGATTCTAAATAATATAGAACCTCCAAATATAATTATTCCCATAAATAAAAATGTCATTGGTATAGATATGTCAGCAATCTTGCCGATGATTAAACCCATAATGGCAATATACATACTCGAGAACATGTTTATCGTCGAAAGGGTTGTTGACCTCACTTCACTTTTAATGTGTAAATTATAGTAGTCTGCGAGAAGAGGCTCTTGTAATCTCATTGTACTGTAGTTAAGAACGAAAAGCATTGTTGCAAAAATAGGATGAAAAACAACAGAAATAAGAATATTAGGTAAAGACAATATTCGTATTCTGTATGTTATTCCCAGAAGAGAAACAGTCTTACTTCTTCATGGATTTATCAAAAAAACTCAAAAAACTAATCCTAAAGAAATCAACATTGCCATAAAAAGATATCGTCAATGGTTCTTGACAAATGATATCTTTTAAGATATCATTAATTCATATGAGAAATAAATTAATTTACACATTTCAAAATCATTTAAAAGAATCTCTTAAGGACCCTGTTTTTAAAATGGCCTGGAAAGATTCTCAAGTTGAATATAATCTGGCAAGCACATTGATTAAAAAAAGACTAACTAAAAAGATCTCTCAAAGAAGTTTGGCTAAGAAAATAAAAACCACCCAAGCAGTTATTTCACGAATTGAAACGATGTCTGCTAACCCTTCACTTTTACTTTTAAAAAGATTGGCCGAGGCTCTTGATAGTAAACTTGTCCTACAATTTAAATAACTGCCATACAACCTCGTAGGTTGGATCAGACTAGTTGGGAAATTTTAAGAAAAATTTGAACGGGAGTTTCCCCATAAAAATGAACCGATGAGGAAAAATATTAGTAAAATAAATAACAAAAGAACCATCATCCGACCAATTTTTTTTCCAAAAAACTCACTTAATCGCACTAAAATGACAAAGAAAGCAAACGAAAAAGCAATAATACTGGCTGGTGGTAAATAAGGACGGGCTAGTTCTGGAGCGCCTCCTTGAGTATACCATTTGAGCCAGCCCGGATATTTCATTAAAAAAATGTGTAAAAAAGCCAGTGTCCCGGCAATTCTTACTCCCCAGCTTTGCACCAACCACCATTTTTTTCGATCAAGATTATTGATCACCCTTTCAAAAGAGAGAATAAAAAGATAAGCAAGAATAAAAAGAGAGATTAGGCCAAAAATAAAAGTTAATAGATTATTCATAAAATAGGTAATAGAGAATTTCTCAGAAAGGAAGAAAAAGGAAATCACCCCATGAGCTAAAGCTAACAAAAAAGCAACAATTCCAAGCTCTTTTCGATAGATTATCCAAGAATCAAAACGGTCATAGAGACGACTTAATGGGCCAATAAGCATTACTACTGCCAAGATGATTAAAGAGGCGCCGGCAGAGACTTTATTAATAATATAGAGATCAAAATAACCGCGACGAAGAAATAAATAACCAGATAACAAGATAAATAAGACAAGTCCAAAAATAGTAGCGACGGAGTATTGCCTAATCTGTTCTTTATTCATAATGCGCCGGATTATTTTTCTTTAAAAAAATCAGATAGATAATTAAAATATATCCTACCATAATCGACAGTTTAGCTAAACTGAATTCTCGATCCAGGCCGATAAAACTTTTCATCATATGCCCTATAAGGCTACTTTTATTAGGTAAAAAATTAAGAGGGAGGGATAAAATTCTTGATAGATCAATGTTAAAACTATGTTTTAACAATTTTGTTACCCCGTTTTGAACTAATGATGCGCCGAGAATTATTATCATATATTCGGTGATTTTAAATACTTTCCCGATTGAAAATTTCACGTAGGCAAAAAAGGTCATAATTCCAAGAATTGAAGCAGAGACAAAACCAAGCATCAGGCCGACGAAATTTTGGATGAAAACTGAGAAAAGAGAAGTGCTGGCTGTAAACAAAGCAATTTCAAAACCTTCTCTAATAACAAGAAATATAATTGTAAAAAATAAAGAAATATCAAAAACATTTTCTTGAAGTTTTTGATGGGCTTTAATCAAAGTTCCGGCGCGGCTATGACGTAGGACATTATGTAAAGAAAAGATAACATAAGCGAGGAAAAGACCGGAAAAAATCATCAGATAACTTTCTAATAGTTCGGCGTTTTTTTCAGTTAAGATGCCACGAACTTGATTACCAAATAGATAAGTACCAGTCGCCAGTAAAAGCGAGAAGACAATTCCAATAACGGCCGCCAAACCGATCTCAAATTCTTTTTTCAGATTTAATTTTCTTGAGATGCCCAAGAAAACTCCAACAATCAAAAAGACTTCTAAAAATTCCCTAAAGGATATCACGGCCGTAGTAATCATAATTTAACTAATACTTAATTTGTAATAGTAATGATTATAAAAATAAAAAATTATTATTTCAAGTCAAGTTTTAAATCCCCTAACCAATACCTCTTTTTTTTCTTTTATCAATTTTTTAATTTCATATTCTCTTTTCATTGCTTCTTGTATGGTTGTATATTTTTCGAAATAAACCAATTTTACTGGTCTCCGACCTTTTGTATATTTAGCAGACTTAACATTATCAAAGTTGTGTTCTTGAATCCGTTTTTGAAGATCTTTCGTTTGTCCGCAATAAAGGGAATTATCAGAACAACGGAGAAGATAGAGATGGTACATATTTTTTATAGAAAGATTATACCAATTTATTATAAGTTAAACTGTGTTGATATATGTCGAATCAGGACCCGGAACAGCCTAATAGTGCCATACACTTCTAATGACAATGATATAGAATATAACACTATGAAGGAAGGTTTAAAAATATTCTTTGAAGGCGAACTTAAACCCTACCCTAAGTTGGGCTTTCTTTTTACCGGCCAAGGTCCTAACCTTCTTCATCGCAAATTTAGAAGTAACTTTGAACAACTTTATAGTAATTCAGAATCTTACAGAAGAATTTTTACGATGGCAAAAAAAGTTTTAAATAGCGATTTTGCAGAATTAATCTTAAACCAGGATAAAAAGTTGTTGGATCCGGAATACGCCCAGCCCGCCCTAGTTCTAATCAGTATTGCCAATCTGACGGAATATTTTTCTAAAAATCCGGAGCTTATGAAACATCCTCCCGCTCTCCTGACCGGTCATAGTCTAGGTGAATTGACAGCTTTGATTGTTGCCGGTGTTGTCAGCTTTGAAGATGGATTAAGGATAGCTCAAATAAGAGGTGAAATTATGAAAACAGGAAGTGGTAGAATGATGGCCGTCCCAAATCTTAGTGAGGATATTTTGAGAGAAGTTCAAGAATTATTTAAACTTGATTTAGCTGTAATCAATGGACCAGATCAAGTTGTCTTGAGTGGTAGGGGACCTGACATAGAGGCAGCTATAAAATTTTTATTTAAAAAAGGTATAATCCCGACTATACTACCTATAACAATTGCTGCCCATTCTAAGATCATGGAAGAACCTCAAAAAAAATTTGCTCAAGCGCTTGAATCTTTTAAATTTAACGACCCAAAAATACCTATTGTTTCCGTCTTTGAACCTCAATTGAGAAATAATGGCAAAGAAATTAAAAACGTATTTATACAACAATTAACTCATCTGCTTAATTTTCCAGAGATGATTGCCCGAGCCAAAATAGAAGGAGTAGACCATTTTATAGAATTTGGAGCTGCATCTATTCTTTCTAAATTAGTGGAAAATTTGGATCAAAGTCTAAACATTATAAGCATTCATAACGCATCTGCAATGGAGCGAAGGTTTGAGGACTTTTATAAAGACTCTTCGTCATCAATTTCGATCTGAAAATTTGTTGGATAGACTCTCCAAAAACGTTTAGATCAATACTATATAATATAATCATGAAAAATTATTTCATAGAAAACGTAGTAAAAAATTTACTAATTATTATTGCTCTTATTCCAGCTTATGGAAGCTCTCGCTTTTTTTTAATTTCGTCACCTATTATATCCGATAAACAAGCACTTGGTAGTTTACTTGCTGCGGTAAGTATCTTGGCAATGATAGCGTGTGCTGGTAATTATGCTTTTACCTATGAAAAAGTGAACTTTAGGAATTTAGCGTCTCGATTAATAGCGCATACTACAACAGGTCTTCTAATGCTGCTTCTTGGTTTATCACTCGGAATGACCTCTATAATAGTTGAGTTTCTTGCTGGTAAATTCCTTATTTTTGATTTGAGTTTGATAATATTGTATTTTACTTCTATTCTTTACGACTTTTGGGATTTAATGCGAGAAAATACAGTGTCTCATAATATCAAATTAAAAATATAAAACATTACTAAGGGTTATTTTGGTCTGGATCCCTATCTTCATGAGAATGACAGACTTATTTACTAATTTGTTTTAAAAATTCAGCTGGGGTAAGAATTTTTATTTTAAATATTTTATTAATCAAAACAATATTAAAATCTTTTATATTACCTGTAATAAAGTAATTGCACTTCGATTCAACCGCAGAAATAATAATCGGCAAATCTTCAAATTTGGCCAATTTTTTATATTGGGTTAATAGTTTGAGAGTTGGATTTTTTAAAACAACAATTTTATTTTCTTTTAAATAATCAACAAAAAAAGATAAAGCGTCAGGTATTTTCAATTGAATATTTTTAATAACTTCTTCCAATACCAATTCAGAAATAAACACTTTCCAACCCGAAGATTTAATATTTCTAAGGAGTTTTGAACATGACCCTTCTTTATAAAAAGCGGAAAACCAAACATTCGAGTCGATAAAAACTGAAGACTTCATTTTTTTTGGTAATATTTTTTGACTAACTGTTTCCTTATTTCTTGTCCGGATTTTTGTAATTCACCCTCTGTGACTCTGCTTTCTTTAACAATTTCTTGAATTTTTGAGAGAAGATCAACGGTTTTTTGTTTATCAACTTTCAAGTTTTTAGCCAAACTAATGTTTACAACATCTTTCAAGCTTGTTTTTTCTTGAAGTGCTTTCATTTTTGCCAAATAGAATAAGTTAGCGTCAATTTCAATAGTGGTTTTTACCGTTTGAATTTGCATATCTCCCATATTACCATAAAACCATAAATATTGTCAAGTGAAATTGATAAACAAGATTCCAGTTTACACATGAATAGCACTTATAGAATAGTTATTTTTGAAGAGTAGTTTTTTTTTAGATGTTTGATACTTTTTGACCTCTGATTGGTTCGAAATTTACTTTTTCTATACCATCAACCAATATTCTTGAAAATTGGACGGGCAAAGCTTTGGAATTGTGCATTCTTGGACCATCCTGAAGATTAAAATGAATGTGAGGCTGAGTTGTGTTGCCTGTGTTACCGCATAAACCTAAAACGTTTCTTTGTTTTATTTTGTCACCAACTTTGACTTTGATTGAATTATGTTTAAAATGACAGATTAAACTATATTCACCATTTTGATGATCGATAATAACTGCGTTACCCACACCAACACTTCGATCTCTTTCACCAACCAAAACATCAATCGAACCATTAATCACTTGAATAATTACACCATTACCAGGAGCTAATACTTTAGCACCAAAAATAGGATAATCTTCTAGATTTTTTTCTTTTCCGGTGTTTTCAGTCCGAAAATCATAAGCATAGAGTTGATTTTGAGGTCCTTGATCGGCTGGTCGAAAATGATTATTGGTAGAGGCATCTCTTCCACCATTGCTGACTAGAAAAGTTCCTTTGAATGGAAGAATCAAATTTGTTTTTGTTTTATAATCCATGTAGATTTTATTTGAATATTCAACATATAATTTTTCTTTATCATCTCTTAGTTTTTCAAGTTGTTTTTCGACATTTTTCATTGCTCCATGTATGTAAGGTTTTTTACTGAAATCAAGAGCATTATTTAATTCTGCATATTGTGTAATTAATTGTCTATGACGAATTTCAAGTGCTTTCCTTATTAGTTCCCATTGGATATGAATACTTAAAGTATGCCATTCAGCAAAGTTTTGTAATAATTTAGGATCATATTCACCAAAATTAATAGCCTGCTGTAGGGATAGATTAGCTTTTGCAGAAGGCTGACCTGACGAGAGACTTTTTTCTTTAGGCTCATCTTCATCCATAAAATAATTGTATATTAGTTATTTTAACCGTTCAAGCAGTAATGTATATTAATAGTAATACATGAAAAAGACATTGCAATATTGCTGGAAGATTCTACAGTTGTCTTGGGGGGCAAACAGATATTATGCAGTCCTTTCCCTTATTGGAACAATCTATCAAAGCACAATCCACCCTTTTATATTAATGTTGGTATTGTCTCGAATACTCGATCTGCTTGGAAAAAGACAAATGTTAACCCTCTCTGACCTGACAGGATTAATTGTAATCTTTATTCTTTCTTCTATTTTTTTCAGCATAATCACAAGTTATTTGGAAACACAGTCAGTACTCCTTGATACGCGGATGGATAATTATCTTGATCAACAAATAATTAAAAAATTAACCCAACTTGATCCAGCCACATTTGAAAGTTCTGAATTCCAAAATCTTTTAGCCCAAATGGAAGGAGTCAAAGGAACAATAACAATGAATGTTATGAGGATAACTGCTTTTATCGATTCTGCATTCAAATTTGTCACCGCGGCTGTCATTGTTTCGGTAGCTTTTCCACTATTTATCCCTATTATGCTTATTGCTACAATTCCATCCTTTTTTTCGTTAGACCAATATCGTCAAAAAGTCTGGAAATATTTTGTTGAAGAGCGGTCTATTCTGGTTCGTGCTTCCCAATATATTAAAAATCTTCTATCTCAAGACGGGACATCAAAAGAAGTCATAATCTATAAAACAGGTGATGTTCTTTATAACAAAGTAAAAAGTCAGCAAAAATCTTATACTCAAAAATTTACGAAAGCTTCTGAATCAGGACTACCCAGCGTTATCTTAACACGTTTCATTGAACTTGGGGCATTTCTTTTTACCCAAATGATTAACCTCAGAGCAGTCCTTGCTGGTTCTTTAGGGATTGGACAGTTCGCACTCTATTTCCAGCAGACACAAAACCTTATGTTAGGAGCTCATGGGATGCTCGATCATTATTCGAGTATTAATATGAGAAATAAATATATTGAAAAATATTTTGAGTTTATGGTTAAAGATAAAATCATCAATTCACCTAATATGCCAACCTCAATACCAAATGAACCTACACCTCCACATATTGAGTTTAAAAATGTATCCTTTAGGTATCCAAATACGAAAAGATATATTCTGAAAAATTTTAATTTGACAATCACGCCTGGTGAAAAAGTTGCTTTGGTTGGAGAAAACGGAGCCGGTAAAACAACCCTTATTAAGCTCCTGTTAAGATTCTATGATGTAATCGATGGAGAAATTCTTATAAACGGAATAAATATTAAAAACATCAATCTTGAGAAATGGTATAAGGAAATCGGAGCATTATTTCAGGATTTTATCAAATATCAGTTTACCTTTAAAGAAAATGTTTATTTTGGAAATCAAAAACAAACTGACAATATTACTTTACTTAAGGATGCAATTAAAAATTCCGGAGCCGATGAATATTTAAAAGATTTACCCAATTCATATGATCAGATCGTGGGTAAAATGTTTCAAGACGGAGTTGATTTGTCAGGAGGTCAATGGCAAAAATTAGCTCTTGCCAGGGCTTTTTTCAAAAACGCGCCGATTCTTATCCTTGATGAACCAACAAGTGCAATAGATGCTAAAGCTGAATACGAAATATTTCAACATGTGCAAACGCTACAAAAAGATAAAACTGTTTTTATTATTTCACATAGATTTTCAACCGTAAGAAATGCTGATAGAATTTTAGTTTTAGATGAAGGAAAGATAATTGAAGAAGGGAATCATGAAGAGTTAATGAAGAAAAAAGGATTGTATGCAGAATTATTTAAAATCCAAGCCCAAGGTTATAAATAATTGAAGAGTAAAAAGGTTCTTTAAAATTTTTGCGTCCTTCGATTCGTTACACTCGCTCAGGACATCGACTCGTAATGGGCTATAGCCATGAGCGAGGAGCGAAGCGACGAGTCGAATGGCTGGGGAGCAAGGATTCGAACCTTGAGTCGCGCAGATCCAAAGTCTGGCGTGTTACCGTTACACCACTCCCCATATTCAAATAAACCAATACTACCAATAAACAAATAAACAAATAAAAGAACAGCTATATTTTACCAAATAAGCTGAACTTTAGGTTTGCTATAATCTTATCTATATGAACGATACGATTATCTGTCCCAATTGTAAAAAATCCATTCCGTTGACAGAAGCTTTGTCTCATCAAATCCAAGATAAATATGCCAAGTTTTATAAAATCCGTCTTGAGGAAGAAAAAAATAAATTCGCCAAAACCCTTCAGCCGGAACTGGAAAAACAACTAAAAGAAAAGATGGAATTTGAGATGAAGAATAAAAACAATGAATTGGAAGAACTGAGAAAACAAAATAAAAATATGCAGGAGCAGATGCTGGAATTAAACAAATTAATACGTCAAATAAAACTGGAAAGTGACAATCGGAGAATTGAAATGGAAAAAAAATTAACAGCTTCTCAAGAAAAAATCCGTGAAGAAGAAAAAAGAAAATCTGACGAAGAATATAAACTAAAAATTTTGGAAAAGGATAAAAAGATTTCAGATGCAATGAAGATGGTTGAAGAATATAAAAGAAAATTAGAGCAAGGCTCTCAGCAATCACAAGGTGAAGTGATGGAAGAAGAATTAAAAAAGATTTTAAGTTCAGAATTTCCTTATGATCAAATATCTGATGTTCCGAAAGGGATCAGGGGAGCTGATTTAGTCCAGACAGTAAAAAATAATTTGGGAAAAGAATGTGGGACGATTTTATGGGAATCCAAAAGAACTAAGGCGTGGACAGAAGGTTGGATTTCTAAATTAAAGCAGGATCAACGGGAAATAAAAGCAGAGTTAGCTATTATTGTGACTCAAGTTATGCCACAAGGGATAAAAAGTTTTGGTTTGAAGGATGGAATCTGGGTTGTGGACTACAAAACCGTCACCGGAGCGGCAATCTCTCTTAGAAATAATTTGATCGAACTTTACGGTGTCCGTTCTGCCAATAAAGGCAAGGAAGAAAAAAAAGAAATTCTCTGGAATTATTTGACAAGTATTGAGTTTAAACAACGGGTTGAAGCAATCTACGAATCTTACAACAATTTACGTGATGAACTACAAAAAGAAAAAGACTGGTTCACGAAAAAATGGGCCCGGGAAGAAAAAAGCATTACTCGAGTAGCGGATAATCTACTCGGGATGCATGGGGATTTGGAGGGGATTGTTGGTAAAACTCTGCCGGAATTAGAGCAATTAAAAAAAATAGAATCAGGAAAATAAATATGGACGATTTTTTCGCCTTCGTTTCTAAAGCTGTAATTGTTATTCCCATCGTTGTTGTTATTTTGTCTTTAATGTTTAAATTTAATCGAACAAACAAGCCAGTTTCCTCTTATTATCAATTAATTAATCCGACGGTGACATTGATGCCGACTAACAAAATGAACATCAATTTTGATGGCCCTTTAATCTGCCGTTACAAAAATGATGATCAAAAATACAATCTATTTGTAAAAAACAGAAAGATTATTTTGGAGGTAAAGACAGGCAGTCAAACAAAAAAATACGACCTTTCTTCATATTTATCTTTTTTTGAAGGGATGCTGAATAACGGTTCGGCAAATCTTGATTCTCTGGTAAGTCAATATTTGGGTAAAAAAGTAGATATCAAAATGCTCTATAAATTGTGTAAAAAAGAAGATTTTTAAAATGCCCCGGCTACGACCTACTTTCCCTTTATCTTTCGACGTTAGTATCATCGGCGCTGACTCGTTTCACTTCCTTGTTCGGGATGGAAAAGGGTGGGACCAAGTCGCTCAAGTAACCAGGGCGGTTAATAGTATATAATATAGAAAGATGGAAAACAATAATAAAAAAAGCTCGGTTTTCTATTCTTATAACCTTAATCCACAGATAAATTTTGAGACGCATGGAGAAGGCGAGAAGATAATTCTATTACTTCGTAGTCATCCTTTTACTCAAATTGGTTGGATTTTAAGCTCGATTTTTTTCTTGGTTCTTCTTTTCGTTTTGAATTTTTTTCCTCAAAGTTTCTTTAATTTAGGACAAATATTAATAATTAACTTATTTTTTATTGTTTTTATTCTCAGTTATATTTGGCTTAATATTTTAAGCTGGTATTTTAATGTTGGGATTGTTACTAATAAACGGGTGATTGATATTGATCTTCACGCTGTTATATACAAAGAAATTTCTGATGCTCAGTTAGGTAAAATTGAAGATATTACAATCAAAAGCGGCGGTTATTTGCAATCGCTTTTTGATTATGGATCGATTTTTATCCAAACTGCCGGTGCTGCGGTTAATATTGAGTTTAATAATGTTCCTCATCCAACCGACGCAGTTCAAGTAATTAATAATTTATTAGGTAAAAAACATGGATCTTAAAGACATTTTTTTCAAGGTTATTATCTCACTTTTTGCCCTTTTTTATTTTTTTTACGCTTTGGTGATTTCCAAACAAGTCAAGACTATGGATAAGACTCTTCAAGATAAATATAACTGGCTTATTCTTTTAATTACATCACTACAAGTGACTGTGTCATTAATTTTATTGATAGTATTAATATTATCAATATTCATAATATAAAATTATAAATATTAAATATCAAATCACAAATAAATCTTAAATAATAAATCACAAATTATAAACAGTTTAGAATTTAGAAAATTAGAATTTATAATTTGTTTGGAGCTTGGAATTTAGTATTTAGAGTTTAATAATATGTTTAAACAAGACGTTGGTTTTTATTTAGGACACGAAAAAACTGATGGTTTTTCCGGTTTTGTCAACGAAAATAATTTATTTTTATCTTTAGAAATTGAGGTGGGTATTACACCGGATAAAGGTAGGGAATTGACGGCTTTTATAAAAGAAAAAATCAGCTCAATCATAATTGAAAATTTACAGCAATTTGATTCTTTTATTTCAAACATTATTAAGGAAAAGAATCTTCCGTCAGGATTTTCTCTTTCGACTGGTTATTTAAAAGGAAATATTTTTTATTTGAAAACAGTTAATCAAGGCAAAGTCTATATTCGTAGAAATAATAAACTAGCCCTTCTTATTAAAAGTGATGAAACTGCTTCAGGACATATTGAAGAAAATGATATTTTTATTTTTACTTTTAATAAATTTATGGAATTGTTAGGGGAGGAGTCTGGATTAAACAAAAGATTTGATCATCGTCCGATTTCAGAAATCATTGACGAAATTACTCCGGATTTACAGACCCAAGATGATCAGGGAACAGCAGCTTTATTCTTACAACTGAAGAAGATTGAAAAAGAGGAAAAACCAGTTAATGATTTTTTTGAGCAACCGGAAAAAAACGCCCAAAAAACCTTGACTTTTATGACGGTTTTTGTCCTGTTTTTGATTCTTATCTGGAGTGTGGGATTAGGTTACCGAAGACGAACCCAAGAAACTGCCCAAGAAAAAATCAAATTAACTAAGAATTTGATCAGTCAGAAATTAGATCAGGCAGAACAAGTGGCTTTTCTGAATATGCCGAGTGCTTTGAGTTTAATTGCAGATAGTAAAGTAGAAGTTAATAAACTTAAGAAGGAGTTAGGTGTTAAGAGTAAGGGGTTAGGTGGATTGGAAAAGATGATTACTGATACTGAGAATAAAATTCTCAAAAAAGAAGAAAAAAAATATACTGAATTTTTTGATTTGATGGTTGATGATAAGAGCGCAAAAGGTGAAAAAATCTATCTTAACGATGACCATCTTCTAGTTAGTGATCAAAATAGAGGAGTTTTGTACGAACTTTCATTAGAGAAAAAATCTTTAGATAAAGATCAGTTTAGTACTGTCAAAAGATCAAATTTAATCGCCTCATATGAAAATAAAAAATACTTCTTTGTTACCGGTGAAGGTGTTTATCAAGTGGTCGATAGAAAAGTTAATAAAGTAATAGAAAACGATAAGGATTGGGGAAAGATTATAGATTTAGTCGTTTTTAACGGCAATATCTATTTATTAGATCAAGGAAAAGACGAAATTTGGAAGTATTTGAGTGCGGAATCTGGGTTTGGGAACAAGAGTTCTTATTTTCAATCCGGTCAATCAATTGATTTATCTCAAGTAAACTCTTTAACAATAGACGGCTCAATTTATTTAGCCGGTAATTCGATTATGGTTAAATATACTTCAGGATTGAGAGATGAGTTTAAAGTTAATCTGCCTGACAGCAATGTTGATATGACTAAAATTTTTACCAATCGGGATCTGGAAAAAGTTTACGGTTGGGACAAAAAGAGAGGAACTATCTATATAATGGGTAAGAATGGCGACTATCAAGAACAGGTAAACTCAAAGATTTTATCTGCGGGAACAGACCTCGTTGTTTATAAAGATTCTATTTATGTTCTTCAGGGGAACAAGATTTATAAGATAGATTAAATTATTTTATTGACCCAGCGTTGGCAATTTGATATCAAATCCACCATTGCCGTTTGGGACAACAATTCCTAAAATATTTCCTGCTAAAACATTAAATACTGTTAGAACTACAAAAACAAGAACCATTCCAATTAAAGCGTTAGTAATTTTGCCTTGGGCTTTAACAATTTTTTCTTTCTCTCCACCGGAGGTAATCCAATCAAAAGCACCCATAAGAAGATAGAAAATTAAAAACAGGCCGGCGACCAATATAAACATATTGATACCAAAAGCAATAAATTTACCTAAGCCTACGACCGGATCAGACCCGCCGACGTTCATGGCGGCTGGGGGAGTAATTCCTCCAAATAATTCTTTGATAGGGTCAGGTGTTTGGGCTAAAAATTTCATAGATTCGATAAACTCACTATGATCTCTTCGACCCTGAGTGTTAATCGAATGGGTCGAAGGGTCATTTTGGTATTATATCAGTTTTTAAGACAACTCCTAACAATTGGATAGCTAAAAAACTGGCAATGACAATAATTAAACCTAAGATGGCCGTAGTAATTGAACCATAAGCTTTTTTTAGAGCATCAGGATTATCTCCATGAGTCAAAATATCAAAGGCTGCTTTAAGAGTAATTACTAAAAAAATTAGTCCGGCTCCAGTCATAGCTAAAGGTAGAGCTAAGTTTACAATTTTACCAATGCTGACGATTTTTGCCGCCGGAAAACTGGTGGAATCGATAGTCAAAGCATAGACCATAAGAAAATTATAAGTTATAATTATCCTATGTTCAACCCTACTTTTTCTATTACTAACAAAATTTTAGTCAATATTTCTAAGATCGAAGCCTCTGAAGAAGTAATTAAGCATTCACCACTTTTACCTCTTTGGGAAAAGCAGTTTAAAGAAGAAGCCTTGATTAGAGCGGTTTATCACGGTACTCATCTTGAAGGAAATATTCTTCATAAGGACGATGCTAAAGATATCCTCATGGGTAAAGACGTCATCGGTCGACCACGTGATATACAAGAGATTATTAATTATAGAAAAGTAATTGAATATATTGACGATGAAGCAAAAAAAAAGATTGATAAAATTACCGAACTTTTGATAAAAAAACTTCACCGGATTTTGACCGATAAAATTTTAATTGGCGAAGAATTAGGAGAGTATCGGACAAAGCAAGTAATCATTAGAAATTCAGCTAACGGTGAAGTGACTTTCCGGCCGCCTCCTCCGATTGAGGTGCCTTTTTTAATGCGTGAATTTATTTATTGGTTAAATCGTGATGACCGCGATCGGTTACATCCGGTTTTAAAAGCTGGCATTGCTCATCATGAACTGGTGCGGATTCATCCATTTTTAGACGGCAATGGACGAGTTTCCAGAGTGTTAGCTACTTTAATATTATTTTTAGGTGGTTACGATATTCGTCGGTTTTTTTCTCTTGAGGAGTATTATGATAAAGATGCAATTACTTATTATCAGCACTTACAAAAAGCATCGAAAGGAGATTTAAGCAGTTGGCTTGAATACTTTACTCTAGGAGCTGGAATTGAGTTTGAAAAAATTAAAGAAAGAATCTTGAAATTGTCAAAAGATGTTAAATTAAAAGAGAAATTTGGCGGTCAACAGATTTATTTGACGGAAAGACAGATGAAGATGATTGAGTATATTCAAGAAGTAGGTTATATCCAAAATCAAACTTTCGGCGATGTCTTTTCAGATGTTTCTGAAGATACGGTTTTGCGGGATTTGCAGGAACTAATTAAAAAAGGATTAATTAAAAAAATCGGCAGTACCAAATCGGCTAGGTACGCTATGGTTTAATTTTGTTTCAAAAGTTGTAAGCTCGGTATTAAATTTTATTTCTCCGTGGGAACCCTCCCCTTTTCGGGGACTCCCAAGTCGAAAAAAATTTAATACGCTCGCTTACTCTAAAGTTTTATTCATTGTCATTCCCGCGGAAGCTGGAATCAAAACTAAAATTACTTTATGTTTTTCTCAGAACTCGCTAAATATTTCGAAAAAATTGAAAAAAACTCCTCTCGCCTTGAGATTACAAGAATCTTATCAGAATTATTTAAGTCGTTGAATTCTCAAGAAATTGAAAAAGTCGTTTATTTACTCCAAGGAAGAGTGGGTCCCGCCTATGAAGGAATTGATTTTGGTATGGCAGAAAGAACAATTATCAAATCTGCTATGTCTGCCCTCAATATTGACCGAAGTTATTTTGAAAAGGAGTTTAAAAAGAATGGAGATCTAGGCCAAACTGTTGAAAGCTTTAAAAAACTGTACACGTCATTTGAAGAAAAAGATATGGAGGTGTTGGTAGTTTTTGATTTTTTTTATCGGTTGGCGACGGCCTCTGGTAACGGATCTCAGGAAGTGAAAACCAGTCTTTTGGCCCAACTTATTCGCCAGCTTGATCCGTTATCCGGGCGATATTTGGTTCGTCTTCCGACCGGTATTATTCGTCTGGGCTTTTCTGATATGACAATATTGGATGCTTATTCTTGGATGTTGAAAGGAGATAAAAGCCTGCGACCTATTATTGAAACCGCCTATCACGTCAGGCCTGATTTGGGATTTATTGGAAAAAAATTGAAAGAAAAAGGGTTAAATGGTTTAAAAAAAATAGAACCTAAAGTTTTTACACCGATTATTATGATGAAGGCGGAAAGAATGTCATCGGCTAAAGAAATAATTAGACAAATTGGTAAATGTTTGGTTGAACCGAAGTTTGATGGGTTTAGGTTACAAGTGCATCTAAGGTCCGTCCCTTTAGAGTCGGACCTTAAACAAGTCAAGCTCTTTTCCCGTAATCTTGAAGATGTAACATTTATGTATCCGGACATCGTTGAAGGAGTAAAAAAAGAAGTTAATGTTGATGAAATTATCTTTGAAGGTGAGGCGATTGGATTTAATCCAAAAACAGGAGAATTTCTTCCTTTTCAAGAAACTGTTCAGCGCAAAAGAAAATATGATATTAAAGAGAAAGCGATTGAGGTGCCATTAAAACTTTTTGCTTTTGAACTTTTATATTTAAATGGAAAAAATTTTATTAAAACTCCGTTTATTGAAAGAAGAAAAACTCTTGAACAGTCGATAAAAAAAAATAAAAATATTAATGAACAAATTATTGTTGTTGATGATCAGGAAGAGGTGGATAAAGAAGATCGATTAGAAGAAATTTTTGATAAAGCGATTAATAAAAAATTAGAAGGAGTAATTGCCAAAAAAATTGATGGAATTTATCAACCGGGCGCTCGGGGATGGAACTGGATTAAATATAAAAGAAGCTATTCTTCAAAGGTTAATGACACAATTGATTGTTTGGTAATGGGCTATGACTTTGGTCGTGGAAAGAGAACTGATTTTGGTATGGGAGCGTTTTTGGTTGGGGTTTATGACAGTAACAAAGATCAGTTTGTTACCGTAGCAAAAATTGGAACTGGGTTGACTGATGAAGAATGGAGGGAGTTAAAGGTTAAATCCCAAATGTTAAATGTTAAAGAAAAACCGGCAAATTATTTGGTTGATAAGTTAATGAGTTGTGACGTTTGGGTATCGCCTAGAATTGTGGTTGAGATTAGAGCCGATGAAATCACCAAATCACCAACTCATACGGCTGGTTTGGCTCTGCGTTTTCCCCGGCTGGAAAAATTTAGAGATGACAAAAATTCCCAAGAAACAACCTCTTTAAAAGAGGTAAAAAAAATGTATCAGACTCAAATAAAATAACAGTGCATCATACTTAATATAAAATATTACTTTTTTTTCATTTTTTTTAAGTCTTTTTTTGTTGCGATGCCAAGCTGATCGACGATATTGCGGAGCTCCTGCACTATCCTTTCCTTTACCTCATCCTTTTTATCCATAAGATCTGATCTTAGTTTATCAGCGAGTTCCTTCCCTTCTTTTCCTGCTAAAAGATTTCTCTTTTCAAATTCTGAGATGACATCTTCTGCAACACCTTTTCCTAAGTACACAAGGCTCGATCCAAGAATAACTGCTTTATTTAATAATGTTTCTTTTTTTGTGTTTTTTGCCATATATTTCACCTCCTACCTAGTTATCAACTTCTGATTATTCTACCAATCACAAAATATAAAAGCAACGGAAATCCGATTATAAAGATATTTTTATATTGAGATTCCGCAATTGGCAATATTTGCATAAGAAAATAAGTTCCTACAATACTTACAACCAACATAAGTATTATATCAAGAGATGACAAGCTTCTTTGATTCGTAAATCCTCCATCAATGTGTAATTTCAAATCGTCTCCAATCAGTTCTTCAAGTTCAGCAACACTTTCGGGTAGATGCTTGCCAGCTTCGATAAGTTCAAGAGTCTCTCGAAATATCATTTCTTTTGTAACTTTTTTCGAAAAACATTCGGTTATTTGAGATTCTAATTCTGGACGGATGAGTTCAATAGCAGAAATCTTGAGCCCAAATTGAAATGCAATTGAATCAATTTGTGAAATGGTTTTGGCCACAAGGATAAGGCCTGAACTCCATGTAATGCTGTATTTTTTCGAAAGGGAAAGGAGAGAGGTAATAAAATGACTTAAGCTTACTGTGCCCACTAATCCTCCATGAATCTTGTGCAACTCTCTGGCAAACTGTTGATACAGGGTTTTTTTCTGCTCTTTCGTAAAGGACTCCGCTGAAAACGAAATCATGACTTTAATTAGTGACTGGGGGTCATTCTCTATCAAAGAAATAAGCAATAACAACATTTTTGTATGCTCAACGGTGTCGAGAATACCTATAATGCCAAAATCTATAAACGCAACCTTATTGTCCTTTTGGACTATTAAGTTAGCGGGATGAAGATCAGCATGAAAAAATTTATCAACAAACATTTGTTTAAATAACCCTGCAATAATATGTTGAGCCACTATCATCCCATCAATGCTAAATGGAAGCTTTACTTCATCTATCGAAAGCGCCTTCTGTCTGCGCATCTCATCAAAAATAGCATTGAGTGTCATACCGCTTATAAATGAGCTTGTAATGACTTTGTTCGTCGTATACTGCCAATATGTTTGGGGAACCATAATATAATGAATATCTTCCATGTTGTGTTTGAAAGTATCGGCCCTTCTTCCTTCGGTCCGAAAATCCAATTCGCTCATGATCCATTCCGCAAATTCTTTATAAAGATACTCAAAACGCAATCCTTTACTGCCAACAAGCAAGTCGAGAATAACGGTTAATTTTTTAAATAACTGAAGATCTTTCTCTACCTGTTTCGAAAGACCCACCCGTCGAATTTTTACTACAACTGTTTCACCGGTAGATAATACAGCTTTATGTACCTGTCCGATCGAAGCCGTTGAGAGGGGAACCGTATCAAATGATTTAAAAAGATGAGTCAATGGGGCTTTTAATTCAACCTCTATGATACTTTTTATTATCTTAAAAGACATGGAAGGCTGTTTATCTAATAGATTTCGTAGTTCGTCAGATAACTCCGGACCAACCATATCTGGACGGGCACTCAACATCTGCCCCAATTTAATAAATGTTCCTCCGAGTTCTTGAAAAGCAATTCTGATTTTCTTCACCGCCTCTTGTAATTGCAAAGAACGAGATTTATGTCGAGAAAAATGAAAATGTAGAAAAGGAGGAATAAGTTTTGCACAGATATGCCAAAAGCGTGAAACTAACTGCAGTGTCGAGTATTCATTTTCTGAAAAAGACTCATTATCCATACATACAGAATAATAGTTTCAGGAAGAAATTGCATATCTATTTAATGGAGACGGAACTCTCTTTATAAAGACAGTCTTAAATAAGACTGTCTTTATTCATACCAAGCGACGGTGAGAAAAATACATTTTAAAGAACCTTAAGGTATATTCTCCAAAGAAAGACAACGGACTATGTCTGAGTCTTCTTCCTGAAGTTAAAACAACTGTTTTTTTATCATGGTATATCTTACCCAATTTTTTTATATGAAATGATAAATCTATATCTTCGTGAACTATATTATCATCAAAGCAAACCTCGTTTTTTATTTTTTCCCAAACGCTTTTTTTTACCGCGTAACTGGGACCAAGTAAAGGATACAACCCCATTATCATTCTTGGAATAAACATATACAGATAGAAAGGAAAAAGAAATTTTTTCCCTCCTGGGATATCATGGATGAGAATAGGCATAGATATAGCTACGATTGACTCATCTTCTAAAAAATGTTGTTTTATATTTTTGATCCACTTTACAGGTAAGATTGTGTCAGCATCACAGCGGGCGATGATATCTCCTTGAGCATGATCAAAACTAGTATTTCTCGCAGCAATAATTCCTTGCTTTCTCTCTCTAATTATTTTTATATTTTTATATTTTTGAACGATATTGATTGTATTGTCCGTGCAGTTATTATCAACGACAATGATTTCATCAGGCTTTTCTTCCTGTTTCATCAAAGAGTCAAGGCAGTTTTTGATGTATTTTTCTTCATTATAAACCGGTATAACAACAGAAACTTTCATAATGAAATTTTTTGTATTAAATTATTTTTAATGTATTTGATTAACTTATCAACTTGATTGTTATTATTTTTTGGTTTTTTGATATAGAAAGAATATAAATAAGATTTGAATAAAAAAGAAATAGGGTTTTGTTGTTTTAATATTTCAGATAAAATATCAAAACTTTCTATAAGGAATAATTTTGCGACCATATCATAAGCTTGTTTTTCATATTTTAGCGCATGTTTTACTCCATGTAACGGAAATAATTTTATTTTTTTATTTCTAAAAATATAGTTTAAAAATAATTCTAAACCATAACCTTTATTGGTAATTTCTTTTAAATAGGGTAAAAGATCCTTTTTCCAATAAGCTCTTTGACCGCTTAAAGGAAGAAATAGTTTATCGATCTTTATATTATTAGAATATCCAATAACTACTCCATTTTTTCCTGATATAAGAATATCTATAAATTTTCTTATATGGGTGTCATTAAGACCCATTAGATCGGCATCAAGGAAAATTATAATGTCTCCTTTAGCTTTTTGAATCCCTTTGGCTATAGCATAGCCTTTGCCGTGATTTTTTTTCAGATCGACCAATAAATAGTTCTTAAATTTCTTGATAATTTGTAAAGTATTATCAGTTGAACCGTCATTGACGATGATGACTTCATTTACGTAAGGGGATTTGATTAATGATTTTAACATATGACCAATTTTTTTTTCTTCATTATAAGCAGGAACAATTACAGAAACAATATATTTGTTCATAAACTAATTTTATAATGAAAAAGTTGAAATAATTGGATAATGATCAGAGAATTGAGCTTCAATTTTTTCAGTTTTTTTTAATTTTAGACCTCGATAAAAAGAATAATCGGTTTTTATTTGTTTAGTAACAAACTTATTGATAAAAAGAAGGCTCAAACGTTGAAATAGATTAAATTTTTCAAATTTTCCGTCCGTTGTAAACTTAATCGTTTGTTTAATGTTGGCAGTTGCCTCCCGTAAACCATATTTAGCCATCATTTTTTCCAGACCCTTTCTTTTATAAGGTAAGTAATTAAAATCGCCGACGATGATTAACGGTTCTTTTGGGGATAAATCAATAGACTTCAAAGCGTTATTAATATGTTTGATCCTTTGTTCATTGCTTCCAATAACATAAAGATGAACATTACAGACAGAAACTCTTTTTTTAGTTAATTTATGGATAAAATCAGTTCTTAAGATGGTTTTAGGTTTATTATAACCAAGAATTACCTGAAATAAATAAAAAAAATATTCTCCTAAGTTTGTGCCAAGGTTGAGAGTAAAAGAGTCTTTGTAAACAAGGGTTCTTGGGTTAAAAAAGGTGATCACTCCAAAAATTTGTCCAAATTTAACAAAAGAGTTGGAGTAATCAGCTATTTTATAGCCAAATTTTTCAATATTTTTTACATTGTTATCATTAGTCAGCGCTTCTTGAAGACAAACAATATCTGGATAATATTTATCAATCACTAGATCAATTTTACTAGCAGCATTATTGAATAGGGTATTGTATGTGAGTAGAGACAGATTCATAAGAATATTATACTGGATAGGCTCTCTAAAGGGTATTCACATAGTTGTCCACCTATTTTGGATAACTTTTTTTATATTGCTACAATAGCCTAAACAAAATAAAATATTCTATAAGATATCCTATAACCTATGCGTATTTATCTATAGGTCTTGACAAATCATTTATCTTTGTTTATAGTGAGAGGTATGAAGAATATTTTCTTTTCCCAGAAGCCCAAATCATACCGTTTTAAAACAAAATATCAAAAAAAAAGTGAGTTGATTGGATTTGTGGCCGATCAATTTAAAAAATTAGCCAAGAACAATTTAAAAATACCGGTGACACTGTATCATTTATAAACCAAAAAAAGAGCATCACTACCGCTCGTATTTGAGGGAACGACGAATAGTAATGCTCGGTACTACATTAGCAAAAAAAAATTAGTTTGTCAATACCCCATTTAAGGGCCTTTTTGGTTTAGGGATTAGTTTGATATAAAGCCCCAAAGCCATTAGAAGACTTGAAAACTAGTTTACCGATTTTAGACCATTTTTTTTCATTCAAATTTGGGTATTTTTGCCGTTCTAATCGCGAAATTACTACATAGTTTATTTGATATTTTTTAATTAACAATTTAGTTTCATCAATATCACTTGATTCATAAAGGGAAACAACCTCAGGAATTCTTTTCCCTACAATATCAGAAGATCCTCTCCAAAGCCATTCATGGACCCACCAGCCGGCCACAGTTGGCAGTCCGGTGAAGGCAGAGATTCTCTCATAGTCAGTGTATGAGTCACCTTGGGCCTCTAAGATGACTGGTTGTCCCTTTTCATTTTTGTTTAGATAATCAACAATTTCATTGTCTTCTGGATAACTTTCTTTTAACCAAACTTGACCGTCTAACTGTACTTTTCGGTTAAGCGGGCCATAGTAAGAAGGAACGGAAAAAAAAGGATAGATGGATGGAAAAAAGAGAAAAACAATAAAGACTATAGATAATAGATAGTAAATGATCGATTTTTTAATGTTTTTTAACAGACAAAAAGTGATTATTGAAGCAATTCCCATCATGGTAAAAGCCTGATAGCCAAGCTTAAACATGGTATTGGCACGAAAATGAGCTGGATAGATATCTTTAATATAGAAAAATTCAGGGATGATGGTGAGAAAAAAACCGAAGGAAAAGAGGATTAGAATGAAGTTGTTATATTGCTTCATTGTCACATTGTTAGAAATTTTATTTTTGATTATTAAAAATATGATAAAACTAACCCAAAAGAACCCCCATAAGATAAATAACATCCAAAGAGGTGAGATTTGACAGTTGCCGGCTTCAAATAAAAAGGGACCAATTTTACCAATGTTAGTCAAGAATTTAGGAGAGCAGTTAACACCAATGCCACTGATAAAGGGTTTAAAATACCAAGAAAATGGCAGAGAGAAAAGAATAAAAGAAATCAATAATATAATAATATTGACGAAAAATTTAATTGAGAAACCGAAGAGAAAAAAAATAATTATTATTGTCAATAAAATATAGATAGGGCCGTCAAAAGCATTGGTCATGTAGTGAACAGCAGTTAAGAAACCAAGGAATATGGTTGTAGAGACGCAAAATTTTGCGTCTCTACGTAATTTTTTGGTAAAAAATATAAATAGAATTCCCAAAGTTAATAAGACAAACGGAATATCAAACACGTGTCCGTGTAAATCTGCTACTACATAAGAATATGAAGGAAATTCATGAATAGTAAAGGGGATGAGACGGGTAGCATTTGGGTACCAATAAGTAGCTGGATTGAAGCCTGACAGTATTTTCCAGAAAGGAATGGGGCTTTCATTAGGATAACCTTTGGTAAAAAGATAGATTGTGTGAAGATTACCGCCGAGATTAATCAGATAAGCGCCGATTAAACCGAAAATAATAGTTTTTAAATTGTTCAATTTTTGATTGTAGCGTTTAACAATATTGGTGACTAAAGAAAAAACTGAAGTAATTCCTTGAGCGAAAATAGTAGCCAGAATTAGGTTGTATCCGATTGAGGCTTTTATATTACTGAGTTTTATCAGCAAGGCACCGGTTAAATGGCCAAAATAATAATAATTAATTGGCTCAGACGCGTACCAGATATCTTTTGGCGGAAAAAAATCAGCCCTTAAAATTGAATTGATAAAGCCAAAATCCATAAACTTTTCCAAACCGTGGATTGAAGGCTCCTGACTTCGAATAAAAGTCCAGAAGAAAAGGCAAAAAATAAAGAGAAATTCCTCGAATATTATTATAGGGGCGTGATTCATCACGTCCGAACCTATTTGTTTGTTTTTTTTAAATATAAACCAATTGATAATAGCGAATAAGCAAAGAATAAAAATAAGACTGAGACGACTAAAAGGAAGAACTTTTATTATTCCTAAAACGTAAACAAGATAGCTCAGTAAGATAATTCCCAAAGTTTTGGCAAATGGATAGCCTAAATCATACTTAAAACTTCTGAATACTTTTTTAGTTAGGGGGGTAAAGATGATTCCGATTATCAAAAGTGGGAAATACCATTGAAGCGTAGTTAAAATCCAGTCCATAAGAAAATATTATATAATAATGAAAATAATTATGGATTCCAAATACCAACCTCAATTAGTTGAGGAAAAAATTTATCAAGAATGGGAGGAAAAAGGTTATTTTAAGGCCAGTGTTAATAAAAATAAAAAACCATTCTCAATCATTCTTCCTCCTCCAAATGCCAACGGTAGTCTGCACTTGGGCCATGCCATGTTTACCTATGAAGATATTATGATTAGATTCAATAAAATGATGGGAAAAGAAACGCTTTGGCTGCTTGGACTGGATCATGCCGGAACGGAAACCCAGTTCGTATTTGAAAAATATTTAAAAAAACAGGGCAAGAGCCGGTATGACTACAAACGAGATGAGCTCTACAAGATGATTTGGGATTATGTGGCCGAAAACAAAAATCATATTAAAGGGCAACTAAAACGGCTGGGATTTGCCCTTGATTGGAGCCGGGAAAAATTTACCATGGATCCGAATATCGTCAAAATTGTTTACAAAACTTTTAAGGATTTATTCGATCAAGGGCTTGTCTATCGAGCCAATAAGTTAATCAATTATTGTACCAACTGTGGGACTTCTTTTTCTGATCTTGAAGTTGTTTATGTTGAAAGAACCGACCCATTATATTACATGAAATACGGTCCGTTTACATTGGCGACCGTTAGACCGGAAACAAAATTTGGCGATACGGCCGTCGCCGTTCATCCGGATGATAAGCGTTATAAAAAGTGGATCGGTCAAGAGATTGAAGTAGAAGGACTGATAGGGAAGTTTAAAGTTAAGGTAGTAGCTGACCGGGCCGTTGACCCTAAATTTGGTACAGGAGCCGTCAAAGTCACTCCAGCCCACGACTTTACCGATTATGAAATTGCCAAGCGGAATAATCTTCCAATGAAGCAGGTGATCGGATTCGACGGAAAACTAAACCATTTGACCGGCAAATATCAGGGTTTGAGAATTTTTTCTGCCCGTCAACAGGTGGTCGCCGATCTTCAGTCAAAAGGATTGATGGTTAAGATAAAAGAAGACTATGTTCATCGTGTTGGAACGTGTTATAAATGTGGAAAAGTGCTTGAGCCTTTACCAAAGGAGCAATGGTTTATTAAGGTAAAACCACTAGCCGATCAGGCTAAAAAGCTAATTGAAAAAAAAGAGACAGTGATTTTACCAAGAAAATTTAAAAAACAATTAGTAGTCATCCTTGATAATTTTATTGATTGGAACATATCCCGCCAGGTTGTTTGGGGGATTCGAATTCCAGCTTATCGATGTAAGACAAAAAATGATTGGTTTATCTCAACAAATAAACCCGCCAAATGTCAAATATGCGGAGAATGTCAATTTGAACAAGATGAAGACACTTTTGATACTTGGTTTTCATCAGCACAATGGCCATTTGCCACCTTAATGACTGAAGGACAGGAAGCAGTTGATTATTTTTATCCGACTTCCGTCATGGAAACAGGATATGATATTTTGAGAGCTTGGGTTGCCCGAATGATGATGGTCGGCTATTTTTACACGAAAAAAACTCCTTTTAAAACAATATTTTTACATGGGATGGTCCGTGATTCAAAAGGTCAAAAAATGAGTAAAAGCAAAGGAAATGTCATCGATCCAATCCTGATGATTAATAAATACGGAGCCGATGCTCTTCGATCAGCTCTTATTTTTGGAACGAAAGAAGGGGGAGATGTCTCTTTATCTGAAGAAAAAGTAATCGGGATGAGGAATTTTGTTAATAAGATATGGAACATAGGCCGATTTATTGAAATAAATCGGCAAGCTCCAAATTCTAAATTCCAAGAAACAAACAAATCTAAAAATTCAAAAGTTTTAGAAAATCTCAAAAAAGAATTTGTAAAAGAGAAAAAACAATATCTAAAACATATGAATAACTATCAGTTTTCTAAGGCTTTGGGATTGGTTTATGAATTTATTTGGCATAGGTTTGCCGACTTTTATATTGAACAATTGAAAGACGAGATAATTAATGGTAATATAGAAGCTCTCGGAGAATTGAAAAAAGTGTATTTAGAAAATTTAAAAATGCTTCATCCATTTATACCATTTGTGACTGAGGCAGTATGGAAGGTGTTTAGTAAGGAATCAATATTATTAAATAAATTATAAAATTATGAAACGAACCTGGCAGCCAAAGAAGGCTAAAAGAGTCAGAAAACACGGATTTTTAAAAAGAATGGACTCTCATGACGGAAGAAATGTCTTGAAGAGAAGAAGAGGAAAAGGAAGAAAGAAGCTAACAGTCTAAATTTTTTATATTTAATTATTATTATGGAAGTTTTTAAACTATTCGGTCAATATGTTTTTGATCCTTTTTTTGCCCATCCAATTTTAAATCTTCTTGTTATTTTTTATAAACTATTTTTATTTATTAAATTGCCAGGCGCCTTTGGGTTTGCCATTATTGCTTTAACAGTGGCTGTCCGCTTACTTTTTCAGCCTTTTTTTCAAAAGCAGATTGAGACGGCCAAAAAAATGCAGGAACTGAAACCTCATTTAGATAATCTTTCAGCAAAACATAAAAATGATCAAAAACAACTACAAGCCGAACAGTTAAAGCTTTATCAACAACACGGAATTAATCCAACCTCCGGTTGTTTAGTAATGATTATTCAACTGCCGGTTTTCATTGCCTTATATAATACCCTAAATCTTTTTTTAGCCAACGGTCAGGCAGAAAAAACCATTACCACAATAAACAAAGTTTTATATTTTTCTTTTTTAAAAATTGATTCAATAAATTCCTGGTTTTTTGGACTAGATTTGGTTAAATCACCAAAACAAGCCGGTACTTGGATATATTTATTAATTCCACTAATTACTGGAGTATTACAATATTTTCAGGCTCAAGCTTCTATGCCGCAACCCAGTACAACCGCCCCGGTTGTACAGTCTGGCAAGGATAAAGATAAAAAACCCAATGGTCAAGGAGATTTTCAAAAAGCGATGAATACTCAAATGAAGTATATGTTTCCACTTATGATTGGTTGGTTTTCTTATACTTTACCAGTTGGACTGGCTTTATATTGGAATATTTTTTCGATTATGGGTATAATGCAATATAAAAAAACAAATAACAAATCTAAAATAACAAATGACAAATAAATTATAAATTACAAATATTAAATTTTAAAACAATGGACAAAATATCCACAATCAAAACCGAAACAGAAGAACTTTTGAGCAAAATGATTAGTAAGTTTGAGGTGGAAGTGACGGATGATGGGGGAATTTTTCAGGTAATTATTAAAACCGATGAGGAAGTTTCAACTGTGATTGGCCGCCATGGGGAAACAATCCGGGCCATTCAAAAAATATTGGAAGTAATTCTTTACAAAAAATTTAATGAAAGAGTTGAAATTCTTGTCAATGTTAATGATTTTCGGGAAAAACAAAAAGAAAGATTGGAAACAATGGCGAAAGAATATGCCGATCAAACAAAAGCAACCGGAACGGCCGGATATATCCGCTCCCTTTCATCATATGAGCGAAAATTGATTCACGAATTTATAACCGTTAATTATCCAGATCTGAGGACTTCTTCAGTTGGCGAAGGTAGGGAGAGGCAGTTGGTGATTGAGGTTAAGAAGTAATCCGACCAATACTACCAATCCGACCAATAAGCCAATAAATAATTTAATAAACCAATGTTTTAATTATTCAATCATTAGATTATTTGTTTTTTATTCATTGGTAGTATTCGACTTCTCCTTGTTTAGCTTCTCCAAATTTGCTACATTTTTAATATGGGACCTAATACACCGGAACAAAATCCTCCGGAAAAAAGCCAAGCACAGCAATCTCAAGAAGCGTTTGATAAGGCTATGGTTCAAATAAAATCAAGTTATAACGATAGATTTACAGAAATTGCCAGAATGGAAGATGAGGGAGAAAGAACAAGAGCTAGAGCTCAACTTGCACAAGAGGCAAAAGCCAGATTAGGAGAGGAAATTAGGCAGGCGACGGCAAATGTTGAGCCAGGTCAAGCGGACAAACCAGAAGATGTCAAAGAAAAAACCACAAATGCTAAAAGATTTTTTCTTGAAATAAAAGAATTAAACAAGGAAAGCATTAATGTGGTTAATAGTAAATCACAACTTTTGGTTGACAAGATAGTTGAAAAAATAAAAAGTGGGGAAATCACCGATCAAGGAGCATTGACAATCGAGCGCATTTTGGGAAAACAATTAATTGATGGGGTTGTTTTTTCGAAGCCTGGTGAACAACTGAGCACAACTGAAGAGGGTTTAAGGAATCTACTTCAAGTAGATCCCCAAGTGGCTATTCCAATTGTTGGGGATATATTTAGTCATCCGGAAACTTACGGAACGACGGAAGAAAATTTAAGACAAAAATTGAACCTACCAACACAAGAATCGCAAAATAATATGACACCGGAGCAACAACAAATGATAAATGAATCGAGAGGTGAAGACAATCCTTTTATTAGAGATAAAATTCAGTACTATCAAAGTAGATTTACCGACGAGCAACTTGAGTTAATTTCAACTTTTTATTCACCTGAAAAATTTATCGATTATATGGAAGATTTAAATAACGGTACTAATAAAAAAGGCTTTGACACACCTGACAACGTTAAACATAAAAAAGAAGAAATAAAACGTCATGTAGAGGAATATTATACAAAAAATCACAAAAATTTTGAACCTGGGGACAGTTTGGAAAAACAAGTAGAAAAACATTGGGGAGAATCAGTATCGGAAGAGATTAGTCGTAAAGTTTCGGATGTCATCAACCAATTATTTTTGGAACTGCAACAAAAGTCCCCCCATAAATTTTATGAAGAAATCATGCAGGAGGATATTTTTCAGGGTCCGGGTATGATCCAAAAGAGAATTCAAGCGGCGATTAATTCACTTATGACAAAAGTTGGTCAGATCGAGAGAAACGAGAGCGACCCCTTACATCAAAAATTAAAAGATATTAAACCTCTTTTATATCGCCATGCAGAACAAGATCGTTGGATTCATGAACGTGATGGAAAAAAGTATCCGCGACTCAAACCTTTGCCATATGGAGAAAATATATCGACCAGCGATTTCATTCAACATTTAAACACAGAAATCGATCACACCATTCATAAGGCGGAATATTTTCATAATTCCCGGGCTATTTACGGACATCCGGCCGGAGAAAAAGGTTTCTATAACCAGCTGGGCGGTTTTGCCGAAAATATGAGAGGGACGGATATTGATGAGATTATGTTATTACCGGATGGCCAATATATAATGCAAGCTTACCAGCTTTATGAAAAATTTCTTGAAGAAGATTTTGCCTCGCTTGATTGGCGTCATCGTCCCGATCAATTCCAAAACCAACTGGAGCGGGTTAATAGTAAATTGGAAATAGAAATATTTGAGCAGTTTAAGAAATTTTATCCTGAACTAACCAAAGAAAGAGTGAGAAATATTGTCAATTCTGCGGTTGGAATTAGCCGGGGTATGTTTTTGACCGAAGCGGAAAAATCTGCCTATGCTGATCCGGTGGATGCCGAAGGTAAAGGAATGGTCGCCTCTTATTCAACCAACGACGCCCAGTCTTTAAATGTTTTTAATCCGCTTCATAATGCCTTAAGATGGCAAGGAGAGCACAACTGGAACATGATGTATTTTATGCCGGTTGAAGGTCAGCCAGGAAAAATGTGGGATCATAAAAAATCCTGGGACAATATGGCCAGATATATGGATACGTTTTTAGCCGGAAAAGGGCGAGGAGCGGGAAAGGACGAACTTCCGGAACTATTTGCCGATGCGATGATGGATATTAATAATGTTGGCGGCCCCAACAAAAGAAAAGGCTGGCGGATGAACTATAGTTTTGACGGCCATTATGTTTGGGACGATGATAATACGATAAATGCTCCCGAGACTTTTAAAGCCATGGAAGCGATCGGGTATGAAGGAATTGCTCATCTGATTAGTTCTGACGATATGTGGAAGAAACTTCTTGACCCCACCACCGAAAAAACGGCTCCTGAGCAGGTTAAAGAAAGGAAAGAACTTTTCTGCTATATTTATAAGCGATATTTTTCTGAAGATCCAGATAAATTCCAGGAATCAGACCTCGATAATTACTTAAATAAATTAAGAGGGGATGGAGAGAAACAAGTTTTAAAAAAAATAAAAAAGAATAAAGGCACAACATCAATTGGTGACGAATCAATTATTGACGGTTCATGGGAAGAGCAGGTGGCTTACGAAACCTCAAAATTATTTTTAAATAATACTTTAGCTCATTATGTGGCGGCTCGGATGCCGACTAAGTTTTTGAGAATTGACAGGAATAGATTTACGGAAAATGGCGTCAGCCGTTGGGAAAGGATTCAAAAAGAACTAGAAGGTAAAGATAAGAGTTGGGACATAGCCAAATTTGATTTAGTGATGAAAGATCTGACGATGACGGAAATGCTTTTCCGTCGAAAGATAAGCAAGCAAATAAGGGAGCAGATGTCATTTAATAAAGATTTGAAATTAAATGAAATAGAAAATCTTCCCTCTAGGTTGGACGAAGCGATGATAAGAAAGTTACTATCAAAGGACAGTCGTAACGAAAACGAATTTAAATCCGAGGAAGATATCCAAAGAGTCGTCGACCTTTGGAGGCATATAAATAATGACTATAATACTAATCAATTTTTAGATGGCGAGGGAGCAACAAAAATTAAAGAATACAAATTTACTTTCGGTTTGGAAGATACTGACATTTCTTTAATACCGTATCGAGGAACCGGGCCGAGAATGATTGCCCGCGCCATCAAAGATATCGGGTCAATTGAAGCCACCGTCACTCCTTGGCTTCTAAATATGCCTGGAATCATGAGTGAAATTGCCGTCAACGGAAAACATGACTTTTCCGGGCTTATTGAATATTTGAGAAAAGCTCAAAAAGCCATCTTTGATGTACATGGAACCGATGCAGCTCAAAAGTTTGTTTATGAAGTATCCGGTACGATCATTAATTATTTTAAAAAAGACGGAATGGCAAAGCCGTTATTTGGACTTTTAAGACTGGGACAAAGAAATTCGATTGCGGCTGAATATGCCGGCCGGTCAACGGCTGTCTGGGAATGGGATTCGCGTGATATAGATAGGTTTGCCGTCGCTCTTGAATCGTACCGGTTGTTACCGAAAAACGCTTATGATTTAAATAAAACTGAGAGAGCTAAACTTGACAAGAAGACTGGCAAATGGGTCGAAGGAAAATTTATTGGAGGTCAATTAGAGGACAGATGGATTAAATTACCTGGCTTAAAGCCGTTTAAATTTGGGAAAAAAAGACACGAGGACTGGAAATGGAACGGAGCCAAACTAAGAAAAGAACATGGAGCTGATTGGAAAGCAATTAGTTGGGACATGTTCAATCAGTTTGTACCACTTGCAATCGCTTTCTTATTATGGAAATATATGAAGGATGCGATGGATGAGGCAAGCGGTAAAAAGAAACAATAAATTTGGTATGAAGAAAATATTTAAACCACAAAGCTAAATCCTTTCAATAATTATATCTTAACGACATTCGTCTAATAGATACATCTATCGATAAAAATATATTACTACAACAATCTAATTCCATATTTTTGTAGGTTATAAGCGGTTGACATGGTTTTTGAGGCGTTATTAAATAAGGTCGGACCCTCCGGGAGGGTCCGACCCTAAATATGCCGGCAAAAAACTCTGTAAAAACTTATATAGCGAATGGATTTTATCATGTCTATAATCGTGGAGTTGAAAAACGAAATATTTTTCTTGATGAGCAGGATTATAGAGTATTCCTTTCATATTTAAAAATATATTTATCCCCCTTAAAAGAAACCATAAAAAACACTGACAAAAATATTAATTTAGATTATGAAGAAAAAAATTCAAAAATTTATCGATTAAATTCATTAAGTAATTTTTTTAATAAAATAAATCTTATTTCTTATGTGCTTATGCCTAATCATTTTCACTTAGAGTTACAACAAATAGGAATCAAAGACATTGAAAATTTTATGCGCTGTTTAATAACAAAATATACGATGTATTTTAATAAAAGATATAAACGGGTCGGACCTTTATTTCAGGGAAGATATAAAGCAGTTTCAATTTTTGGAAAAGAACGATTAATTGATTTGAGTAATTATATTCATATAAATCCAATAGAATTTTTAGGAAAAGGGCAGGTTTTAGAATCTTATTCGTGGAGTAGCTATCCAGCTTATATTGGGAATCATCAAGTAAGATGGCTAAGTAAAGAGATAGTTTTGTCTAACTTTAAGAATGAGGAATCGTATCGGAGCTTTGTGATGAAGTCGGTAGGGTCGGACCCTCCGGGAGGGTCCGACCCTGTATTGCCTGATGACTCTGTATATATAGACACGGCGTGAGGAAATCTGATATGATGGAATTATGAAGAAAATAATTTTGGTTTTATTTATTTTCCTAAACTCGTTTTTGTTTTTTTCTCTAGTCAAAGTCGAAGCCCAAACCCCAACACCAGTAAATCAATCTATTCAAATACCAGGAGTAACCTGCGGAGACGCTGAAGCAGAAAAGGATGAGGTAAAAAGATGTTGTTTACAGAGTAAATTGTCAATCACGGAAAGAATAGGGTTTCCTGCCGATCTATGTATGATTAATGAAGGGCCTATTAGAATGCTGTGTCCAGCTAATTGGATAAATCCAATTACCGATTATTTATCTACCCTTCCCGTAATTAAGAAACTTAATGAGGAATACCTCCCTGCATTATCTAAAGATATGAATCCTTGCATCAATGGAAATCCTTCAACCTCTGATTATTCAAATCCGAGCTGTATTTGTGTACTTCAACAAGCCTCAACAACATTTTTATGTGAGAAATATTTAAAAGATAGTAAAGATTATGGTAGTTGTGTGAGCTGTTCAAGTAGTGGAGTCTGGACGAGTATTGGGTGTGTAAAAAATAATTTAAATAGTTTTATAGGGGAAACTGTTTTTGATTTTGGAATAGGGTTGGCTGGAGGATTTTCGTTGCTTTGTATAATCTATGCCGCTTTTATGATGCAGTCGTCACAAGGCAATCCGGAAAAATTAAAGAAAGCTCAAGAAATGATCACTTCATGTATTATGGGATTAATGTTAATAATATTTTCAGTATTTATTTTAAGATTGATTGGAGTAAATATATTAAAAATACCAGGGTTTGGTTAATAATAATTTATTTCTTTGCTATCAGGCCTTTAGTTGCTTTATGATGTTGTCAGACCTTTAGCTGCCTTTGCTTGATCAGCTCGCTCTTCCGCAGCTGTGGCCCCTGCTTTGAGGGGTTGTTTTATGCCTACCATCTCTCCAATATTCTTACCTGTTATAGCACTTAATCCAAGACTTACACTACCAACTTGTCCGATTAATCCGATTCCACCACCAACAGCTGCCGACGTACCTCCAAAGTAAGTTCCGAGACCAATTGAAATTGGCAGAGGTTTCAATCCAATCGCTTCTTTAATTAATTTAACAAAGTCAGGAATTAAAAACATTATACCTACACCAATAAGCAAAGAAAATTCAGGAGAGCTACTTGGTAAAAGTGGAGGTGACCAATAAGTATATTTTGAAGACATTTCTATCATAATATTGGCAATGATCATAAATAACACCACTAAAGGAAAGGGAATAATATCGCCGAGTAAATTTTTAAACCACCAGGAAAAAACACTTTTTCCAGGAATGGCTTCAAATAGCAAAATGATTGGTGCAAAAATAATTAGAATGACTAGTTCTATAAATGCTTTAAACAACATTGCAATTATTCTAAATAATAAAAACACGGCTGTAAACCAAACTAATAAAGATATTATAAAAGGACCTATAAAAGTAAAACCAAGTAGAAAAGCAAGACCGAACCAAGTAGGTGTAGTTAAAATTCCCCATAACGTAGACAATATCCCGCCGGTTCCAGCTGCTCCTTCTAGTACCTTACCTGTCATGAAAGGGTGGATGAATGGAACAGCTTGTAATAAAAAATAAGTGACAACGGTAACGATCATTGAAAGTATACTTCTAATTGCAAAAGGAAATAGAGATAACATAGCATTACCCATTCCCCAAATATTTTGTAATTTTCCAAAAACAAACCAACCGCCACCCAAGCTTCCTCCCAAAATTGCATTCTGGTATTCTTGGGTATTAATATGAACTACATCGTTTTTACTTAAAATAGAAATTATTAAGATAATTAGCACGTACATCATATCAATCATAAATCCGGCAATGGCAAAAGAAAAAGTGATTAGTATTAAAGCAATCACAATTTTTGGTAAAGCATTCTCTACGGAGATGACGGTTTGGGGATTGATCTTGGCCCGGAACATAATCATAAAACCAATGGCGATCAGGACAATGACGAGAAGCATATAGGAAAGGTCACGAAAGATCTTCCAGAGATTGGAAAAGGGCTTGATAGCGGCAAAGCCGATCCCTTCGGCTGCTAAAGTTTTTGGAACAAAGCCGGCATTTTGCAGTCCGGTATAAGCCCACATCAGGCCGGAGGCGGGGGGATTGGCATAAGGAATGATAATAAGATTAGACATAAATCCAAAAACGCTTTTTTTATAGTTTTTGTCAGCGTCAGCGGGATTATTAGTACAGGCTTCGCCGATCATCGAGCACATGGACATTTTATAGAGTGCAATCGTCAGCTTTCCCTCTTTAGTTTTATTTAACTCTTTATCGTTAATGACTTTGTAGATTTCAGCACGGTTTTGTTTAATAGGGTCGGATTGAGAAGACAAGGAAACCTTATCTTTGTTGATAAAATGAGAAAAAAGGCTAATGACGATGAAGTAAACGGCAACGACGAGAAAGGCCTTCTTAATAAAACTAAAAGTAGGTTTTAAAAAAAGAAACATAATTTGATTATATAGGAAAATTTAAGATAGAGTCAATTAAGAATTTAAGTGGTAATTTTAGACTAGTCCCGCCTAAGGCGGGAGACATATTTATCTAAGTAGGAATTGTTCTGTCCCTAAGCCTGGATAATTCGCCCCCCTCCAATTCTCAAACTCTCTTTGCGCCTGATCTTTTGGGTCTTTTAAAGTAATAATAAATTTATCCTCACCGTAGTCAAAGTCAATGGTAAAAGTGGAAAGACTGAGGGGTGTTTTTTCGCGCAGGTCTTTTTTTTGCATAGAAGTATCCAGTACTTCCGGTGGCAGTTCTTCTTCAGCGACGCCGGTGAAATCAACAGGGATATTAGTTGAATCGGTCGAGTCAGTTGAACCGGTTGAATTGGTTTCGATTGAAGTGGGGAAGGGAACAGAGATTGTAGGTTGCGGATTGTTATTGATGGTTTTCTTGGAAAAAGGAATGATGAGGATCAGAATAAATAAGACAATTAAAGCGATGGAAATTCCTACATAAATTTTAGTGTTTGGTGTTTGCATATTTATTATTTTTTAACTCCAAATGCCAGTCGATACAACGGATAGGGATAACGGCTATTTTCATTATAAGGGATTTCATAGCGGCCATAATACGGATCATAGGCAAAGATGTTTCCTTGATTGTCAATATCTGTAATCCAGAAAAAATGACCACAATAATCCTTCTTTGGATCATCACAAAAACGAGTCAAGGCAAAAAAAGTCCAACCGGCATTAAGATATTTTCTTAAGTCTGGAACAACCGTATCAGATTTTTCTGCATTAAACATTAAATAATCGGTGGTTTTTAATCCGAGGTTTTGAAGGACCTGTTTGGCGTCGGAATAACGGGAACCGACGCAACCGAGCAAATAACCATTAGATTTATAAATATCAACGATGGTTTTAGGATTGTAACTTGATCCCAAATAACTGGCGGCAATCATGGCAACTGTAGTTGGACCGCAACCGGCTTGGCAAAGAGTACAGCCGCTTGGAAGAGGAAGGTTGCCATAACCATTACACTGGGCAAAATAGGTGAGGGAATTTGACGTTGGATTTTGGAGATTAGAAGATTGATTTTGAGGTGGGATGCCGGAAGATGGATTCAAAGTGGGTGGATAATTAATTGTTGATTGTTGATTGCCGGTTGAGGTCCCAACTCCTTGACCGAAGTTCATAAAGATATTTAGGAATTCAAGCAGTGGATTAAGATCATCGGGATTTTTTCCATATTCAACTATATCTACAAAGTTGCTATTTCCGACCAATTGTGGCAAGTTATACTGATAGGCCCATTCTTGGAATTTTTTATCAGCTTGAGAAGTTTTTCTTTCAACGACGATTTTGTTTAGTTTAGGAGAGTATTGAAGTTTGAAGTCCTCGGTTTCGACAGGAGTGATTGTTGAGATGTCAATTTGTGAATTAGACTGATTGGACAAATTTGACAAATTGGATAAATTTTGATTAATGTCTTCAGTTAAAGGTTGATTATTTTGTTGATTTGATTCTTGAAGAGAAATGCTGGTAGGAAAGGGAGAAGTTGACGAAGTATTTGCTGGCGATTTTCTTCCTAAGATAATTGACAAAATAATAATAATACAGACCAGAATAACACTTGCAATAATAATAATTTTTTTCATATAATGAAAATATGGCCGACTATTTTGATTTTATTAAAAAACCAGTCACTAATGCAACAGTAAATCCCTCCTCCGCTAAAACTTCGGAGGGTAAACCCCCAATACCTCCACTTTCCACAGTCAATCCTTCATCTAACCCTATTAAACCTCAATCGGCTTTTCAAAACCTTGACCTAATGACTCATTTGACTCAACGATCCAATCGGGTAATGATGGCCGCCCAAACAAAAGCTAAAGAATTAAAGTCAGACTTAGTTGATAGTGAACATCTTTTGTATGGCTTGACGACTGACAGTGAGATTTATAATCTATTAGTTGAAGCTAAAATACAATCCCAATTGGTAACTGACGAATTAAATAAAGTCTATAAACGGGGCACAGTTGATCGGGTGGTTCAATTTTCTCCGAGAATCAAGAAGATTTTGAATGACGCTTTAGTGATTGCCAGAAAACTGGGTTTTGAATTTATTGCTCCGGAACATCTTCTACTTTCATTATTTGAAGAAGGCGAAGGAGTGGGAGCCAGGGTTTTGGTTAAATTAGGTTTAGATAAAGAAGAGTTAAATAAAAAAATCGTCGGTAAGAAAGAAGGTTTGACTGAAGAAGAAAAAAAAACCGCCAGCAAAAAAAAGGCCTTGGAACAGTTTACCATCGACTTGACCGCCAGAGCCTCTCAAGGCCTGCTTGATCCGGTAGTTGAGCGGTCAGTTGTCATTGAACGGGTAATTCATATACTGTCACGACGGACAAAAAATAACCCGTCATTAGTTGGAGAAGCCGGAGTTGGAAAGACAGCCATTGTTGAAGGGCTGGCTGAAAAAATCGTAGCCAAAGAGGTACCGGAGCCGCTTTTAAATAAAAGAATTCTTCAATTGGATCTGATGAGTATGTTGGCTGGCGCTTCCCATCGAGGTGAGTTTGAAGAAAGAATGAAAGATTTAATTGAAGAGGTAAAAGCCAGCCAAGGTCAGATAATTTTATTTATCGATGAAATTCATAATATTGTTGGAGCTGGCGCGTCAGGTGAAGGTTCACTTGATGCTTCAAATTTTTTAAAACCGGCTTTAGCTCGGGGTGAAATCCAAATCGTTGGGGCAACCACTTTAACAGAATATAGAAAATATATTGAAAAAGATCCCGCACTAGAGCGACGATTCCAGCCGGTATTGGTGCCAGAACCGACTGAAGAGCAAGGAATAAAGATGCTTAAAGCCATAAAAGATAAATATGAAGCTTTTCACCGGGTCAAAATTCCAGATGATGCGATTGAGGCAGCGGTGATTTTATCCAAACGTTATGTTGGTGACAGATTCTTGCCGGATAAAGCGGTTGATCTGATTGATGAAGCGGCAGCGGCTGTCCGTCTTCCTCTTATTTCACTCCCTGAGGAAATAAAATCCTTAGAGACAAGAATTGCCCAGTTAAATCAAGAGTTAAAAGAATCAGAAAAAAAAGCTGATCGCGTCAAATCAAGAATCTTAAGATCAAAAATAGATGAAATTAATTCCGGTTTAAAAGAAAAAAAAGAGGAATTTAATCTTAAAAAAAGTCAGACGACCGGAGCCGTTACCGTTGACATTATTAAGGATATTATTGCCCGTTGGACCGGAATTCCGGTTGCAAAAATTTCTTCATCAGAGACGGAAAGATTAACCCATTTGGAAGACATTATTCATAAAAGATTAATTGATCAGGCGGGGGCGGTTGCTTCTGTTTCGCAAGCCGTAAGACGTGGACGTGCTGGACTCAAATCAGCCGCTCGGCCAATCGGTAGCTTTATCTTTTTAGGACCAACCGGTGTGGGAAAGACAGAGTTAGCCAAAGCTCTAGCTGATATTTTATTTGGTAGTGAAGAGTTGATGATCAGATTCGATATGACGGAATTTATGGAAAAACATGAAGTATCTAAGTTGCTTGGAGCGCCTCCTGGATATGTTGGATACGAAGAAGGTGGTAAACTGACCGAACAGGTGAGAAGAAAACCATACAGCGTTGTTTTATTTGATGAAGTGGAAAAAGCCCACCCGGACATTTTTAATATTTTGCTTCAAATATTGGATGATGGTCGGTTGACAGACAATAAAGGTCGTGTGATTTCTTTTAAAAATACGGTGGTTATCTGCACTTCTAATCTGGGCACTAAATTAATTCAAGATGAAATGATGAAAGACCAAGTCAAAAGTCAAAAGTCAAAAATCAAAAGTGCAATTCAAAAGTCAAAAATCGAAGATGATAATGACAAGAATAAATTTAAAGAGATAAAAGAAAAAGTCATGTTTGAATTAACCAAATTTTTTAAACCGGAACTAATTAACCGTTTTGACGAAGTAATTGTTTTTGAGCCTTTAAGATTTCAAGATATGATTGAGATTGTTAAACTTCAGTTAAAAGGGATTATTAAACTAATTGAGGATCAGGATATGGGGTTTGCTTACACTGATGAAGTGGTAAGCGAAATTGTTAAAACAGGCTTTGATTTAATATACGGAGCCAGGCCTTTAAGGCGGGCGATCCAAAAATTAATTGAAAATCCGATTTCTAATTTAATTATTAATGGTAAAACAAAGCCTGGAGATTTGATTAGAGTTAAAGTTGACAAAGATGAGTTGGTTTTTGAAATTGAAAAAATTGTTTTTCAGCCAACAATCACCAAGAAATATCATTGTCAGACATGTGGATGGGATTTTGAGAATGAATTAGTAGCTAATTCAACGACAATTTGTCCAAAATGTGGTAAAAAAAATGAACAACCAATACTTAAGTCAATCACTTAATTTTGGCAACCAAACAATTCAAGGTCCGCTTGACCAGAGCGTTGATTCTTTAGGAAAAATTATTACAAAAACTTTGGGTTTTATTATGCCATTGGCGGGAATCGTCCTGCTTTTTGTTTTAATTTCCGGTGGTTATGACTATATGATGTCACAAGGCAACGCAGACAAGATAAAGTCAGCTCAGGCCAAGATTACTTCAGGAATAATTGGATTTATTCTTTTGATAGTTTCTTTCTTGATTACCAGAATAATTGCTGTGATTTTTGGTCTTGGCGGTGGAATTTTTTAAGCTATAATATGTTTATGCAAGAACCCCCAATTGTTATTTCCGTTGGTGGCAGTCTGATTGTTCCCAATGGCGGTATTAATACAGATTTTTTAATAAAACTAAATAAGTTAATTAGGGAAGAAGTGACTAAAGGTAAACGTTTTTTATTAATTGCAGGGGGAGGAAAGTTATGTCGACATTATCAGGAAGCCGGAAAAGCAGTTATAGGAAACTTGACTCAGGAAGATCTTGACTGGCTAGGTATTCATGTTACTCATCTTAATGGACACCTTCTGCGAACGATATTTCAAGACATTGCCAATCCGAGAGTGATTCAGCATTATGATAGAAAACTTACAAATTGGACAGAACCCATAGCCATTGGGGCCGGCTGGAAACCAGGCTGGACGACGGATTATGATGCAGTGCAACTAGCCAAAGATTTTAGGGGTAAATTAATTATTAATATGTCAAACATTGACTACGTATATGATCGCGATCCGATTAAATATGCCGACGCTAAACCACTAAAAAATATTACCTGGGAGGAAATGGAAAAATTGGTAGGTGATAAACATTCATCGGGAATCAACGTACCTTTTGATCCAATTGCTACAAAATTTGCTAAAAAACTTAAATTAACAGTGGTGATTGCGAATGGGAATGATATGCAAAATATTCAAAAAATTATTAATAAGGAATCTTTCAAGGGAACAGTCATCACCTCAAACAATGATTCTTAAATCAATTTCTTTTTATCATTTCCGAAATTTTAATGAAAAGCAATTTAAAATTAGTTCTCATTTGACGGCCATATTTGGAGATAATGCAAAAGGGAAAACTAATTTACTCGAAGGAATTTACTTCATATTAAAAGGGGAGGGATTTCGGGAAAGTAAAGAAGAACAGCTGATTATTTTTAATGAAAAGAACAGTTATGTTGACGCAAAATTAGAGAATAAGAAGACTAAAGATATTAGCAATTTGAGAATAGATTTAACAATAAATAACTTCGGTTTGAATAAAACATATTTTTTAGAAAAGACAAAAAAAGGCCGTCATTCATACTTAAAAAACTTGATTCCAGTAGTATTATTTTCTCCGGAACAAATTGAAATTATTGATCGGACTATGTCTTTCCGACGGGAATATTTTGATAACTTTTTGTTGTCAATTGACTCAGAATACAAAAAACGTTTACATAATTATCAACAAGCAGTAAGAAAAAGAAATAAAATTTTAGAATTGAGTTTTAAAAACGTGAATATTAAACAGGAACTAGAATTTTGGAACAAATATTTAATTGATCAGGGGTCATATTTAATTAAAAAAAGAACAGAATATATCCAATATTTAAATTCAAACAAAAATATTGATTCAAAAATATTTTCAATTGAATATAGAGAAAGTTATTTAAGTTTAGAACGTTTTGATGAATACCACAATAAAGAATTATTAATTAGAAAAACATTAATTGGACCTCATCGGGATGAATATAATATTTTTTTGATTAACAAACAGTCTCTTAAAAAGAATATCCATACGTATGGATCAAGAAGCGAACAAAGGTTAGGTTTATTTTGGCTGAAGATTAACGAATTAAAATATTTAGAAGATTTTTTTAAAAAAAAGCCGATTTTATTACTTGACGATATATTTTCAGAATTAGACAGGTCAAATCAAAAATTAATTTTTAATTTAATCGGTAACTATCAAACTGTTGTCACATCAACTGATGAAGAAATAATGCAGTTAATTAATCTTACGGATTACTCCCCTTACAATACCATAGATCTGTAGTTCTTGATTTGGATAAAAGGGCGGGTATTTAGGATTGGCGGCTTCCAAATAATTGATCTGTTTTTTCCGGTCTTTTTTTAAAATTTTCAAAGTCCACTCATTGTCAATTTGCGCGAGAACAATACTGCCGGTCATGACGTCTTTTTTTCTTTCAATAATAACAATATCGCCTTCAAAAATGCCAATTCCGGTCAGTGAGTCTCCGGAAACCTTAAGGAGAAATGAGGTTTGGGGGTTTTCGATTAAATAGTCATCAATAGTTAGATAATCTTTATTTTCCTCGGCAAGAATTGGAAAACCGGCTTTTATTACTCCAAGTAATGGTAGAGCAAAAAACTTTTTAGTTGGTGAAAGTTTTTTGCTGTCTTTTTCAATGAATCCGAGATCGATCAACTTGTTAATTATTTTGAAAACAGCATTTTTAGAGGAGATATTGAAAAGCTTTAACATCTCCGAATAAGAAGGTAGGCGACGAAACCGTCGATAAAATTTTTTGATACTTGAGAGTCTGTCTTCGATCATAGGGAACCATTATAGTAAACACTTGTTCACTATGTCAAGGGGATTTATTATAAACTTCGCAGATATTGTAAAAAAAGAGCCGGAGTGAGAGTAATTATTTTTAGATTTTGTTTAATTAAATCTTTATTGAAATGCTTGAGATTATAAGTGATTAAAAAATTAACCTTCGTTTTTTCTATACCACAAACAATATGAGCATCATTTTTATCAGTAACAAATTTATTGTATTTATTTTTTATTTCATCAAGATTATCTCCTATTTTAATAATTTCAAAATTAACAAGAATACTTTCAAATTTTTTTAAACTCAATTTCAATCTTTTTATAACAATCTTTATTTCTTTAAGGGAAATATTTGAAATATATTTTATTATTTCTTTGTTATTGACTAACAAAAAAGCCGCACCTTTTTTGGAAATTAAAGCAGAAATAATTACATCAGAATCTAAAAAAACAGATAGTTTTTTCTTCATAGACCTTGACGGGCTTGAGTCAACTCTTTTTCAATTAGAGAAAGATTATTAAAGTCCTCTTGTTGTTTTTGGAAAAGATCGGCATCAAGTCCGGAAAAAGCAAAGAATATTGAATTAGCCGATATACGATAAACTTTACCAATTTTTTTAGCAATTATTTCACCCCTTTTAATAAGGCTATAAACGGTATTAGTGTTTAATTGAAGAATTTCCGCCACCTGTTCTGGCGTATATAATTTTGATATAGTTTTAGTATTAAACATAAGTAATTTATACTAAACATAACAGTAAATGTCAAGAGGAGCAGAATAATCTATTACTTCTTCAGCATCAGGGCAATGACGTTTTTTGGCACTTCTTCGTAGTGACTTGGCTCCATATAAAAAACGCCGCGGCCCTCAGTCAAAGATCTGATTATGGTGGCATAACCGGAAAGTTCTGATAGGGGAACATGACTTTTGATCACAACAGCTCGACTTCTTTTTTCTGTTCCTAAAATCTTGCCTCTTTTTGAAGAAATATCACCAATGACAACACCCATAAACGCTTCTGAAACTGTTACTTCCAGTTTCATGATTGGTTCAACTAAAGTTGGTCCGGCTTGTTTTACGGCATTTTGCAGGGCCATTGATCCAGCGATTTTAAAAGCAATATCAGACGAATCAATATCATGATAACTTCCGTCAACCAGTGTCACTTGAAGATCGGTAATAGGATATCCTAAAAGAACTCCTTTTTCCGAAGCTTCAATGACACCTTTTTCAACTGAGGGAATAAATTCGGAAGGAATAGAACCACCTTTAATTTTATTGACAAATTTCAAGCCTTCGCCTCGGGCGAGAGGTTCAATATTAATAACGCAGTGTCCATACTGTCCATGTCCTCCAGTTTGCTTAATATATTTAGCTTCAACGTCCTGAACAGCTTTTGTGACAGTTTCTTTATAGGCCACCTGTGGTTTTCCGACCGTGACATTCATTCCCATTTCTGTTTTCATCCGGTCAACTAAGATTTCCAAATGAAGTTCTCCCATTCCAGACATAATTGTTTGATTGGTTTCATGATTAACTTTGACCCTAAAAGTTGGATCCTCTTCAGCCAATCTTTGTAGGGAATAAGATAACTTTTCTTGATCGGCTTTGGTTTTTGGTTCAATTGCCAAGGATATAACCGGATCTGGGAAAGTAATCTGTTCTAGGATAATAGGATAAGCTGGATCAGCTAAAGTGTCCCCGGTCTTTGAATCCTTCGGTCCGATGACGGCAATAATTTCACCGGCATAAGCTTTGTCAATCTCTTCCCGATTATTGGCATGCATCAGCAAAATTCGGCTAACCCGCTCTTGTTTACCTCGGTTGACATTATAGACATATGAACCTGATTCCAATATCCCGGAATAAATTCTGACATAGGTGAGTTTTCCTACATGAGGATCAAGTTGAATCTTAAAAGATAAACCGGTAAATTTTTCTTCCTGAGTGAGATTTCTTTTTTCTTCTTTTTGAGTAATCGGATTAATTCCTTTTACTTCTTTTAAATCAACCGGAGAAGGAAGATAATCAACGATAGCGTCCAAGACCGGTTGAACAGCTTTATTACGCAGCGAAGTTCCGCAATAGATAGGAACGATCTTATAAGCAATTGTAGCTTTTCTTAAAGTTGCCTTTAGTTCATTAACCGTTATTTCTTCACCATTTAAATATTTATTTAAAAGAGTATCGTCGTGTTCGGCAACCTGTTCCACTAATTTAGCACGCGCCTTAATGACTTTATCTTTAATATCAGCTGGGATTTCCGAAGTCACCGTGTATTTAATTCCTTGGACGTCTTGATCCCAAATTTTGGCTTTTAGAGTGAGAAGGTCAACTATTCCTTTAAATTCTGATTCTTTTCCAATAGGAAAAGTCATAATAATAGGATTGGCTCCCAATCTTTCTTTAATCTCTTCAACCGTAGCTTCAAAATCAGCTCCAAGCTTATCCATTTTATTAATAAAGCAAATACGAGGGACTTTATATTTATCAGCTTGACGCCAGACTGTTTCCGATTGACTTTGAACTCCTTCCTCAGCATCAAAAACAACTACCCCGCCATCTAAAACTCGCAATGATCTTTCGACTTCAGCCGTAAAATCAACGTGGCCTGGGGTATCAATAATATTAATTCTTGTGTCATTCCAAAAGGTGGTTGTGGCGGCGGAGACAATCGTAATCCCGCGTTCCCGCTCTTGAGGCATCCAGTCGAGTTGTGTATTACCTTCATCAATATCGCCAATCTTATAAGTGCGGCCGGTATAAAAAAGAAATCTTTCACTGGTGGTGGTTTTACCAGAATCAATATGGGCAATCACGCCAATATTTCTAATTCTATCGAGTGGAACGTTACGATCTTTAGTGATAACAGATTGTTGAGCCATAGTTTAAAAAAATACTACCAAAAATTAATCCGACCAATACTACCAATCCGACCAATAAGCCAATAAATGATTTAATAAACCAATGATTTAATTATTTAACCATTTGCTTATTTGTTTTTTTATTTATTGGTAATATTTGTTTATTTGTAGTATTGGTAGTATTTTTAAAACGCTTACCACTTTAAATGAGCAAATGCCCTATTAGCTTCGGCTAATTTTTCGGTTTGCTGTCTTTTTGCCACGGCCGGGCCTTGATTTTTAGAGGCTTCGACAATTTCAACCAATAATTTTTTATCAAAAGTATGGAACTCTTTATTAGGTCGTGATTTAGCCGCATCAATAATCCAGTTTAAAGCTAGCTTTAGTTTTCTTTCCCGCCTTACTTCAATTGGAACCAAATATGAAGCACCGCCGAGACGACGGGGTTTAACTTCATGAACAGGGGAGACATTCTCAATCGCTTGATGTAATAATTTTAAAGGTTCGTCTGACTGTTTTTTTAATTCAGTAAAAACTTTATAGACAATTCCTTCAGCGACGGATTTTTTTCCGTTAATCATTATATAATTAATTAATTTAGCTACTTCAAGACTATTAAAAAGTTTATCTTTTTTAACAGGTCTTTTTTTATAACTATGTCTGGGCATAAATATTTAGGCACTTTTAACGTGTGGTTTTTTTGTTCCGTATTTTGATCTTGAGGTGACTCGCTTATCAACTCCGGCTGCATCAAACTTTCCTCTGACAATATGATATTTGACACCTGGTAAATCTTTTACTCTTCCACCTTTAACAAGAACAATTGAATGCTCAGCTAGATTATGACCAACCCCTTGAATATAAGCCGTTATCTCCATTTTATTTGACAGTCTGACTCTAGCCACTTTTCTTAAAGCCGAGTTTGGTTTCTTTGGCGTCATGGTTTTGACAACAGTACAAACGCCACGTTTAAGAGGATTATTAGTTTTACTATATTTCCTTTTTAATGAGTTAAAACTCATTTTAAGAGCAATTGATTTTGATTTTTTAATTCTTTTCTCTCTCTTCTTCTTTATCAGTTGATTGATGGTCGGCATATTGATTGGTAAATCTACCGTAATATTTTCCAATTAACTCTTCAGTGACTGGAATTAATCTGCCAATTATAACATTTTCTTTTAATCCTAACAAGTAATCTGTTTGGCCTTTGATAGCGGCCGAAGAGAGGACGCTAGTCGTTTGTTCGAATGATGCGGCTGATAACCAGGAATCGGTATGAATGGCGGATCGGGTAATTCCCAAAATTGAGACTTTGCCGGTGGCCGGTCTTTCTCCTTTAGCTAGAACGCGTTTATTTTCTTCACCAAAACGAATCCTTGAGACAACTTCATCTTTAATCAATGAAGTATCACCTTCATCTTCAACAATTACCTTATCACTCATTTTGCGAATTATGACCTCAAAATGTTTATCATGAATAGGAATACCTTGAGATTCATAGACATCTTGAATCTCATCTAATAAATAAATTTGTGCTGACCTTAGGCCTTTAATTGCTAAAATATCGTCAATATCAAGATAGCCTTCAGATAAAGCTGCACCAGCGCTGATTAAATCGCCGTCTTTTACTTTAAGTTTCTGCGCCTTAGGAATCGTAAATTTTTGCTCTGAAATGGTTGACTCCCGATCGCTGGAAGTAATAGTAATATCATAGATTTCTTTTTCTGTATCTTCAATAATCGATACTTTACCGGATATTTCGGCAATCGGGGAAACGATTTTTGGAGTTCTGGTTTCAAACAGCTCCTCAACTCTTGGCAAACCTTGAGTCACGTCTGAAATAACGATTCCACCGAAATGCCTGACTCTCATGGTTAATTGTGTGCCTGGTTCGCCGATTGATTGAGCTGCCATCACTCCAACCGGAACCCCGATTTCTACCGGTTTATTGTTAGAAAGGTCGGTTCCATAACATTTTTGACAAACTCCATAAGTAGAATTACAGTATAAAGGAGAACGAACTGTGATTTTGTTAATCTTGTTTTTTTCAATGAGAGCTATTTTTTCACTATCAATTAGTTCATTAGCTTTAATAATAATTTCTTTATTTTCGCTATAAAGGTCATTAAGAATATAGCGATTTTTTATTCTTTCTTTAAATTTATCTCCTCGAGATGAATTGGTTGAAATAGTTAATCCTTCCTTAATTTGACAGTCTTCTTCGCGAACGATCATATCGTGAGAAGTATCAACTAGTCTTCTTGTCAGATATCCGGCGTCGGCGGTTTTCAAGGCCGAATCGGTCAGACCTTTTCTGGCTCCTCGGGCCGAAATCACATATTCAAAGATAGAGAGACCTTGACGGTAGTTAGATTTAGTGGGGACTTCAATAATTTTTCCCATCGGGTCAACTACTAATCCTTTCATGGCTGCCAACTGTTTTAATTGTTCTTTTGAAGCTCTCGCACCACCGGACTTAATAATTATTTTTACCGGATTTTCTTCATCAAGAGAGGCCCAAGTTTTATCAGCCAATCTTTCAGTAACATCAATCCAAAGTTTATTAGAATAACGTCTCTTTTCTTCAGAAGTCAATAGCCCTTGCTCAAAATTTTTAGTAATTTTTTTAATTTCATTCTCAGCTTCCTCGACGATTTTTTTCTTTTCCGGGATTATCTGACAGTCAAAGATTGAAAGAGATAATCCACCGGCAATGGTTGAAGCCCAAAAACCAATTTCTTTAAGTTTATCAATTAATTCACCGACTTTTTCATTATCAAATATTTTCATAGCGGTAACAACAATATTTTTTAAATCAGCCGCTTTTACTTCTTGATTAATAAACTGAAGTTCGGTCGGTAGACCCTGGTTAAAAATTATTCGTCCAACAGTTGTTTTGATGATTTTGCCACCTATTTTTACGTTTATTGGTTGACGAAGCGTTATTCTATTAACCGCTTGAAATCTCATTGCTTCATTTTCAGTGGCAAAGAATTTTAAATCTTCGGCATTTTCAGTATTTAAATGACTATCTATTGTTGTTAGATAATAACAGCCAAGGGCCATTTCTTTATTAGGAAGAACAATCGGTGAACCATCAGACGGTTTAAGAAGATTATGATAAGGGAACATTCTTTGCTTTACTTCTTCAATTGCTTTACTTGATAAGGGTAAAAATACACCCATAGCGTCCCCGTCGAAATCAGCATTATACCCGGAACAGACAGCTGGATGAAGCTTGATGGCGTGATCGTCGGTGAGGACCGGATAAAATCCTAAAATAGAAAGTTTATGTAAAGTTGGCGCCCGATTAAGAAGAATGGGATGATCTTTGGTAATTTCTTCCAGGATATCATAGACGACTGGCTCTTTTTTTTCTAAAAATAATTTAGCACTTTTTATATTTGGGGCTAACCCGCGAATAATAATTTCATGCAGAAGGTAGGGTTTAAATAATTCTAAAGCCATATCTTTAGGAAGACCACATTGATTAAGTTTTAATTCCGGACCAACCACAATGGTTGAGCGACCTGAATAATCAACCCTTTTTCCAAGTAGATTTTGGCGGAATCGACCCTGTTTACCTCTTAAAATATCTGATAAGGACTTTTGCACTTTAGTGGCCGCTCCGGTTGTCCGGTTTTTGCCTCGAGATTTTTGTAGATCAATCAAAGAGTCAACCGCTTCTTGGAGCATTCTTTTTTCATTTCTTAAAATAATTTCCGGAGCTCCAAGATCAATTAACTGTTTTAGACGATTATTACGATTTATGACGCGGCGGTAAAAGTCATTAAGATCAGAAGTGGCAAACTTTCCTCCGGGTAGTTGAACGACCGGTCGAAGGTCAGGTGGTATAACAGGTAAGACGGTAAGAACAATCCATTTTGGATCGATTTTCGCTTTAATAAAAGCTTCAAGAACCCGGGCTTTTTTAAGGAGTTTATTGCGTTTTTCTCCTTTAGCATCATTCAATAATTCTAAGGCTTGAGAGTATAGTTTTTGTAAATCAAAGTTGGAAAGAATTTCATACAAAACTTCCGAGCCCATACCAACACTTAAAAATTCATTAACCTCATTTTCTTTAAAAAATAAATAATCATCCTCTTCAATGACGTCAAAAGGTCTGATTGATCGAGCGATTTTGAGAACTCTTTCAAAATAGGCGGATTTTTTGGTTTTAGTATCGGTTAGTTCGTTTGACAACAGTTTTAATTGCTCTCTTTTTTTAAATTCGACTTCTTGTTTAGCAATTTCCCACTGTTCACGGTTGGCAATCTTTTTTTCTAACTGTTGATATTGTTTCTCAAAATTCTCATTAATTTCTGCCTCTTTTTTTACAAAGTCTTCCTCAATTTTTTTCAACTCATCTCTTTGTAGTTGATCAATGGTTTTTAAGGCCTTTTTTTGATTTTCTTTATCCACTTCTTTAACTAGATAAAGAGCATAATAAATAATTCTCTCTAGAGCTTGCGGAGGAACGCCGAGAATAACGCTAAGAGTAGAGGATGTGCCTTTAAAATACCAGATGTGGGCAATAGGAGAAGCTAATTTAATATGACCCATCCGTTCGCGTCTGACAGCCGAGGTGGTGATTTCAACACCGCAGCGATCGCAAACAATTCCTTTATAACGCATCCTTTTATATTTACCGCAGTAACATTCATAGTCTTTAGTGGGTCCAAAAATTCTTTCGTCAAAAAGACCGTCTTTTTCCGCCCGAAAGGTTCGATAGTTAATTGTTTCCGGTTTGATAACTTCGCCGTGTGACCATTTAATGATTGTCTCGGGCGAGGCAAAAGTAATTCGGAGTCCGGAAAAATCTACTGTATTAATATCTTCCATAATTAACTATTTTGCATAATCAATTGATAATCCTAGAGCGTTAAGTTCTTTGACTAGAACATGGAAAGATTCGGGAACTGATGATTGTGGAATATCAATCCCTTTTATAATTGATTCAAAAGCTTTAGTTCGACCACGAACGTCATCACTTTTAATAGTTAGTAATTCTTGGAGAGTATATGGAACTCGGTGTGATTCCAATGCCCAGACTTCCATCTCACCAAATCTCTGTCCACCCAGTTGGGATTTACCACCTAACGGTTGTTGGGTGACAAGAGAGTAAGGTCCGACCGAACGGGCATGGAACTTATCTTCAACCATGTGAATCAGTTTTATGATATAGCTGGTTCCGACGAGCGCCTTTCTTTCATAAGGTAAGCCAGTCTGTCCGTCAAATAAAGTGACTTTATTGTCAGTTGGCAGTCCGGATTTTTTTAATTCATTGATAATAAAGTCTTCCTTGATTTTTTCAAAAACCGGAATAGAAATAGAGGTGTTGGTATGTTTGGCAATTACTCCCATTAGATTTTCAAATAGTTGACCCAAATTCATACGGGAAAGAATGGAAAGAGGGGACAAAATAACATCAACCGGTGTCCCATCCTCAAGATAAGGCATATCCCAAGCAGGAAGAATTTTTGAAATGACTCCTTTATTACCATGGCGTCCGGCTAATTTGTCTCCAACGGATATCTTTCTCAGTTGGGCGGTATTAACAATAATCCTTTGTAAAACACTTGGTTCGAGTTCATTCGGATCTTTTTTTCCATTAATTGTCTCAATATTGACTACATAGCCTTTTTTCCCATAAGGCATACGCAAAGAAGTATCTTTAATATCTTTAGCTTTTTCGCCGAATATTGCCCGAAGCAATCTTTCTTCAGCGGTTAATTCTTTTTCACCTTTGGGAGCCACTTTGCCAATGAGAATATTTCCACCTTCCACTTCGGTACCAATCACGACCAATCCTTCTTTATCAAGATTCTGAAGAATTTCTTCTCTAACGTTTGGGATATCTCGGGTTAGTTCTTCCGGTCCAAGCTTGGTGTCAATCACATCAGCAATAAATTCTTCCATTGTGATTGAACTCAAAACATCTTCTTTAATTAATCGATCGGAAATAACAAAACCATCTTCATAACCTAAGCCGTTTAAAGAGGAGTAGGCAACTAATAAATTTTTGCCCAGTGCTAAATGACCCTGATCGGTCGATGGACCATCAATAATCACTTCACCTTTTTTTATTTTTTGATTTTGACTGACTTTTGGCCTTTGATCAAAAGAAACATTTTTGTTAGTGCGGACAAATCTTTCAAGTAAATATTGATAAGTTTTTCCACTTTTTCCTTTATAAATTATTTTTTGTCCATCAACGTATTTAACAACCCCATCTTCATTAGCTTTAATAGTTCGACCCAAGGCAATACTAACTTTTTCTTCCATTCCGGTGCCAACAATTGGTGCTTCAGGGTTAACCAAAGGTATGCTTCAGGGTTAACCAAAGGTACAGCTTGACATTGCATGTGAGAACCCATTAAAGCCCGGCTAGCATCGTCGTTTTGAAGAAAAGGAATAAGGGAAGCAGATGCTCCTAAAACCTGTCGAGGAGAAACATCAATTAAATCAACTTTTTCTATTGGCACTTCGACTAAATCGCCATGGAAACGCGCGGTTACAATTTGATCGGTCAGATAGCCTTTTTCATCAATGTTAATATCGCTCGAAGTAATATAATAATTTTCTTCGTCATCTGCCTGAAGATAAGTGATCTCATTTGAGGCTTTTATTTTTAATCTATCATAGCTCTTTTCTTTAATTAATTTTTTATAAGGAGTTTCCAAGAATCCGTATTTATTAACCTTAGCGTAAAGAGCCATGTAGGTAACCACACCGATATTAGGTCCTTCCGGGCTGCGGATTGGACAGATTCTTCCATACTGAGATGAAGAAATATCACGGATAGAGAACGAAGCTCTTTCTTTTTCAATTCCACCGGGGCCACCAACCGTAATTCTTCTTAAATTGTCGAGTTCGGACAAAGGATTGGTTTGATCAACAATGGTTGAAAGCTGGCTGGTTCGATAAAAAGAATTAATGGCCACAATTAATGGTTTTGAATTAACCACCTGGCTTGGCGCAACATTCAATTCTTCACCGGATATTAAGCTCATTCTTTCTTTTATTTCCCGTTCGACGCGTACCATTCCGACCCTGATTCCATACAAACTGATTAACTCACCGACCGTTCTTAACCTGCGATTTCCAAGATGATCGATGTCATCAAAGTTACCTTCATTTTTAGTTAAATTCAATAGATATTTAATCGTGGCAATAATATCAGCTTTAGTTAATAAACGATTTTCCTTTTTTATTTCCAAGTTAAGGTTAAGTTTTTTGTTGATCTTGTATCGGCCAACATCAGCCAACGAATAACGTTTTTGATTAAAAAGAAGATTATTGATCGTTTCATAAGCATTTTCTAAAATTAAAGGTTCACCCGGCCTGATTTTTCGATAAATTTCCAGCACGGCCTGATCTTTATTTTTAGTTTGATCTTTTTTTAAAGTGGGCAGAAGGTACTTTTCCACCAAACTTTTATCGATATCGTTGAAGTAGTTAATAATATCGCTTTCGCTATCATTCTCAAATACTTTAAGAAATACGGTTGACAAGAACTTTCTTTTTTTATTAATCTTCATTTCAATCAGACCGTGTTTGTTAATTGTCAGATCAAGCCAGGCTCCAATATAGGGTCTAATCTCGGCATTATATAAAGTTAACCCGGTGGTTTTATCGATTTCTGCGGTAAAATAAACACCAGGAGAGCGAACAATCTGATTAATGATCGCCCTTTCAATGCCATTAATAATAAATGTGCCCCTGTCAGTCATTTTGGGCAGATTAAAAAAATAGATGTCTTGTTTTTTTTCGCTGTTAGTCTTTTTATTGACTAATCTCAATTTAAGATAGACGGGGTGATCATAAGTAAGTTTCTTTTTTAAACAGAGATCAATCGTATATCTTGTTTCACCAAAATAAATGTCTTCGAAATAGATGGTAAACTTTTTTTTCGTATAGTCATCAATAGGAAAGAATTCGTTAAAAATTTCTTTTAACCTGACATCAGTAAACTCGGCCCAGGAATCTTTTTGAACTTCAATTAAATTAAACTTTTCGAGGAGCTCGTCCTTTTTTCCGAGAAATAAATTTTTGTGGGGTAAAATCTTTGATTTAATAGTTTTATTCATCGAGTAGATGGAAATAATATTTTATTAACAACAAAAACCCCACTATACATGACGGGGAGTAAAAAAACTAATATATCATACAAAACGCAATAACTAAAGTCAAATGGTATTTTTTGAATTTTAAACCGGGTCCATAAATCAATAATAATATTTATTTTTTTAAAATACTACTGCCAAGTTTCCTTGCTTCCTCTATGAAAAAACTGTCCATTTCTTTTTTATCGAATGGCACAAGTATTTTAGGAGTTTCCAAAATCTTAATTTCCTTAACCCTTAAAAGTTGGCTGACCAATGTTAATTTGTCAATATGCCAATCAAACTTTATTTTTGCGTCGAGAATTAATTGATTTAAACTAAAATTACCACTTTTTATTATGAAATAAAGATCAATATAATCTCTATCTCTTGGGCTCATAAAAATCGTATGGACTTTGTTGGCGGCAATATCCCTAATGCTGTCAATTTGAAGTTTACCAAACCTTAGTCCTTTTTCAATTTTAGGAAAGGGATAATAGTTAAAATCGACTTTAAGTTTACTGTCGTCTTTAAAAATTAAAAAATAACTTACCAATCCCATAAAAACGCTTCTATTAATTTTTTTGATAGACAAAAGATCAGAGATTTTTTTTAAGTAAGCCTCAATGAGTCTTTGATCGACCTCTTTTTCTTCAGTAAAAAGATCAATATCTTCTGAAAGTCTGTGTTTTAAATAAAATTCCGCAAGAGCAGTGCCACCTGTTAAATAAAATCTTTTTGTAATTTGCTCATCTACTTTGATAAGTTCCAAAAACTCAAGTTGTTTGGAAGTGAGTATTGTTTTTGCCATATTAAATACTCTAAAGCCCTTTTTTTGTAAGGGTCGAGTTTATTTTTAATAAAAGGCCAAGCATTTATAAGTTGTTTTTTGCTCAATTTATGGTTATCTAAACCATAATTTATTGATTGAACAAGCTTCCAAAGCTCATATTTTTGAGGATCATTTTCTTTAAGTTTTTTTTCATCTATTGTCCAATTATACATGTCTATATTTTACCAAAAATCAGGTGGATTTAAAGAACTTCTTTTTTTGAGAGTGGTGGCGAGGAGCGAGAATCTTTATTTTCTCCAATAAAGTAGTTAGGCTGACTTTTTTATTAGCAATATGATTTTTTTTATTTTCCGGTTTTTTGACCGTTAATTCATTTTTTGGATTGTTTTTCAATTGTTTTAAAAGCGAGACTAATTGAATACTAACAATTATTAAAAGGATCGTCGTAATTGTTACTGCGGTTGAGAGTAAAAGTTGAGTCATGTCCATATTAAAGTTGTCCTAGGCGGACTTTTTCGGCAACGAGATTATTGGCCCGAAGCAGTTCATCGTGAGAAGTGCCGGCATCAATCCACCAATCAAGAAGATCACATTCCAAAGTACCTTCTTTAAGGTAAAAATTATTAAGATCGGTCACTTCCAACTCTCCCCGAGCGGAGGGTTTCTGTTTACGAATAAAATCAAAAACGCGTTCATCATAGATATAGATACCGGTTTGAACAATATTGGATTTTGGTTTTTCTGGTTTTTCTTCAATCGAAATGACTTTACCAGCTTTATCGATCTCAATTACTCCATAATGTTTTGATTCCATTCCCGGCATTCGGATTCCAAAAACAACCGCCCCCTTATCTTTTTTTTGAAATTTTTCTACAGTTGGTTTCAGATTATAGTTAAAGATATTATCTCCTAAGACTACGACAATCTTTTCACCTTTGGTAAATTCTTCCGCCAGACTAATGGCATGAGCAATGCCACCCTTTGGGTTTTCTTGGACAGAGTAATAAAGCTTGACTCCAAATTCATCGCCTCCTTTAAGAAGATTGGCAAATTGGCCGGCATGATCAGGCGAACTTGAAATGAGAATCTCTTTTATTCCGGCTTTAACGAGTGATTCGATGGGATAATAAATCATCGGTTTGTTGTAGACCGGTAAAAGATGCTTATTAGTCACCCAGGTCAAAGGGCGAAGTCGAGTTGCCAGTCCACCAGCAAGAACTAATCCTTTCATAAAAGTTACTTATGGCAAAATAATAATTTTCAAAAGAAAAATTATTATAAAAGCAATCAGGATATATTCTACCACAGTTTTCAGATGAAGAGTTTCGTTGATGATATGATGATAGACTCCCCAGATAATATAGAAAAAAGCAAAAGAAACAAGTACAATAAACTCAATCACTCTTTGACCACGAAAAAGATTCAATAAAGTTAGAAAAAATACACCGGCCGTGATCAAAAGTAAATAATCAAAAAGGTGATTTTTTAATTCTTTTTTCATAGATTAAATAATAGTTCCGATGGTTGATATGAAAAGTCCCATCAGGATAAAAATAATAAACAAAAAATGAGCGGTGTTTTTTCCAGCAATTCTAATGACATTAAGCTTTGAGGCAAAATAAAAATCAAGAGCCAGAGCTAACAAAAGAAAGGCCATAAAGATTACATTCAAATTAAAAGTAAAATTAAAAGCATTTATTTTTGGTTGAACAACAACCTGTTCAATTCTTTTCTCAGCTACTATCGGTTTGGCTTCCGGTTCACTGGCTTGGATCAATGGAGGAGTGAAAGAATTGGCTAATGGTTTTCCAAATTCCTGAACAACCAAAGTAGTTTGTTCTCCATTCAATACGCCATTAACAATCGCATATCCAACATCAATATATTCTTTTTTCAAAATATTTTCCCGGTGGCCAGCGGTAGAGTTCATCCAGGCGTCAACAACGCCGTTACTGAATAAAAAGTTCTTTGCCAGATTTTCACCAGCGTATTCGTATTTATAGTTAGCGCCTAAAATAAAGTCCCAAGGAGTTTTCCCGTCGGGAGAATAATGTGACCAATAATTCTCCTGGAACATGTTTTCGGCTTTTTTTTGAGCGGCTAAAGAAAGACTGGAGTTTAAGACGAGAGGAGGAAGGTTGTTTTTTTGCCGCTGTTCATTGACCAGTTGATAAAGTTTATCAACACTGATATCAGTGGCGAATCCCAAAACATTATGGAGATTGGCTTGTTTAAAAACCATCATCATTAAAAAAGCAATGACCAAATAGACGGTTAAAAAATCGGTATGAAGACTCTTGGCGCGAAAATTATTCTCTTCATGAGGAATGAAGAGATGATGAATAAAATTTGTTAGTTTTTGCATAGAATAGTTTCATTCTAAAGAAAATTAAGTAGATAGTCAAAAAGAGTTAGTATATGCAATTGGTAAAGTTATTCTTGTGGAGCGGGTACCGGCTCAATCGGGGCTGGTTCTAGACTAAGGTCATATAGTTGGAATAGATGGTAACGGCGATCATGGGCGGATTCTCCTTCTCCTACAATTGCATAGCCAGTTCTCCCGTCCATCGTGGCCGCCGCTTCGCAGAGGATAAGCGGCTTTCCTGCCTCAGACGTTGCTGGTAACTGATAGTGAGTTCCGGTCGATCCATTTTTTTCAGGTTTTTGCGGATCTACGAGAAAAACATGCCCTTTTCTCGTTACCACCACCACTTTTCCCTCAAGCGCTTTTGTCAAAAACAACGGTTCACCTTCATTGTAATTTGAAGTTCTTCCAGCTTGTTCAACGATTAATTCTGACTGCCAGGTTGATGGCTGACCCTCAGTTTTGCTTGATTTCATCAGGCGATATACCTTTCCTAATCCATCTACATAAAAAAATTGTCCCGCTTCTCCTGAAATTACCGTAGTAACATTATCTACATTTGTGACCTCCTGACCTTTTGTGTCGTATATATGTAACACAGTCTTTTGGGATTCGGAATTTCTTGCAACAACAGCGACCAGTTCCGAACTTTCACTATCTTGACCGGCGACAAAATCAATTATATATTCGTGTTGAAAAGAGTGAACTTTAGTGAATGGTTTGTTTTTTTCACCCGTTCCATCTATAAAATATACTTGTTGTGGTAAATTTTGTCTACCTTGGGGAATAAACACTGCAAATAAATGAGAATCGTTTACCGGAGAAACAACCAATTGATCAATTTGTTGTGAACTTGAAAATCCCTCTTCTGGATAGGAACGAAAACTTGTTTTTACCGGACCACGACCGGCAGAGGTTATATCCGGATCTCTCACAGTAAATACTCCATGATTTTCGGCAATCGCAACACTGCCTGACGGAGTAATAGCTGCTTGTTCTCCAATATTTTTTTCTCCTGCTGCTCTCATACCAGTTGCCACTTCTAAATAATGAGTAAAGTATCCTGAATTTCCTACGACGACCCCCCCGGAAAGGGGAATAAAGAGGGTTTATATGGTTTCATACCAACCGCACCCTTAAGACTATAATCTTGGCCGAGTACTCCCAGCTCTTTTGCTTGAGACGGAAAATCTTTTTTTGGCGTTATTAATGGTGCTTCTACTTGTGTAAGTCCTGTCATATATGGGTACAGTATATATACTATATTGTTATTATGTCAAACATATATTTAAAAAAAATGTCATTCCCTCGAAGGAGGGAATCCAGGCGTCTCGAAGGAGGGAATCCAGGCGTTCTGGATCCCCGCCTACGCGGGGATGACGTCGTATTTAATATTTTTTAACATTTTACTTTTAATTAAAACTGAAATAATAACTAAGAGTGAATAAGATGTTGAAAGAAAAGATAAAAGATTAATAAGATGTTTATTATTGGGCACATTTATTATCAATTCGTCAGACGTGCCTAAGACTTGCCCACTGTTTTTTGTATTGTTGGGTGTTAATAAAATTTGTGTATCAATTAATCGATTAATTAATACAGGTTTGTTTGAAAGGGTTGATGTTGTAGGGGACAGATTTATCTGTCCCGTTTTGACCGATGTAATTATTGTTGGTGTTGGATTAATACAAGAATTATTGGCAGAATTTTTACTGGGTTCTTGGAGACAGAAATCATCTGAACTAAATGAAGTTCTTCCTAAAGTTTTTCCAGTTTCAGTTTTTCCATACTCAAAATCATCTTTAATATTTTTATTAAAATCCAATAATCTCACACTATCTCCATCATTATTAAATATTGATGAAGTTAGATTATAAACAGCATAACTTTTCGCATTTATTTCTAAAGAAAATATTTTTGGAGACGACCCGGCATTTTCCAAATCGTCAATATACCAATTATTCAAAGAAACGGAAAAATCGTTGTTATTATATATCTCTACCCATTCTTTTTCCCCTGTAGTTGGGTTAACCATGGCTTCGGAAATGTAAATATTATCGTAAGATTGTGGAATTGACGTTGGTGCGGGTGTGGGGGTAGGTGTTTCAGTTGGTATTGCGGTGATTGTTACTGTTGGTATAATCGTTAACGTTGGTGTTAATGTTGGCGTTGGCGTCAAACTTTGACAGGCGGTTTGATTTGAGGCATTTTTTGTTAAGAGATTGAGAGTAAACCAATTGCCATCAAAATCAGGACATTTAGCAAAAGTTTTGCTTGAGTCAAAAGTACCAGAATAGGTAGCAATTTCGATGGTTTCTTCTAAATTATTTTTTAAAGATATTGTATCACCGGTGTTATTCAAAACAGAAGAGGAAGTAGCCAAAACAAAACCAAATGGTAAAGCACTTTGTGTCGAGATTTTTATTTTATTGCCGGCTAAATCTAAAAGTTGGTATTGAGAAATATCTATTATCTGATTTCCGTCGTTATATAATTCTACCCATTCGTATTCGCCCGATGGTGGAGCTGGATAAATCTCATTGAGTTTTAAAGCGGCAAAAACGTTCCTGCTAAAGATTAAAATAACCAACAATATGGCAATAATCAGCTTCATAATCAAAAAGTAATAAGAAATATGTATATAGTCAACCGTTTATAACCTACAGAACTACTTAAACGTCGCGGTAGAACAGAAAAATTTTGAGTAATGAGTGGTCAGTTTAAAAAAAGTCTATTGAGTGTATGTATGGAGATAAAGTGTCGAGATATTTGAATCTTTATGTACAAGCTTTGTATAAGACAGAGTGCAGCCAAGGGCGTAACTTCCTCTATAGAGAGTTCCGTCTGCAACGGCAAGAACGCTATTTGATGAACCATTAATATCAATACCATTATGAAAACTATAAATTCGCCCAACCCAAGTATTTCTAACCGCCCATGTACTTCCATATCCTTGACTCAATTCAATAGTTGGGCTAAGAGGCCAATCAAGATTACCTGAAGGATTAAAAGGATCTCCATCTCCGGAATCGCATGAGGAACCGGAGCAGTTTCTATAGTTAGTTGATTTAAGATAATCAAAAGGATTAACTACGGTATTATTTTGTTGAACTATAAAATGAAGGTGTCCGCCAGATGAATTACATGAAGCTCCGGAAATGACAGAAGCTATATTTTCACCTTTTTTTACTTCTTTCAGTTTTGTTTCGGTGCCAGCTCCGGCAATAATTCCTTGAATAGCAACATATTCTGCTTGAGCCTTAGCTAATAAGTTTTGATAAACTTTTTCATCATTTTGAGTATCAGCTAAGAGTCTTTGTTTTTGGACTTTTTGATTATTAAGAGATTGTTTTTGATAATTTAATGCCTCTGTTTGCTTATCTAATTCTATTTTTTTCTCTTCCCGTAGTTTTTTTAGTTCTTCAGCATTAGTCTTTGTTTCCTGAACCGTATAAAGAAGTTTTTGATTGTTAGTTTGAGCGGTTTTTAAATATTTTACTTGATTGAGAAAATCGTTAGCGTTTTTGTTGTCTAGAAGAAGAGAAAAAATAGAAAATGGTCTTTTTTTATAACCCTCAACGATTCTTTTAATAAGTTGTTTAGATAAATAATCAAGAGATTGATCCAACCCTTCAATTCTTGAGCCTAAAAGGTTTATTTCTTTTTCTGTTTCAACAATCTTTTGTTCAGTAACGCTTATTTGTAAGCCTGTTAAATATATTTGGGTATCCATATACTGAATTTGCGAAGATAAAGTATTTTTTTGTTGACTAAGTTGGGATAATTTTGTTTGATATTCGTTAATTTTTTTCTGAAGATCAGTTGTTTGTTGATTGTCTTGGGCCTGAATAGAAAAAATAACCAAGAAAAACAAAATAGTAAAAAAAATTATTTTTTTGACCATGATCTTAATTATACCCTCAGATATTTATTAGTGGCGATGTAAGAGGCGACCGAAGAAATGATAGCTCCGAAAATAGATATAGACACAAAAACAATCGTAAAAAAAACATAATTTAATGGCCAAATTACCAGCTGGTAATTATATACGTCAACCGATAGAGTCGTGACTTGCTTAAGATACGACTGCAAAAACGGATTGAAATAAAGAACTAATAAAGAAAAAATACCAAAAGATAGTGTGGAAGCAGCTATTCCCAAAAATAAACTTTCCAGAATATAAGGCTTTCTAATATAAAAATTAGTGGCACCGATTAACTTTAATAAAGTGATCTCATTTTCTTTAAGGGCGATTTTAAAAAGTATTATTGTTGTCAGGACGACGATTGACATGAGAATCAAATAACTAAAAAAAATCAGCACAGACACTCTTATTGTATTAGTTAAAACAAGTAATTTGTTGATAATATCTTTTTCATACTGCACCTCATCAATATCTCCTTGTTTTTTTAGATATTCAGCGATTTCGGGCAAGTAGATTGGTTTTTTCGCATAAATCTCAAGTGACGGGGGAAGAATATCAGCCGAGACCATTTCTAAAAGTAGAGGGTTATCTTTATTCAATTGTTTATAGATATTAAAAGCCTCGTTTTGATTAGTATATTTAATATTTAAGACTTTACCCGAACTCATTAATTCATCACGAACTTTAAAAATTTGATCCTCCGGCACTTTTTTTTGAAAATAAACCGTCACCTGCGGTTTTGTTTCAAGATAACCTAAGGCACTGTAAAGAAAAGTTAAAGAAACAAACAACATTAATGACAAAAAAAGAGTAAAGAATAAAACTAAAAAAGTCGATAGCGATTGATAAGGAGTTCTTCTAATAGACGTCAGGATTTGGTTCATAATTCATATCCTCCTTTTCTTTGATCTTTAATGATTTTTCCTTCTTTCAAAACTAAGACTCTTTTTTGAAACGAATTAACAATATCAGTATTGTGAGTGGCAATAATAATAGTTCTTTTTCCCTCTAATTTTTTGAAGATTTTCATAATATCCCAGGAAGTTTTTGGGTCAAGATTACCGGTTGGTTCATCGGCCAAAATAATATTTCGGTCACCGATTACAGCTCGAGCGATAGCAACTCTCTGCAGTTCTCCGGCCGATAGTTGCAGAGGAAAAACCATTTCTTTTTTGGCAAGACCAACTATCTCAAGAACCCGCTTTACTTCGGATTTTATTAATGAATAATCAGCCCCGATTACCTTAAGACTGACGGCGATATTTTCAAAAACATTTTTATCAATAAGAACTTTAAAATCCTGAAAAATAATTCCAATTTTCCGGCGCAAATTGATTTTCTGGGAAAAATTCTTGTCAGTAATATCAAAATCATCAATAACAATTGATCCACTGGTTGGTTTAAGTTCTTGAGTGATCATTTTTAAAATACTAGTTTTTCCTGCGCCCGAAGGCCCGACTAAAAAGACAAACTCATTATCATCAATTTCAAAAGAAACTTCACTAAGAGCAGCATTACCTAGAGGAAATTTTTTTGTGACTTTATCAAAAGTGATCATTGTTATTATTTTTACATTTCAACCGATCCTACATCCATCAGCCAGCCGGCTTTTTCGGCTTGAAAAGTTTGGCCCCAGACCTTAACTTTTTTACCAATATAGTTTGACAAATCAACGGTAGTTGAAGTCAGATAAACGTTTTGAGATACACCGCCGGGACGTTCCAGATGAAAGTTTCCTTCACCATCAATGCCGCCTTCACGTAATATCCCTTCAGCGCTATCTTTAAAGGTTTTTTTATCAACGACACCAACGGATTGAGCGGGAGCTTTAGTAGTACTATTGTTATTGTCAACAGTTTTTTTATTGAGACGGGAAAAACTAAAACTTAAGACGGTTCCAACAATAACAGCAACAGCTATCAAGATAAAAAAAGTAACATAAGGCATACCATCAACTTCTTTCGAATCCATTGCATGAATTAAATTATTATTTTCCATATGAGATTAGGATAGCAAGATTAAGGAATAAATACAATAATCAAATAAACAAATAATAAAATAATTAAATAAATGAAAAAATGAATTGAATGTATTTAATCATTCATACATTTGATTATTTATTTCTTCATTTGTTTATTTGCTTATTTCGACATTTTAAGAAAGGCTTCCACAAATCCATCCAATTCCCCATCAAGCACCCTATCCGTCTGGGTTTCTTCATAATCAGTTCGGAGATCTTTTATAAGTTTATAGGGATGAAGGACGTAAGATCTTATTTGATGTCCCCATGAAGCCATGGTTTCAGTCTTGAAACCAGCTATAGTTTTTGCTCTTTTTTCTTCTTCTATTTTCCAAAGTTTAGCCCGTAAGATTTTCATAGCATTTTCCCGATTAGCTCCTTGATATCTTTCGGTCTGACAGGCAACAATGATACCAGAGGGTTTATGGATAAGGCGAACTGCTGTTGACACTTTATTGATATTTTGGCCGCCGTGTCCGCCGGAACGATAAAATTCCCACTCGATTTCATCGTCTCTAATACTAATTTCTTTATCTTCAATAATTGGCAAAACTTCAACTAAGGAAAATGATGTCTGACGTAGTTTATCAGCATTAAAAGGTGATTGGCGGACCAATCGGTGAACACCAGCTTCAGCTTTCAGATAACCGTAGACAAACTTTCCATAAACATTGATAATTGAACTTTTTATTCCGGCTTCTTCACCGACTACACGATCAAACTCTTCAAATCTCCAACCTTTTCTTTCAAAATAACGTGTATACATACGATAAAGCATACTTGACCAATCCATTGCTTCAGTTCCGCCTTGTCCGGCATGAATAGAGAAAATGGCTCCGTTTTTGTCGTAAAGTCCGGAGAGAAAAAGAAGAACTTCGTATTTATTTATTAATTTTTTTGCGTCTTCTAACTGATTTTCTTCCAATAATAATTCCATCATCTCAAGATCTTCAATTTCTTTTTTCAGATCGGTGATTTTTTTCATTGTCTCACCGGCTTTTTTCGGTTCTTGCCAGAAGGATGGTTCGTAGCTTTGTGACTCAAGAGTTTTTAATCCCTCTTTTTTATCCGGAAGATTAGCTTTATTTAAAATCGATTGGTAATTGGTTTTTAACTGTTCTTTATTAGTTTCCATTGTCACCAATTATATCATTTGAAGTCGGCGGCGAAGACTAAAATAAGATCAGATGCTTCTTTATCGTCTAACACTGTTATTTTTGGTACAGAAATATAATCCTTTAAGTCATTTTTCATCATTTCACCCAACTGTTTTTTATCTTTTTTTACCTGAATTTCACTAATTTTGTAATCAAAATTATCAGCGTTATCAGTAAGGATTTCCACGTAGCCTTTTTTCCTAAGAATTTCTTTTATTTCGGTGGCTTTTCCCCTGACGCCAGAACCATTTAAAATTTTTATCTTAACCTCTTCCTTTTTAAAATTAGGAGTTGGAGTGGGTGTTGGAGGAACAACGGTCGGAGTAATAGTAACGACATTTTTTTTTGCTATAAAGTCGGGTAGTTTAAAATTAATTTTAAACTTGGAAATTAAGATAAAAAGTAAAAATGAAACAACAAAAGAACTAATAAAGAACACCGTTTCTTTTTTTGGCATTTTAATTTTTGGTAATGAAACTTTATTTTTATTCAAATTAATACCATTTTTTAAAAGAGAAAAACTTTTATTTTCCTCGGATAGTATAAAAGCACCGAAGCAAACATCATAGGTTAAAATTGGGAAAACCTTCCCGTCTTTAGGAATGAGCATTTTTAAATATTCTTCATAAAAAGTTGGGACTATTCGTTTCAGTGGATTGGTCCAGACACCGACTGATTTTGTAAAAGTATCTTGGCGGATATTATCTGATTTTTCTCCGGAGATAATAATCCGGTTAACCTTTTTTTTGTCAGTGGTAATTTCAGCAATTTTTGCTTTGAGAACATCGGCAATTTTGTCGGTTTCGGAATATTTAATTGATATTTTTTTGTCGTCAATCAATCCACAAGAGTCAAATAAATATCCACTTAAAATATCCGGTCCCAGTTCAGCATAGAGAATAGTTTCTTTTTTTTCTTTTCGCAGAGTTTTTTCAAACAATTTAAAGTAGGCCATGGTATCGGGAATAATCGAGGTGATTCTAAAATCAATCAAAGTCATTGCTTGCCTGAGACTAAGGAGAGTTTCTTGGTTAATACCAAAATAAGTGACGACTTTTTCATTTTCCGATTCCTGGACAAAATAATCACTGGCTAAATCGGTATTATCAACCGGTAAAATTGAGCGGGCCTTATCACTGATAAAAGAATTAAGAGCGGATGCGGCAATATCGGAAGGGACGGTCGTACGAAAGAAACTAAAAAACTCTTGAGGGAGAATAAGGCAGACCTGATTTTCATTGACAGGTTTATTTGATGAAGAAATTACCTCCTTGATTGCCGATGCCAATAGATCAATATTGGTAATTTTTCCTTTATCGATTAGGTCGGATGAATAAGTTTTCTGGCGATACAGGGTTTCCTGCTGGCCAAGAATGGTTTTTTTCAGATAAAGGAGTTTAATCGTGTTGCGGTCTAAATAGAGATAGATCATATATGAATACAATATAAAAGATTAAAGATTAAATATCAACCCTAAACCAGAATAAATATCTATTCGACGATCGTGAGGGAGATAAATTTTTCGGTCAGGATGACAGGGAATTTTTTTTAAAAGAGATTTTGGAGAATTTTATTTTAAGCCCTGTCTGATTGTATTAACCGACTTAATCTGAGCCCGAGCGTCAGACATTCTCGCTTGTAATGGGTTTTGGACACTATTAAGGCTATTTTTGAGAGCTTGTGCTATCGTAACATCGTCTGTAATAACACCTGAAATACAGGAATTAACGAAGTCGTTGTTCTTGTAACGCCTACTATTGATATGAAGTTTATCAGAATCTGATTTGGATCCAGGAATACCAATAGAAAGGTTAACATCTATATCTCCTTCTCCAACAGGCCATTCCTGATACATACTATATTTTAGATCAACTTCCCCTTTTTTAACCAACCGATCAACAATTCCTTTAAATCTTTCTTCTTCTAGAGTCGCTGAATTGTTACGAGTTTTTAGTTTGTCACCACTATATAAAGGACTCGAATCGACTCGTGAAAAACTTATTCGGCGGGGACCTTCTGCTGTAAGTAAAACATAATCGGTACGAGTTACAGCGTGCGTATAACCGGCCCCTTGCCCATTTTTAACAAAATCTTCTGCTTTAATACCTTCAACAGGGGCAACAAGAAGTATCGCTCTTTTATCTCCTCCACCAAGCGTTAGACAAAAATTGCCCTTTTCTTCCCGAGCGGCTTCAAGATAAGTCATTGTTTGGAGGGCATCTTGCCTTAATTGATCTTCAGTTTTTCTAAGTTGACTAACAACAGGTGGAGCATCGTATGCGATTTGTTCAAGATCGTTTGCAGGTTTTGGAGGAGATTTGAGAGGTTCAACAACAGGTGCTTGTGGTTCTTTTGGTTTAGACTGAAACAAATCTCTCAAACTACTCATAAATAGTAGATTACTTCTTCTTCTTCTTCTTCTTCTTCTTCTTGTCAAGCGTTTTTGGGCGTAGAGTGATAAAATATACTCAAATGGAAAACCAGATTGAAGAAATAAAAAAGAAGATCGATATTGTTGAATTTATTGGCAATTTTGTTACTTTGAAAAAAGCTGGTCGTAACTTTAAAGCCGTTTGCCCGTTTCATCAGGAAAAAAGCCCTTCTTTTGTTGTTTCTCCCGAGCGCGGGATTTGGCACTGTTTTGGTGCCTGTGGGGAAGGCGGGGATGTAATCAAGTTTTTAATGAAATGGGAAAATATTACTTTTATTGAGGCTTTAAAAGAATTAGCTAAAAAGACCGGAATTAAATTAACACTAAATAAAATTAGTTTTGAAGATAAAATCTGGCAGAAAAAGGAAAGATATTTGGGGATGAATCAGCTAGCTAGTGAGTTTTTCCATTATATTCTAAATAAAACCGCTTTTGGAAAAAAAGCCAGTCTATATTTAAAAATGAGACTTCTCAATCAGTCAATTATTGATAAATTTGGACTAGGCTATTCACCGTCTTCCTGGGACTCTTTGAAATTATTTTTGAAAAAAAAGAGATATGAAGAAGAAGAGATGGTGGAAAATGGCTTATTAGTGAAAAGCGAAAGAGGTAGTTATTATGACCGGTTTCGTGGACGCCTTATGTTTCCACTTTTGGATAGTCGAAACAATGTTCTTGGTTTTTCCGGAAGGATTTTAGATGAAAAATTTGAGAAAGAAGCAAAATATATCAATACGCCGGAAACACCAATCTATCATAAAAGAGAAGCCCTTTTTGGAATTAATCTGGCTAAAGAGGAAATCAAGAACAAACAAAATGTTTTTATTGTTGAAGGCGAATTAGATGTGATTACTCCCTATCAACATGGACTCTCCAATTTTGTGGCCGTTAAAGGAACGGCGTTGACCAATGAACAGTTAATGTTACTAAAACGTTATACCGACAAAATTACTTTAATGATGGACGCCGATCCGGCCGGTATCGAGTCGATTAAACGGGGAATTGATGAGGCGGAAAAATTTGACTTTGAAATAAGAGTGGTCACGATTGATTATGCCAAAGATCCCGACGAGGCCCTAAAAAAAGATCCGGCTAAATTTAAGAAGTTAATTTCTAAACCAATACCAATCTATGATTTTTTGATTGCAACGGCCCAAAAAAAATATCCGGAAGAATCAGCCTTTTCCAGAAAAAAGATTGGAGAAGAGGTAATTCCAATGATTGAAAAAATTGGGAATCCAATTGTCAGGACTTTTTATATAAAAAAATTAGCTGGCATTCTTGAAGTTTCTGAAGCTGTTATTGAAAATTTAATTAGCCAATTAAAGCGAAGGAAAAAACAACTATCTTTAAATAAAATTAAATATAATAAACCGGTTGAAGACAGTCGAGAATTAACAATTGATAAATATATTTTAAGCGTTGTTTTTCAAAGTGAAGATCCAAAAGAAATTTATCATAAATTTTTTAACGTTTTAAAACCCGAGTATTTTTTACATCCTTCATATGAAAAAATTAGCCATTTCTTTTTTGACACAATAGAAAAAAACAAAAAAATTAACATTAATCAATTTGGTAAAAGTTTACCCGAAGAATTGCAACCAATATTTGATGAAATATTTCTTTTCGCTTCGACCGATCATGATTTATCTGATACAAACTTAGACAGGTTAATTTATGAAATTAAAAAATATTATTTTAAGAGAGAAATAAAAAAGTTACTTTCCGAAGAAGAGAATGTCGAAAAGAAAAAACAATTGAAAGAAATCTCAGAAAATTTAAAAGAAGTAGAAAAAAAACTAATTTCTTTATAGAATGGTATTTATCATATGTTAAAACACCATCTACCCAAATCTTTAAAAGAATTAATTAGTCAAGGAAAAGAAGATGGATTCTTAGTCCAAGACGATATTTTATTGGTTTATCCTGATCCGGAAAAACATATTAGAGAGATTGATGGATTTTTTGATAATGCTTTAAAAATGGGAATTGATATATTTGAGACAATCTCGACTCGAGACGAAAATGAGTCGCAAAAATCAGTTGAGGAGATTGAAAAAGAACTAGAACATTTAGTAATTTTAAAACACGGTGAGTCGCTTGATCCGATAAAAATGTATCTTAAGGAAATTGGGAAAACTCCCTTACTTAAATTTGTGGATGAAATTGATCTGGCAAAAAAATACGAAAAAGGTGATAAAGAAGCGAAAGATAGATTGACTAAAGCTAATCTACGTTTAGTAGTTTCGATTGCCAAAAAATATTTAGGCAGACGATTATCATTCTTGGATTTAATTCAGGAAGGTAATAAGGGTTTGATTAGGGGGGTCGAAAAATATGATTGGAGACGTGGTTACAAATTTTCCACTTATGCCACTTGGTGGATTAGACAAGCTATAACCCGTGCCATTGCCGATCAGTCAAGAACAATCAGAATTCCGGTTCACATGGTTGATCACATTAATCGTTTTTATAAAACGCAAAGACGATTGACACAAAAACTTGGGCGAGAACCGCTCGTTAAAGAAACTGCTAAAGAAATGCTAATGACGGTTCCGGAAATTGAAAACTTAATGAAAATTTCCCAACAACCAAGATCACTATCTACTCCGGTAGGCGATGATAAAGAGGCGACTTTGGAGCAATTTGTAGCTGACACCAACCAACCATCTCTATATGATAAAGTATCGAGAGAACTTTTAAAAGATGCCTTAAATAAAGTACTGGAGACTTTGTCCCCGCGAGAAAAAAAAGTTTTAATGATGCGTTTTGGTTTGGAGGACGGTAAACCAAAAACACTTGAAGAAGTTGGAAAAGAGTTTAAAGTGACTCGGGAAAGAATCCGTCAGATTGAAGCCAAAGCCATTAGAAAACTCAAACATCCAACTCGAGCTCGTAAATTAAAAGACTTTTTGGAATAATAGTGTTATGAAAGACAAAAAAGCAGTGACTCCAACGCAAAAAGCATTAAATTTGTGGGCGGTAATTCTTATTGTTTGGAGTGTTTATAGAACTTATTTTAAGCTTCCTGAATGGTTTGATGAGTTTGTTGCCAAACCTGCTGTGTTTGTTTTACCGGTTTTTGTTTATATTAAATGGGTAGAGAAAAAAGAAATTCTTTCCAGTCTTTATTTAAATAAGAATCTTAAAGTTTTTCTAAAGGAATTTTTTATCAGTTTGGGAATAGGATCATTACTTTTATTAACAGCTCTAATAGCCGTTTATTTAAGATTTAAAAAAATCGGATTATTTGGTCATTTTCCTGGTTTTAATCAATTGACATTAATTTTTATTACTGCTTTGGCGACCGGGATCACCGAAGAAATTCTTTCCCGAGGTTTTGTTTTAAAAAGACTTTATGAAGAATCAAAAAACGTTTACTCTTCAACTTTTTTTGCCAGCATTTTATTCTTTTTTTTGCATGTACCGATTCTTTTTGCCAGTAATAAAATTAACGGTCAAATGCTTTTGATGTTTATGGTGACTGACCTACTTTTAAGTATGATAACAGGATTAATAATGATTCAAAGAAAAAGTTTAACAGTCCCCATTTTAATTCATGCTTTTTATAATATGGTTGTAGCACTTTCTTTTATATAAAAGATTATTTCCGTTCCTACTTTTATCTCTTTTAAATACGGTTTTTCAATGTCTGAAAAGTCGTCAGGAAATCCAATAACAACAGAATTTTTTAAATCTTTACCGTTTGATAAATCAAAGATAAATTTATCAAACTTTTCTACTTGACCAAAACCATATTGATCGGCAGAGGATAAAGATGACTCTTTTTGATAAATTTCGGGCGGGTATTGGAGATAAAAAAGTAAGAATATATAAGGTTGCCCATTTTTTTTGGTGATATAAAATTTGTCAAAGCGATTATAGTTAGTCTTAATATAGTTTGATAATTCTTTATATCCGGCCTGCCAACTTCTTAAAACAATGGCTCTTCTTGGATAATGATTAAAATAGAAGTCCCAAGAGTAAAAATTAAATAACAAATAACAAATAACAAATAACAAAATGAAAATAAAGTGTTTTTTATAAAAAAAATTAATTATTCCATAAGCAGTAATAATCAGAATAGGAATAAAGATAAAAATCGAACGGGTAATAGATTCTCCCGCCCAGGATAAAGCGGCAGAAAAAGGAGAAAAAAGAAACATAAATAGAACTATATAACGCCATCTTTCTTTGTTTTTAAATAAATAATACAACCCAATAAAAATAAATATATATTCAAGAGTAGTAATCGGTGAGACGCCGGGAAATCCGAAACGCACATTTTCATCGCCATTGATGACTAAAAATTGTGGTGAAAAATACTTTAGATATTCAAACGATAAATCTTTAGCTCCAACAGTTAATTTATTATAGAATAAACGACTACCACCTTCACTACGTAGTTCATTAATTTTTAAAGAGAAACCAATGTTGTTAAAAAATAATAGGCTTTTAATTCTGGTTGGTTTATAGACAACATCAGTTATACCAAAAAGAAAAACGATTATTATAAAAAATAATATAGACCATTTAGATAGGACTTTTTTAAATACAAAAAATATAAATAAAAGGAAATAGAAACCGGCCCAAAGGCGGGAAAAATGATAACCAAATAAACTAATTAAAAGGGTAAGAAAAAATAATAAATAATTAATAATGTTAGGCTTTTTAATTAATTTAAGAAAAAAATAAGTTAAAAAAGTCAGAAAAAATACCGTCATATAACCTTCATGGGCCTGACGGCTAAGAAGTTGAAGACCAGGAGCAAAGGCAGATAAAAAAGCCGCCAATAAAGAAACCCTTTTTTTATTAAATAATTCTTGAGTTAATAAAAATATAATCATTGGGAATAATAGTACAAAGGGGAAGTTGACCATTCTAATACCGGTTTCAGTCAAACCAAATATTTTAATAAAAGGAACGGCTAAGTAAGTTAGTAGTGGAAGTTTATAATCGCCAAAAGATTTGAATCTTAAAGGCATAAAATTTCCGTACTGATCTTTACCGGTTTTTAAGATTGAATAAGCATCATAAGCATTAGCAGCTTCGTCAGCATTTAAGGCCGGCGGAGAGACATTCATTTTATATAAAAAAAGAGTGACGGAGAGGAGAGAAATTATTATTAATAAAATTGTGGCTATGTATTTTTTTATCATTTTTTTTAAAAAGCTTGATAACGAAATTTTTTATCGGAAAACATCAAACCGAAAAAAATTTGTTATCTTCGCTTTTAACTAAACAGACTCAATATTTCTTTGTCTGTTTTTTTAAACAATCTTACAGTTTTTCTTCTTGCTTGTAAAATCTTAGGCAATCTTATAAAGGCATCAAAAAATCCCGGGAAAAAAATAAATCTTGGAATATTAAATAAATGTTTTAAAATCAAATCTTTGTCAGTAAGATTTTTCCATTGAAAAATCATTTGGTTACGAAAAGCAATTTTTAATATTTTTGGCTTGTCAAAATATTTACTAATAGTTGATTCATGATAATGCTCGACTTTAATATTAGGTTCGTATAAAACTCTATAACCAGATTTCCAAGCGCGGTATGAAAGATCAACATCTTCCCAATAAAAAGGATTATAAAGATCATCAAATAATCCTAGATCAATAAATAGTTTCTTTCTAAAAATAGAAGATCCTCCTTCAGCCCAGAAGATAGGGGTTAGGTGATAGGGGTTAGGGGTTAGGTGGCTATGATTGATTAAACCATTATTAAAATAGGCGCGATTAGCTCCGATGATTTTTCCGTCTTTTTCAACCTGGGCAAAACCAACTGCAAATAATTTACTATTTGTTTTGAAATGTTTTATGGCTGTTAAAAAAGAATTATCCTTTAAAACAACATCAGAATTCAATAAAAAAACATAGTTTCTTATTGCCTTTAAAACACCACGGTTGACATTACCGGCAAAGCCGAAATTTTTTTTATTATTTACAACTATTGCTTCAGAATAAATTTTTTTAACTTGTTTTGTAATATTTTCCAGTGGGTAATCATTCATAATTATTACTTCACAGCCATCAAAATATTTTTTATTAATTTCCAAATACAGATAGAACATGTCATAGTTTTTGTAGACGGGGATAATGATTGAGATAGGATATTTTTTCATAGGGACACTCCTTATAGGGTCAGTCCTTATAAGGACTGACCCTAGTTAAACTTAAGACTTTTTCTTTAAACACCTGATAGGAAAAGTTTTTTTTCACGAACAGTTTGCCGTTATTAATAATATTTTGTTTTAAATTTTTATCGGCGGCGACTTTGATCATTCTATCGATTAATTCACTAATATTCAAAAAAAGAAAACCGTTCACTCCATCTTTGATTAATTCTTTTGGTCCGCCGGCCGAATAACAAAATGTCAAACAACCGGAAGCCATCGCTTCAAGGGGAGCAATACCAAAATGTTCTACTAACTCAGGATTTTTTTCTTCGTCAACTCCAAGGCCAGTAAAGTGCCAAAAATAATTTGAAAGTTCATAAAGTTTATAAAGTTCCTCAAGGCCTATGTTTGGTTTAAAAATAATTGAAGAATTGTTTTCGGCCAATTTTTTTAAGATATCAAAATATTTTTGATCCTCACTTTTTAAACCACCAGCCAAAATTAACTTATAATCCGCAAATTGTTTAGATTTTCTTTTAAGTTCTTTAAATGTTTTGATTATTAGATCTTGTTTTTTACTGTGGAGATGAGAAAAAAACCGACCTACCGAAAGGATAGCTTTTTCTTTTTTGGAAAAATCAATATTTTTATTAATTAATTTATTGTCTAAATAGGGCATAATTACTTTTGATTCAATTCCAAATTTTTTTAACCATTTCTGGGTAAATAATGAATGGGTAATAAATCGATAGTTTAAAAGTTTAAGTCGATTAATCAGATTTTGAGAATAAAGTTTTTTATCCGGAATCATGGCATAAACGAAGTTTTTTTTAGCTCCGGAAAAAAAATAGCTACCATCAGTGATGTAAAAGAAATAGTCAAAAGTCTGTAAAGTCTGTAAAGTTTTTAAAGGGGATGAATTATTTTTGAATATGTTAGGTAAAAACTTCGATGTATCGATACATCGAAATGCAAAACGATCTTTTATTTCTTTTCTCAGGTCTTTATCCCAAAAAACATTAATTTCGCAACCTTGTTCGGCAAAAACTTCTAAGATGGAGAGAATATGTTTTTCGCCTCCGCCTAAGGTGTCAAGATAAGGATCATAAAGAGCGACCCTTTTTATTTTGTTTTTCATAAAGAAAAAGATAGGTAATTGTTTTTGAAAAAGCTTGATAGATTGATTCAATTATACCAAACGGTCCGTCAAGGAAGCCTAAATTTTTAATGAGACGCCGGTAGAGTTCAGCCAGATATTTTCTAAAAAAAGTTTTAGTTCCGGAGGTTTTTTTGGCTTTTAATAAGAGATCTGATTCAATATCTTCAAAAATAACAGTTTTTTTTACCATACTGGTTAAATTTCCGTGAAAATAATGAATAAGTGGATTTTTCAGATATCCGAAGTTGCCTTTTATTTGAGGAGTAGAGTGAATACGTTTTGGCCAATTAACAAAATGTTTTTTGTTAATTAGTCTAATTTGATAGTCGGGCCACCAGCCGCCGTGGCGTAACCATTTAATGCTGGCAAAAATATTTTTTCTAGGAATTTTATAATTAGAAAATTGCGCCACGCCTGCCGGCAGGCAGGAATTACGAATTACGGATTTTATTTCATCTGTCAATTCTTTTGTTATCCTTTCGTCAGCGTCAAGAATCAATACCCAGTCTGTTTTTGCTTGTTTTATACCAAACTCTCGGGCCGGTTCAACATAGTTAAATTTTGGAAAATTAAAAACTTGAACGCTTAGATTTTTACCAATTTCAAGAGTTTTATCAGTACTTTCCATGTCAATGATAATTATTTTATCAGTCAATAATTTAGCAGATTTAATACAATCGTCTATATTCTTTTCTTCATTAAGAGTGTGGATGATAACGGTTACATTATTCATAATAATGACTTTATTATATAATATACCTCAATGAAACTTCTTAAAAGCTACTGGCCGGTTTTATTTTTAACTTTATTATTTTCTTTCCTTATTTTTTACCGGATTGATTGGCTGTCACTTGCCAATTGGGATGAGGCTTGGTATGGAAGCATCGCCCGGGGAATTGCCCAAACCGGTAATTTTATGAAAATGGATTGGAGAGGTGAAACATACTATCATCATCCACCGTTAGGATTTATTTTAATGGCTTTTTCCATAAAAACATTCGGCATAAACGAATTTGCAGTTAGGTTTATGTCTGCCTTTCTGGGTATCGGATCAATTCTCCTACTTTATTTTATTGGAATAAAATTATTTAAAAGCAGGTTGGTTGGATTTGTATCGTCTTTAATTTTAGGGACGTCTGTTTGGTATCTTATCCGGACACGCTCAGGAGATCTGGATTCAATTTTTATCTTCTTTTATTCATTGACGGTTTTTCTTAGTCTAAAGTCAAAAAATAATTTTAAATGGTTTATAGCAACAATGATTTCTTTTGCTTTATTGTTGTTGTCAAAGACGATGGTTGGCGCTTCGGTTGGAGTTTTAATTTTATTTAACAATCTAGGGCAGGTGTTTAAAAATAAAAAGAATTTTATTATCACTTTGATAGGCATTGTAGTTTTCTTTTTAATACTCACTCCTTGGTATTATGTCCAGTGGACTAATTTTGAGCATTTTTATGAAGAGCATTTTATTGCCGTTGGGATGAGGAACAAAAGTTTTGCAACATTCTTTCATCTGGAAACCTTTCTACCATTGTTTTATCTTCATATGGGAATAAGAAAATGGTACTACATTTGGGTAGCGGCTGTGGGCTTTGTCATTATTACCTTTAGATTTATTAAAAAAGAATTTTTTTTACTTTTGCTATGGAATCTGATTGTGCTCTATCCATTTTTAACCACTAATGAAACCCAGATTTGGCATTTGATTCCGGTCTACTTACCGATTTCCTTACTGATTGCAGGAGGAGTTTACTGGGGAAAAGAATTATTTGTTAAAGTTACCAAACTTAAAAAACTTAATTGGTTAGCCAACTTATTTTATATCCTATTTTTTCTTATAATCTCCGGTTTGCAGATAAAAAATTTTTATAAAGAAGTCTATCCGACTTCG